>LNAP01001405.1_pt1 | contig 25590 bp, 20 predicted proteins | sample 602601 | NCBI WGS metagenome assembly LNAP01 (sample SAMN02440304, study PRJNA202911) | soil metagenome | biome: Subtropical and temperate rainforests or woodlands; isolation source: soil samples (1 kg each in a 20% v/v slurry with milli Q water) were... ...
CCGGGGGCTCCGGAACTGACGGAGGCGGAACGCACGCGGATCTCGGCGGCCGCCGTGAAACTCGCCACGCCGGGTACGCCCAACGACGATGAAGACTATGTGGCCGAGCCCCAGGTCGAGGTCTATCCGCTGACCGCGCAACGGGCGTTGACGGTGGTGCTGAGCGAGTGCGCGGCCTACAACTGCGACTACCTGATCAGCAGCTGGTCGCGCAGCAATCCGCCGAAGCTCGAGGCGCTGCGCCGGCAAGCCGTGCCCATGAACAACGCGGACGGCTCGGGCGGCGCCCACTACGAGCCCAAGACCGGGGTGTTGAGCACCTTCTATCTGGCTCGCGGTATCGGTGACTGTGGTGAAAGCGGGCGCTGGCTGTTCGACGGCGAAAGCTTCCAGCTCAGCGATTACCGGCAGATGCCGACTTGCAACGGCCTGTCCTCGGAAGACTGGCCGCGGCTGTGGAACATCGCGCCGCCGGCCAACCGCTGAGGCGTTTCAGGCCAGGCCTGGATGGCGGCGCTCGAACTTCTGTTCCAGCACGGTCTTGCCCCATTGCGCCGCCGGCTGTTCCTCCACCAGCTGGAAGCCGAAGGCTTCATACAGATGCCGGGCGGCGTCCAGGCCGCTGAAGGTCCACAGGTAGCAGGAGGTTGCCCCCACCCGGTCGCAATGCTCCAGCGCCGTCTTGAGCAGCAGGCGACCGGTGCCGGTGCCACGGGCCGCCTCGTCGAGGATAAACCAGCGCAGATGGGCACTCTTGTCGGCCTGCTTGTGGTCCGGGGCGCCGCCGAGATCGATGGCGATCGAACCGACGATCTGCTCGTCCAGCACCGCCAGCCAGATGCCGTTATCCGGGTGGTCCAGGCGCTCGCTGAACTCCGCCAGACCGGCCGCGACGCGCTGTTCAAAGAACTGCCCGAAACCCACCAGGCGTGAGTAGTAGTGCGCATGCAGCTCGGTGATGCGGCCGATCATGCCCGGCCGATAGCCACGCTGCACGCTAGGGGTTGCCGCGGCGATCTGCGGATGACCCAGGCGGCAGGCCTGCAGCGCCTGGCCATAACTGCGCAGGCCAGCGACCACCTGGCTTTGCTCCCGTGGCGCAAGCAGGCGCAGCGCCTGTTGCACCTGGGCGCTGCCAAAGGCATGAATGGCGGCGACCTGTTCGCGCCCGCTGGCGGTCAGGTCCAACAGCTTTTCCCGGGCATCGCTGGGGCTGGGGCTTTCCTGGATATCGCCGCGCTCGATGAGCTTGGCCAGCAGGCGGCTGACCGAGGACTTTTCCAGGTTCAGGCTCTTGCCCAGCTGGGCGGCGGTGAGCGGGGCGTACAGATCGAGCTCGATCAGCGCATGCACCGCCGAAGGCGCAAGGTCGGAGCCGGCCAGGGTAGCGCCCATGAAGCCCAGCTCGCGCACCAGTTTGCGCGATTCGTTACGGACCTGATCCACCAGCGGCGACGGGGAGGACATGGCGAGGCTCCATATATGGTTGTTCGATACAACTATATGTTCAGGCTGCAGCAAAATCCATAGGGACGCGGGCCTCTGGGTCAACACCGATCAGTCGAGTGCAGGTGATCCCCTGTAGGAGCAGCCGGTCGACGCTCGATTGCTCGCGATGATCGTTAACGATAACGCGTACCGACTGGCTAAACGCGGCGCTCTCAAGTCCATCGCGAGCAAGCTTCGCTCCTACAAGTGGCCGTCTTTCAGCCAATGGCCAGCGTGGATGCCTGTTCCTCCAGGCGAGCGGGAACCTGAATGCTCAGCGGCGCCTTACCCAGCACCAGGTCGGCGGCCTTTTCGCCGATCATGATCGCCGCCGCGTTGGTATTGCCGGTGGTCAGGCTCGGCATGATCGATGCGTCGGCCACCCGCAGGCCCTGTACGCCGTGGACCCGCAGTTGATCGTCGACCACCGCCTGTTCGTCGTGGCCCATCTTGCAGGTGCCGACCGGGTGGAACACGGTGCCCAGGCTGTCGCGAATCCATTGCTCGATCTGCGCCTGGCTCTCGATGTGCGGGCCGGGCACCAGCTCGCCCTTGAGCCGCCGGGCGAACGCCTGGCTCGCCGCCAGCTGGCGCACCAGGCGCACGCCCGCCACCAGCTTGCGCAGGTCCTCCGGGTGGCTGAGGAAGTTGCTGTCGATGATGGGCTTGTCATGGGGATCGGCGGAATTGAGCCGGACCTGGCCACGGCTTTGCGGGTGCATCACGGCGATGTGCAGGCTGACGCCATGGCCCAGGGGCACCAGGCGCTGCGGCTGGTTCTTCAGCGCCGGGGCGACGATCAGGCCCAGTTCCGGCGCGGCGTCCTCGGCCTGCAGGCGCAGGAAAGCGCCGGACTCCACGGTATTGGAAGTCAGCGGACCGCTGCGCCGGCTCAGGTACTGCCAGGGCGAGCGCGCCAGGGGCAGCAGGCCCTTGGCCGACACACCGTAGGTCAGCTCGCTGTCGCAGCGGTACATCAGTACCACGTCCTGATGGTCCTGCAGGTTGTGGCCAACCCCCGGCAGTTCATGGCGCTGGGCGATGCCATGGCGCTCCAGCTCGGCGGCCGGGCCGATGCCGGAGAGCAACAGCAGCTGCGGCGAGTTGATCGCCCCGGCGCTGAGGATCACTTCGCGCCGGGCCTGGAGCTGGAACACCGCGCCGTCCTGGCTGACCTCGACGCCGCAGGCGCGGTTGCCGTCCAGCAGCACGCGGTGGGTCAGGGTCGAGCTCAGGACGCTGAGGTTGGGCCGCGGCAGCGCCGGGTGCAGGAAGGCCCGCGCGGCGCTGCAACGTTCGCCGTTGATCTGGGTGACATGGAAGGGGCCGTAGCCTTCCTGTTCCTCGCCGTTGAAGTCCGGGTTGTAGCGCCAGCCCAGTTCCTGGGCGGCCTGGTAGAACACCTCATTGATCGGGCTCGGGCTGCGTTGCGCGGCGACGTTGAGTTCGCCGCCTTGCCCATGCCAGGGCGAGGCGCCGGGCTCGAAGTGCTCCGAGCGCAGGAAGTACGGCAGCAGTTCGTCGTAGCTCCAGCCCTGGTTGCCGGCCGCGGCCCAGCGGTCGTAGTCGCTGCGGTGGCCGCGGATGTAGATCATGCCGTTGATCGCGCTGGAGCCGCCCCAGAGCCGGCCGCGGGGGCAGGGGATCGGACGCTCGCCGCTGGCGGCCTGGGCGCTGAACTGGTGCATCCAGTTCCACTTCGGGTTGGCGATCAGCCGGATGATGCCCGCCGGGGTGCGCACATAGGCGCCGGGGAACAGGCTGCGGTCGCTGGGGCCGGCTTCGATCAGGCAGGCGCTGAGCTGCGGATCGGCGGACAGCCGGTTGGCCAGCACGCAACCGGCCGAGCCGGCCCCGACCACGATGTAGTCGAACGAACGCGGGGCAGAGTCAGTCATGGGAGATACCTCGTTGGCAGTGAGAAGCAGGTTCACAACCCCAGCGCCGCGCCGACGTCGTACATGACTTGCAGGCCGACGACAAAACCGTTGCCGCTGAGCTCGCGGGCCTCGGGGTTGTAGAAATTGTCCGGGTTGATCAGGTACTGCACGCTGGGTTCGAGCGCCAGGTGCCGGGTCAGGGCGAAGTGGCCGTTGGCCTCGATGGCGTAGACATTGCGTTCGCCCAGGCTGGGGTCGCCGCCGTTGACGATCCGCGCCTGTTGCTGGAAGCGCAGTTGGTGGTCGTTGAGGCGCAGGTAGCTGGCCTTGAGGTTGAGCTTGTCCTGGGGCCGGTCGAAGGGCGCCAGGTAAGTCAGGCCGATTTCGGCGAAGTGGCTGAAGGGCTGCTTGTCGTCGGCGGCCAGGGACAGCGAACCGAACGCCAGCAGGGCCTGGGGCGCGGTGCCCTGGCCGCCGTCGGCCCGCCAGAAACCTTGCTGGAACTTGAAGAAGGCGCCGCCGGTGCCGTGCTCGCTGGCGCCGGTCAGCGGGTCGTACTGCCTGGAGGTGTTGTAGTAGCCGTTGAGTTCGTAGTGGGCGCTATAGGCACCGTCGTGCTTGCTGCCGATGCCCAGCAGCAGGCTGGTGCCGCTGGCGTCGTCGGTGCTGAAGTCCAGGCCCTTGCGTTTTTTCAGGTAGTCCACCGGGTTCGATTCGAAGGCGCCGGCATGCACATACAAGCCCGGCGTCGGCTGGTACTTCAGGTAGCCGCCCCAGCTGCCGTAGGGCGGCGGCAGGATGCCGGTGGACGAATCGATGATCGGGTCGTTGCAGGTGACCACGGTTTCGCAGTTGTAGATATAGAAGTAGCGCCGGGCGTTGGTGCGCCCCAGGCTCATGTCGAGCTGGCCGTCGAGCCAGGTCTGCTGGTAGGTCAGCAGGCTCAGCTGGTTGCTGGTGATGTCGTTGTGGATCGGCGCGCCGGCGAAATAGCTGCCGGCGGCGCCTTGCCAGTTGCGCGAGGTCGGCTGGCCGGTGGCGGTGTCGAGGATGAAGAAGGTTTCCTCGAAATGAACGGCCGCGCCTTCGAGGCCGGCAAGGGTATCGAGGTCGACGTCGGCGCCGACGAACAGGTCGCCGCTGTTGCCGAAGCTGTGTTCCCGCGGACCGGTGTCGAGGTTGTTCATCGACAGGCTCCAGAACTGCACATGGGGTCGGATGCCGTAGCCGGCCAGTTGCTCGCCGAGCCCGGCCAGCGGGCCTTCGCGGCTGGGTGCCGGAGTCTGGGCCTGGGACAAAGGGGTGAACAGGACCGCCGCCAGCAGCGGGCACAGCAGGGGAGTGCTTTTCATGGTCGGTACTCGTTTCTTGTTGTTTTTGTAATGAGTTGTTCAGGTGTTGCGCCTGTAGCCGCTGCCGAAGGCTGCGATAAGGCCGAAGGCCTTCGACGGTCTGGAGACCGCAACGTCCCTGCGGGCCGATCGCAGCCTGCGGCAGCGGCTACAGGGTCACGCCTTGGCCAGTTCGGGGTTGGGGTTGACCAGCACCTTGATCTGGCTCTTGTCCCGCAGCAGCGCTTCGAAGCCATGCTCCACGGCCTGGTCCAGGGTCACGCAGCGGGTCACGGCGCGGGTCAGGTCCAGGCGGCCGCTGGCCAGCAGCTCGATCAGCGGCGGGTAGGCGTTGCGATAACCCACGCTGCCGAGCAGGCGCAGTTCGTTGTTCACCAAGTGGAAGGCATCGACGCTGACCTCGCCCATCAAACCCACCAGCACCACCTCGCCACCCTTGCGCAGGGCATGCAGGGCCAGGCTCAGGGTCTGCTGGCTGCCGGCGGCCTCGAAGGCCGTGTCGACGCCACCGCCGCTCAGTTCGTGCAGACGTTGCGGCAGATCGGCGGCGTGGCCATCGAGCACTTCCTGGGCGCCGAAGTCGCGGGCCAGTCGCCGGCGTTCCGGGCTGATGTCCACGGCAAAGATCCGTTCCACGCCGCGCAGCCGCGCCAGCAGGATCAGCAGCAGGCCGATGGGGCCGAGGCCGAATACCACGCAGCTGTCACCGGCCAGCAGGCTGCTCTGGTTCAGCGCGTGAAAGGCCACCGCCGCCGGCTCCAGCACCGCGGCCTGCTTGAAGCTCACCGAGTCCGGCAGTGGGTGCAGCATGTAGGCCGGCACCAGCACCTGTTCGGCGAAACCGCCGTCGCCCATCAGGCCGATAAAACCCATGGACTGGCAGAGGTTGTACTGGCCGGCGCGGCAGTACTGGCAATCGCCGCAGCGATACTCCGGTTCCACCGCCACCCGGCTGCCGACCCGCACCCGGTCGACGCCTGTGCCCACCGCCAGCACCTGGCCGCAAAATTCGTGGCCGAGGGTCAGCGGCGCGCGGCAACCGGACAGCGGGTGGGGCACCTGTTGCGGAATCGAGTGCGGGCCGTCGGCGTATTCGTGCAGGTCGCTGCCGCAGATACCGCAGTAGGCCACCTGGACCAGCACCTCGCCCGGTCCGGGCTGTGGCAGTTGCAGGTCGCTCAGGCGCAGGTCGCGGGCGGCATGCCAACGCAATGCTTTCATGGCTGGTTTCCTTGCAGGACGGAAGAGGGGGAAGGTTCGGCGCGGCGCCCGCGGGCCAGGACCGCCGGCGCGGTTTCCTTGAGGAACAGCGCCAGCAGCGCGGCCAGCAGGGCGCCGCCGCAGGAGATCCACATCACGATGGACAGGCCGAAGCGGTCGGCGGCGAAGCCGGCGATGGTCGGCGAGACGAAGCCGCCCACCAGCTCGCCGATGCCCATGATCATGCCCAGGGCGGTGGCCATGACCTCGCGGGGCACGGTTTCCGCCGGGATGGTCGCCATGAACAGGGTGAAGCAGCCAAGGCCGGTGTAGGTCAGCAGCATCAGCACGCCCATCAGCAGCGGACTGTTGGCGTAGAGCAGGGCGATCGGGCAGCAGGCGGCGATCAGCGAGAACAGCACCAGGGTCGGGCGCCGGCCGAAACGGTCGGAAATCGCCGCCACGCCGAAGCCCCACAGCACCCAGGCGCCGCCCAGGCAGCTCATCACCGTGCCCATGCTCGCCGGGCTGTAGCCGCGGACCTTGACCAGGAAGGTCGGGGTGAAGGAAATCAGGATCACGAACCAGGTGAGGAACACGCAACTGATCAGGGTGCAGAGCACGATGTTGCGGCTTTTCAGCAGGGCCAGGCGATTGACCGGAGCTTTACCGCCGTCGCTGGTGGTTGCTGGTGCTGGCGGCGCGTCGTTGCGCACGTAGCGCCAGATCAGCAGGGCGATCAGCAATCCGGGGATCAGCGAGACGATAAAGGCATGGCGCCAGCCGTAGGCCTCGGCCAGGGCGATCAGCACCGGCGGGCCGATCACCGCGCCCAGCAGCCCGGCCGCCGAGCCTTGCAGCAGGCCCATGTTCAGGCCCCGGCGATGGGGTGAGGAGGCCTCCACCATCAGCGATTGCGAGAGCGGCAGGATCGGCCCTTCGGCCAGGCCCATGATGCCGCGGAACAGCAGCAGGCTGAGAAAGCCGGTGACCAGCCCCGACAGCGCCGAGCACAGGGAAAACAGGATCACCGCGACGATCAGCAGCGGCTTGCGCTTGCCACGCCGGTCCGACCAGGCCCCGACCAGCGCGCCGGACACCGCCCAGGCCAGGGCCAGGACCGACGACAGCATGCCCAGGTGGCTGTTGCTCAGTTGCAGTTCGTCGGCCATGAACGGAAACAGGAAGGACAGGGCCAGGCGATCGAAAAAGACGAAACCGAACGTCAGGAACAGCACGCCCAGCAGGATGTTCTCGTAACCGGCTTTATTGTTGTTGTAAGCCATGGTCGTTCTCCGCGGGAGGGACAGGTGAAAGTCGCTAGCTCAGCGAAACAGCGTGTCGATATAGGCCGCGCCGAGGCCGATCTTTTCGTAGTGCGCGCGGCACATGGCGATATAGGAGTGCACGTCGAAATAACCCTCCGGCTCGCCCTGTTCGTCGAGCCAGATCAGCGGGCCCTTGACGATGAAAAACGCGCGCATCGGTTGCTCGTGCTCGTAGGCCACCAGGGTGTGGCCCTCGCCCGGGGTCTCGTAGACGAAGTCGCCGGCGGTGGCGGTCCAGTCGTGCTCCAGGTAGCCCCACTTGCCGGACAGGGTGTAGGCGAACACTTCGTGGGGGTGGTAATGCCGGTTCACCAGCCCGGCGCTGCTGGCCATGAGGATGTCGCACCAGCGGTTCTCGCTCGGCGAGATCCACAGCGGCCGCGAGGACACGGTTTCGGTGAAGGGCACATAAAGTTTCAGGTCGTCGCTGGCGGCATTGGCCAGGTAGACCTCGGGCTTGGCGTCCGGCTTGAAGCAATTGGCGATCGGTTGCAGGTCTTTCCAGAATTCACGGCTGGCGGCTTCGGGCATGGTCGGCCTCTATTCGTTGTGGGAGTCGAGGCGACTTTAGGCGCGGCGCGCAGGCGGGGTTTTATCGAATCGGACAGGATTGTTGACTGGATCGGACGAGCGTTTTCCTACAGGTTTCAGGGACGCCGTTTACCCTGGCAATCGACTTGTGCCCACTGCGTTTCACGTTGACAGGGCATAAGCTTCATATATTAATGAACGGCCGCGACCGGTGTGTTCCACGGCCTCGGGATCCGGTCACTGCCTTGCCGACCGGCGAATTTTCTGCCCATGAGAAGAATAAAAATGTCTCCATGCGCCTTGCTCGAAACCCGGCATGCCTGCACCCAGGACATCGCCCTGGATCAGCGGCTGGCCTTCTGGGAGGACTACAACGCCTCCACCCTGGTCGGCCTCAAATGCAGCTCCTTTTGTGAAAGCGGTTTTGCCGCCAGCCAGGACAACCTGCAACTGGAGGGCATGCGCCTGGCGCAGATCGAGGGCAACGAGCACGTGGTCGAGCGTGACAACTCGATGATCCGCAGCGTGCCCAAGGAGTCGGTGTTCGTGTCCTTCGTCACCGGCAGCGGTTCGTTTTTCTACCAGGACGGCGCCTGCCAGTTGCTCGAACCGGGCGAGCTGATCGTCTATCGCACCGACAAACCCTACCTGTTCGGGTTCTCCGGGCCGATGCGCCAGTTCATTTTCGACATTCCCCAGGAACTGTTCGCCGAACGCTGCCTGAAGCGTTTCGACCGTCCGCTGAAGATTGGCGGGCAAAGCGGCGTGCAGCGCCTGTTGCTGCGCACCCTGGGCGAACGCACCCGCGGCTTTTTCCAGCAGCCCCTGAGCCAGGACGCCGGCGGTTATCAGGACCAGGCGCTGGAGCTGCTGGGCAGCCTGATCGCCGGGCAGGTGGGCGAGCGGCGGATCAATGCGCTGAGCGCCTCCTACCTGCTGGCGGCCAAGCAGTGCATCAACGAACAGTTGGCCGACCCGGAGCTGAGCTGCGAGCGAGTCGCCGCGCAAACCGGCATTTCACCGCGGCACCTGAGCCGGCTGTTCGCCCTGGAAGGCACCCAGCCCAGCCGCTTTATCCTGGAAAAACGCCTGCAGCAGGCCCATGACCTGCTGGGCAGCCCACGGGGAACGGGCCTGGATATCGGCGAGATTGCCTACCGCCACGGCTTCACCAGCCAGGCCCACTTCGCCCGGGCGTTCAAGGCCCATTACGGCCAGACCCCAAGCGAAGTGCGCGCCTCCCTGTAGCCGCTGCCGCAGGCTGCGATCGGCCTGGGCGGCACACCGACGAAGCGGGCGCATGGTCTCAAGATCGCTGAAGGCCTTCGGCCTTATCGCAGCCTGCGGCAGCGGCTACAGGGTCAGTGGTCGTTGAGGAAGGTTTGCGCCAGATCGTCGATCAGTTGGCGCTGAAAGGCCTGGAACCCAGGATTGGGCTGCTGCATCTGCACGAATTCCAGCATCGGGTCGGTCACCGCGGTCCTGACGCCGGCCAGTTCCTCGACCGTCGCCAGCCCGCAGAAGGGCACATAGGCCTCGGAATAACCACCTTCATGCACCAGCACCAGGCGCCCCTGGCACAGACGCTCGGCGGTTTCGCGCACCTGGCGGGTCATGGCGCGGAACGAGTCGCTGTGCAGCAGCATCCGCGCCAGCGGGTCGACCGCGTTGGCGTCATAGCCGCAGGCAACGATGATCAGCTCCGGCTCGAAGCGCTCCAGGGCTGGAATCACGATGCGTTGCAAGGCATGCAGGTAGGCATCGTGGCCGCTGCCGGGCAGCAGCGGGATATTGAGATTGGCCCCCAGCCCGGCACCGCGACCGCGGTCCTGCTCGCCGCTGTAGCCGGGCGGGAAGCAGCCGTCCTGGTGCAGGGAAATGGTCAGCACGTCGCCGCGCTCCTCGAAGATCGACTGGGTGCCATTGCCGTGGTGCACGTCCCAGTCGATCACCGCGACCTTGCCCAGGCCGCGCCTGGCCTTGGCCGCCTCGATGGCGATGGCGATATTGGCCAGGAAGCAGAAGCCCATGGCGCCGTCGGCCAGGCAATGGTGTCCCGGCGGGCGGGACAGGGAATAGGCGTTGTCGGCTTCGCCGCCGAGCACCGCATCCACCGCGGCCATGGCCAGGCCGGCGGAGAGTCGGGCGATCTCGTAGCTGCCCGGGCCGATCGGCGCTTGCGGGCCGAGTTCGCCGCCACCGGCCTCGCTCAGGGCCTTGAAGCGTTGCAGGTACTCGGCGCTGTGCACCCGCAACAGGTCCTCTTCGCTGGCGGCCGTGGCGCTGCGCACCTGCAACTGGCGGGTCAGGCCGGAGACGTCCAGCAGGCTTTTCAGGCGGCGCTTGGTTTCCGGCGATTCGGCGTGCCCGGCCGCGGCGGGCGGTTGCACCCAGCCGCCGACCGGCAGCGTCAGCGCATGTGGCCCGGCGCTGTGCCAGAGGCTGAGTTCATCGAAGAAAAACGCGGTTTTACGGGTCATGGGCATCTCCATCTATGGGGGAATCTGTAGCCGCTGCCGAAGGCTGCGATCTCCCGGGCGCCAGAGGTCCTTCGGACCTATCGCAGCCTTCGGCAGCGGCTACAGGGGTTCAGGGGTTCAGGGATTCAGGGATTCAGGGATTGCGCCGGCAGGCGAGGATCAGCGCCAGCGACAGCAGGGTCAGGCAGGCGCCGCCGATCAGCAGGGGCTGGAAGCCGCCGCTGCCTTCGATCAGCCGGCCGGCCAGCGCGGGGCCGATGGCCAGGCCGCCGCCGATTACCAGGTTGGAGGCGTTCATCAGCTTGCCGGACCGGTCGAGGTCGGCCAGGCAGGCGAGGATCAGCGGCAGGATGAAGGTCCAGGTGAACTTGAAGACCAGGGCGGCGAGGGCGAAGCGCGCCAGGGTCGGCGCCCCCAGCAGCAACAGCACCGAGCCGGCCATCAGGCTGTAGCCGAGCAGCAGCAACGGCAGGCGCGGCAGGCGATTGCCGATCAGCGAGGCGCAGCCGGCGCCGACGATGCCCATGACCGTGGCGACGGCCAGCAGCTCGCCGCTGGCTTGCGCGGAGATGCCGGCCTTGGCGCTGATCGAACCGATAAAGGTCCAGACCCCGCTGAGGCTGATATAGAAACCGAGGATGCCGAGAATGCCGCACAGCACCTTCCACTGCGCCACGGCGGCGGCCTGCTGCGCGGTTTTTTTGACCGGCGCGCCCTGGGGAAAGTAGCGCGCCAAGGGCAGGCACAGGCTCATCAGCAGCGCCAGCAGCAGGTAGCAGGCTGCCAGGCCGTAGTGCTCGAACAACCGCGGCAGAATGCCCAGGCCCAGCACCCCGACCACCAGCTGGCCCATGACCCACAGGCCATAGGTCCGGCTGGGGTTGGCGGTGGAGGCGGCGCTGGACAGGCAGATGATCATCAGCGAACCGCCGGCCAGGGCGCTGCAGAAACGCAGGGCCAGCAGCGCGCCATAGCCCTGGGCCCAGATCGACAGCAGGTTGGCGACGATGAACAACGCCCCGGCCAGCAGCGCCGCTCGGCGCCAGTCGACGCGCTTGAGCCACCAGAAGGCGGGCAGGGTGGCCAGGCTCATGGCCCCCAGCTCGGTGGAGAACAGGTCGCCGATCTGCGACGGGCTCAGTTGCCATTGGCTGGCCAGTTGCGCGGCCACCGCCGGGGCGGTCATGAGGATGGTCGGGGTGATGGCGGCGAACAGCACGATGGCCGCCAGCAAGGCCAGGGGGGACGCGGTGTTCGGCTGGTCGCCGGTGAGCGCCTGGCTCTTGTCGATCATGGGGGTGGTCATGGTGGGATAGCTCCGGGAAAAGCGCTTCAGAACACGTGGACCAGACGCAGCAAGGCGTCGGTGCCGTGGTAGCCATTGCGGGTGGCGACGTTTTGCGAGAGGCCGAACATCAGCTGGTTCTGCTTATCCAGCCAATGACCGACCTCGAAGCCGACCTGGGTGTAGCGCTTGTGGGTGTCGTCGATGCGCTGGTCGTTGATCCGCAGCTCGCCGCCGTCGGCGTGGATCAGGCGCAGGGCGCCGTAGGTGCTGGTGGTGAAGTCGTAGGAGGCGAAGGCTTGCAGGCGGTACAGCGGGTCCTGTTTCAGGTCGCTGCCGAAATAGTCGTCGTTCTTGGCATAGAGCTGGGCTTCGAGGTTGGCTTCCAGCACCCACTTCTCGCCGACGCCCTGGGTGTAGTTGTAAACGAAGGTCGCGCCCCAGCGGTTGGCGCCCGGCGAGACATCCGGATTGTCGCTGTGGTATTCGCCCACCGGCAGGGTGATCAGGGTCAGCAGGCCGCTGTAGGTACGGCTGGCCGGGTCGTTGATAAAGAACAGGGTGCCGCCGACCTGCGGGTCGCCGAAGCCGCTTTCCCCGGTGTGGCGGGCGGCGCCGGGCAGGCGCGCGTCGATATCGGCGAAGGGCACGATGAATTGCGGGGTGCACAGGGTGCCGCAGATATCGCTGAAGAACACCTGGCGATAGGCCAGGGCGTTGACCTTCAGCTCGGCCTTGCCGGTGCTGTCGGCGGGGCCGTGGAAATCGTCGGCGCGAGTCGCCGGCAGGTACAGCACGCCGAGGCTGGTGCCCGGGGGCGCGCCGAAGAAGTCGCGGGCGTTGAGGTCGGCGGCGCTGGCGTTCAGGCTCAGCAGGGCGCCGGTGAAGGCCAGGGCGGTGCGGCGCGCAAGCGTTGTGATCATGGGCGTAACCTCTCTTTTTTGAGTTGTTGTGCGGCGAAGCGCTCGCCGGTACGCGGCAGTGGCTGGAAAAAGGGCAAAAGCGGCCCGTGGCCGTCAAAACGACAGCGCGAAAGTCAGTCAGGAAAGGGGTTAAGCGTCAGTCGGGCGGAGCGTGCAGCAGATGGGCGATGCGGGTCTTGTCCTTGACCCCGAGCTTGTTGTAGATGGCGCGGATGTGATGGCGCACGGTGTTTGGCGACAGGCCCAGCTCGCGGGCGATTTCCTTGTAGGTCTTGCCTTCGCCGAAGCCCAGGGCCACGTCGTTTTCCCGTGGGCTCAGTTGGGGCAGCAGCGTGCGGCCGCGGGCGGCGAGCAGGAACAAATCGCCCACCGGCGAGGCCTCGACTTGCAGGTGCCGGCCTTCATAACCGCCGTCGACCACGGGCACGGGCAGGCAGGGGCCGCTCCAGTCCGGCCACTCGCCGAGCAGCAGGTCGACGAAGCCGCGTTCGGCGCAATGCAGGGTGCCGCGTTGGTCGCACACCGCCAGCGCCAGGTTGCGCGGGCTGGTGAGGGTTTCGCGCATGGCCACCAGGGTGCGGATCTGGTTGGCCGACACCGCCGCCACCAGGTGCAGCATCAGGTTGTTCAGCAGCAGGCAGTCGTCGGCGTCGAAGCGCTTGGCGCCGGGGGCGCGGTACAGCGCCAGGTGGTCGCTGAGGTGGGTCTGCGGATCGATGTACACCACGCACAGCAGCTCGCCGATGTTGTAGGTCGTGCCCAGCCAGTTCAGGCCGGGACCGTTGGCCGGGTCGCCCATGTCGACGATGACCGCCTGGCCCGGGTGGGCATGGACCCGGCCGACAGTGACGTCGACGTGCTTGATCGACTGCCAGTCCGGCAGGTAGCTCGGGGGCAGGCGGTGGAGGTAGGAGCTGTGTTCTTCCGGCAGGCCGTCGATCAACGCGGCGCGGCCCCACCAGGCGCTGTCGAAGGGCAGCAACTGACCGATGCGGTTCAGCGCATGGCCATGGAAATGTTCGATGTCCTTGTGCTGCGCCAGGCGCTGCAACTCCAGGGTCAGCGAGCTGAAGGCTTGCAGCAGGTTGGCGTGACCATGTTCATGACGGCTCATGGGGGTGTTCCTCTGTGCGACTTTCTTATTGTTTTCGTCACGGAGTCAGTAAGGACCGGAACGTCCAGGGACGTGGGCAGGGCCTGGGCACGAGTATCGTCGGGTTGGTGGGGGATCGCTATCCTACAGATGCAGGATGAAGAGGCGCTGGCGGGGGAAATTGGCTTCTGTAGGAGCGAAGCTTGCTCGCGATAAATCTGCAACGATAGCGCGCGTTGGCGGGTGTATCGCCGCTGCGCGGCTATCGCGGGCAAGCCTCGCTCCTACAGAAAAGCAACTGATCAACAGGTCAGGCCGCCTGGACGGCCCGCTGCAAACGGTGGAAACCACGGCTGAAATACACCAGCGAGTCGCCGTGTTCGCCTACGCAGATCTCATCCAGTTGCACCAGCATCACCGAGTGGGTGCCGATTTCCTGCACCTCGGTGATCCGTCCCTGCAGGCTGGCCAGGGCACCGTCGAGCACCGGCAGGGCGTCCTGGCCGTCGCGCCAGGGGTGCAGGCTGAAGCGCTGTTCCATCTCCACTCCGGTCATGCCGGCGAAGTGCCGGGCGACTTCTTCGTGTTCGCCGCAGAGCACGTTGATGCAGAGCTGGCCGTTGCGCTTGAACACCGGGTTCAGGGCGCTGTTGCGGTTGACGCAGACCATCAGGCTGGGCGGGCTGTCGGTGACCGAGCAGACCGCGGTGGCGGTGATGCCGCAGCGTCCGGCCGGGCCGTTGCTGGTGATGACGTTGACCGCCGCGGTCATGTGCGCCATGGCGTTGCGAAAGGCTTGTTGCTTGGGATCAAGTTGAGTCATGAGAGATTCCTTTCCTCGGGATTGAACCACGGTATTTGCAGGAGCCGTCGCTCGACGCTCGGTTGCTCGCGAAAAACCTCAAGCCAACGTGGAGTCGCAGATGCCGCGCGTCATCGTTCACGTCTTATCGCGAGCAAGCTTCGCTCCTACAGAAGCGAGGCAGTGGTTACTGGCGGATGCGGTCGAGCATGTTGATGTCGTCCGGATTGGTCAGGTGTGGCACCGTCCAGCCGTCGAGATTGTAGTCGCCCAGGCATTTGTCCACCAATTCGGTCATGGTTTTCATCGAGCCGGTGGCCTGGGCATGGCGCAGGCACTGCATGCGGATTTCGTCCTGGCTGCCGGCGTAGTTGATTTCGTACAGCTCGTGGCGGCCGCCGAACTCGGTGCCGATCGCATCCCACAGCAGCTTGAGGATCTTGATCCGCTCCTCGTGGCCCATGCCCGCCGAGCCCCGGCAATAGGTGCTCAGGTACTGGTTGAGCATCGGGTCCTTGAGGTCGCGGGAGCCGGACGGCAGGTAGATCAGGCCGCTGGCCACCACCTGCTCGATGATCTTCTTGATGTCGGTGTAGGCCTGGGGCGCCAGTACCCGGTAGGCCTGCAAGGCCTGGGCGCTGGGCAGGAAGGCGCCGTTGAGCCATTCGCTGGCGTTGCCGTGCATGGCGTCGGTCAGCGACCAGAACAGGTTGCGCCAGGCCACCACCTCGCCGACCTGCGCCTGCACCCCGCGAAACTCCAGCGAGCCGGTGCACTGCAAGGCCTTGACCAGCAGTCCAGTGATGAAGTCGAGCTTGACCGCCAGCCGTGTACAGCCCTGCATCGGGAACAGCCGGCCGAAGCCGCCTTGCGGGAACCACTGCCGGCAGCGCTCGAAGTCGCGGTAGATCAGCACGTTTTCCCAGGGGATGAACACCTTGTCCATGATCAGGATCGCGTCGTTCTCGTCGAAGCGGCTGGACAGCGGGTAGTCGAACGGCGAACCGGTCATGCCCGCCTGCAGTTCGTAGGACGGGCGGCAGATCAGCTTCATGCCGCGGGTGTTCATCGGCGCGATGAACATCAGGGCGAAGTCGGTGTTGTCGCCCAAAAGCTGCGCCGAGCCCTGGCCGACGAAGTTGTAGTGGGTCAGGGCCGAGTTGGTGGCCACCACCTTGGCGCCGCTGACGATGATCCCGCCCTCGACTTCCTCGTCCACCGAGATGAACACGTCCTTGACCTGGTCCACCGGTTTGTCGCGGTCGATCGGTGGGTTGACGATGGCGTGGTTGAGGTACAGGCAGGCTTCCTGGATGCGCTTGTACCAGGTACGGGCGTTGCCTTCGAACTGGCCATAGAACTCCGGGTTGGCGCCCAGGGCGCTGCCGAAGGCGGCCTTGTAGTCCGGGCTGCGGCCCATCCAGCCGTAGGTCAGGCGCGACCACTCGGCGATGGCATCGCGCTGCTGGCGCAGGTCGTCGGCGCTTTTCGCCGAACGGAAAAACTTGTGGGTGTAGCCGCCGTTGCCGGTGTCGGTGTCCCAGCACAGCTTGTCCTTGGTTTCGGGGTCGTGCAGGGCGTCATAGAGGCGCGCCATGGAGGCGGCGGAGTTGCGGAACGCCGGGTGGCTGGTCACGTCCTTGACCCGGTCGCCATAAATGTAGATTTCGCGATCATCGCGCAGGCTGGCCAGGTATTCGGCTCCGGTCAGCGGGCGGTTGGTCTCGGCACGGAAGTCTTCGGGTTTCATCATCCACTCCAGTCTTTGTTGTTATGCGTTGTCTTTACGAGCTGGGGCCCATGATGGGCAGGACGGGGCGGCGACTGAATGGCTTTTCCGGCGAATGAATTGCACTTTTCATGGGGGGTGGTCATGAGGGGCATGGAGGCCGGTCATGGAGGCTGGCAGCGAGCTTGCCAGGCGATCTGTCTCAGCGGTGAAACACTCCCGGGCGACGAAAAATATTTTCACCGGGGCCTGCAAAAAACCTAAAGCGCTGCCGATATCGCTATTAGGCCCACAGACCAACTACAACAGTGGCGCCCACCTGTCAGGCCGCCAGCCGCCGCTGGTGACGGGGTTCAGTGCATGGATGCTCGCAGTCCTCAATTCCCGAGAGTCATGCTATGTCCCTACGTAATATGAATATCGCGCCTCGAGCTTTCCTCGGTTTTGCGTTCATCGCGTTGCTGGTCATCGCGCTGGGTGTGTTCGCCGTCAACCGCATGTCGATCATCCGACAGGCTTCCCTGGAAATGGAAAGCAACCAACTGCCCAGCGTAGGGTTCCTCGGCAACGTCACCGAAAACGTCCTGCGCCTGCGGATTCTCTCGTTCCGGGTACTGGTCAACCGCGAGCCGGCCGGCCTGCAGGAAGCGCAGACGCGCATCGGCGTGCTGGTGGACAAGCTCAAGCAGGCCCAGGCCAGCTACGCCGCCTTGCCGGCGGGGGACGAGGAAGTGGCCTTGTACAAGACCTTCGCCGCCACCCTGGACAAGTACCTGCAGGCGCAGAACGACATGCTGGAGCTGTCGCGACAGAACAAGCTCGAGGAGCTGCGCAGCCTGATCAATACGCGGATCAAGGACGGCACCGACCAGATGGGCGAACAGCTGAACAAACTGGTAGCGATCAACAAGGCCGGGGCCACCCATGCCTCGGATATGGCCGGTGAGCATTACCGCAGCGCTATCACCGGCATCATCGCCGTGGCGGTGATCGCGGCCCTGCTCACAGTGGTACTGGCCTGGCTGCTGACCCGCAGCATCGTCACGCCGTTGAACCGCGCGGTGCTGGCCGCGCAGACCATCGCCGCGGGCAACCTGACCCAGGCCATCGAGGTCGACGGCAAGGACGAGCCGGCCCGCCTGCTCGCGGCGCTGAGCGACATGCAGGGCAACCTGCGCAAGACCATCGAGCAGATCTCCGGTTCGGCCACCCAGCTGGCCTCGGCCTCGGAAGAACTCAGCGCGGTCACCGAGGAAGCCTCCCGTGGCTTGCAGCAGCAGAACAACGAAATCGAACAGGCGGCCACCGCCGTCAACGAAATGACCGCCGCCGTGGAAGAGGTGGCGCGCAACGCCGTGTCGACCTCCGAAGCCTCGCACCAGTCGACCCAGGCCGCCCGCGAAGGCCGCGACCGGGTGGTGGAAACCGTCGACGCGATCCAGACCATGACCCACGACGTGCAAAGCACTTCGGTGATGATCGAGGGCCTGGCCACCCAGGGCCGCGACATTGGCAAGGTATTGGACGTGATCCGCGCCATCGCCGAGCAGACCAACCTGCTGGCCCTCAACGCAGCGATCGAGGCGGCCCGCGCCGGTGAGGCCGGGCGTGGTTTCGCGGTGGTGGCCGACGAAGTGCGGGCCCTGGCCCATCGCACCGCGCAATCGACCCAGGAAATCGAAAAGATGGTCGCCGGCATCCAGAACGGCACCGGCGAGGCGGTGCAGTCGATGCAGCAGAGCAACCAGCGCACCCAGAGCACCCTGGAAATGGCCCGCGCCGCCGGCGTGGCGCTGGAGCAGATCGCCGAATCGATCAACCTGATCAACGAGCGCAACCTGGTGATCGCCAGCGCCTCGGAAGAGCAGGCGCAGGTGTCCCGCGAGGTCGATCGCAACCTGGTGAACATCCGCGACCTGGCCACCCAGTCGGCCGCCGGGGCCAACCAGACCAGCGCCGCCAGCCACGAGCTGTCGCGCCTGGCGGTGGATTTGAATGCGATGGTGGCGCGCTTTGTGATTTGAGTTAGGGTTGTTGGAATGCGTGCCCAAGGAGAGCGAGATGCGCTATTCAGCCCTGACCCAACGGATCGCCGGCGAAGGTGCCGCGGCCTGGCAGATTCACTACCGCGCCCTGGAGCTGCGCGAGGAGGGCGTCGATGTGCTGCTGCTGACCATCGGCGACCCGGATTTCGACACCCCCAGGCCGATCGTCCAGGCCGCCATCGATAGCCTGCTGGCGGGCGACACCCACTATTCGGAGGTGCGCGGCAACCGTTCGCTGCGCACCCGCATCGCCCACCGGCATGCCACCCGCAGCGGCCAGGCGGTGGACGCCGAGCACGTGGTGGTGCTGCCGGGGGCGCAATGCGCGGTGTTCTCCGTGGCCCAGTGCCTGCTCGACCCCGGCGACGAGGTGCTGGTCGCCGAACCCATGTACGTCACCTACGAAGGGGTGTTCGGCGCCTGCGGGGCCAAGGTACTGCCGATTCCGGTGCGCCCGGAGAACGGCTTTCGCGTCGAGCCCTCCGCGGTCGCCGCGCGCATCACACCCAAGACCCGCGCGCTGATGCTCAACAGCCCGAACAATCCCTCCGGCGCCAGCCTGTCCCGGGAAACCTGGCAGGCCCTGGCGCGCCTGTGCGTCGAGCACGACCTGTGGCTGATCTCCGACGAGGTCTACAGCGACCTGCTGTTCGACGGCGAACACATCAGCCCCGGCAGCCTGCCGGGCATGGCCGAACGCACGGCGACCATCAACAGCCTGTCCAAGTCCCATGCCATGACCGGCTGGCGGGTCGGCTGGGTGGTGGCGCCCCAGGCCCTGGCCGGGCATTTGAGCCATCTGGCGCTGTGCATGCTGTACGGGCTGCCGGATTTCGTGCAGAACGCCGCGGTGGTGGCGCTGGATGCCGACTTGCCGGAGCTGGAGCAGATGCGCGAGGAATATCGCCAGCGTCGCGACCTGGTGTGCGCGCAGCTGAGCCAATGCCCGGGGCTGAAACCGGTCAAGCCCGATGGCGGCATGTTCGTCATGGTCGATGTGCGGGAAACCGGCCTGGGCGCCCAGCAGTTCGCCGAGCTGCTGCTGGAAGGGCACGGCGTCTCGGTGCTCGCCGGCGAGGCCTTCGGTCCCAGCGCGGCGGGGCATATCCGTATCGGCCTGGTGGTGGATCAACAGCGCCTGGCGGACGCCTGCCAACGGATTGTGCGTTGTACCCAGGATCTGCTCGAAGGCCGATCCTCAAAACGCCGCTGACGGTGTGGCCGCCAAGGAAACCTGTAGGAGCGAGGCTTGCCCGCGATGGTCGTTAACGATTACGCGGACTCACTGGATAAACGCGGCGCTCTCACGTTCATCGCGGGCAAGCCTCGCTCCTACAGGGGGAGCAGGCCCGGCGAATGCAGGGCTCAGACCGCAGCCTTGCGCCGTTCCCAGGCCTGGGGGTTCACCAGGTTGGCCGGGCGCTGGCCGGCCAGGGCCGCCAGCAGGTTGTCGACGGCGCAGCGAGCCATGGCCTCGCGGGTCTCGAAGGTCGCCGAGCCGATATGCGGGGTGGCCACCACATTGTTCAGCTGCAACAGCGGCGAGTCGTGGCCCAGGGGTTCACGCTCGAACACATCCAGCCCGGCCGCGCGAATCCGCCGTTGTTGCAAGGCCTCGATCAGCGCCTGTTCGTCCACCACCTTGCCCCGGGAAATATTGATGAAGATGCTTTCCGGGCGCATCAGGGCGAACTCTTCGCGGCCGATCAGGCCCTGGGTCTGGTCCGTCAGCGGCAGGGTCAGGCAGATGAAGTCGGCCTGTTGCAGCAGCTCTGGCAGGCTGCAGTAGCGGGCGCCGAAACGCTGCTCCACCGCCGGCTTCGGGCTGTTGCTGTGGTAGATCACCGGCATGCCGAAGCCGAAATGGCCGCGCTGGGCCAGGGCTTCGCCGATCCGCCCCATGCCGATGATGCCCAGGGTCTTGCCGTGCACGTCGCTGCCGAAATGCAGCGGGCCGATATTGCGGTTCCACTGGCCGGCGCGCACCAGGTTGGCCAGCTCCACCACGCGCCGGGCGCTGGCCAGGATCAGGGCGAAACCGGTGTCGGCGGTGGTTTCGGTGAGCACGTCCGGGGTGTTACTGAGCAGGATATGGCGTTGGGTCAGGTAGTCGATGTCGTAGTTGTCGACACCCACCGACACGCTGGCCACGGCTTCCAGGTACGGCGCCAGGTCCAGCAGTTCGGCATCCAGGCGCAGGCTGGCGCCGAGCAGGCCCTGGGCCGAGGGCAGGGCGCTGCGCAGCTTGGCCAGGCCCTGGGCGCCGAGGTCCTCGATCAGGGTCACCTGGGCCTGCTCATGCAGGCGGGCCATCAGCGGCGGCGAGAGTTTCTTGTACAGCACGACCTGTTTTTTCATGGGGTTCACCTTGTTCGATTCAGGAATGCGCCAGGCGGCGACGTACCGGCAGCGCGGTGCGTTTACGGTCGCTGGCGCCCGGGTTGAGGAAGATGGTCAGCAGCACCGACAGCAGCAGCGCGCCGCTCATCAGCAGGTAGGAGGCGCCCGGCGAGCCCGTGGCGCTGTTCAGGTAGCCCACCAGGTAGGAGCCGCCGAACGAGCCCAGGGCGCCCATGCTGTTGATCAGCGCCATGGCGCCGCCGGCGACATTGGCCGGGAGGATCTCCGGGACGATGGCGAAGAACGGCCCGTAAGGCGCGTACATGCAGGCACCGGCGATCACCAGCAGGGTGTAGGACCACCAGAAGTGCTCGGCGCCCAGCAGGTAGGAGCCGTAGAAGGCGAAGGAGGCGATCAGCAGCGGCGGCCAGACGAAACGCTTGCGCTTCTGGATCCGGTCCGAGCCCCAGGACACCCCGAGCATGGCGATCACTGCGGCCAGGTAAGGCAGCGCCGACAGCCAGCCGGCCTCGACCATGTCCATCTGCGCGCCGTGCTTGAGGATCGACGGCAGCCACAGCACGAAGCCGTAGACGCCGATGCTCCAGCAGAAGAACTGCAGGGCGAGGATGATCACCTTGGGCGAGCGGAAGGCTTCGGCGTAGTTCTTCACCGCCTTGATGCCCACCTGTTCGGCGGCCAGGGCGCTTTCCAGGTCGAGTTTTTCCTGGTCGCTGAGCCATTTCGCCGCGCTCGGGCGGTCATCGGCCAGGCGCCACCAGATAAAGGCCCAGAGCACCGCCGGCAGGCCTTCGATGATGAACATCCAGCGCCAGCTGAAATGCTCCACCAGGTAGCCCGAGACCACCGACATCCAGAGCATGGTCACCGGGTTGCCGAGGATCAGGAAGGTGTTGGCCCGCGAGCGTTCGGCCCGGGTGAACCAGTGGCACAGGTAGACCAGCATCGCCGGCATTACCGCGGCCTCGACCACCCCGAGCATGAAGCGGATGGCGATCAGCATGTAGGCGTTGGACACCACGCCGGTGAGGGTGGCCAGGCCGCCCCAGAGGATCAGGCTGACGAAGATCAGCTTCTTCACGCTGTGTTTCTGCGCGTAGATCGCCCCCGGTACCTGGAAGAAAAAGTAACCGAGGAAGAACAAGGCGCCCAGCAGGGACGACAGCCCCGGGGTGATCATCAGGTCGGCGGCCATCCCGGAGGCGGCGGCGAACCCGTAGTTGGCGCGGTCCAGGTACGCCAGGCTGTAGGTGATGAACACGATGGGCATGATGTACCACCAGCGGCGGGTGGCGAGTTTCAGCGTTTGCATAAGGGTGCTCCTGAGCTTGTTGTTTTTGTCGCAACAGGTAACGCGTTGGTTCAGTGGTTGTATGGGGTGTTCAAGGGCCGATCGCGAGCAAGCTCGCTCCTACACAAGCATCAACATCTCCTGTAGGAGCGAGCTTGCTCGCGATCGGCCGCGCAGCGGCCACGGGTAATTCATCGCGAGTCGGCAGGCCTTCCATGTCGCCCCGGCTCTGCACCGCGCGGCTGCCGATCCAGTTGGCGCGCTGCACCGCTTCGGCGACGCTGTGGTTCTCCAGCAGGGCGCTGATCAGGCCGACGGCGAAACCGTCGCCGGCGCCCACGGTGTCGACCACCTGGGTCACCGGCACGGCCTCGACGAAACCTTCGTGCAACGGGGTGCGGTAATAGGCGCCATGGGCACCGAGCTTGATCGCCACCGCCTCGACGCCCTGGTCCAGGTAAAACGCGGCGATGTCGGCCGGGTCTTCATAGCCGGTCAGCAGGCGGCCTTCGCTCAGGCCCGGCAGCACCCAATGGGCGAGCACGGCCAGGCGGTTGATTTCGTGGATCATCAGTTTTTCGCTGCCCCACAGGCTGGGCCGCAGGTTCGGGTCGAAGGACACACTGCGGCCGGCCGAGCGCATTCTGCTCATCAGGCTGTGGGACAGGTCCCGGGCCGAGGCCGACAGTGCCGGGGGAATGCCGGTGGCGTGCAGGTGACGGGCGCGCAGCAGTTCGGGGGCGATGTCGGCGATGCTCAGGTGGCTGGCCGCCGAACCACGGCGGAAGTATTCCACCCGCGGATCGTCGCCGTGCTCTTCCAGGGACTTGAGCTGGAAACCGGTGGGGTGTTGCCGGTCGGTGGCGACGAAGCGGCAGTCCACGCCTTCGGCCTGCAGGCTGTCGATGACGAAACGCCCCAGGGAGTCGGCGCCGACCCGGCTCAGCCAGCCGACCTTGAAACCCAGGCGCGACAGGCCGATGGCGACGTTGCTGTCGGCACCGGCGATGCGTTTGTGGAAGTGGCCGACCCGGGCCAGGTCGCCGCTCTGTTCGGCGACGAACATCGCCATGGTTTCACCGAACGACAGGATATCGAGCTCAGACATGGGCATGCTCCAGGCGGGACTGGCCAAGGCGGGCGAGGGTGGCGACGTGTTCGCGGGTCAGCTGCACCAGGTCTTCGCCTTGCAGCGGGTATTCCACGGCCCGGGTCACCCCTTGAGTCATGTGCCGCAGCAATTGTTCCCACAGATGCAGGTCGGCCATGCCCGGCGGTATCGCCACCAGCTTGCCGTCGGCACGCCGGGCCACGGCCTTGCAGTGCACGTAGCCGACATAGCGGCCCAGCAGGCGCGCGGCGGCGGAGGCGGACTGGTCCTGCCACTGCCAGTTGCCGATGTCGAAGGTCATCTGCACCGGCAGGCGGTGGCGCTCGACCTCGGCGAAGAAGCGCTGGAAGGGTTCGATGCGCCCGCCGTGCAGGGTCTGGTCGTTTTCCACCAGCAGTTGCACCGGGGACTGCGCCAGCAGCAGGGCCAGCTGGGGCAGGTCGTTGTGCTCGGTGAAATACCCCAGGGATACCTTGAGGCTTTTCGCACCGAAGGCCTCGGCCCGTTGCAGCGCCTGTTCCAGCAGCGGGTTGGCCCGGGAACGCCCGGCCACCCAGAGTTCCAGCGGCGAAGAAAACACGCTTTCCAGTTGCTGCTCGCGGGTGGCCTGGGCCAGTTGGGACGGGTCTTCGACGGTCAGCAGCTCTTCGCGCCATTCGATGCGCGACGCGCCGGCGGCGGCCAGCACCTCGATGAAACTGCCCTGGCCCTGCTCACGGACGCGGTCGGCGCCGTAGCTGGAAAGGCTGATGGAGACAGGCGATTTATTCATGGTCATAGCCTCTGAAACCGGTTTCATTTGTTCTCAAAAAAAAGCCCCACAAAAGAAGCTCATTTCCCTATCTTCATGCCTGCGCGATCCCTTGTAGCCGCTGCCGAGCGCAGCGAGGCTGCGATCGAGGCCGAAGGACTCGCCAGGCAGGCACCGTGTTTCCCCTGTTCCTGCGAGGTGTCAGGTTTTGCGGCAACTGCGTTGCCGATCGCAGCCTCGCAGGCTCGGCAGCGGCTACACCGGCACCGCGATTCCTGCGCTGCCGAAGGGCAACAACCTTGCCCCGAGTGGTTATAGGGTTCCTCGCTGTAGGGTGGAGCCACGGACGATCAGCTCGGCCGGGAAGTCCAGCACCCGCAGCGGCTCGACATCGCCGCGCAAGCGCTTGAGCAGGCACTCGAAGGCGCTGGCGCCGATGCGTTCGGTGGGCTGGGCGAGGGCGGTGATGCCGGTGCCCACCAGCGGATACCAGTCGAGGTCGTCGAGGGCGATCAGGCCGATCTCGTCGAACAGCGCGCAGCCCAGCTCGCGCAAGGCCCGGGTCGCGGCCAGGGCGGCGACGCCGTTGGCGCAGAACAGGGCTTTCGGCCCGGGGCCGGGGGCGGCGAGGAACGCTTGCAGCTGCTGGTTCAGCGCGGCACCGGTTTCCACCGCCGCGCCTTGCAAGGCCGGGCGCTGCTCGATCTGCGCCTTGAAGCTGTTGCTGCGCTCGATCCGCGAACTGGTGCCGTCATGGGGTTCGCTGACCAGCAGCAGGTCGCGGTAGCCGCGCTCTTGCAGGTGTTCGATGGCGCTGCGCACGGCTTGCGGGTTGTCCAGGCCGACCAGGTCGCTGTGCAGCTGCTCGACCTTGCGGTCCACCAGGACCATGGGCATTTCCCGATGCAGTTCGCGCAGTTCGTCCAGATGATGGCCGAGGGTGTTCACGATCAGCCCTTCGATGTTGTACGAACGCAGGTTGGCCAGGTGCTGGCGTTCCTGCTCGTCGTCGCGGTCGGTGTTGCACACCACCAGGCTGTAGCCGTGTTGGCGGCAGGCGGTTTCCACGCCATGCATCACGGCAATCGAATAGGGGTTGCGGATATCGGCCACCAGCATGCCGATCAGGCGCGTGCGCCCGCGTTTCAGGCCGCGGGCCATCTGGTTCGGGCGGTAGCCCAGTTCGGCTATCGCCTGTTCGATGCGCAGGGCGATGGCATCGGAGAGCAGGGCGCGGTCTTCGCCGATAAAGCGCGACACGCTGGCCTTGGAGACCCCGGCGCGTTCGGCGACATCGAGCATGGTGACGCGGCTGCGCTGGGCGGCGGAAAAACTGTTCACGGGCGGCGACCTGTCTTTGGCGTTCTTGTTATGGGCGTATCCGCTCCAGGTGCGACGTTCTGCCGCATCACTGAAACCGGTTTCAGGAAACAGCAAAGCGCTTTCGCCGTCAAGCGCGATCAGCGCCAGCGGGATGAAAAAAATGTCATGCGGCCGAGCGCGGGTGGTCTTCTTTGGCAGAGGGAGGCGTCTGGCACCTGCGTTGCAGGTGATCGCGGGCAAGCCTCGCTCCTACAGAGAACTCACAAGTCTGTAGGAGCGAGCGGGCGGCGATCCGACTTGCCCGCGATAAGGACTACGCGGTGTCGTTGAAAAAAAGCTATTCGAGGCAGCCCCGCAGGTAGTCGAGCAGGACGCCATACAGCGCATCCACCTCCGGCGCCAGGCCCCGGGCCCGCAGGCAGCCATGCACCAGGCCGAGGCCCGGGTACAGCTGGCTGTGGCCGCCGGCGGCGAGCAACCGTTGGTGATACAGCGCGCCGTCGTCGCGCAGCGGGTCGAACTGCGCCAGGGCGATAAAGGCGGCGGGCAGGCCACTGAAATCCGTGGCCAGCAAGGGCCGGGCATAGGGCGAACGCTGGCTCGGGCCGGGCAAATAC
>LNAP01001632.1_pt1 | contig 25574 bp, 29 predicted proteins | sample 602601 | NCBI WGS metagenome assembly LNAP01 (sample SAMN02440304, study PRJNA202911) | soil metagenome | biome: Subtropical and temperate rainforests or woodlands; isolation source: soil samples (1 kg each in a 20% v/v slurry with milli Q water) were... ...
GCGCGACTCCGGAAGCGAGATCCAAATCAGACCGCTAAACATGTAGATCTGTGCGACGAAGGCTTGCGGACGGGGGTTCAAATCCCCCCAGCTCCACCACCATAACGTCCAAGGGCGTTCACTGAGATTCAGTGAACGCCCTTTTTCATTGGAGAAGCCGTCGTTTGTCGTCCGAGGAAGTCCTGCGAGGTCTGCTAACAGCCAGAGCTAAGCCGGGGAACAGGCCGGGGAACAATCGGGGGGGAAGTTGCCATATGGGGTATCGTTCCCCGGTTGCCACCAATTGCTCGCCCTGAGCCTCTGTCCATGCTGACTGACAAGCACTGCAAAAATGCCATCTGCCCGCCCGACAAAAAGCGAGCACGCTTCACTGACGCGCTGGGCCTATATCTGGAGGTGAGCCCAACCGGCTCAAAGCGGTGGTTCTGGAAGACCTACTCGGACGGCAAAGAGGGGCGCATGGCCCTGGGCAGCTACCCGGCCACGGGTCTGGCCGATGCGCGCAAGGCTCGAGATGCGGCGAAAGGTCAAAAAGCTGGAGGCGTTGATCCGGTTCAGGCGCGCAAGTTGCAGAAACTCAAGGCTGGCAACCCTGTTGGCGACACATTCAAGGTCGTAGCCTTGGAGTGGCACGCGAAGCAGAGGGACCAATGGAGCCCTGGTCACGCCCAGCGTATGGAGCGTCAGCTTGAGCGCGATCTGTTTCCCTGGATTGGCGAGCGTCGGCTACGTGAGGTCGAGCCGGTGGAACTGCTGGCCACCCTACGCAAAGTCGAAGAACGAGGTGCCATCGAGACGGCCGACCGGGGCTTGATGTTAGCCCGCCAAGTGTGGCGTTACGGCGTGGCCACCGGCAGGGTAGTGCGCGACATCACTGCGGATCTGAAAGGCGCGCTGCAGCCATACCGAGGTCGCCACTTCGCGGCCATCACCGAGCCCGCTCAGCTTGGCGCGCTGATGCGAGCTATCCGGGTCTACAGGGGGGGGCCTATCGTGCGAGCGGCCCTACAACTCGCGCCCATGCTGTTTCAGCGGCCGGGCGAACTGCGCGCTGCGGCGTGGGCGGAGATTGATTTGGACGCCGCTCTCTGGACCATCCCCGCAGCCAGGATGAAGCGCGAGAAGGATGGCAAAGAGCATGGTGACCCTCATTTGGTGCCGCTGCCGACGCAAGCTGTGACTTTGCTGCGTGACCTTCACCGATTGACCGGCCACAGCGTGTTTGTGTTCCCCGGCGAGCGCAGCCATGACCGGCCCATCTCCGAGAACTCTGTTCGCACCGCACTCATCACCATGGGCTACACGCCGCAGATGCAGACTTGGCATGGCTTCCGGGCTACCGCTCGCACCATGCTGGCAGAACGCCTGGACTGCGATCCACTAGTGATAGAAGCTCAACTCGCGCACGCAGTGAAAGATGCCAATGGCCGGGCCTACAATCGCACTCAATACTTGCAGCATCGCGCCCGAATGATGCAGCGATGGGCCGACTACCTCGATGCGTTGCGAACCGAGAACGAGCGGACTGCCAATCCATCCGTGCTCGGAGCGCAGGAACCGCTCAATGCCAAGGCTGTCGCCACACGCGAGCCGGTCGATTTCGCTATCGTCGCGAACCCTATCCCAGCCGATCCTGAGCGCGTCGTTCAGACGCTAAAGAGAGGTGCAGCTCCGGGCGAAACGCTGGCCGAGCTCTTTGCGCAGGCGGTGGCAGGTGGGTTGGCACGGCCAACTTAATAGTCCTTCGCGCATTCGCTCGCCCCGCACGCTGATCGACAGTACAGCGTTGGGGCGCCCTTGAACCCGTTCCCGCGATACCCTCCTTCCAACAAATGAAACTTCAATGCGACCGCCCGTACGACGACTTCGTCGACAAACTGGAAGACACTCTTCGATCCATTGCTGCGCGGCACCTTGAGGAGGCGGGCGTGGACCTCTATGCAAACTTGCCAGCTTCTGACGAGGAGCTGTCGCTGGACGACGAGTTCGGACCTTTCTGGGCAGCAGATGAGATCGGGGCGGTTTTCAGGTCGGCGGTACGTCACATTGATTTTGCAGCGCGTGCCCGCACCGAGGGTGCGCACGAACTGGGATGGGCCAGGGTGGCGTTCGCATCGCGCATGGTCGGGCGGATTCATCTTATCGACTCCGTAGAGTCACGGGTCGAGCGACACAATCAAATGACCGTCGAGCTCAAGGCCAAGGCCATCGAGCTGCTGTCGTGCATGAGGCCGCCGACGGGGTGGAAGAAGGACATCGATGCTTATGAAGCGATCGCCGACGCTTTGGGCGCCTACAGAGACGAGCTGAAGGTTAGCAAAGGCAAGACTACCGACTTGGTTGAACTGATGCCCAAGTGGAAGCAGAGCGACCCCCTTTTTGAAGCCGCTGTGGTTGGCAACGGCGCAGGCCGGCTTGTCGATGAGGTCAATCGATCCAAAAAACCAGCCTGACCCTTGGAGGCGGATTAGCCCCCGGCCGCCAGCTCGGTCATCGTCTTGCTTTTCTTTTGCTTGTCCTTCGGAAAGTTGCCCTTTGCGAACGTCCGCATGCCCTTGAAGTGCAGGCGCACGAGGTCATCGGGCTTCGTGAGGTAGGCGCACATCAACTCGATGCCCTTCCACTTGCCAGAATCGATGTTCTTGCTGTATTGGCCAATTCCGCACTCCTTGTAGCTGCCCTTGAAAGCGTTGCAGTTGTAGTAGGTTCCTCCCCCTCCCATGATTTCGTGTTTCCAGTGCTCACCGATCATCCGAACGATAGGAATGTCGGAGTTCAGGTCGCGGCCGTTGAAGATGAACATGAGGTGCAAGTGGAATCCGCGCTTCGGACCGAACTCGAGTTTCCACGCAAAGCCAAGGAAGCGACCTCCGAATTTGCTTTTGATGAAATCGAAAAGCGCTATGCGTGCTTTACGCAACGTCTTGAGCTGTTGCATCCGGCTTCCCAGATGAAACTTGGCGGCTTTTTTGACCCCGACATCGCAGCGGCCGATCAGCAGGCGGCCGGTCAGCTCGCTGTGCCGTTTCACATAGGCTAGGATCTCACGGTGATTTTTATCGGAGCTGCGGTGGAAGTTTTTGCAGGCTGCACTGAACTTTTTGGACTGCCCCCGGGCTCGAATGTGGTCAACTAGCGCGTTGAGCTGTTGAACCATTGCCAAGGGCTGTTCCTCGGTATTGAAGTTCATGTCGAAGCTCAAATCCATCGGCTGGGTCGACACGCACTCTTGGAACAGCTTAAAGTGCGGATGGAGATGGTGGTGGGAAAAATAATCTTCGATGATGGGGGCGATGCGCAGCATCTTGAAAAAGACGCCCCCCAGGGGCGTGCTTTTGATGTTGTAACGGCGACCCCAGAGACGCTCAACACGGAACAGCATGGCGTGCGATTCGATTAGGGCTTTGACATGTTTGATGAGGGAGTCGAGCTCGCGCAAGAGTTCTCTCTCTGCCCCATCCTCAACTTCGGCGCCACCTGCTTCGTCGTCGATGGAGCAGGCGCGGTCTTGCGCAAGAAGGAGTGCCACCCTTCCCCTTTTAGAGGCTTTGACGCGAGTGTGCGCAGTTACGATGCCGTCGAGCGCATCCTGCTCGACCTGAAATTCTTGGTTCATAGTGACAAGAGGCGTAAGACGCAGTGCTTGGGCTTAGGAAATGAAAGCGTCGATGACCCGTTGTGGACGGATTCATCGGCCCATAATTTGTAGGGTTGCCAAGACGCCCTGCTTTGGAGCTGGGCGCTCGGTGTCTTGTCGGTTGATTGGGGTAAGTGAGTGGGTAATAGGAAGCTGTAATACCGACAGCTTCGAAATCGTCTTTCTTCTAGAGCCCTGCTTTTTCTTCCTTTCTATTCTTCTATTTCTGCTTTTTTCTATTGTTTTTTTCTATATTAAAGACTCCACCGTAATCGTTTCCTATGAATGCAGGAGTCTTCGGTAAATTGGTGATGGTGACGCCCACAAGCACTGCAGTTTTTCAAAGCCTTCCACAAAAAGTTAGTGTTGAATTTTTGACGTATCACGCTACTTCGCAGCGAGTTGCTGGGTGATCCACAAGGTGAGGTGGCCCTCTAGGATGCCGACGGTGCGGCCGCCCAGAGACAGCCGTTTGGGGAACGTAATGTCGCGGCGCATGAGCAAATAGCCCTTGCTGCGCGAGATGCCTAGACGCTTCCAGACTTCTTTGAGGCGCAGGATTCGGGTCGGGAGCAGGGGGGTGTTTTCAGGGTTCAAGGGCTTCCTTTCGTTTAGGGTTGAATGGTCGATTGCCATCGAAAAATTAGCCAAGCAACGAGGAAATCAATTTCTGCATAATCGTTTTCTTGACGAGTTAGAGAAGAGCGTGTAGGTGCGAGCGCGCTTAGGCGCGCGCAACGCCTGAGTTGGTTCGGCTGTCGCTGACTTGAATCCGCTTGCATGGACTTAGATCCGCTGTGGCCTATAACCCTTTGGATATTGTGGTTTTAAGCGCCGTTGTAGTGCGAAATCTGGGCTGATAGTCCTCGGGGTCGGGTTTGGGCGTTACGTCGGGTCGACCACGACTTCGCAGAAAGGGTCGCCGAGCGGAAGCTGCTAGACACGACCGCAGTGGCGGCTGGCTCCAGAAGACGGCGTTCAGCGGCCTGGCGTGCCGAGAGGGCTTGTCGGCCCCCTCACATCGCCCGAACGAAACACGCGAGTACAACGCGCTCTTGGCCGTGGAGATGATCTCGTTCAACCAGCCAGCGTTGCCCTACGCTCGCCGCGATGAATTCGGTCGAAAGCGGGCCACTGGGGTGCTTAAGCGCGCCCAGTCGGGATTTCATGCGACGTTTTTTGCAGGCAATGCCATTGCTGATCGGGACTGAACGACCCTTGACAAGGATCGTCGCGTGAAGCTGGCAGTACGTTGTCACGCAAAAAAAGCAATGCCGAGACCGACCGCGAACAGCGGTCGGTCTCAACACATGCTCTGTTACGCGCGTACAGTGAACTCCGAAGCCTTCGCCGCGAGCTTGGCACGCAGAGTCGACTTGGCATGCGTGCCTGTTGCAGCCTGAGCGTTGCCTTCGATAGCCACATCAGCGAAGGCGAACTCTTCGATGATCCAGCCTGTCTCTTCCTCGGAGTCCTCAAACTCACCGGCTGCCAGGCCGACGCCCGCGGCTCGATCAAGTGCCACCTGATCAAAGCCCAAGGAAGCGCGCTTCTCCTGCTCCGCCCTTGCCTGTTGGATGGCGTCAAAGATCGACATGCCGGCGCGCTCCGTGAGATCTACGTAGTAGACGGGCGCCCGATGCGAAAGCGTTGTCGACTTGCCCCGCAAACGCAGTTCGAGCGGCAGCGTGGCAAGCATCCCTCCCGATGCGGAATGGAAGTACTGGAGCCTCGCCGCCAATGTCCGGATGCTATTGAAGCCCGTCGTGCGAAAGATGAAACTTCCGAAGGCATCGTCATCCCCGATGCGAACGTTGAGCCGTCCATACGGTTTGCACCCTCCCTCGATCGCCAGCTTGCAGCCTACTGGCGAGGGGCACGGCAGTGTCTCCATTCCGCCGGCCGTTGAGCGCCTGCAGGTCTCGCCGTTTCCTACGCATAGCGGCCGCCCTGATCCCCGGTCGAATAGGCTGTAGCTGGCCCGAAGATTGAGAGAGGGCTCACTGAAGAGTAACTGCACAGGGATGCTGCGCAGCTTGGTGCCAGGCACCCGCAGCGACTCATCGACAGGATGAGGAACCCAACCATCCTTCGCCTGAACTTGGGATGTGATCGTGAACTCATCATCCTTTTCCGGCAGACGCTTGCCGTTTTTTTCCACCATCTTGCCAATCGATATCCGGCCAATGATGGGCGGTGTCAGCGCAAGACCCTTGAGCATGTGATTTCCTTCTTGATGTCGTGAATGAGCGAGGGCAGTCGCAGCGGACCTGCGACTGCTGTGGGACCGGACGGATCAAGCCGTTTCGGACGGGGTGGGATGAAAGAATCGCGAGATCAGCATGCGGGCCTTGAATCGCACAACATCCGGCTGCGCGCCGTGCGGGTGGGTGCGGAGCCAGCCACCCAGCGCCTCACTGACCTCGTAGTCGAAGACGCCCGGGAAGCGCACATCGGGACCGCTGTTCCAGAAGGCGTCGAGCTCCTCAGCAAGGATCCCGACAGCTTCCGCGACGACCATCGCGGCGCCAATCTGGCCGCCGTAACGATCCGAGTCCTCCTCCGTCCAAGCAATGCCCGACTGGCACTGGGTCAGGAACCCTTGCCAGACGAACATCGCATGGACGGTCGCCTTTTGATGGCCGCTCACGTAGCCCCCTTCGGGTCTTCGGCAACGATCTCCTTGACGACGAAGCGCCGGGAGCCTGGCTTCTTAAGCGCATACGCATCGAGAAGCTCAGGGCGCTCGGCAAGCAGCCGCGTTGTGTCCAGGCCTGTGCTCTCCTGACTGCGCTTCCAACTCACCTCACCAGCGCCGAAGATCGCCCTGGAGGCGTCGCCCATGCGCTGCTGAATGCGTTGCTTCAACCGAGCTTCGAGCGCTACTTTGATCGCCAGCACCTGTCGTACGCCCAGTAAATCCCAGAAGGCCTGGGACATCTCCAGGTCGCACGACAGGTCGACGGTCTGACCGCTGCCCGTCGGATAGAGCGCCCGCAAGGCTATGCCTGCCGAATCGGATCCATCGGCAGACGGCGCTCGGTCTTGCTCGACGTGACACCAGAACTTCCGCTCGAGCTCGATCAGGCCGGCGATCATGTCGTCGTCGCGCTCGATGCGGTGCACCTGAAGTTCCTGTCCGCAGATCAGCACTGCGACGTCGGCCGCTTGCTTGCCGGTGACAGCCAGTTGGTGCATCACCTGCAGCTGGACGTACTCTGGGACGCCCTCCTTCCAGAGACGGGCACCGTTCATGCCCGCGGTCTTGCACTCGAGGATCTGCACGTCGGGCGCTCCGACCACTTCGCGGTCGAGGTTCGCCAGCATCCAGGGCTCGGCAGGATGCTGCAGCACCGCGTTGATGCGGCGGACCTTGTTGCCGGTGCGTCGGGTGTAGTGCGCCGCGACGATGGGCTCGAGCAAAGTACCCCAGTACATCGGGCTGGTTTCGTCCCTGGGGTCGACCTTCGGCAGTGCGGCGTCGCGCCCTGTCTTCTCCATCCAGAGCTCAAGCTGGGATTTGTAGGGGTTCAGGCCCACGGCTGCAGCAGCATCAGAGCTGCCGATGCCGTCCTTGCGGACGGCGAGCCACTGCTCGCGGCTCAGGTCCTGCGTCTTGACCAGCCTGAGCGCAGGACGCGCCCTGGCGGGTTTTTCCGCCGGCAATGCATTCGTCATGAGATTCCTTGGAAGGTTTGAGTTGCTCCGTCACAAACAAAAAGCCCCGGTCCATCGAAATGGGCCGGGGCTTATGACGCGGAGGCGAGGTGGGTGGCTGAACTCGGTGGGTGCGTGGTCAGGCGACAAGCTGCAATGCATGACCGAGGGCGCGTTGCTTGAGCACGGCGCCTTGGCCGAACCAGGCGCTGTCGAGGCGGTACTCCTGGGTGCGAGCGCGCCGCTCGTGGTCCACGAACTCGGTCACGGCGTTGAGGAGGCCCCACGCCGTGCCCTTGGCGGCCGCGAGTTCGGCACCGCGGCCCTCACCCTCGAAGAGCGCCTGGACTTTCTTCAGGGCGCGTTCATTCGTCGGTCCCGCCGTCGACGCGGCGTGACCATCGGTTTGGCACAGGACCTTCAGGAAGAAGTTCGTCGCCTCGCGGCTTTTCACCTTCCGCTCGGCAAGCGTCTTCATGCGATACATGAAGGCGTCCCAACCGGAGACGGCGATGCCAAGCTGCTGCTTCACGGCATCTGCATCAAAGCTAGTGCTGTGCGGCACCTTGATGGCGCTGGAGGCCCCATCCAAGGCGATCGACAGGGTGTTGTTGCACACCACCCGGATCGTGGTGGGCGTCGCGGTGGTGGCCAGCGTGCCGTCGCAGGAGGTGGCGAGGAGGATGTAGCCCTTCACCACGTCGGTTCCCTTGAGTGCCGACTCTTGGCCGGTGCGCGCCAGTGCCCAGAACTTCTTGCCGGCCTTCAGGACGCCGGCCGTTTCCAGTTCGTAGCCACTGACCTCGACCAGGTCGCGGTAGAACTCGAGCACCTCCTTGGGCTGGACGACGCGGTAGCGACTGCCCACCACCGACAGCGGCGCCTTCGTGTCGCTGCGATACAGGACCTTCTGGTCCTCGAACGTCAGGATGGAGCCCAACGCACCGGCCTGCTCGGCCATGAAGCGAACCGGCGTTTCGCGGATGCTCCAGTCCATGCCAGCTTCCTTGGCCCAGACCTCTATGGGTTGCTTGGCCGGCAGCTTGTTGCCGAGGTCGTGCCAGGGTGTCTGGCCGACGTAGGCCATCTTTTCGAGAAGGTGTGCCATGAGAGATTTCCTTTCTGGTTGAACGCAAAAAAGGCACGGGCCCGCGCCGTCGCGTCCATGCGGCGGCGCAGGCCTGTGCCTGTGGTTGAAATAAATGCAGGAGGGAGCGTCGACTTCAGGGTCGGCGCGGCGGCGATGTCAGGTGCGCTGAATGCCGAATCGATGACCGCAGCGCAAGCAGCGGTGGTTGTCGAGAATGCTTTCGTCGACGACTTCGCCGAGCGCTGCGCCAATTGCGCAGCCGGCTGTGCCGCCGGCCAAGGCGCGTAGCAAGGCAGCGGCGACAGGTCCGATCACAACGCCGGCGGGGCCGGCGGCGATCGTGCCTACGACAGCAGCGCCGCTGACGGCCATGGCCGCTCCCGCGAGCACGCCCACGGCGCTGCCGGTCTTTCTACCGAGATTCCTCGGTTCGACGTGGTGGGACTGGCATTTGGGGCAGATGGATTTCATCGATGGGCCTGTCAGGGTTGAACGAATCGCGTGCGCATAGGGAGTTCATGCGCGCGCATCGTCGGCCGAACTGATAGCTGTGCCAGCGCGGCCCCAAGTGAGGCCGATGCCGATGATCGTTCCAGCGACCAGGACGATCGCGAACGCGGCGAGGAATTCGAGGGGAGAGTTCGTGGAAATCAAGGGAGTTGCCTTTCAAAGGACGCAGGCGTGCCGTTAGCACGTCTGCATAAAGACCGCAGGCAGGCTGCGGCATAAAGCCCAGCCCGCCGTGGATAGGCACGCCAAGCGGAAAAGCGCGGCGGTGGACTGACCAAGCGCTAGGGAAACGCTGATCAATGTGCCGCATCAGGCATGCCCGATGCTTGCGTAAAGGCATCGAGAACCGCAGCGGGAACGACATGATCCAACGCAGCTTTGCCAGCGCCGAGTACGCAATGAAGAAAAAGCGCACGCGGCGAGAAAAGTTTCTAGCCGAGATGGAACGCGTCGTTCCTTGGATGCGCTTGATCGCCGTGATCGAGCCGCTGTACCCCACGAGTGGACGCGTGGGCCGCCAGCCGGTGGGCGTGCCCCGCATGCTGCGCATGTACTGCCTGCAGCAGTGGTACGGCCTGGCCGACGAGGCGCTGGAAGACGCGCTGTACGACAGCCAGGCCCTGCGCGACTTCGTGGGCATCGACCTGTCACGCGAGTCGGTACCCGACGCCACCACGCTGCTCAAGTTCAGACGGCTGCTGCTGGCCAACGACCTGACCAAGGCGCTGTTCAACGAGATCAACGCGCATCTGGCCGAGCAAGGCTTGCTTATGCAGGCACCATCGTGGACGCCACGATCATCGCGGCGCCGAGTTCGACGAAGAACGAAGGTAGTGCGCGCGACCCCGAGATGCACCAGACCAAGAAGGGCAACCAGTGGCACTTCGGGATGAAGGCGCACATCGGCGTGGATGCCGAGTCGGGCCTGGTGCACACGGTGGTCGGCACGGCGGCCAACGTCAACGATGTGACGCAGGCCGGCGCGCTGCTGCATGGCGATGAGATGGCCGTGCACGGTGACGCCGGCTACCGGGGTGTGCACAAGCGCGAGGAAGCGCAGGGGCCGCGCTGGCACGTGGCGATGCAACCGGGCAAGCGAAAGCAATTGGACCTGACCCGCAGATGGGCGCAACTGCTCGAGCAAGCCGAACAGTTGAAGGCGAGCATCCGGGCCAAGGTCGAGCATCCGTTCCACGTGATCAAGAATCTGTTCCGCCACAAGAAGGTCCGCTACAAGGGCCTGACCAAGAACACGGCGCAGTTGTTCAGCCTGTTCGGCCTGGCCAACCTGGTGATTGCCAAGAGGTCGCTGTTGGCCCTGCATGCCCGAGGTGGGTCTTGAGCGCACAAGGCGGCCTCGGACGGGGAGAAAAGCACCCGAAAAGCTGCTGCGCAACCTGCGCAGCGAGCAACTGACTGGCTTCACGTCGACTTCGTGCCGAGCGTCGGTCAGCATGTTCGGAAGCGCGCATTGATCAGCGCATCCCTAGGTCTGTCATAGCAAGCGCTGGGGCGAATGCGTGGCATCGGTCTGCTGCTCCTATCGGTCATATGTGGTTCAAAAATTCTGCAGTCACACATCGCAGTGTCAGCACGGAGCTGAATAGGCATGTGGATGCCGACCACGGTCTGTAGTTAAGCTCCTGCAAGGTCTCCACTACCGTGCCGCGCACCTGACATCGTCCTCAGCAATCAAAATGGTCTCGGTACCCCCGACGGCTGGACGCGTAGGCGCCCACCGCCGGCGCTCGGAGAGCACACTGCGGAGGTTCTTAAGGAAATCGGCATGGGGATTGGCCAATGAGCACCGCTTCGCGCTCCGACCTAGTCAAACTCCTCGACAAGCCAGTGACTGGTGGAGCACGGCCGTCATCGACATTCGGCCCGGTGTGATCCGTCCGCGCGGCATACCGATTCAGGATCTGATCGGAACAACAACCGTTCCGCAGATGATCTGGCTGATGCTGCGGCCGAGCTCCCTACGACAGCGCAGGCCAGACTGCTTGAAGCCGCGCTGGCATCAGCCGTCGATCACGGCCCGCAGGCACCTTCCATCGCAATTGCTCGCATGGCGGTGAGCTGCGGGCTTCCACTCAACGGCGCAATGGCGTCGGCCATCAATGCGCTCGACGACATCCACGGCGGAGCTGGAGCGGAATGCCTCCAGATCTATTTCCGGGCGCGCGCACTTGCCACCAGTCAGGATCCCACTTCTGGCGTCAAGCAGCGCTCGATGAATTCATCGCTGAGCATAGCAAGATCATTCCTGGCTTTGGGCACCGTTTTCATCCGGTCGACCCCCGCGTGGAACCACTGCTCGACCTCTTGGACGAGGCCGCTTCGGCACGGGTCGTGCCAGGCGATCTCGTCGCCATCGGACGAGCCACCGAGGCCGCCGTACAGCGAAGAACCGGCAAACCGTTACCGATGAATATCGATGGAGCGACGGCAATCCTCTATGGTGAACTCGGATTCGAGGAGCCACTAGCGCGGAGTCTATTCATTTTGTCGCGGTCCGTTGAAATTCTGGCGCACGCATGGGAGCAGTCGCAGCAAGGCCATCGAATCAAGGGGCCGATGCCGACGTCGGTTCCTTATACGTACACGTACACGGGAAAATAGCGCGTTCGGATCGCGAACGCGACCGGTCGAATTGAGCTGCGTAAGGACGATGAGTCGGACGCGTGAGGGGTCAGGAATACCGTGGGCGCCAGGGGGCTTCGTCCCAGGGTTGCCATTAGCTCGTTCCTCGGATGCTCAGAGGGAAGTGCAAGCCGCATCCAGCGTTTGCTTTACGCTCCAAGGTGCATCACTACGCCGGCTGACCGCCTGCAACGACCCCACCCTCTCCTTGCCATGCCTCGGATCCGCGCGGTTCCAAGGCGGCGCTCGGGCCGTCGCTCGGCCCCTTGCCGCCAGAGCGGCCGATGATCGCTCCTGGCGGCATGGTCGTGACGCGCCAATGCCGCGTTCTGCAGTTCCGAGCATTTGCTGCGAACGCGAGTTAGCTCATCGCCCAACACTAGGCGGTTCTTCCCGCCGCTGCCCTGTTGCTGCACCCCGAGTTGAAGCTGCCTGGCGTCGTAATGCCGAAGGTTTCTCTTAGGACAACGCTCAACATCCTCCGGTAGTCAATCCAAAAAATAATATGGACGTGGGCATTGGAGACACACTCCGGCGAGGGCAGCTCTCTACGCAGGCGCGTGAGGAGCAAGCAGCTCGTACAGCATCACAACATGCGCACGACGGTGCTCAGCCGTCATGGCAGGCGTCGTTTCTTCGAACGCCATTTGGAACATGGCGCTAAATAGTCCTGGCGCGATCAGCAGCCACGGCGCATCGGCGACGACGCTGCGCCGCAGCGTTCCCGCGGCAGCGCCTCGGCGCACTAGCCCCTCGATCGAATTGAGATAAGGCTCAACCACGGCGTGGCGCCACTGAGTCACGCGCTTCGGGACCTTGCTACCGTCTGCGAACAGGAGCCGTAGCGCTAGAAGGGTCTGGCTGTCCGCAAGATCGTCGTACATGCGATCGATGATGTGCTCAACCAGTAGCGCCACTGTGACCGGCATGTCCAGCGACAACTCGCCGCCTCGGACTACCCTGGGCGTAAGAGAGCGCGTCAGCAACGCTTCAAATATTTCTTCCTTGCTTTTGAAATGGGTGTAGATGCCGCCCTTCGACAAGCCGGCGAGGCGGGCGATGTCATCGATGCGCGTGGCGGCAAAGCCATCGGTTGCAAAGGCGTGCAACGCGGCATCAAGGATCTGCCTGATTCGCATGTCCGCAGGCAGGCGAAGGCGCGCGATTTGTGGCGACGAAGTGCGTGTGTTCGAGCGCGGATTCATGATCAACGCATTATCGACGACACTCCTCGACCGACTGTCCGGTCTGAAATGCGGTATGCATCAATATCTGTTGCTTCCACGCTGACTAGAGTCCGTCCATGCATGCCCCTCGTAGCACTTTCCCTCGAGTCCACCGCCTTGCGATCGGCGCGGCTCCGCTCCCGAACCGCGCGTGCCCCTGGAGGCACAGATCCACGCAGCCTTTACCAAGGCGCACATGTGGCTGTCGCCAGCATCGTGCTGCTGGCCGTGGTCGACGGGGCCGCGCACCCGGCCGGCTCGCCCGACAAGCAGATCGACCTGATGCAGCTCGGTCTGCAACAGGCCGGCGAGCTGTCGCACTACCTGCGCGAGAATTTCTGTGTCGGACCGGGAGCCCCACGCGCGCTGGTGGGGCCGCCCGCGCGAGACCGCCGCTTCGTCGCGCCCGAATGGCGGCAATGGGCTTTCAACATGTGGCACCAAGCCTTTCTGCTGAACGAGCGGTGGTGGGCGGCGGCGACCCAAGTAATCGCGGGCGTGGAATAGCACCACGAGAACCCGATGGCCTTCGCGGCACGCCAGTGGCTCGACATATACCCGCCAGGTACCCAGTTCGCGAGCACCTTCTAGTCCTCAAGCGCACCGCGGAACAGGGCGGGGCAAATCTTTTGCAAGGCCTGCAACCTGACCGGCAACCTGCAGCGCCTGGCCACGGGCGCACCGCCGGCGGGCACCGAGCGTTTCGTGCCCGGCAGTGAGGGGGCCGCCACGCCGGGCAAGATGATTTTGAAGAACAGCTGATCGAACACATCCAGTACGCGCCGAACACCGCGACTGTCCATCCCGAGCCGATCCTCATAGTGCCGGCAAGGATCCTGAAATTCCACATCGTCGACCTGGCGCCGGAAAAATCGCTCATCAAGTACCTGGTCGAGCAGTTGCACACGATGTTGTGCATCTCTTGGAAGAGCGCCACCGCCTTTCGCTCCGTGGCCGATTCGCCCGGCGTCTGCCTACTGGAGCGTTAGGCCATGACGAATGCACCGGTCGCCACGCAGGCGCTGCGAGGGAGACGAGGGCTCGTCGTCGGCATCGTGAACCACCAGAGCATCGCCTGGGGCTGTGCGCGCGCCTCTCGCGCCGCGGGCACGAACTGGCCGTGACCTGGTTCAACGAGAAGGCGCGTCCGCATGTCGACCTCGCAGCTGGCATTGGCCGAGGCGACCGAGCTGGCGCGGCTGACCGGCGCAGGATCGTGCTGCTGCACATCGTCGATGTCGTGGACCACATCAATGGATTCGAACGTCCTTCCGTTCACATCGACAACGTTCGTCCGCGTTTCCTCAAGGCCGGGCGGAAATTGTTCGACGCGGCTCGAGCAGGGCTCGATGCACTGAAGGTGGCGGTCGGGACCGCGCTAGTCGAAAGCGAGGGCGATCGTGTGTCGGAGATCATCGGGGAGCACGCCGCCAGCCTGTCGGCGGAGGTGATCGTGCTCAACACGCGTGGCCGGCGCGGTGTCGACCGGTTTCTGGTCGGCAGCGATGCGGAGCTGGTGGCCCGCATCCGGGTGTCCGTCATGCTGGCGCGGGCGCCGCGCCCGGCCTAGCGTCCGGGGCGCCGCGTTGCCGGCGCGCGTCGATCAGGCGGGCGACTTCGCCAGTTCGGCGTCGATCAGCGCCACCAGCCGGGCATCGTCGGCCGTCACGTCCGGCGCGAAACGCCCGACCACTTCGCCATTGCGGTCGATGATGAACTTCTCGAAATTCCAGAGCACGTCTGGGTCGTTGCTGGGCGTCATACCGTGGCCCTTCAGCCGATCGCGAAACGGTCCGTCACCCTCGGCATGCGGGCAGGCCGCGGTTAATGCGGTGTAGAGCGGATGCTGGTCTGGTCCGAGCACCGAGAGCTTGGCGAACAGCGGGAAATGAACGTCGTAGTTCACCGAGCAAAAGCTGGCGATCTCGGCTTCGCTGCCGGGCTCCTGCTGCTTGAAATTGTTGGCGGGGAAGCCGAGGATCTCGAGGCCGGCCGCGCGCTTGTCCTGGTAGAGCAATTCCAAGCCCGTGTACTGCGGGGTGAGGCCGCACTTCGATGCCACGTTGACGACCAGCAGCACCTTACCGCCGAATGCGCCCAGGGTGGTCTGCGATCCGTCGATGCGTTGCAGCGGGAGGGTTTGGAGGGATGAGTTCATGTCAAGGTTCCTGAGGGAAGGTCGGGGGGTGATTTGTTCTTGGCCGAGGTCTTACGCAGTCACGGCGTCTTCAACGGCCCAACGCGAAGACCCGCATCGGTGGCGATGCGGCGCAGCAGTTCGGTCAGCGCGCCGGCCTGCGACTGTGCGCTGTCGCCGTCGCCAGCGATGCGATAGCTGCGTTCGTCGCTCTGGAGCAGACGCGGTATGCGGTCGCTGCTCCACAACGAGAGGTGCACGCTGGCTTGCAGTTGCCTCTCGGTGCGCACGTAGTCCATGCGGTCGATCACGACCTGCAGCGACGCCACGGGTGACTGTTCCCGACAGTTGCTCTCGCACAGGCGCCAACCCGGCAGCCGCTGGCGGAGTGCCGACGTGAACTCGCGCGAGACGCCGATTTCGATCCGCTCGCCCCAGTAGGTGTCGGGCCATTCGGCCAGCGTGCTGCCGGCGGCCCGGTAGCGAACCCGGCGCGAGACGAGGTATTCGGGGATTTCGATGCGGTTCAAGGCCAGCACCGGCGCGGCCCTGGTCATCGGCGGCGCTGGAGCATCGATGGCCGTTGCCGCGGGCGGCAGCGTCAACAGCACCGGTGCCGGCGTCGACGCGCAGCCCGCGAGCAGCACGGCGGCGAAGGCCAGCGACAGCCTGGCGCGGCGGGTTGGGCAAAGCAGGATGTTCATTTGCGTCGGTTTCCGAAGAGGATGGCGTTGGGTTTTTCTTCGAGCAGTTCGCTCAGCGAGCGCAGGCCCCGTGCGGCCTGCGAAAGATCCTTGACGGCGGCTTCCAGGTCGGAACGCAGCGGCGCCCCAGGTGCAGCGATGTCGGCCACCCGGTCCATCGCGACCTTGGCGGTTTCGGAGGCCTCGCGCGCACCGACCAGGGTGCGCTGCAGTTCGGGCTGGGCCGCCAGCACGGTCTGGTTCGACGTGTCCGCCAGCCGGGTGACCGATGCCAGCGTCGCGGTCGAGCTGGCCTGTACCTGGCGGATCGCCTCGGTCGCAGTGGCCAGCGTCTTGCGCGATTCCTCTGTGGTCGCGCGCAGCTCGGTGGACGCGCCCGCGAGCAGGGACTGCGCGCCATCGAGGGTCTGCCGCACCGACACGAGCGTCGTGCGCAACTCCTGAACCGCGGTGCGCATGTCGGCCACGGTGTCTCGCAACGGCAGCTCGGCCACCTGGTCGATCAGCGCACCGAAGCGGTCGGCCAGCGCCGGGATCTCCGCGCTGCCGGAGGGCCCATGCAAGGTCGCGGGCGCGTCGGGAACGAAGTCGAGCTCGATGGCCTTCTGACCGGTCACGATGCTCTGGGAGGCCAGCCGCGCTCGCAATCCGCGCCGGACCAGCGCCGGCACGTCGAGCGGGGCGCCGCCGGCATCGCTGATGTGCAGGGCCGAGGGCTGGAGCTTGATCGACACCCGCACCGTGGTCTGGAGCGAGGCAGCGTCCACCTGGATGCCGATGTCAGTCACTTGGCCGATCGTGACGCCGCGGAAGGTGACCGGCGCGCCCACTGACAATCCGCTCACGTTGCCTTCGTAATAGACGCTCGCCTTCTGCTGCCGGGTAAACAGATCGCTCCCGCTCAGCCAGAAGACCGAGGCGATCACGATGAGGAATGCGGCGACGACGAAGCCGCCGATCATCAGGGCGTTGCGTTTCATGGGAAGGGTGCCTTGGGTTGGGCGGGCGATGCGGTCGCGGGAGGCACCTCCCGATGAAGAAAGGCGTTCACCGTGGGATGAACGTCCTGCAGGGCGAGCTCGCGCGGACAGCCGTGCGCGATCGGCTGTTTGCTGTCGGCATCGAGAAAGATGCCGTCGTCGGCAATGGCGAAGAGGCTGGGCAGCTCGTGGCTGACGAAGACCACGGCGGCGCCGGTGCGCTCGCGAATGTCCAGGATCAGGTCGTCCAGCCGGCGCGAGCTGATCGGGTCTAGACCCGCGGAAGGTTCATCGAGAAAGAGCAGCGGCGGCTCGGCCGCGATGGCGCGCGCGAGGCCGGCTCTCTTCTTCATGCCGCCGCTGAGGGCGGAGGGAAAGAAGTCAGCATAGTCGGCCAGGTCGACCCATTCGAGCACCTGGCGGGCCTTGGTCTCGCGCTCTTTCGCACCGAGCCGGGTCTGCTGCGTCAGCGGCAGGCAGACGTTCTCGAGCACAGTCATCGACGACCACAACGCCGCACTCTGAAACAGCATGCCGAAGCGCGAGCGGAGCTGATTGCGCTGTGCGTCGTCGCTGGCCCAGAAGTCCACGCCGTCGTAGGTCACCGAACCCGACGCGGGCGCCAGCAGGCCCACCATGTGCTTGAGCAGCGTGCTCTTGCCGCATCCGCTGCCGCCCATGATGGCGAAGATGCAGCCCTTCTCGACCTCGAGCGAGACGTGCGACTGGATCAGCCGATCGCCGAAGCGCATCTCGAGTTCGTTGACGGCCAGCAGTGCCATTCAGATCCCCAGCGCGTTGGCGCACAGCGCGAAGATAGCGTCCAGCACGATGATGCCGACGATGCTCGTGACGACCGCGCCAGTCGTCGCAATGCCGACCCCGGCCGCGTTGCGCTTGGCATACAGCCCGTAGTAGCAGCCCACCATCCCGATGAGTGCGCCGAAGGCCGCCGACTTGCCCACGCCCAGACCGAGGTGCGTCCAGGTCAGCGCTTCGGCAGTGCGCTGCATGTAGGCCGCGGCGGAAACGTCCAGCATCGCGACCGAGACGATCATGCCGCCGACCAGACCGGCGACGCAGGCGAAGACGTAGAGCAGCGGCATCATGAGCAGCAGCGACACGACGCGCGGGAGCACTAGGAAGTCGACCGCCGGCAGGCCGAGCACCTCGAGCGCGTCGATCTCTTCGTTGGTCTGCATGGTGGCGAGTTCGGCCGCGAAGGCCGCGCCGGTTCGTCCTGCGAGGACCACCGCCGTGATGATGGCGCCCATCTCGCGGGCAACCGCGATGCCCACCAGATCGGCAACGAAGATTCCGGCGCCGAACTTCGCCAGCTGCACCGCGCCGACGAACGCTAGGATCGCCCCGACCAGCAGGTTCACGACTGAGACGATCGGCACCGCCCGCGCGCCACTGTCGGCCATCACGCGGCTGAAGTCCTTGAGCTGGAAGCGCCGCCGCCCCACTAAAGCCGCTCGCAAGGACAGCAGCATCTCACCCAGAAAAGTTATCGGCTGTGTAAAGGCGGACACGGTCCTCGTCATGAACGGATGGCGCTATGCAGTTCGAGGCAACGCGCAATGTCGCTGCGAATATCGTGGCGATGAACGGTTAAATGCATCGCGTGGGTCATTCCTGCGGTTTGCGAATGTCGGAGCCTCTTTGGCTATAGAGATGTGATGAAGCTAGGTCAGGCGCCGTACGCGCGTATGAGTGCACATTGGGCGCATCTGTTAACGACTGACTGGCCGGTTTCTAGTATACGCCCCGGCCTCGGCACATACCTCAGCGGCGTCCGAGTTCCATAGAACCCCCCCCCGGACTATTAGTCGACGCGCGACCCGTGCGGGGCGGCGCATGACGACCCCGCTTCGCGTAGCTCGGCGCCGCTTTCGCTCTCGCGCAGGTACTTGCAGATGGTGCTGCGAGAAAGGCCCGTGCGTCGAGCTATCTCCGGATGGACGGTTGCTCACGCAATGCCCGCTGTCGGGCAAGCCCCGGGCCATGTGGCGATGGCGCTAGCGGAGACCGATGCACACGAGGTCATACGACGTTCTCCGTGCCTTCAGAAAGCAGCGGCCCGCCTGCGCCTGCGCCAGGCCGATCGGCGACAGGCAGTCGCCGGCGGCTAGCAGCGCGGCGATTTCGGCCGGGCTGCGGCCCATCTCCCGAAGCAGCGTGGCCTTATCGTGACCGACCTCCGGCCCTGCTGAGGGGAGCTCGCTGGGGTTCGCTCGAATCGAAGGGCAGGCGCCGGCTGCAGCACGCCGCCACGCTCGAACAAGTTCCAGGCGTCCGATTGTGCGGAAGCAGCGGTGCTTCCCGCATCGACAGCACCGGCGCATAGCAGGTGTCGCTGTCTTCCAGCAGCTCGTCCAACTCAATCGTCTTGGCAACTCTCACTGTTCCAGCCTCCTGGAACGTACGAGAACACCTTGCGGGAGCTTCGCAGGCTTGCCAAGCGCCGCACTGTGGAAGCCAGGCTGCAGCAGCGGGCGCTGGTGGTGCTGCTCGCTGCTGAGGGTCGGCAGAACAAGCACATCGCCATCGAGGCTGGCCTGGACCGGTGCCAGGTTGCGATGTGGCGCGAGCGCTTCCTGGCCGGCGGCATCGATGTGCTGCGCAAGGACGCCCCGCGCAGTGGCCGCCCGACCACGATCACGGCGGAGATGGAGTCGCGCATCGTCCACGCCACGCTGCACGACAAGCTGGTCAATGCCACGCACTGGAGCACCCGCACGCTGGCCGAGCACCTGGGCGTCGGTGCGACGACCATCCGCCGCGTCTGGCAAAGCCACGGCCTGAAGCCTCATCTGAGCCGCACCTTCAAGCTCTCGCGCGATCCGCGCTTCGAGGACAAGTTGCTCGACGTCGTGGGCCTGTACATGAACCCGCCCGAGCACGCCCTGGCGCTCAGTTGCGACGAGAAGAGCCAGATTCAGGCCCTCAACCGCACGCAGCCAGGGCTGCCGATGAAGCGCGGGCGTGCCGGCACTGTCACCCACGACTACAAGCGCCATGGCACGACCACGCTGTTCGCCGCACTCAATACCCTGGACGGGCGCGTGATCTCGATGTGCCAGCCGCGGCATCGCCACAGTGAGTGGTTGAAGTTCCTGCGGCTCATCGACCGCCGCACGCGCAAGCACCTGAGCCTGCATCTGGTCGTGGACAACTATGCCACGCACAGCCACCCCGAGGTGCTGAAGTGGCTGGCCAGCCACCCGCGCTTCGTCATGCACTTCACGCCGACGAGCGCGTCGTGGCTGAACATGGTCGAGCGCTTCTTTCGCGACATCACCGACAAGCGCATCCGGCGCGACAGCTTCACCAGCGTGGCCGAATTGGAACTGGCCATCCAAGGTCGAGTCCGTCAATGGCATCACTGATGAAGTGCGCCGGGTGCCCTTCGGGCAACCATTCCTGCAACGTCTTGGGGAGCAGCATCATCTGCTGCGGTTCGTAGGGGAGGTAGTTCGCGGCCATTCCCGATCAACGACTGCACCTCGCTCTCGCCGACAGAAACTTGTCCTCTGCCGCCCAGACTCCTAGCACCAGCCGTCGCGGTCGCGCGTGCGCAACAGCGCCGCCAGCTTCACTTTCAGTTGGCATGGACCACTAAGCACTCCGGCTTGCGCATCCTTTGTTCGGCGAGCTTGTGCGCGGCGACGGCGAGCGTGCGGCCCCGAGGATGCGAACGTCGTCCACCAGCACCGGGGTCTGTCACGCCAGACCGACAGCTCGGGAACATCTGGCCAGCAGGTTCCCCATGCAATCGGACCCAGCTCTTGCGGGGAATCGGCGCGTTTCGATGCGGCCGACATCGCTCCTATACGCTTGCGCGAGGCGATCGGCGAAATGCTCGTTGCCTGGAAGGGCAAGGGGGAATCGCTGCACGCGGCTGTCTCCTTTCTTATTGGTTGTCCTTGTTCACGCATTGAACGCGGGTGCTTGTTCGGTGTCAGTTCGCCACGCGAGAAACCAATCCCGTGCCTACGATAATGACAGGACGGCTCGTGTTGCGCGAGGAAGGACTCGATCGGCATCAGAATTTTCTTCCTACAGTGATTGTCCCGTAGACTGGGATTTCTTTTTGTCTTCGGAATTCGCGTGTGCGGTGGTAGCGCGCTATCGCGACGCGCCAATTGCCCTGGGTAATCGCGACACCGTAGCCGACGTCCGCCACCAGTGACCGTTTATCAACGCTATGGCTGGACTTGAAGGTATTGCCATCCAACGTGATGTCGTGCAGAACCCAGCGAGCGTCTAGCGCCACGAAGAGATGGCCGTTCCAGTTGCCGCCAGCGGTCGTGCGCACGGGCGAGGTGTTTTCTCCGGCAGGCCGCAGCGGTGCCGTACCTAAATCGTCCGGCAGGCGCAGGCCATAGCGCAGCTCTCCACCGACATTCGCGTAGGTGGTGAAATTGCCGAAGCTGCCGCCCCAGTGGCGGATCAGATCCCAGCCCCAACCGCTAACGTTTTTTTGCCTGAAGACTCGCGTTCGGCGTTCGTGCAGCAACTGCAGCACGGGCTCGTCGCGCAGTTGGTGTCGCCAGCCATTGAATTTGTCCACTCCGATGGTGTCATGCCACCAATTCTGGATTTGCCTGGCCTGGGAGGACGGGCCCACAATACCGACGCGAATTTGTGAAGTGCGCAGCGTATCGCCGCGCCGCGCGTTGTAGCCCAGGCTGAACATCATTGCGCCGGCAAAAGGACGGTCGTCTTTGATCAGATCACTGCGCGTTTTGTCGCTCGGGGTGTACATCATCTGCCCGAAGCCGATAGTCATGTTTTGTTCGTCGAAACCCTCGGGTTGCAGCACCGTGAGAAAACCATTCAGCCCACGGACGAGACGGGGTAGGCAAAGGTCATCGCGATAGTCCACGAGGTTGGGGGAGACCCAACTGACGAGAAACCCGTTGGAGTACCCTTGATCTTGTCCAATGCCACCGAACATGTCATTGTCGATCCGCAGATTGAGCGTTCCGGTTGAGCGCAGCGGGTTGTCATGGTGGCAGGACTGGGCCTGTGCGGAGGCGCTCACCAACAGCAGCAGCAGCATGGATGCTGTGACTTTCAGCGTCCATTCAGCGGGGTCAGTGGACTGAACTTTCGTCACGCTGACGTGCCACTCTGCTCAAGGGTCCCAGTCGCAATGGCCGGTTGGGGCTTCCGCACCAGCATCACCGGAACCGGTGCGATGCGAGCGAGCTGCTCTGCATCGCTTCCCATCAGCACCCTGTCCACGCCCCGGCGTCCGTGAGTACCCAACACCACCAACTCGCATTGAGTGGTCAGTGCCTGCTGAGCGATAAGCACCGAGACGCGCTCGCCCTTGCTTTCCAGGAGGACGGTCTCTACCTCAAGGCCTTCCTGCCTCAGCCGCAGCGCCGCCTCGTCCAGCAGCTTCTGCCCGGCCGCCAGGAAGCCCGGCCTTACTTCTTCAATATAGATCCTCGGCCTCTCGAAACCGTTGCTGTGCTTCATCTCCTCAATGACGTGCAGCAAGACGATGGTTGCGCCATTCAGGCGTCCCAGCACTGCAGCGTGGCGGAGCGCAAAATTGGCGGTAGGACTTCCGTCGAGCGGAACCAAAATTCTTGAGTACATGAATTTCTCCATTTATCAGAGTAGGATGGGGGTGCCGAATAGATATTGCGCGTACCGTGTCGCAGTAGCGGACGCGGTAGGCGCTTACGCGCGACCAGGCATTGATTCCGCATCCCAACCTCAAGGCGAAGTTGAGCCAGAGCAATGCCAGTCCAGGCGGGCATTCTGCTCATCGCTGTGCAGCGTGCCAATTTCTAGGGCGCTGTCCCCGGAGGCTCAAACCTGATGCCTGTGCATGAGCGGGCTTGCGATCGGGCCGCCGATGGTGCAGGCCGCGATCAGGCCGATCATGTTCGATGCCAATCCCAGTTCCTTCGCCTGCGTAATGCCGAGGTTTTGAACGAAGTGATCGGACCAGGCCAAGGTGGTACCCACGCCTCCGGTCAGGGAAATCGATCCCACCACCAGCTCGGCGTGCGGTTCCACGCTGAAGGCGCGTGCCATCTCCATCCCGGCCAGGCTCTGCAGCACCATGAACCCGATGGCCAACCCCGACAGGATCAGCAAAGGCCGTCCACCATGGCGCAGCGTGCGGGGCTTCGATACTCAGGCCAATGGCCGCAAAGACGTACAGCAGCAGCGCGTCACGCGCCTCGAGATCGAAACTGACGACGATCCCCGCACCGTAGTACAGGGCGAAGACAACCAGGGCGCAGGCCAAGCCGCCCACCAGGGATTCCGGGATGCTGTATCGACGCAACATGCCCCAACGCGCAACCAAGCCCTTGCCCACGAACAACAGCAGGATGGCGAGCGTGAATCCATGGGCATCGATCATCAACACGCCTTCTCCCTGTCCAGGCAGGACAGCACATGGCTGGCGACGATCCACTCTTCGTTGGTGGGCTCGATTGCCACGATGACCTGGCTGTGGTCGCTGGAAATCGTCGCCGCGTGGCGGGCGTTGGCTTCGGTATCCAGAGTAATGCCCAGAAAGCCCAGCGCCGCACAGATGCGCTCGCGAATGAACGCATTGTGTTCACCGACACCCGCTGTGAACACCAGCATGTCCAGGCCACCCAGAACGGCGACCAAGGCACCGATCTCGCGCACGATGCGGCGCACGTAAAGGGCCAGTGCCAAGCGCGCTCGCTCCCCGGTATCGCCCGCATCGTTCTCGTGCCCGACAATAACGCGCGGCTCGGCCGAGATGCCCGAAACGCCGAGCAGACCAGACTCGTGATAGAGGACGCGCCCCACTTGTTCCAGTGAGAGCTTCTCGATTTCCATCAGGTAGAGCACCGCACCCGGATCGAGCGCGCCGGTGCGGGTGCCCATCATCAGGCCGTCAAGCGCGGAGAAGCCCATGGTGGTGGCCACGCTTGCATGGCGCAGAGACTGGCGCCACTGCCCAGGTGGGCAACGACGGTCCGTCTGCACGCGGCGTCGCCATGGCGCTCGGGCAAAGCCACTGCCATGTAGTCATACGACAGGCCGTGGAATCCGTACCGACGCAGGCCGCGTTGCCAGGCGTCGTAGGGCAACGGCAATACCTGTTCGACCTGGGGCAAGGTGTTGTGGAAGGCCGTGTCGAAGCAGGCCATCTGCGGCAACTCGGGCTGCTCCCGCAGCAGGATCTCCACGGCTTCTAGCGCGAATGGCTGGTGCAGCGGGGCCAGAGGAATGTAGCCCTTGAGGTCGGCCAGGACATTCGCGTCCACGCGCACGGGCATGAAGTATTTGCTGCCGCCGTGGACGATACGATGGGCGACCGCACCGATCCGGCGGCCGTCGAGCCGCTGGCTGACACGATCGCGGATGAGGCGCAGTGCGGCGCGATACGGATGTGCCGTGTCCAGTTCGATCGGGAACGGCGCAACCCCGGTCTCTCCGAAATCCGGGTTGGCGCCGCCAATTCCCTGCACCTTGCCGTTCCACAATGCTTGGCGCGGCAGTGGCGCGGCCGAGGAATCGAACACCGCAAACTTGATACTGGATGAGCCGCAGTTCAGCACAAGGATCAGTCCGTTTTCGCGGCGCCCAGAGCGGGCCATGGTGACGTCCATCAGGTCGTCCTCTCTGCGCGCCGTTCGTGCGACTTCGCCAAGGTGTGCGGGGGTGTCTGCGGTCTCATCGTCTTCAGACTTAGCGCGCCGTGTAGCCGCCATCGGCGATGAGTTGGGTGCCCGCAAGGAAGCTGCTTCCTTCCGATAGCAAAAACGCCACGGCATGGGCGATTTCGTCCGAGGTACCCAGGCGACCGATCGGATGCAGGCCAACGACCTCCTGGAGGGCCGATTCATCCAGGAAATCCAGGATGGGCGTACGCACGTAACCGGGATGGATCGAATTGATCCGGATTCCCTTGGGCGCATAGGCCAGCGCTGCGGACCGGGTCAGCCCGGTCACGGCATGCTTGGCTGCGACGTACGCGGGGTTCGCTGCGTCGCCCACCACCCCCAGAATGGAGGAGACGTTGACGATGGCGCCGCCTCCCGATCGCAGGATGGCGGGAATCTGATGGCGCAGGCCATAGAACACGCCGTTCAGGTTGACATCGATCACCCGGCTCCAGGCGGAAGGGTCCAGCTCTCCCACCGGGCTCTGGTCGCCACCGATACCGGCGTTGTTGACCGCGAAATGAAGGCCGCCGAACGTATCGACCGCGCAGGCCACAGCAGCCTGGACCTCATCGATGCGTGACACGTCGGCCACATTGACCACGGCGTGGCCGCCCTCGGCGTTGATGAGGCTGGTGACGCGCTGCGCATTGTCGGCGCTGACATCCGAGACGACGATATTCAGGCCGTTGCTCGCAAGAAGTCGCGCGATGGCCTCGCCAATGCCGGATCCTGCACCGGTGACAAGGGCTACGCGGCCAGAGAATGAGTACTTCATGGTGTTTCCTCCAAAAGGGTGGTTAAGTTGCTGACAAGCTGGTTCAAAGGGGGGACAGCCGATAGTGGTGGGCCAGCATCAGTGCGATCGCGCATGAGGCAATGCGTGTATCGCGCGAGTCGGCGCGGCTGGTCAAAATGACCGGCACCTTGGCGCCAAGGACGATCCCGGCGCTGGCTGCGCCGCCCAGAAAGATCAACTGCTTGGCAAGCATGTTGCCGCTCTCCAGGTCAGGCACGACGAGGATGTCAGCCTGCCCCGCGACCTCGGAGACGATCCCTTTGGTACGCGCCGCGGCGATGGACACGGCGTTGTCGAAGGCCAGTGGCCCGTCAAGCAGGCCGCCAGTGATCTGGCCGCGATCGGCCATCTTGCACAGCGCCGCAGCGTCCAGCGTAGCCACCATCGTCGGGCTGACCGTCTCGACCGCGGCAAGAATCGCGACCTTGGGTTCGCGCACGCCGATCACCTGTGCCAGCTCGATGGCGTTGCGGATGATGTCTGCCTTCTGTTCCAGATTCGGGGCGATATTGATC
>LNAP01001406.1_pt1 | contig 25573 bp, 24 predicted proteins | sample 602601 | NCBI WGS metagenome assembly LNAP01 (sample SAMN02440304, study PRJNA202911) | soil metagenome | biome: Subtropical and temperate rainforests or woodlands; isolation source: soil samples (1 kg each in a 20% v/v slurry with milli Q water) were... ...
TCGAACGTTTCAACCGCCAGCCCTCCGAATACCGCGAGGCCGTGCTCCCTTCATCGTGCCGCAAGCGCGTCGCGATCGAGGCGGGCGTCACCGGTCTCTGGTATCAATACGTGGGACTCGACGGCAAGGTGATCGGCATCGATCGTTTTGGCATGAGCGCGCCCGGTGCGACCGTGTTCAAGGAGCTCGGGATCACCACCGAGGCGGTGGTCGGCGCCGCGCAGGCACTCTGAACCGCGTTTTTGGATCCGGCTTTGCGCCGGCCGGCGGGCCCTGTTTCGGGCCCGCCTTTTTTGTGTCTGCCGGGGCGTGCGCCGCTCCGATGGCCGGCCCGGACGTGGCATCGTCCGCGACGCCCGCCTTGGCTTACGGCAGGGGTTCGAGGTCCTCCAGGGCCATGCGCACATGGAGGCCTTGTTGCAGGACGTCCACCGCGACGATGATGCCCTGCGGGTTGGCCGGATCGTCGACGATTCCCTCGACGCCCCACAGCGGTCCGCCGGTCACACGCACCCGGGTGCCCCGCCGGATGAGCGGACGCACGGTCAGGTCCAGGCCCGACGCCACGATCAGGCGGACGTCATCCATTTGGCGCAGAAACACCGCCTCGTTCCCGACGGGTATGGCCCGGACGAGCAATTCCTGCTGATAGATGCGGCCTTTGTTTTCGAGGTCGACCCGCGCGAACACATAGCCGGGAAACAGCGGTTTGGTGAAGCGCTTGGTCCGCTTGCCGTAGCGTTTGAGGCTTTCGACCAGCGGCAGGTATTGCTCGATATTCTCGGCCGCGAGGAGCGTGGAGAACTTTTTTTCGCAACGGGGTTTGGTGTGGCAGACGAACCACTGCGCGGCGACTGAGACGGCGGTGCTCATCGTTTCAGCAGAAACCTCACGGCCGCGAAATAGCCTTCGAGCCCGAGGCCGCTGATGACCGCCACGGCGACGGGTGCGGTGAGCGAGGTGTGGCGGAACTCCTCGCGCTTGTAGATGTTGGAAATGTGAACCTCGATCGCGGGGAGGTGCGCGCCCGCGAGGGCGTCGCGCAATGCCACGCTGGTGTGGGTGAGGGCGGCTCCGTTGATCACGATGCCGTCGAACTTCGCATCGGCGAGCGCGGCGATCTTGTCGATCAAGGCGCCTTCGTGGTTGGACTGGAAGAAATCGAACTCGGCCGTGCCGGCGAACTCCGCGCGCAGGGAGCTTTCGAGGTCGGCGAGAGTCGTGTGGCCGTAGATATCGGGCTCGCGTTTGCCGAGGCGGTCGAGAACGATGTGGTGGTGCGGCACTATCGCGTGATCGTGGGCAAGACTGAAAAGCCCTCGCCGACCCTGACCGCCCAGATCACCAGCGTGGTGCTCAATCCGACCTGGACGGTGCCGTCCTCCATCGCCAGGACGGAAATCTCCGCGCACATGCGCAAGGACCCGACCTATTTGTCGCGCATGCACATGGAAGTGCTCGACGCCCACGACAATCCAATCGATCCGCGTTCGGTCGACTGGTCCGGCACGCGCACGCCGAACTTCACGGTGCGCCAGCAAAACGGCACCTTCAACGCGCTCGGCGCGGTGAAGATCGACATGCCGAACGCCTATTCGGTGTACATGCACGACACCAACCAGCGCAATCTGTTCAGCGACGATTACCGCTTCGATTCCCACGGCTGCTCGCGCGTCGATAATGTGCGTGATCTCGCCGCCTGGCTGCTCAAGGACCAGCCGAAATGGAGCCGCACCGCGATCGACGCGGAGATCGCGAGCGGGCAGCACCTGGAGGTCGCCATGGCCAGGAAGGTGCCGGTGGCCTGGATCTACCTCACGGCCTGGATGACCAAGGACCAGACCGTCCAGTTCCGCAACGACGTCTATAACCAGGACGAGCAATTGCTGGAGGCGACCGCCGAAGAGGCGGCGTTCTTCAGCAATGCCGGCAGCCATCCGCTGACCGCGCACATGGTGAGGTAACCGCGCCATGCAATCGCGGCACAGGCGGATGCCAAGCCCCTCGCCTCGACGCGGTTGACCCCGCCCTCGCCCCGGCCGCACATTGCACCTCGCCAATGACAAACGAGCGCGTGATGCCTGACCTCTCCAATGATACGTCTTACGCCGACGACAAGATCCTCAAGCATACGGCCAGCGGCGTCGGTGTGATCACCTTCAACAATCCCGACAAGCGCAATGCGATGTCGCTGGAAATGTGGGAGGGATTTGGCGAGGCGCTGACGGCCTTACGCGATGACGATTCAGTGCGCGTCGTGATCCTGCGCGGCGCCGGCGGCAAGGCGTTCGTCTCGGGCGCCGACATCAGCCAGTTCGAGAAGACCCGCCACAACGCGGCGGCCTCCGAAGAATATGCCAAGCGCAGCGCCGCCCAGCGCGCGCTGCTCGCCGACTATCCCAAGCCGACGATTGCCTGCATCCAGGGCTTCTGTCTCGGCGGCGGCATGCAGGTCGCGATGCTCACCGACATCCGCATCGCTTCACACGACAGCCAGTTCGGCATTCCCGCGGCCAGGCTCGGCATCGCCTATGGCTATGACGGCTTGAAGCATTTGGTGTCGCTGGTCGGCCCGTCCTGGGCCCGGCTTCTGATGTACACCGGCATGCGCATCGATGCGACGGAAGCGCTGCGCATCGGCCTGGTCGAGCGCCTGATCCCGGACGATCTGCTCTGGGGCGAGACCATGGCGATGGCCGAGACCATCTCGCAAAACGCCCCGCTCGCGATCAAGGCCGCCAAGATCACGATCGCGCAGGTGCTGAAGGACGAAAGCGGGCGCGACATGGAGGCGATCAAGGCGATCGGCAATGCCTGCATGGACAGCGCGGATTTCCGCGAGGGCCGGCAGGCCTTCATGGAGAAGCGCAAGCCGCAGTTTTCGGGGAAGTAGCTTCCAGGCTGCGCCTAGGAAGCAACCCCACCAGCGGACGTCTTGTCGACGTGAACCTTGGTTTTGGCGTCATAGGCATCTTGTTCAGCCGCTGAAACCTTGCCGTCCTCGTTGGTATCGGCGCTGTCATAGGTCTTACTGCCGCTGTTGGAGCCGCTGCTCGCCCCCGAGCTGCCGCTGCTAGACGACGAAGACCCGCTGGATGCTGCACCGCTGCCGGTAGCTGATGCAGTCGAGCTATCCGAGGATGCGCCGCCTCCCGTGCTGGACGCCTGCGCGTCGATCAACACACTCAACACATCGCTGCTGACCTGCACGGACGAATTGGCGCCAGATGAGCTTGCGCTGGCTTCCGGTTTCGCACTGGCTGCCGTTCCCGAGGATGCATCGCTTCCGCTTTGCGTGGCCGATGTGTCGCTTGCCGTCGCGTTCGTTTTGAGCAGCGAGAGCAGCGCGCTCGCTGTGGTCGAAGAACTCGCTCCAGAGACCGACATTTGTTTCTCCCAGAAACAATCTACACAAATAGAAACAGCCTCTGCCGGCTGCCTCGACCATGTAGCGTTCGGAACTTAAATATCTGTGTCGCGCAGCTCTCTGATGCTGATAAGCGCGCATGGCGGACGCCCAAGCTCCGTCTGGATCGGCGTTCCTTCGCGAGGTGAAGCAACCGCTGCCGTGCGATTGCTCTCAGAGCGCCCCCAGTACTGCCTTCGTGATATCAGCCGTGCCGCTGCTGCCACCAAACTCCATCGGCTTGATGCCGCCCGCGTAGATCTGATCCACCGCGCGCTCGATTTGCTCGCCGGCCTCGGCCGCCCCCTCGACGCCGTGCTTGTCGGCGAGCCAGTCCAGCATCATCGCGGCCGACAGGATCATGCCGGTGGGATTGGCCTTGCCTTGGCCCATGATATCGGGGGCGGTGCCGTGGCAGGGCTGGAACACGGCGTATTTGTCGCCGATGTCGGCCGACGGCGCCATGCCGAGACCGCCGATCAGGCTCGCGGTGATGTCGGAGACGATGTCGCCGAACATGTTCTCCATCACCATCACGTCGAAATCCCAGGGACGCTTGACCAGCATCGCCGAGCAGGCATCGACATAGAGCCGGTCGGTCTTCACGTTGGGGTGCTTCTTCTCGATCTCGTCGAAGATGCCACGGAAGAACGCAAAGGCCTTGAACACGTTCGCCTTGTCGACGCAGGTCAGCATCCCCGGCTTGCCGCGCGCCTTGCGGCGCTCGGCGAGGCGAAACGAGAACTCGAACAGGCGCTCGGAGGTCTTGCGCGTGATCACCAGTGTCTCGCGCGCGTCCTCGTGGGTGACGACACCCTTGCCCATTGAGGCAAACAGGCCTTCGGTGGATTCGCGGATCACGACGAGATCGATGCCGCGCCGGTCGGCGCCGACGATCGGGCTCGGCACGCCTGGAATCAGCCGCGCCGGCCGCACGCCGGCGTAGAGATCAAAGATGAAGCGCAGTTCGATCTGCGGCGCGATCTCGGTGTTGTCGGGGTAGCGCACCGACGGCAGGCCGCAGGCCCCGAGCAGGATCGCATCCGCCTCCTCGCACAGCTTGATGGTGCTGTCAGGCATCGACTTGCCGGTCGCGAGGTAATTGTTGGCGCCGGCCGGCGCCTCGGTGAAGCGGAAGCGCAAGTCCGACTTCGCCTCGATCTTGCGCAGCACTTCGATCGCGGGCGCCATGACCTCGGGGCCGATGCCGTCGCCACCGAGCACGGCAATGTGGAAGGCATTGTTTGCGGACATTGAGGTTTCCTGCGCGTAGGAAGAAGAGGCTCCTCATTGCGAGGACCGAAGCGACGAAGCAATCCAGACTGTTTCCGCAAGGGACTTCTGGATTGCTTCGCTTCGCTCGCAATGACGGAGGAGAGAGAGTAACTACGGCGTCAGCACCGTGCGCCCGACCACCGCGCCCTGCTGCAACTGCACCAGCGCGTCGTTGGCCTTGGCGAGCGGTACCGTCGTCACCGGGATCGGCGGCACCTTCTTGGTGCGGACGAGATCGAGCAGCTCCTGCGTCTCGCGCAGATTGCCGACATAGCTGCCCTGGATCGTCACCGCCTTGATCGGAATCAGCGGCAGCGCCCAGGTCGCGCCGCCACCGAACAGGCCGACGATGACGAGCTTGCCGCCCTTGGCGAGACAGTCGAAGCCGAGCTGCGTCGTGGCGGCGTTGCCGACCAGGTCGATCACGGCCCGGATCGGCTCGCCCGCCTTTTTGGCGAGCTGTTCCAGCGCATCCGGCGCCTTGGGATCGACGGTGGCGAGCGCGCCGGCCTTCTCCGCCGCTTCGCGCTTTCTGGCGTCGATATCGAGCATGATCGCACCCTTGCCGCCCATGGCTTTCAGCAGCGACAGCGCCATCAGGCCGAGGCCGCCGGCGCCGAACATCACGATCGGCGTGTCGAAATGCTGCTCGACCTTCTTCAGCGCGCTGTAAGTGGTGACGCCCGAGCAGGCGTAGGGCGCGGTCGTGGCAGGATCGAGGCCTTTGAGGTTGAGCAGATAGCGGGGATGCGGCACCAGCATGTGGTCGGAATAGCCGCCGTCGCAATAGACGCCGAGCGAGCGCGGCGTCGCGCACATGTTCTCGTCACCGGCCAGGCAAACGGCGCACTTGCCGCAGCCGATCCAGGGATAGACGAGGCCGATGTCGCCAAGCTTCAGATCGCCCTGGTCAGCCGGCTTCACGTCGGGGCCGAAGGCCAGGACTTCGCCCACGGTCTCATGGCCCATCGTCAGCGGCAGGTTGATGCCGCGATCCTTCAACGACAACGGCTTGCGGCCATGGCCGAGATCATAGCCGCCTTCCCAGATGTGAAGGTCGCTATGGCAGACGCCAGCGGCCTTGACCTTGATCAGCACCTGCGTGCCCGACGGCTGCGGCGTCGCCTCGTCAAACTCCTGCAGCGGCGCCTTGAAATCGGCGACCTTGAAACTCTTCATCGGCGTCCTCCCGGCATATGTGTCGTTCTCGCCGCCACCATGCCATGACCGGCGGGGCGAGACAAACCCGGCGGCCGTCTTAGTTCAGGCCAGCGGATGGTGGCAAGCGGCGAACTGGCCGGGCGCGACCTCGCGCAACTCCGGTATCTCCGCGCTGCATCGCTGATCCGCCCGTGGACAGCGGGTGCGGAAGCGGCAGCCGGACGGCGGCGCAATCGGCGATGGCGGCTCGCCAATCGCCGCACTCTCGACGGGACGGACTTCCGGATCGGGCACCGGGATCGCCTGCAACAGCAGATCCGTATAGGGATGCGCAGGCCTCGCGAACAATTGCTCCGACGGGCCGACCTCGCAGAGCCGGCCGAGGTACATCACCGCGACGCGGTCGCTGACCGCTTTGACCACCGCAAGGTCGTGCGCAATGAACAGCAGCGTCAGACCGAAACGCGCCTTCATCTCCTCCAGCAGGTTGAGGATCTGTGCGCGGATGGAGACGTCGAGCGCCGAGACCGGCTCGTCGCAGACGATGAACTCGGGGTTGAGCACTAGCGACCGCGCGATGCAGATGCGCTGGCACTGGCCGCCGGAGAATTCGTGCGGCAGGCGGCCCGCCACGAGATCGGGGTCGAGCCCTACCGCGCCGAGCACCTCGTGAACGCGCCGCTTGCGCTCGGCGGCGTTCTTGATGCCGGCGATGATCAGCGGCTCGGCGACGATGTCGCCAATGCGCCGGCGCGGATTGAGCGAGTCGATCGGGTCCTGAAAGATCAGCTGCACGCGGCGGCGCATCCTGCGCAGCGCCTCGCCTTCCATCGCGGTGAGATCCTCGCCGTCGAACTGCACCCGCCCCGATTTGGCACGGCGCAGTTGTAGCACCGCGCGTCCGAGGGTCGACTTGCCGCAGCCGGATTCGCCGACCAGCCCCAGCGTCTCACCGCGCGCGACCTGGAGGCTGACACCGGAAACCGCATGCACCGTCTTGTTGCCGAGACCGTATTCGACGACGAGATTGTCGACCTTCAGAAGCGGCTCATCGCGCACGGCCAGCTGCATCATGCGCCGATCTCCTCCACCATCTGGATCGGATGGAAGCAGGCATAGAGATGCCCCGGCATCTCGGCGCTCTTCAACTCCGGCTTCGCCTCGCGGCAACGCTCGACGGCATAGCGGCAGCGCGGCGCGAAGGAGCAGCCACGAAGCGGCCGCGTCGGATCGGGCGGACGGCCGGAGATGGCGGGCAATGGCGTATGCGGCGCGGTGTCCAGCTTCGGGATCGCCGCCAGCAGCGCTTCCGTGTAGGGCATGCGCATCCGCTTGAACAACGCCCGCGTCGGCGCGCGCTCCACCACCCTGCCCGCATACATCACCGCGACCTCGTCGGCACGGCCGGCGACCACGCCGAGATCGTGGGTGATGATGATCATGGCCATGTGGCGGCGGCGCTGCTCGCGCGCGAGCAAATCGAGGATCTGCGCCTGGATCGTCACGTCGAGCGCCGTGGTCGGCTCGTCCGCGATCAGCAGCTTCGGTTCGCAGGACAGCGCGATCGCGATCGCGATGCGCTGGCGCATGCCGCCGGAACATTGATGCGGATATTGCGCCAGCCGCTGCTCCGGTGCCGGGATGCCGACGGCGGCGAGCAGCTCGATGCTGCGCTTGCGCGCCGCAGGCGCATCGAGCTCGAGGTGCTCCTGGATCGTCTCCATCAACTGGGTGCCGATGGTGAGCACCGGATTGAGCGAGGTCATGGGGTCCTGGAACACGACCGCAAGGTCGCGTCCGCGCAGGCGGCGCAACCGCTCCGCATCGAGCCGCACCAGATCCTGGCCGTCGAACATCACGCGTCCGGTGAGCTTGGCCTTCCTCGGCAGCAGCTGCAGCACCGCGCGCGACAGCATGGTCTTGCCGCAGCCGGACTCCCCGACGATGCCGAGCGTGCGGCCGGCCTCCAGCGACAGATCGACATGATCCACGGCGCGCAAATTGCCGCGCGGCGTCGGCAGTTCGACCGCGACATTCTCGATGGTCAGCAGCGGCGCGCTCACAGCGCCCCCTGACGCGGGTCGGTCAGCGCCCGCATGGTGTCGCCGACCAGGTTGAACGCCAGCACGGTCAGGAACAGCCCCACCGCCGGCAGGAAGGCCAGCCGCGGCGCGACGTCGAGGCTGTCGCGGCCCTCGCCGATCATGCTGCCCCAGCTCGCCATCGGCGGGGGCACGCCGAGACCGAGGAAGGACAGCGCGCCCTCGACCACGATGGTGACGGCGACGCCGAGCAGGAAGAACGCCAGCAGTGGCAGGATCACGTTCGGCAGCAGCTCGCGCAGCAGGATGCGCGCATGGCTGGCACCGAGCGCTTCGGCCGCGATCACGAATTCACGGCGCGCAAGGGTCAGCGTCGCCGCCCGCGCCACGCGCATGAAGGCGGGAATGCCGAGCACGCCGAGGATCATTGTGAGATTGGGGATGGACTGGCCGAGATAGGCGGTGACGGCGAGCGCGAAGATCAGCGGCGGAAAGGCGAGCAGCACGTCCATGCTGCCGACCACCAACGTCTCGAACCGGCCACGGAAATAGCCGGCAAGCAACCCCAGCGCACCGCCGAGCGTGAGCCCGATCATCGGCGCGATCAGCCCCACCGTCAGCGACACCCGCGCACCAAAGATCAGGCGGGCAAGCTCGTCGCGGCCGAGGCTGTCGGTGCCGAGCCAGTGCTCCCCGGAGAATGCGGCGCGGCGCTCCAGCATGTCCATGTCGACAGGGTTCTGCAGCGGCAGCACCGGCCCCAGGATCGCGAGGGCGAGGATCACAATGAGCCAGATGCTCGCGAGCCAGAACGGCAGGCCGAGCTTGCGCCGGCGGCGGATCGGCGCGGACACGGCCTCGTCCTGCATCGAGAGCTCAAGCGTGGCCATGGCGGATCCTCGGATCGAGCACGGCGTAGAGCATGTCGACGATGAAATTCACGATGACGAAGCCGCAGGCCACCAGCAGCACCACGCCCTGGAGGATGACGAGGTCGCGGGTGTAGATCGCGCCGACCAGCAGCCGGCCGATGCCGGGAAGCGCGAAGATCGTTTCCACGATCAGCGTGCCGCCGAGCAGGCGACCGATATTGATGCCCGTGACCGTCACCAGCGTCAGCGACGAGGGTTTCAGCGCATGCACGAACAGGATGCGCGATGGCTTGAGGCCCTTTGCCTTCGCCAGCGCGATATAATCCTCCTGCAGGGTCGCGATCATGTCGGAGCGCAGCACCCGCATGATGCCAGGCCATTCGGCCAGTGCCAGCGTCAGCGCCGGCAGCACGAAGAAGCGCAGATTATTGAGCGGCTCCTCGGTGAACGGCACATAGCCGGTCGCCGGCAGCCAGCGCAGCTCCACCGCGAACAGGTAGATCAGCAGGATCGCCATCAGGAACGACGGCATCGACAGCATCGCGAAGGCGCTGCCGGTCATGAATCGGTCGAAGGCGCCGCCGGCGCGCGCGGCGCAGGCGATCGCGACGGGAACGCCGATCAGGAGCCCGATGAACTCCGCCATCAGCATCAACTCGAGCGAGACCGGGATGCGCTCGGCAACCGCCTGCAGCACCGTCTGTCCGGTACGGAACGAGCGGCCGAGATCGCCCTGCAAGACGTGCCCCAGCCAGCTCAGGTAACGCCACCACAGCGGCTGGTCGAGCCCCATGTCACGACGCAGCGCGGCGACATTCTCCGGCGTCGCCTGATCGCCGAGGATGACATAGGCGAGATCGCCCGGCAGCAGCGAGGCGATCAGGAAGGTGAGCAGCGAAACGGCGAGCAGAACCGGCAGGATGGCCAACAGCCGCCGCACGATGAAGTTCAGCATCGCGCGTTCATTCCAGCCAGGTAGAGGAGACGTCGATCACGCCGTTGTAGATCTTCGGGAAGCCCTTCAGCCTGGCGCTCGACAGCGCATAATAGGTGTTCTGGAAGGTCCAGAACCAGATCGCCTCCTTGTTGATCAGCCGGCTGATCGCGCAATAATCCTCGATACGCGCTGCGCTATCGGCGGTGACGCGGGAATGGTCGAGCAGACGATCGAGCTCCGGATCGGCAAAGTTGGCGAGCGCCAGCGGACTGCCGCTGCGGAAGTTCGCATACATCTGCGGATCGGGATCGGCGAGATCGACGATGCGCCATGGCACGAGCTGGAACTGACGCGTGAAGGCACGCGGCGGAATCGTGGCCTGATCGACCTGCTCGATCTCCATGTTGGCGCCAGCACGCTTCCAGAATTGCTGCAGCACCTGGCCGATCATGCGGCCGCGCGGGGTCGCGGTCACCAGCATCTTGAACTCGACCGGCTTGCCGTAATCCTTGATCAGCGCCTTGGCCTTCTCGAGGTCGAACGGCAGCGCGCCGTCGTCCTTGCATTTGACCCAGGAGCCATCGCCGTACGGATTGGACGCGGGCCGGCTCAGGCCGTTGCTGATCGCTTGCGACATTTTGGGGCGGTCGATCGACATCACCAGCGCCTGCCGGACACGGACGTCGTCGAACGGCGCCTGCTTGGTGTTGAAGGCATAGACCTGCGCACCCGAGCCCTTGTAGGTGTGCACGGTCAGCTTGGAGTCTTTCTGCGCCTTCATGATGTTGTCGGCGTCGTTCTCGTCGTCCCAGATGATGTCGGCCTCGCCCGACTGCAGCGAAGCGAAGCGCGACTGCGCGTCGGGCAGCGGCTTCAGGATGATGCGGTCGAGATAGGGACGGCCCTTGTCCCAGTAATTCGGGTTCTTCTCCAGCACCATGCGGTCGCCGGCGGTCCAGGATTTCAGGATGTAGGGGCCGGTGCCGACGGGATTGCGATTGTAGTCGTCGCCCTTGGTCTTCCAGGCCGTCGGCGAATGCACGACGTTGTTCTGGCTCTGGATGGTGATCGTCGCCGGCAGGTTCACGGAGGGATCGGTGAGATTGTAGACGACCGTATATTCGTCGGGCGCCAGCACTTCCTTGACGTTGGTGATGTAGAAGGCGCAGCGGCACTTGTTGGCGGGGTCCTTCTGCCGGTCGAAATTCTCCTTGAAGGCCTGCGCGTTGAACGGCGTGCCGTCGTGGAATTTCACGCCCTGGCGGAGCTTGAAGGTCCAGCTCTTGTAATCGTCGGAATGGGTCCAGGACTCCGCGAGCTTTGGCGCGGCCTCACCCTTGTCATTGAGCGTGGTGAGCGTGTCGAAGATCGCAGCCGCCGCGGTGAAGGTCGAGGTATCGTAGACACCGACCTTGAGCGGATCGAAGCCCGTAATGTCCAGCTCCTGGCCGACGGTGATGCTGCCGCCCGGCTTCTGCGCCTGTGCCCGCTCAGCCAGCGGGAGAAGAGCAAATGCCGCAACAAGGAAAATCGGCGCGCGCCTGCATGCCGCGGCAGCAATGTTAGTCATGGTTCCTCCCGGGATCCCTCGTCCGATGTTTCGGATCGTTGAATGACTCGGAAGCGAGATTGGCGACAAAAGACCGCCACGGCAAGAGGAACGAGCGCAAGATCAAACGTTGTAGTGGTGCTGCAATGCGCTCAGTTTGTCGCAGCCGTTTTGCCTGACGGAATTCGCGTAGCGTCCGCGAATCCGATCTCCTCGCGCAATTCGTCCGTGTGCTCGCCGAGCACGGCCATCGTCGCGGCAGGCGCCGTGTCGGCGCCCGACATCCGGAACGGCAGATTGAGCACCTGGAATGAGCCGCCGCCGTCCTCCACCGACGAGAGCGCCTGCCGGTGCGCGAGCTGCGGATCGGCCAGCGCCTCGGACACGGTGCGATAGGCCGAAGCCGGCACGCCGGCCGCGCCCAATGCGACCAGACATGCGTCCGTCGGGTGCTGCCTCGACCAGGCTTCGACGCCGTCCATCAACTCGGCCCAGTTGTCGCGGCGTGCGGCATAGGTGGAGAAGCGCGCATCGGAGATCCATTCGGGGCGGCCGATCACCCCCATCAAACCCTGAAACGTCTTTTCGCTGGCGACCGTGATCATGACATAGCCGCTCGCGGTCTCGGTCGGGCCGAACATCGGGCGCGGCTTCACCGCGAATTGCGAGTTCTGCACCTCAAGCACCGTCAAGGTCAGCATCGTCTCCAGCATGGAGACGTCGATGTGCTGGCCCTGCCCGGTCAAGGTGCGCTGATAGAGCGCAGACGCGATCGCGCCGAAGCCGTAAGTGCCGGTGACGACGTCGGCATGGTAGATGCCGCAATAGTCCGGCCTGATACGACCGGGCTGGTAGGCGAGATGCGCCATGTCATAGCCGGAGGCCGCATGGATCACCGGCGCGTAGGCCGGCAGTTCGGCCGAGGGACCGCTCTGGCCATAGCCGGAGATCGAGCAGTAGATCAGCCGGGGATTAACCGGGCGGAGGCTGTCATAGTCGAGCCGCAGCCGGTGCATCACGCCCGGGCGAAAGTTTTCGACCAGGATATCTGATGTCGCGACCAGCCGCCGCACCGCCTCCCTCCCGTCTTCGGACTTGAGGTCGAGCACCACGCTCTTCTTGCCGACATTGAGCTGGCCGAACACGGTGCTGCAGCCGTTGCGCAGCGGCGGCCGGGTCCGCATCGTCTCGCCGCCGTCGGTCTCGATCTTGATGACCTCGGCGCCCATGTCCGCCAGCATCCGCGCGCAGTGGGGACCGGCGATGGTGGTCGAAAAATCCAGCACCCTGAGACCGGCGAAAGCCTTTGTCGTCGTCTCTTCGTGCTTATCTGGTAGCTGCATCCCCGGCGGCCCCTTAGGAACAATCGATATTATCTTTCGTTGGTGCGGCGAGCCTAGAGGGCGGCGGCTGAGTAGGAAAGTCTTTACCGAACGGACGCGTCTTGCGGGTGACCTAGGAATTCCAGGGGCAACTGGACCCGTTCTTGCATAGCAGCAAGCGGGATCGGAAGAGGGCAGCAGTTCTTGAGGGTCTTGTTCGTTACAACCGAGATGGACGACTTCGTCCGCGTTGGCGGACTCGGCGCCGTTTCCGCCGCCCTTCCCAGAGCCCTTCGCCCTTTCGCTGATATCCGGATCATGCTCCCCGGCTATCGCGACATCATCGAACAACTCACGCACATACAGATCGTTGGCCGCTGCCCTGCGTTTGCAGAGATGCCGGCCTGCTCACTCGGCCGGGCCGCGACCAAGGACGGCCTGCCGGTCTATGTGCTGTTGTGCTCACAACTCTACGACCGGCCCGGCAATCCCTATGGCGATGAGTCCGGGCGCGACTGGCCGGACAACGACATCCGCTTCGCGCGCTTCGCCTCGGCAGCCGCTGAGCTTGCCATGGGCAAGCTGGACAAGAATTGGGCAGCGGACCTCGTCCATGCCAACGACTGGCAGGCTTCGCTGGTGCCGGCCTACCTTGCTTGGCGCGGCGCCCAGGTCCCGTCGATCCTGACCATCCATAACCTCGCCTATCAGGGCCTCTTCCCGAGGGACTCGCTGCGGCGAATTGGCGTACCCGAGAGCTCCTTCCACATCGACGGCGTCGAATTCTACGACCAGATGTCGTTCCTCAAGGCCGGGCTGGTCTACGCCTCGCATCTCACCACCGTCAGCGGCACCTACGCGCGGGAAATCACCACCACCGAGTTCGGCTGCGGCCTCGAGGGCCTGTTGCAGCTGCGCTCCGACGCGGCCGAGCTGACCGGCATCCTCAACGGCATCGACGAGAGCTGGGACCCGCGCTCCTGCGCCCAGCTGGCCCAGCAGTTCGGCGCCGGCGACTGGGTCGGCAAGAAGGCCAATGCGGATTACGTGCGCAAGCAATTCGGGCTGGCGGTGTCGCGGGGCCCGATGTTCGGCATCGTCGCGCGCCTCGTGCATCAGAAGGGCATCGACCTCGTGCTGGCGGCGGCCGACGAGATCGTCGATGCCGGCGGGCAGATCGTGGTCACCGGCTCCGGCGAACCCGCGCTCGAACAGGCGCTGGTCGATGCGCATCGCCGCCGTCCTGATGCGATCGGGGTCACGATCGGCTTCAACGACGCCCAGGCGCGGCGCATCTTTGCCGGCAGCGATTTCACATTGATGCCGTCGCGCTTCGAGCCCTGCGGGCTCAGCCAGATGTACGCCCAGCGGTTCGGCTCGCTGCCGATCGGCCACCAGACCGGCGGCCTCGCCGAGACCATCACCGACGGCGAGACCGGCTTCCTCTTCTCGAAGCCCTCGCGCGATTCCTTCCTCGGCGGCGTCCGCCGCGCCTTCGAGGCCTTCATGGCGCATGACCAGCTCGACACCATGCGCCGCAGCGCGATGGGACGCTCGTTCTCCTGGAGCATCTCCGCCGGCAGCTACAACGCACTGTACCGGAAGCTGGCATCGGTGTGAGCCGAGGCGTTTCCTCACACTCCGTCATTGCGAGCGCAGCGAAGCAATCCAGAGTCTTTCCGCGGAGGGATTCTGGATTGCTTCGTCGCAAGGGCTCCTCGCAATGACGGTGTATGTGGCAACCATCGAACGCTTCACCCCTTCCCGCCTACATCCATCCGCGGCCGTCCGATCCAGGCCCTGTTGAGGCACCGCGTCATCCAATCCGGCCGCGGCTCACCCCGCAGCCGCGCCTGCGCTTCCTGGTAGGGACCGACATAGCGCAGCCGGTCCGGCAATTTCGGATAGACGCGCCTGATCCATCTCAGCGCATTGTCGGCCGCCCTCTTGTCGCGCTCGTCGAGCTCAAATCCAAAACCGACGCGCAGTTGCTCCGGCAACATCCTCGCCGTGAGCGCGCGATACCAACGCGGTGGCCGCAGCCACGGACGTGCGCCGGCAAAGATCTGCGTGGCGATCTCGCGCGCCGCCGGGCTGACGGTCAACGTCTCTGATTGCACCATCGCGGCCGTGTAGTCAGCGAAGCCGGTCCAGTCCGCCGGCAAATCATCCGCAGTCAATCCGAACAAGGCGCCGAACGTCCGGCTCTCGATCCAGTAGCGTTCGCGTGCCTCGGCCGGGAGCGGCGGCAGGACCAGATCGTGCGCCATCAGCGCGGTCTCGACCAGCGTCGCGTGGACCCAGCGCAGCGACGGGATGTCGTTGGCGCAGTAGCGCGAGCCCGCCGCGAACGGACCGACCGTCTCCGGCATCGCTCCGACGATCATGCTGTGGCGCCGGTGCAGCCGCCTTGACGACAACAGCGCCCGGTCGAGCGAGCCGAACACCATGGCAAAGATGATGTCGAAGGTGCGATGGAAGCGGCCGATCGGATCGGTAAGGGTTTTCGAGTGCTCTGCGATGGCGGCCGCGACCCAGGGATGCGCCAGTTGCAGCAGCAGCGCACGGCCGGCGCCGAGAAAGATCACGGCCTCACGGTCGAGTTGCCAGGTCACCGTGTCAGGGCCGAACACGCCAGCATCAGGTCCGGCCGCCTCAGCGCGGACCCGATCGAGGGCAGATTCCAGATCGCTCGCGGACACCACTTGCAACGCCTTTCGACTGCAGACCACTCAAGATCCGCAAGGCCTGTGGCAATTCGATGAAGCAGACGCGGCGCTATTCCGCGGCCATCGGCATCTCGTCCATATGCTCGTGCAGCACCACGCCGGCGAGCGGATCGAATTCGCCGATCCACGGCTTGCGCGCGAGCACCGACTTCGTGTGAGCATAGCCAGCATGCCAGCGCCGCGTGATCCCCGACGGACTGAAGTCGATATCCTTGGTATGGGTCTCGCGGTCGAGCTGCGGCGCCAACAGCCGCACGACGTGCATGCGGGTCGGACAGCCGTAGCTGATCAGCTCCCTCACCGCGGCATCGCTGCGCTCGCTCTCGGGCAGCCGCGCCGCGAGCTGGTTGATGACATGGCGCAGGCGATGGGCTTGCTGCTGGCGCGTGATCTGGCTCGCGATCCGGCTGGAGTACATCACGTCCTTGTGCCGGTTCAGCACCTCCGCCATCGTGGTCGGCTCGGCGCCGACGGGATTCCACAAATGCACGGAGAAGATCAGCGAATCCCTGCGGGGATTGTCGTCGAACACCGCTTCCGTCGGCGTGTTCGAGAGGATGCCTCCGTCCCAATAGAGTTCGCCGTCGATGCGCACCGCCGCAAAGGCCGGCGGCAATGCGCCTGAGGCCATCACGTGCTTCACCGTGAGTTCGCCGTCGCGGCTGTCGAAATAGCGCATTTCGCTGGTGCCGACATGAGCCGCACCGACCGTCAGGCGCGGCGCGCAGCGATTGGCCAGGTCGAAATCGACCAGCTCGCTCAGCGTCTTCTCGAGCGGCGCGGTCGAATAATAGCCGGCATGATCGGCGCCCAGTGGGTAGGAATCCCCGGCATGGGCCAGCGGATTGGGGCGGAAGAAACCGGGAATGCCGTGGGTCACGGCCGACCAATACGCAAGCTTCTCGTTGAAGCCGGGAAACGCGGCACGCCAGTCCCAGGCCGGCTTCTGCTCCATCCGCTTCCAGAACTCCTTCAAGCGCGCGAGGCGGTGCTCCGGGGTATTACCCGCGATCAGGCTGGCATTGATCGCGCCGATCGAGGTGCCGATGATCCAGTCCGGCTCGATGCCGGCCTCGTGCAGTGCCTGGTAAACGCCGGCCTGGTACGAGCCGAGCGCGCCGCCGCCCTGAAGCACGAGCACAACCTGACCCGGCAGGTCCTTGCTCTTTCGTTGCCCATTGTGCTGCATGCCGTTCATGTCTCGCTCCTGTCGAGCCTATGGTTATCATCCGTCAGGCGTACGACTATTGTTATGTCTTGGCGTTCTCGGCGATTGTCGGGCCTTTTGCAAATGCCGGCTGGCTTCCGAAACCATACGCAGCCGCTATCGCAGCCAGGATATCCTTCCCAAACCCGATCGGCTAGATTTCCTGCCGATCCTGCCGGGAGCCCGATCCATGGAAATGCACCAGGTTCGCTATTTCCTCGCGGTCGCGCAGCTGCTCAATTTCACGCGCGCGGCCGAAGAGTGCAACGTGACGCAGCCCTCGCTGACACGCGCGATCAAGCAGCTCGAAGCCGAGCTCGGCGGCGACCTGTTTCGCCGAGAACGGCCGGCGGCGCAGCTGACCGAACTCGGCCAGCGCATGCATCCACTGCTGAAGCAATGCTACGACGCCGCCGCCGGCGCGCGCTCGCTTGCTTCTTCGTTCAAGAGCGGAGAGATCGGTGCGCTGCGCATCGCGCTGACGCATTCGATCGACCTCGCGCTGCTCATTCCGCATCTCAACGAGATCAGGCGGCAGTTCAACCGGCTCGAGCTGCGCTTCCTGCGCGGCTCCAGCCGCGAGGTCGCGGAATTCCTGAAGAAGGGCGAAGCCGAACTCGGCATCGCCGCCGAGATCGACGAGGCCTGGGACCGCCTCGACGTCTGGCCGCTCTTCACCGAGGGTTTCGAGCTCGTCGTCAGCAACGGACATCGGCTGGCCGGCCGCAACTCCATCGAACTGGACGATCTGCGCGCGGAGCAACTGCTGGGCCGGACGTTCTGTGAGCACGCCGGCCGCATCTCGGCGAGCCTGCTCGAACACGGTATCGACGTCGAACATGGCCATGAAGTGTCCAGCGAGCACGATCTGATCGAGCTGGTCGAGGCCGACATCGGCGTCGCCATGGTGCCGCATACGTCACCCGTGCCGGAGAAGCTGACACGCGCCGTCGTCACGGGGCTGGACGCCCGCCGCACTGTCAGCCTCTACGGCGTGGCCGGCCGGCAACGCACGGCGGTTGCCAATGCCGTGATGCGGATGCTGCGCGGGGCGGACTGGCGACCGATCGCGGGGTGATATTACGACAGACCGCGGCTAGTTCTCCCGGCCCGCGCTGTCCAGCGCGGCAAGCAGGTCGTCGATCTCCATGCGCTTGCGGAAATCAGGATCGACGAAGCGGGCTTTCACGATGCCGTCGCGGCCGACCACGAACACGGCCGGGATCGGCAGCATCCAGCCGTCATTGCCGTGGAATCTCGCCATGTCCTGGTAGGACAACAGGCTCTGGATTTCGGTGCCCAGCCAGATCGCGAGATTGAGCGACAGCGCATAGCCATTGTCGAGGTCGGTCAGGATCGGAAACGGCGCGCCGGAATCGGCTTTGATCTGCCTCGTATATTCCTGCGTCTCGGGCATGATCGCGACGACCCGCCCACCCATCGCCTCGATGCGGTCCAGCGCATGGACCACGGCACGGACATTGAGCCGGCAATAGGGACACCAATGACCGCGGAAGAACATCACCGCGACCGGACCGTTCTCGAGCAGCGCAGTCAGCGCGACGAGACGGCCGCTTTCGTCCGGCAGCATGAAGGGCGGCATCGCATCGCCCGGGCGCGGCGCGGTCTCGCCACCGCCGTTCCCGCCCAATCGCGCCACCAGGCGATCGACCGCCTCGCCATAGGCCGGGAAGACCTCGCGGCTGGCGTCGGCATAGGCACGGAGCTGTTCGTTCAGCGTGCCGTCCATGTCGCGGCAGCGCTGGAAGGCAGACCTGAGCCGCTCGGCGTCGGCTGGCGAGAGTGACGTCATCTTCCGCTCCGGCATTCTTGCGACGAATACTAGTTTCCCGGCTCGGCCGCCCGCAAGGGGCGGCCACCAGGCCGGGACGTGCTCAGTTCACGTAGAAATTGCCGGTCGGATCGAGCCGCCCGGAGGTGGAGTACAGCGATCCGTTGTCCATGAAGAAGACGGTGTTGTCAGGCACCTTCTTCGCGTTCTTCATCATGGCCTCGTGGTTCTTCTCGGCGGGGGCCATGGCCATCGCCGACATCTTGCCGGGCCCGCCATAGACATAGGCCATGCCGGCCTTGAAATCCCAGGTCGCTTCCGAGAAAGCGGATGTCGCGATGACCGCGAACGCGGCGGTGGCAAGCAAGGTCTTGGACACTTTCGTCATGAGATGCTCCTCCGGATTGACGTGAACGCCCGCAATCGGGCGCGCCCCGACATCGAGCATCGAAAGTTGCGGATGAGGAAATGCCGATCCCCAATCGGTTCGATAGCCGCCGCCTATCGCGCCGCCATAGCATGGCGCTATCGCACCGAAAGCGAAACGGCATTTCAGGTGAGACGCGCTCTCGACGAAGCTGCTGCCATAGCCGGCGACCAGCGAGGTTGCGGCCAACAGAGGAGACTTCCATGTCTAGGCACCACATATTGTCGCGCGTGGTTTGGACGGGCCTTGCGGTTCTCGGCGCGCTGGCGTTTGCAACGCCGGTCCTCGCCGGCGACTGCCCGGCCAACAAGATCAAGCCGAACGCGCAGCAGATGGTGGACTACAAGCCGGTCGGCCTCACCGACACCACGCTCGGCGCGATCGACCTCGGCAAGCAGCCGGCGCATATCGAAGGCCGCGAGTTGCGCTTCCGCAAGCTGACCATCGAGCCCGGCGGCATCGTGCCCTGGCACAGCCATGACGACCGCCCGGCGCTGATCTTCGTGCAGCAGGGCGAGATCGTCGAATACGCCTCCAACTGCGTCGACCCGATCGTGCACAAAGCCGGCGACCTCCGTCCCGAAACGTTCGGCACTTCGCACTGGTGGAAGAATCTCGGCAAGGAGACGGTCATTCTCTATGTCGGCGACGTCCGCAAGGACCCCAACGACCACCACATGTGACGCGCGCACGTGGCCCCAGTGCACGCGTGACTGGATGTGGTGCCCGGGATCCCCATGCCGCCCGCATGCCGGGCGCCACATCGCTCACAGGAGAAGCACGTCATGACCGATCTTTCCGCAACCGTCAGGCAGGGCGCGATGACGATGGACGGGCATTCCCCGGGCGTCGCGCGGCGCTCGCTCGTGATCGGCCTCACCGCATTCCTGACCATCGTCGACCTGTTCGCGACGCAGGCGATCCTGCCTTCGCTGACGCGCCACTATGGCGTCACGCCGGCCGCGATGGGTTTTGCCGTCAACGCCAGCACCTTCGGCATGGCGACAGCCAGCCTTGTCGTCGGCTTCTTCAGCCCGCGCATCAACCGGCGGACCGGCATCCTGCTCAGCCTGACGCTTCTGGCGATCCCCACCAGCCTGCTGGCGTCGGCGCCGGACCTCGCGGTCTTCACCGCCTTGCGGGTGGCGCAGGGCCTGTGCATGGCGTCCGCCTTCGCGCTTACCCTCGCCTATCTCGGCGAGCAATGCAGCGCCATGGACGCCGGCAGCGCGTTTGCCGCCTACATCACCGGCAACGTCGCCAGCAACCTCGTTGGCCGGCTGGTCTCGGCGGCGGTCGCCGACAGCCTTGGCCTCGCCTGGAATTTCTATGTCTTTGCGGGCCTCAATCTGGCCGGCGCGGCACTGGTCTATTTCACCGTCAAGCGCGTGCCGCCGATGCATGCGGTGATGTCGGCGGAATCGCCGCTGACCGACACGATCACGCACTCGCGCAATCCGCAGCTCTGCGCCGCCTTCGGCATCGGCTTTTGCATCCTGTTCGCCTTCATCGGCACCTTCACATTCGTCAATTTCGTCCTGGTCCGGCCGCCGCTGTCGCTCGGCATGATGGACCTCGGCCTCGTCTATTTCGTTTTCCTGCCGTCGGTGGTCACGACCTTGCTGGCCGGCAAGGTGGCCTCGCGCCTCGGAACGCGGCCGACGATCTGGGGCTCGCTCGCTGTCGCCGGACTGGGCCTGCCGCTGTTGCTGGCATCGCATCTCGGCGAGGTACTCATTGGCATGGTCCTGGTCGGTGTCGGGACTTTCTTCGCGCAGGCCGCGGCCACAGGCTTCGTCGGACAGGCCGCCGCCGGAAACCGCGGCACGGCCAGCGGCATCTATCTCGCCTGCTATTTCTGTGGTGGGCTCGTCGGCACGGCCGTGCTCGGACGTCTGTTCGATGCCTTCGGCTGGTCCGTCTGCATCGCCGGCATCGGCGCAGCCCTCGCGGCCGCAGCCCTGCTCACGCTCAATTTGAAGCGTTAACGCTTGACCGGCGCTTCCTGCGGCGGCTCGTCGTCGGCGATGGCACGCCAGGCGGCGCCGTCGAGATCGTCGTACTGGCCGCTGCGGAGCGACCAGAGGAAGGCGGCAAGGCCGGCAAGACCGAGCATCAGGGCGAGCGGGACCAGGATGACCAGGATTTCCATCACACGATCTCCCGCGCGCGGCTGCGAGCCCGCAGCGAATTCAACATGACCAGGATCGAGGAGCCGCTCATCGCGGCCGCGGCGATCAGGGGCGTCACCACGCCGCTGATGGCGACCGGCACGGCGAGGACATTATAGCCGATCGCGAGCCAGAGGTTCTGCCGCATCAGATGCAGCGCCTTGCGCGAAGCGTCGATGGCCGCGACGACGGGGGCCAGCGGCCGGCCGAGGAAGACCAGATCGGCGGTGGCCTGGCTGAGATGCGCGGCCGAGATCGGCGACATCGAGACATGGGCCGCCGCCAGCGAAGGCGCGTCGTTCATGCCGTCTCCGACCATCAGCACCTTCGCGCCGCGCTGCTTCAACTCCTCGATCCGCGCGATCTTGTCGGCGGGCGTCACGCCTGCGCGCCATTCGGGAACGCCGAGCGCATGCGCTGCCGCCTTCACCGCCGGCTCGCGGTCTCCGGAGAGAATCTCGACACCGATGTTGCGCGCCTTCAGCGCCGCAATCACGGCCTGCGCGTCCGGCCGCAGGCCCTGACGCACCGACAGGATGAATTTTTCGGGCCCCTTGCTGAAGGCGACGATCGAGGCTTCGGGATCGAGATTGGCGCCGCTGACCAACGCCTCCGCGCCGCAGAAGGACGGCCGACCGAGACGGATCTCGACGCCGTCCAGAGTTGCGCGCACGCCTTGCCCGGCCTCTTCGACTGCACCGACAACAGGCGATTTCGCGCCGGCGGCCTTCGCGACCGCGGCGGCCACCGGATGATGGCTCGACAGCGCGAGCCGGCCGGCGAGATCGAAGATGCCGGCGGGAATGCCGGCCGCGTTCGTGACTTCGAGATTCGGCAGCGTCAGCGTGCCGGTCTTGTCGAAGATGACGTGATCGGCTTCGGCGAGGCGCTCGATGGCATCGCCAGAATTGAGCAGCACGCCGGACTTGAACATCGCCCCCGAGGCGATCGTCTGCACGGTCGGGATGGCAAGGCCGAGCGCGCAGGGACAGGTGATGATCAGCACGGCAACGCCGGTCACGATCGCATCGTGCCAGGACGCACCGGCGATGACCCAGCCGAGAATGGTGATGAGCGCGGTCGCATGCACCACCGGCGCGTAGAGCCGCGAGGCGCGATCGGCGAGCCGCATGTAGCGCGAGCGCGCCTGCAGCGCATTGTCGAGCAGCCGCGTGATCTCGGCGAGCAGCGTCGCCTCCGACGCCGCCGAGACCCGCACCCGTAGCGTGCCGGAGATGTTCATCGATCCGGCATAGACCGGCGTGCCCTGCTCCGCGGTGACGTAGAGCGTCTCGCCCGTGATCAGGCTTTGGTCGATCTCGGAACGCCCCTCGATCACCGTGCCGTCGACCGCGCAGCGCTCGCCGGGCCGCAGCAGCACGATGTCGCCGGGATGGATTGCGGCGACCGGCACTTGAGAGATCTCGTCAGGCCCGACGAACTTAGCCGCGGTCTCGGCCTTGAGCGCGGCGAGATTGCCGGCAACCGCCCGCGTCCGCCGCCGCATGTTCTGGTCGAGGAAGCGACCGACCAGCAGGAACGTCAGCAGCATGATCGCCGCATCGAAATAGGCGTGCTCGGCGTGGTGGATGGTCTCGACCACCGACATGCCGAGTGCGAGGATCACGCCGATCGAGATCGGCACGTCCATGTTGGTCGTCTTCGCCGACAGCGCGCGCCAGGCCGAACGGAAGAACGGCTGGCCGGCATAGGCCGCCGCCGGCAACGCGATCAGCGCCGAGAGCCAGTGGAAGAAGTCGCGCTGTTCCGGCAGCATGTCCGAGACGTTGCCCGACCATACCGGGATCGACAGCATCATCACGTTCATGGTGGCGAACGCGGCGACGCCGAGGCAGCGCAGCAGGAAGCGCGACTCGGCAACCTCGGCCACTTCCGCGCTTTCGGTCTCGTAGGGATAGGCCTTGTAGCCGAGTTCCTCGAGGCGGTCGATGAAGCGAGCCGGATCGAGCGTGCCCGCCTTCCATTCCAGCGCGACGCGGCGGTCGGTGAGGTTCACGCGCGCCAGCGTGACATCGGGCATCGCCGACAGTCCGCGCTCGATCTTGGCCATGCAGCCGGCGCAGTGAACGCCCTCGACCGCGAGATCGATGTGCTGGACGCCCTCGCCCGCGGCGCGGACGTAATGCGAAAAATCCCGCGTGACGTGCATAACGATGTCCTTCAGTTCAGGATCACGCGGTTGCGCGACATGAACACGCGCGTCCCGCGCGCCTCGCCCTCGATCACCAGATCCCACTGGCCGGGCGCGACGGCAGCGGCATTGCCGCGATAGATGCCGATGCCGGCTTCGGAGAGCTCGACCTGGAGATCGGCGCGCTTGTCGGTCGGCCGTTCCAGGCGGCCACCGAATTTCAAGCCGGTCACCGGCCGGCCGCTGGCATCGCGCGCGTCGACCTGAAGCGCGGCGCCGCCGTCGGTGCGGCGCTCGATATGGGCACTGACCTGCCATTTGCGCGCAGCCTGGTCCTGCGCCGCCGAGATCTCGCGGTCATAGGCGAGACCTGCGGCATAGGGGCTGTCGACATCGGTGCCGGGCAGCGTCGCGATCGCGAGCTTCATCATGGTCACGTTGACGCCGATCACGACGCCGAAGAAGGCGACCAGCATCAGGAACACCTTGGTTCCGGTCAGCGGCTTGGTTGCCATGGCAGTCTCCTGGTCCTACGGCGCGACGAAATTGTCGGTGGCGCTGGCAGCTTCGCCAAGGCCGATATCGGTGACGTGGAAGCGAACCGGAATCGACTTCTCCGGATTGCTCTCCGCCGGCGCGGTGACGAGCAGGCGCAGTTCGCTGGTGGAATCGCGGGGGATGACGATCATCGGCCGATCCGGCGTCACCGAATCGGCGCCGACGACGTGGATGGTCAAATTGGCGGGACCGCTGGCGTCGATCGCGATGACGCGGTCGTAGCCGCTCTTGTTGAGCAGCCGCACCGTATAGGCATTGCGGATCGAGCCGTCGCTGAGCTTGACCGCGACCGGGTTGCGATCGTGCAGCACGTTGACGTCGAGCAAGCTGCGGGTTGCGAGCGTATAGACCATGAAACCGCCGACGGCCGCAATGATCGCGCTGTAGGCCACGGTTCGAGCGCGCACGATCTTGTAGACCGGTGCCTTGCCTTCCTGGCGGCGGTGGATGTTGATGTCGTTGTCGTAGCCGATCAGCCGCTTCGGCCGGCCGATCTTCGTCATCACGTTGTCGCAGGCGTCGATGCAGAGCCCGCACTGGATGCATTCGAGCTGCGGCCCGTTGCGGATGTCGATGCCGGTCGGACAGACCGCGACGCATTGAAAGCAGTCGACGCAATCGCCCACCTGTTCGCCGTGCGCGCGCAACTCGGCCGCCTTCTTGACCGAGGTGCGCTTCTCGCCGCGGTCGTAGCGGTAGGTGACGTTGAGCGCCCATTCGTCGGTGAGCGCGGCCTGGATCCGCGGCCAGGGACACATGTAGGTGCAGACCTGCTCGCGCATGTAGCCGGCGAGCAGATAGGTGGTCGCGGTGAGGATGCCGATCCAGATATAGGCGATCATCGGCCCCTGGAAGGTGACGAGGTCCTTCACCAGCGTCGGCGCGTCATAGAAATAGAGCACCCAGGCGCCACCGGTCCACCAGGCGATCATGAGCCAGATCGAATGCTTGAGCACGATCTCGGAAATCCGCTCGAGGTTCATCGGGTCGGACGACTTGTCCTTCTTCATCCGCTCGCGCCGGTCGCCTTCGACCAGACGCTCGACGGCGTAGAACACATCGGTCCACACCGTCTGCGGGCAGAGGTAGCCGCACCAGATGCGGCCGCCGACCGAGTTCATCAGGAACAGCGCAACCGCCGCCACGATCAGGAGGCCGGTGAAGTAGTAGATCTCCTGCGGCCATAGCTCGATGAAGAAGAAATAGAAGCGGCTGTTGGGGAGATCGATCAGCACCGCTTGGCTGGGGGCGCCGAGGCCGCGGTTCCAGCGCACGAAGGGCAGGAAGTAGTAGATGCCGAGGCAGACCGCCATCAGGGCCCATTTGATCCGGCGGAAGGTCCCCGAGACGCTCTGGGGATAAACCTTCTTGTGGGCTACGTAGAGTGGCCCGTTGTCGTCGTCGGATGCGAGGTCTTTGGGGTTCACGGTCTTGTTCATCGCCTGGAACTTCTCGAAAAGGTGCGATTAAACCTAGACCCGACACCGCCGCGTCAGTTGATCCAGCTCAAACGGGGGCGGTTTTGTTCGCCCCCGCTTGTGACCAGTCGGCTATTTTCCACCGCCCAGCGAGTGGACGTAGACCGCCATCGCCTTGATCGTGGCGGGGTCGAGCCGCCCTTCCCAAGCCGGCATGACGCCAGCGCGACCCTGGCTGATGGTCTCGATCAGGGTCGCCTCGTCCGAGCCGTAAAGCCAGATCTTGTCGGTCAGGTTCGGCGCGCCCATCTCCTGGTTGCCCTTGCCGCCGTCGCCGTGGCAGGCGACGCAGTTCTCCGCGAAGATCTTCTCGCCCTTTGCCGCGTCATAGCCCTTGCGGGTCGGAAGGCCCGACAAGGCACGGACATAGTTGGCGACCGTGACGATCTCGTCCGGCTTCAGCACGCCGTCCTTGCCGAAGGCGAGCATCTGGCCCTCATGCGTCTTGGCATGACCCGAGCGCGCGCCGAACTGGATGGTCTGCATGATCTGGTC
>LNAP01003704.1_pt2 | contig 25565 bp, 26 predicted proteins | sample 602601 | NCBI WGS metagenome assembly LNAP01 (sample SAMN02440304, study PRJNA202911) | soil metagenome | biome: Subtropical and temperate rainforests or woodlands; isolation source: soil samples (1 kg each in a 20% v/v slurry with milli Q water) were... ...
ATCCGGCGGTTCGCTGTCGGCATCCGGGCGTTGCAACACCAGGATATGGCAATGCTGGAGCAACTCTTCCCAGCGGTGCCAAGTGGGCAGGCCGCAAAATGCGTCCCAACCCAAAAGCAGAAAAACCTGGGTCTCGGCGGGCATTTCGGCGCGCATCGACTCCAGGGTATCAATGGTGTAGGACGGCTTGTCCCGCTGCAATTCGCGGGCGTCTACCACCAACGGTGCCACTCCGGCTACCGCGCACTTGACCATCGCCAGCCGGTCCTTGGCCGATACCTGCGGCGTACCCCGGTGGGGCGGCCGCGCATTTGGCGTCAGGCGCAGTTCATCGAGCGCCAGGGTTTCGGCGACTTCCAGCGCACCACGCAAATGGCCGATGTGCACCGGGTCGAAGGTCCCGCCCAGTACACCGATGCGTCTGGGTCGAGGCGCGCTGGCGGTTACCGGGGCTGACGGGTCGAAGTCGCCCAAGTCAGGCCGGCTCCTGTCCGCGCAACTGGCCATCACCCACTACCACGTACTTCTCGCAGGTCAAACCTTCGAGACCGACCGGGCCGCGGGCGTGCAGCTTATCAGTAGAAATGCCGATCTCGGCACCCAATCCGTATTCAAAGCCATCGGCGAAGCAGGTCGGGGTGTTGATCATCACCGACGAAGAATCGACTTCAGCCACGAAACGCCGGGTGTCGCCCTGGTGTTCGCTGACAATCGAATCGGTGTGATGGGATCCGTAATGGTTAATGTGCTCGATGGCCTGGTCAAGCCCATCGACCACGCGGATCGACAGGATAGGCGCCAGATACTCGGTGCTCCAGTCCTCTTGCGTGGCCGGCAGGGCATCGATGATTGCCCGGGAGCGTTCGCAGCCGCGCAGTTCGACGCCTTTTTCGCGGAACTGGGCAGCCATCGCCGGTAAGAAATCTTTCGCAACGGTTTGATCGACCAGCAGCGTTTCCATAGCACCACAGATGCCATAACGGTAGGTTTTGGCGTTGAATGCGATGCGCTGGGCCTTCGCCAGATCGGCGTGCTCGCCCACGTAGACGTGGCAGATACCGTCCAGATGCTTGATCACCGGCACTCGAGCGTCACGACTGACGCGCTCGATCAGGCCACGGCCACCACGGGGCACGATGACGTCGACGAACTCAGGCATGCTGATCAGCGCGCCGACGGCAGCGCGATCGGTGGTTTCGACCACTTGCACCACGGCGGCCGGCAGATCGGCCTCGGCCAGGCCGCGCTGGATGCAGGCGGCGATGGCACGATTGGAATGAATGGCTTCGGAGCCGCCGCGCAGGATGGTCGCGTTGCCGGACTTCAGGCACAGGCTGGCGGCATCGATGGTCACGTTCGGTCGCGATTCGTAGATGATCCCGATCACGCCCAGCGGCACGCGCATCTTGCCCACCTGGATACCCGACGGACGATAGCTCATATCGCGGATCGCACCGACCGGGTCGGGCAGCGCCGCGACCTGTCGCAGACCCACGATCATGCCGTCGATTCGCGCCGGGGTCAGCGCCAGGCGCTCGAGCAGGGCCGGTTCCAGACCATTGGCGCGGCCAGCCGCCAAGTCCAGCTCATTGGCAGCGGTCAATTCGCCGCGGGCAGCATCCAGCGCATTGGCAGCGGCCTGCAACGCGCGGTTCTTCTGCGCGGTACTGGCACGGCCGATGACGCGGGAAGCCTCGCGGGCGGCGCGACCCAAACGGGTCATGTAGTCAAGAACGGACTCAGTCATGGTCTGGAGTGGTCTTTGATTAGGTCTTGGTAAAGAGTAAAGCGGCAGATTATAGCTGTCGCGTCCGCCGACTAACAGCGGTGACGGGCGGATGGTCGAAATCGAGGGCAATTTGCCGACGTTCAGCCGGGATTAAGCAGCAAATTGTTATCATCACGACTCACTCAGCCTTGATAAACGCTGCCCACCATGTCCAACTTGCCTGTTCATGTGTCCTCCGCGAGCCTGCCCAAGGGCCTCCCAGACGCGTTTTTCGACCGCGACGCGCAAATTCTCGCCCGCGACTTGCTGGGCAAAGTCATTCGTCATCGGGTCGGTGATCTGTGGCTCAGCGCGCGGATCATCGAGACAGAAGCCTACTATTGCGCAGAAAAAGGCAGCCACGCCTCCCTCGGCTATACGGAAAAGCGTAAGGCTTTATTTCTGGATGGCGGGCACATCTATATGTATTACGCCCGCGGAGGTGACTCGCTGAACTTCAGCGCCCAGGGCCCGGGTAACGCAGTGCTGATCAAGTCGGGCGTATAATACCTGTAAGATCGGATCTTACGGGTAGCGACACATGGCACGTCTAATTTCATACCTTCGGATGTCTACAAGCGAGCAATTAAAGGGCTTTTCGCTTGAACGTCAGCGAAAACTGATCGCTGATTTTGCCTTAAGAAACGGGCTTTCGCTCGATGAAAGTCATTCAATTGAAGACATTGGGCGTTCGTCGTTCTCCGACGATGCTGAACAAAAGCAGCTTGCCCGGTTCTTTGAAGATCTAGAAGCCGGAAAATTCTCTCCAGGTGACGTTTTCGCACTGGAAAACATCGACCGCTTGACCCGTCGCGGCCCGATTGACGCACTTTTAAAGGTCAATACGATCCTGTCGAAAGGCTTGAAATTAGCCATCATTAGCGACAAAGAACAAAAAATCCTTGCCGAAATTGATGTTTTTTCAATCATCACTTTGTCAATTGACGCTTCAAGAGCTAACAAAGAAAGCCAAGCAAAATCAGATAAAGGTCTAGAAAACTGGGCTTTTAAAAGAGAGCTTGCCGCCAGTCATGGCGTTGCAATGACCGCACAGGCCCCGGCGTGGCTTGATACAGAATCATTTTTTGTAATGGACGAAAGCAAAGGTAAACAGATTAAACGCCGTCGCTACGTTCTCAATCCTGATAAAGCTGAAACTGTCCGCCTAATCTTTGATCTCTATCAAAACGGCAATGGTTCGCTGAAAATCAAAAACATCTTGAATGAGCGAAATATTCCGACTTTCAAAGGTGCCGAATATTGGGAACCTTCGATCATTTCAAAAATGTTGAGAAACCCGGCAACCTTCGGATTTTATCAACCCCAAAAACAAGGCACTGGGAAACGTGATCTAGTTCCCGCTGGTGAACCGATTGAAGGCTATTTTCCGGCGATTGTAAGCCGTGAAACCTTTGAGCAATGCCAACGCATCACCGAAGCAAATACGACCCGCAAAGGTCGCAAGGGGAAGCTATTCACCAACCTATTCACGGGACTTCTAAAATGTGCCCATTGTGGTGGGCCGGTTCATTTGTTAAATCCCGGCATTGATAAGCGTGCGAAAGTCGCAAAATCTACAAATTACATTGTTTGCAAAAAAGGAAAGTTTACACGCGAATGTATTTTAAAACGTTTGAGATATGACGACTTTGAAGCCACCATGTTGAAAGCGATTCAAGAAATCAACCTTGCGGATGTTCTAAACGAAAATAACCCGCTTGAACAACTCATCAAAAGAATTCGGGCGATTGAAACCAAGATCGAGAAAAACAAAAACCTTCTTGAAAATTTTCGCCAATCATTTAGAGAAAGTGGCAACCTTCCATCATTCATGATTGAAGAAGCCAACAATGCAGAAAACAACAACAAAGCCTTAGAAATTGAACGCACTGAGCTACAAGCTCAGATCTCACAATTAAACGTCTATAACGCGAATATTGATAACGCTATTGAAGAACTTAAAAACAATGGCACTTATGAAGCACGAGCGAAAATCAATCTTGTGCTACATGAAATCATAAGAACAATCAGCATTCACTTTATTAACAACTCAATGGAAATTCAATTTCTTAACGGCGTCACACGAAGAATTATTGAAGATGGCCCGGTATGGGATTACAACATTGAAGAACTCAATAAAGCCATGTATGCAGCCGCGAAAGATTACGTACCAAAATAATCTAACCATCAAACGTATTAAATTGAGGCTGTCTATTTATAGATGGCCTTTTTTTATGTGGTCTAAAATCAAACGGCAAAAGAGTACATAAATAGTCTGATCATCAAAGGTATTATGTCGTACAGATTTGTCGGACGTTTTCTAATTTGTCGGACGCTTTCAATGTCGTACAGATATGTCGGACACTATTGAAAACATTAAAATATATGATACAACATTTATATGAGTTCGGAAAAGAACAGGCAAGCAATGGAAACGTCCGACATTTAACTTCGTTAAATTTGTCGGGCACAAAAAAACCTTCGGTCTTTTTTGTTCCGTTTCCTACTTGATTTTCGCACTTCGTTTGAAAATGTAAAAGCAAAAGCAAGCCCCCTTTAATGCCTTCGGACATTAAAGAAAAATCAAAAACCAACCATGAGGACTTATGAGTAAATATGACAAATTTAGAACTTGCATTAAATGTTGCCAACTCAAAGCAGTAAAAAATAGCCGTGCCTATATAGAGGCTTGGCTATGCGAAGACTGTTATGCAGCCTTGGCAAAGAAAAAGAACAACGGACATTCGTCCAGCTACAAAAATAAACCATAAACATGAGGAAAATTATGACAGACAAAAAAAGCCCGATGGCTGCCGAAACAAACGATTTTGATTTTGACTTTGAAGATAAGCCAACCATCACCGAGCAAGACATTAAAGCCGCCAACAATTTACGTGAAAACGTTATTAAAAAGCAAAATACGATCAACGAAAAAGAAGTTGAAAGGCGTGCGATTGAACAAGCCAAATATGAAAAATTTACATCAGAACTTGCATCAATTAACGACCCATATGATTTAGAGAAATCCCATCAAATATTCTATTTTCTTTCTTGCCACATGGATATTTTGAGCGATAAAACATTTTGGGCATTTGATAGCGTTGAACATGGAATGACTGAAACAGACCAAATCATGTATTTCACATGGGCACATTTGGCAGTTTCGAAATCTACAATTGACAACAAGTTAAAGCTTTTAATTATGGATTTGATAAATTCCTACATTGCCGAAACGGTTTATGGAAAGCTAGCTTGGAAAATCGTTTCATCATTATGAGTAAACACGAACAACAGGCCCCGGCCTTTGTTCACCAAATTAAATTTCGATCAGGAGAAACATGGCACAAGATAAAGTATCAATAAGAATTTCAAAAGAAGACATGGAAAAATTCAACACCCTCGCTTCTAGTCTTTCAATGACTAAAACAGCAGTAATCAAAAAAATAGTTAACGATGGATTCGGCCAAACAATCGAAATCACTAACCCTGCACTTCTCGCCTCTTTCGATAAAATCGAAAAAATGCTTGGCTCAATCGGTACCAACTTAAACCAGATGGCTAAGAAGGTGAACGCCGGGGCGGCATTCACAGAGCAAGACGTGAACACTCTAAAACAAATCATCGCGAAATTTGACGCTCTTGAAACCGTTGTTATTGATAAGAACGTAAGAACGGTGATTAAAAAGAGAGGTTCAAAATGATCAGAAAAATAAATAGTAAATTGTCCAGCAGTGCTGATTTCAGTGGAACGATGAACTACGCATTAGAAAAAGCCGCACTGGTTGGCGGTAGTGAGGAAAAATTTGAAGGAACCAGCATCAAAGATTATGTCAAGCTTGGCGTTAAAAAGTGCGATCAAGTCAATAACAAATACGAAAAAAGCACAGGTAGAAAACAAGAGGTTGCAGGTTTGCACGAAGTTATTAGCTTTGCTGCAAGCGATAAAATATCACCTGAAAAAGCGGCTGAATTAGCCTTGGGCGTATGGCGTGAAGTTCTTGACATCGACAACCACAGACACCGCTGGGCCGTTCACACGGATACAAAGCAAATCCATGTTCACTTAATCTGGAATAAGCGTGATAACGCTGGCAAGGTGTATGAACAGAAAAACGATTTTGATTTATTCGAAAGAGCGTTGCACAAAACAGAAGTCGAAAACGGCTTAAAGGTCGTAACAAATAGAAAATTTTTGAAACCCGGAATGCCTACCAGTCCAAAACCATCGAATGAATACAGGCTTGAAAATCGTGGGATAAAGTCAGAGAAGACCAAATTTAAAGAAGCTGTAAATGCTTCGACTGACAAAGCTATGACCGCTGGCGAGTTCCTCGAATTCCTTCACGCTGATGGCTTCACGTTGATCACCAACGGCAATAATGCGTATTCCCTGGAGAAAGAGGGCCAGATCTTCAAAGCATCTGAGGTAGGAGCGTCTTACAAAGCTCTTAAAGCCCGTTTTGGCGACGATCCCCAGTTTGGTGACACGCTTGCACGTCTCGGGGTGAAAACGGCCCCTGTGCGTGAAATGGGCAGCATTGGCGGCGATTTTCATGATGAGCAATCAAGCATCACAGAAAAAAGGATCAAGAAATCGAATCGCGTTGTAGATACTCGATTCGATACCACTGATGGTCACGATTTCTTTTTCAAGAATTCGACCAAGAAAGCCTTTGAATACGATCCAGTGCGTGGCCGTGCGGACTTCAAGACTAACAGCCCAATGGCGATTAAGGCTGGCTTGCAGAAGCTCACAGAGGGCGGCAAACCCCAAACCTTATACCTTAATGGTAATGACGATTTTAAGCGTGCTGCATGGCTTCAATTTGAAATGATGGGGTTAGGTAAAAAAGGGTACTCGCTTAAAGGGTATGAACCTACAAAAGTAGATCATGCAAATCTTGAAAAAATGAAGCTAGAAAATCCATTCAAAAAACCAGATGAAACGAAAAATGCACACACACAGAAAAAACCGGAAAAAGTTAAAGAGAAAAAAGCGAACATTGATCTAGAAGATTTTACAAAATTCAAAGTAACTGACACAAAGCTAGAACCAACAACAGCAAAAGAAGCAGCGGCACAATCTGGTGCGGCTGGCGTTCTCGCTGGTGCGGTTGAAAAAATGAGTGATATGACACAGAGTTTTTCAGCGGGGACGATGGAAGAAAAGCTATCAGAAATGCGAGTTCTTGACGCCCAAGCAAAAGAAAGTCAAAACCAAGCTGAAAATGAACATCATGAACGTAAAAAAAGCCGACTTCAAAAATTAAGACCCAATTAAAAAAACGCCTTCTGGCGTTTTCTTTTGTCTTCATATTCATTACGAGCATGTCCCGTAATATTCAAAATACATGGTATCAAAACCACGCTGTAACATTGCATCACCTATTGCCGCTGCATAATTATTATTCAAGCAGCTAGACGCTTTTGATTTCGGCAAATTAAGCGTTAGTTTGCAGCCGTCTTTATAATGAGGTGTGGGAAGAGCTGAAAAGATACTGCCGTATTCATGAGATTTATAAAAAACATCTGGATAATTAGAAGCAAGAAAAGCAACAGTTGGTTGAATTCGTTCGTCGCAAAGCTCAGCAGGTGTTTTTTCTACTTCTGGAATTTCGACCACGCCACCAAGTTTAATACTGTGATCGGGTAGCGAACCACCAAGGCTTTGTTCAAGTGGCATACGTATAACGTAAGCCGCATTAACCGACATTGAAGCAAAAATTGCGATTGTTAAAAGTGAAAGCCTTTTCATTGTGATACCTCGTTATTATTGTTTGTTTGTTCTTTCTCCTTTTTTGCTATGCCGTGCATTTTAAATAAAAGAAAAACAGCAAAGCATTCTAATGCGATTAAGAAAATTAACTTTGAAGTTGATATTGCTTCTGGCATTGCATAAGCGACAGAAATTAAAAAAGCACACGAGGCAATAATTGCGAAGTGAGAATAAAAAAGTATTTTTGAATTTTTCATGTTAGAAAAGATGTTGTTAATATTATTATATATAATAATATTAAAAAATCAAATACGAGAAAAAAGCCCGCTTGGGCCTTTGTCTTTTTTATCTTATTGGTTAATTTATTTTGCTGAAATCAAATACACATACATCATTCTTTTCGTCGTATGTGTGATAGACATTGAATGATTGCCTTGCTTCACTCATAAACGCCGCGTTTTTGCATATTTCAGGCTTTCCCGCTTCAAGATAACATTTACCTTCGAATGCCATCATAGAAAAATCTCGACCGTATTCGATAGGGATGGTTATGATTCCGGCATTGCTCATCATTTCAATTTCGTGATTTCCAGCTAATGCTTGAACTGCAACTCTTGTTTCATCACCCGATGAACAAAGACAAGTTTTGAATTCTTCATCTATTTTTTTAATAGCATCATGAGATTTAAAGCCAAGCAATATTAGCGATGCGTAAGATTTGTTTCTTTGTTCTCTACATTTGCTGTCACTCCACCACGCTGGGTCATCAGCAAAGGCATTCACTGAGAATAAAAGCGTTAAAAGTAATATCGTATTTTTCATAATTTCCCCTGTTTTTTTAAAAGTTAATTCCTATGCTTTCAAGCGTATCAATCGCCATTTGTGCCGTATGTGGTATGTCGAAAATCAAAGCAGCGGCAAGCATTGTGATGATTGGTTTTCCGTACCCTCCATCTTTTGAAGATCCATCGGCTACTTGCTTCATTCCGTATGCCCCAATTAAAAAATACGTCAACCCTATCGTTTGAAAAATGCCGATAATTATTTTGATATGGGTCAAGAATGCCTGAGCCGTGCTATCGCTTGAAAGCTTGGCAATTCGTGTTTTTAATTCGCCTGTTAAACCACTTGTTGCATCGCTCATACAACTATCATCTATTCGACCATCTGATATGATGAAACACGCCTCCCCTATGTCGAAATATGTATTCCCGAGTATACCTAGTGATACGGTGGCATTCATCATTATTGCACCGACGATAAGGCCTATTATCGGTTTACTCTTTCCGTTTTTTTGGCCTTGTTCATTCATTAACGTGAGGTGATAACCGGACCAAACAATAAGCCCCAACCCAATTAAAAAGCCTACTATCAAAATCAGATCAATTAAGGCTGATTGAAGTGCTGCCTGAGCACTTTCAGCATCGCCGTCAGCGAATGCGACGACAGGAAGGAAAATCAGCGTTAAAAAGGTGATTACATTTCTTACATTCATGGATCTCCTGATCGATGTTAAACCGCTGAGCTTGGCGGCTTTTGTTCATTTGGTGTTGCTTTCGGTGTCTTGCTTTTCAATACTTCTTTTTGCACTTTTATGACTGCAACAACGGCTGGCAAAACGTTTATTTCGCTGAGTATTTCCCCAGTGACTGGGTTGTATTCAAGATCGTTTGTAGCCATTTTGTGTTCTATCAATTCGCTATCTTCGATTGCTGTAACAGCCAACAACAGAATTTGACGCAACATGGCCTCATTACCACCCTCACTGATAGCAGTGCCTAATTTCATCGCTACGAGCTGTCTAACGCGGTCGCTAGGGATTGTTGGCAATATGCTTTCAATGTGCGTAATCAACGCCTGAGCGGCTATGCTGACGTGCTTTAAATCTATTTCTTTGATTTCTTCTGATTCCATTTTTCACCTCATTATTATTTTGTTGTTTTTGAAGCTTCAATAGTTTCTTTGAAGCTATCAGGTATATCACTTTCAAAAGCGTCTAAATTTAAACCTTTAATTGATTTCTTTTGAGCTTTTTTAGTTTTCTGCATTGCTACTATGTTTCTTAATTTCTGCACCTTTGGATATAAAGACTTGTAGGAATAATCAACATCAAATTGAACTGTGGGTTGTCTTGGGTTGTTATTCTTTCCGTCTTTGTCTAGTGTTTTAATTTCTTTAAATCCGGTAATCAATCCAAGGTCTTGAAGTTCTAAATTGGTGTCCCTAATTTTTTTGATGAACTGTTTGTCTGGCATTTTTTTGCTATTGATATTAAATCTTTCTTTCAACCTATCAACGCTAAAATAATTGGTCACGCTCATTCTGTTACAGACATACAGAACATATAAAATTCTTTGATATTTATTCAGCACATTCAATATTTCTGGATTTATCTCATACAGCTCTTTAAGGTTTCCGAAGAACTCAATGAAAAACTTCGAGACTTCAATTGTGCCTTTCGACTTTGTTAATCGGCCTTCTATGAAATTGAAGAAAGTATGCTGCCATTCGCCATTAACTCTTTCTTCGTATTCAACGTGAATATTGCTCAATCTCTTAACGGATTTAATGAAAGTCTTTAAATATTGTGCTCTATTTACTTTCTCAATGTTTAATTCATCCATCATTTCTGTGGTCGAGAACTCGATTGAAGTGCTATTGCTTCGAAATACTTTTCTTAAAATAAACAAGAAAATATCAAAATCGTTGTCGATAGTTAGTTGAGCGTTTTTTATCTCAATATTGCGAGTGTTTTGATGTACTGGAACAGTGATAGGTTCATCAAGACTTTCGCTACCATTGATGATATTAAATAGTGGCAATATCAAGAAAAGCCTAGGCACTGATGTAAATGTTGTTAATGAACGAACTTTGCGAGGCTTGCCATTGTTGCCTATGATTTCCTTTAAATTGTATTCCACGGTTAATATTTTCCTTGTTCTTTCTTATATTGAACCATCAAAAAAAGAAATTACAAGATTGAAACAGGAAAAAGTTAATAAATTGCATTAACCATACTTTAATGCTTTTGAAAAACTCAATATTCTAAGTATTAACCGCTCAAAAAAATAAAATGCGTTAACCGAAAACGTGGTTTTAGCACTAAAAAAATAAAATGCGTTAACCGAGATTTTTAGATTTCCCTTGTTCTTGCGGGCTTTTTTGAATGTTTTAGGAGGGTATAAGATATTTACTACGTAAATGTATATATATAATATGAGGGCAGAACGTCAAAAGCTCATCTGGTGGATCTAAAATCTTAAAATCTTTCTGGTTAGAGCCTAGGCCCTTTATTTTGACTTTTTCAAGGATTGATTTTAAAATCCATTTTTTGATCAATGGAGTGAATAGAAATTGTTAATTGGTGAGATTTTTGTAAATACGCAACTGATCCATAGTGCTTTGAGTGATGAGTGGTGGAGAGGATCGAAGGCCGACAAGCCATCGGAGTGCCTTTATTTTGATCGATATTGCATCGACATATTAGAGATTAAGAACGGGGTTGATCTTGGCTTGTTTGGCGTTGAAGCAGCTTTGAAGGCAGCATTAAAGCCCTATGTTCTTTATGTAATTCTTTACACTCTTCAACTTGAAGCGTCTGAAATTGAAGATCAAGAAAACCTTGAACATGGTCGTAGTTCCATCGCTGAATTGGTTGATGCCAATTGGCAAGAATTTTACTCAGCCGTTTTCTGGTTTATTTGTCCTCCGATGATCAATCTTATTCTTAAAGGAAAATCGAAAAATGTCTAAATTGCTTGATCTATTCGCACAACAAAACGCAATTGCTGAACAAGAAAACGCAATTGCTGAACAAAAAAAGACCATTGCTGAACAAATCGAGAATCTTAAAGCTGATGAGAAAGAAGCCAAGGTTCTAAAATTTGTTGAAGAGCTTGAAGCCCTGCGAGAGAAACACGGCTATAACGTGGCCGATTTTATCGACGTGGTGCATTCCCTTCACAATGTAAAAACAGCCGCTAAAAACGTCAAAAGCGTGAGCGTAAAGACCACAAAGGCGAAAGCCCCGAAGTTTAAAGTTGTGATTGATGGCGTAGAGACGATCCTACAAAGCAAGAAAGCGGGGGCTGTCGGTGCGAAAATTGAGAAACTCGGATTCAGTACATACGCTGATTATCTGGCTGACCTGATGAAGAAAAACGATGTTAATTCATTCGATGTGTTGATTGAAAAGCTCGGCGGCGTTCCTGTCACTGCCTGACATTTTTTGAGAAAAAATTAAGCCCCTTGATTGGGGCTTTTTTGTGCCTGTTGTGTTTAGGCCCTTTCTTTTGACTATTTATTTTTCAATAAAATATCGTCAATTTTATTTTAGGAAATTTTGCGAATTATTGAGTTTTTCCATTTTTGTAATGGTCGTTTTATGGCTTATGTAAGCCATAAATTACGTGTCAATAGCAGATTGAAAATATATTTAAGGTAGAACATTATTTAAAAATAGGGTTGGATAATAAGCCCTATACACTAAATTAGTTAGGCCCTTTCTATTGACTTTATACTTTTAAATGTTTTAATTAAAGTAAGCCAACAAGAAAGGTAATTAAAATGAATAAAGAAAAAATGAATGTAGTGAAAGAATATTTAGAGCGTCAATTGAATTATGCTAATAACGAGCAAGAGAGCTTAGAGTTATTCTTTGTTGATACTTTATATGTATCAACCAAAGACGACGCTAAAAATGAGATTTTATATGAACAATGCTTATTGAAAATAAAAGCGATAGAGCTTTTGCTTAATGAGCTTGATGCTTAAAAAAGAAAGACCATTTAAAAGGTTGGGTAAAACCACCTTTTAAACCAAATTAACACACAGAAGGAGATTTATGAAAAACATCAAAAAGAAATTTAATCTAGTTGAATTAGCAGAGCAGGCATTTTACACATGCGGTTCATTTGTCCCAGTTGGCGGCGATACACATTTTACTAACAACTATCAAAACCCAACAAGATTTTTATTGGTCACCAAAATACCATCAGCAATTACTAACGCCAATTATGTGTTTAATGATTATTTCAAATCAGAAGAATACGAAGAATCTACGCAGAAAAAAATCCACTTGTTCAACTTAGATGATCAGTTTGATTATGATTATTCAGTAATCAAGATATGCAAGACAAAAAAATACAAAGCAATTTCGACAATTTCGACTTGTGAGAAATATTCTAGATTGATAGCCGCTCGTGATTTAGTAGCGATTAACAATGTGGATATTGAGCCGGTTGTTAGGTTGGCTTTTGATGAAGCCTTGACACCAAGAGACTTTTTCTTTTTTAAAGAGTTAAAATATGAATACAGAGTAACGACCTCGCTCGTAAAAGATCGCAAGGTAATAAAGACATTAAAATGTAATTTAGGCCATTTAACGTTAATACAGACATTGAAGCCATTCGACTATCAAGAAACAGAAAGCGAAGAGATAAAAGCCACAAGACCATCATTGTTAAACCCTGTTTATACAATTGATGGTGTTGATGTGATGGTGACATTTAATGAGACGAACAAATACTATAAAAGTCTAGTAGACATGATGAGAATCTAAATCAGCCCGGAAGGGCTTTTTTAATGTCAATTTTCCGTTTTCCGTCTAATACCATCTCTGTTGCGGTTAGGCCCTTTCTCTTGACTTTAAAAAGCTTGTGATTTTAAAGCAAAGCGTCACCAGAATAGCCGAGCCACCGCACGGCCCCGCGTAGCGGCCATATCACCGCGTATCCGGCGATTTTCTGCACGGGTACAAGTCCCCGCACATCAAACCACCCTGATCGAAGCACAGGAGCTTTTAAAGGTCATTTGTCCGGTTGCGTCAGACACCGGAGAAATCCCCACGGAGTGAGAAAAGCCGGGGTTTTGCGTATGATTCCGGTCATGAAACGACACCTAGAAAATCACAGGTTAAACGCTACCGTCTTGATCAAGTCCGCCTACCCTTGGGTCGATGAACTGAGCGGACCTTCGAGCCTGGCGCAGATGCTGCTGAACAACCCCGACGCCCAGGGCCGCCCTCGCCCGTCGCAAAAGCTTTGCGCGGGGCAAACGCTGCTGTGCAAGGCCCTGGGCCTGAAAGTGCCGGTCTGGGACGCCAAGCGCTTCGACCATGAGGTGCTGCTGGTGGAAGACGTCGGCCAGACGCCCGCCCATGTTATCCAGGCCACGCGCCTGGGCATTCCCCATGGGCGCGACGACCACCTGATGTACCGCTTCGTTGACGCGGCCTATGCCGCCTATTGCACGCGGAACCCGCTGCGGCGGGGCCAGGTCGAAGGTCGCGACTACATCCTGCTGTGAGCCCGGTCCCTGTAGGAGCTGCCGCAGGCTGCGATCTTTTGCTTTTAAAGGGTCAAGATCAAAAGATCGCAGCCTGCGGCAGCTCCTACAGAGGTTTGTGGTGTTGTGTAGATTTTGTTCGCCCGCCAAGGGCCACTTGAATTCAATGGAGTTGTTTTTATGGGCCCATGGCTCGATAGCGTGACCGGTTGGTTGACGGTCAACCCGCAATGGTTGGCGGCAGCGGTATTCATCGTGGCCTTTGTTGAATGCCTGGCGATTGCCGGCCTGATCGTGCCGGGCACGGTATTGCTGTTCGCCGTGGCGGTACTGGCCGGCAGCGGCGCGCTGTCGCTGAGTGAAACGCTGCTGCTGGGGTTTCTCGCCGGCGTGCTGGGCGACGTGGTCTCGTATTTCCTCGGCCGACACTTCCATCAGAACATCCGGCGCCTGCCCGGCTTGCGTCATCACCCGGAATGGATCGCCGGGGCCGAGGCGTATTTCCAGCGCTATGGCATCGCCAGCCTGCTGGTCGGACGCTTCATCGGCCCCTTGCGCCCCATGTTGCCGATGGTCGCCGGGATGTTCGACATGCCGTTCCCACGGTTCTTTGCGGTCAGCCTGCTAGCCGGTGCGGGCTGGTCGGTGGCGTACCTGCTACCGGGATGGGCCACGGGCGCGGCGATTCGCCTGCCACTGCCCGAAGGCTTCTGGCCTGAAGCCGGCATCGTCGCCGGCAGCATTACACTCATGATCGGGCTTAGCGCCACCAGCAGCCTGCGCCGCCATCGCAAGGCCACGGTGTTCATTGCCGGCATGAGCTTGCTGATTCTGGCGGGCCTGTTTATCGGCTATCCGCATCTGAATGCCCTCGACCAAGGCGTGATGACCCTGGTGCAGGAACACCGCAGCCCGATGCTCGATGAAGTGGCGGTGGTCTTCACCCTCATCGGCGAATTCCGCAACATGCTGATCTTCAGCGCCTTGCTGGTGGTGCTGCTGCTGGTTACACGGCAATGGCGCCAGCTGATCTTCGCCACCACCACCCTGCTTTGCACCGCCCTGGGCAACACCCTGACCAAACACTTCTTTGCCCGCCTGCGCCCCGAAGTATTGAGCGACCCGCTGACCAGCTACAGCATGCCCAGCGGCCACGCCTCCGGGTCATTCGCGCTGTTCCTGACCCTCGCCGTACTGGCCGGCCGCGGACAACCCCCGCGCATGCGCCTGACCTGGCTGTTGGTGGCGTGCCTGCCGGCGCTGGCAATTTCCCTGTCGCGGGTTTACCTCGGCGCACACTGGCCGACAGATGTGCTGGCAGGAGCGATGCTGGCATCGTGCGTCTGCGCCGCGAGCCTGTGGCTCAGCCAGCGCCAGACCTCGCTGAACGCCATGCCGCCAAAAGTCTGGTGGCTGGTGCTGCCGTCACTGGTGGCATTGTTCGGGTTCTTCATATTGAGGCATTTGCCACATACGATGTTGCGGTACGCGTATTAGCCAAAAGCAAAAGATCGCAGCCTGCGGCAGCTCCTACAGAATGCATACCAAATTCATGTAGGAGCTGCCGCAGGCTGCGATCTTTTGGCCGCGTCAGGCGAACAACTCGCCCTGCAACTCATCCAGCAACGCCTGAATCGCATCCAGCCGCTGCTGCGGATCATCGAGTTGCAACAGATCGATCTTGTCCTCTTCGGCGAAGGGCAACAGGTACGCCAACTGGTTGGCCAGTGATTGCTGGCCCGCCGCTTCGGTACCCATGTTCAGCGCTTCGACCATCGGGTGTTCGGCCAGGGCCTTGAGCAAGGCCACCAGGTCGGCATCTTCGTCCTGCAGGGGTTGCTCGGGCTCGTCTTCCAGCCATTCGACCTCGGCCAGGATCAGTTGGTCGCGCTGGACTTCGGTAGACAACACTTTGAACCGTCGCCCGCCCTCGACCCGAATACCCAGCAGGCCGTTGTCCTGCTGCTGAAAATCGGTGATACGCGCTTCACAACCGACCATGGCAAAGCCCTGCGGCGCGATACCGACTTCACTTCCCTCAAGGATGCACACCACGCCAAAGCCGCCGCCCTGTTTCATGCAGCGACCGATCATGTCCAGGTAACGCGCCTCGAAGATCTGCAGGTCGAGGATGCAACCAGGAAACAACACCGTGTTCAGCGGAAAAAGCGGCAGACTCATAGACATATTCCTTACACCACCATCGACACCGCCAACGGCAGGAATACCGCCGTGGCCACGCCCATCAAACTCATCGCCAGCGCCGCGAAGGCGCCGCATTCGTCACTTTCCTGCATCGCTACCGCAGTGCCCACCGCGTGGGCGGTCATGCCCAGTGCCATGCCGCGAGCCTCTGGACTGTGGACACCGAGCCGGGTCAACAGACTCGGACCGAAGATAGCCCCGATCACTCCGGTGATCAAAACGAACACCGCCGCCAGCGCGGCGACACCACCAATCTGCTCGGCCACCAGCATGGCGATAGGCGATGTTACCGATTTCGGCGCCATGGTCATCAGGATCATGTGTTCGGCCCCGAACCACCAGCCCAACAGCACCCCCATGCATGTGGCGACCACACCACCTATCACCAGCGTAGTAAATATCGGCCAGAACAACTGTCGAATCCGCCGCAGATTGAGGTAAAGCGGCACCGCCAGCGCGACCGTCGCGGGGCCGAGCAGAATACTCAGGATCTCAGTGCTCTTGCGGTACTCGGCGTAGGTCAGGCCGCAGCCCACCAGCACACCGATCACCAGCAACATGGAGACCAGCACGGGCTGCAAAAAGATCCAGCGGGTTTTCTCGAACGCTGCCAGTACCAGCTGATAGGCACCGAGCGTGATGCCGATACCAAACAACGGATGATGAATCACTGACGTCCAGGCGCCGTGCCAGTCAAGGATCATTGGCCGTCCTCAGGATGAACATGGCGCTTGACCATGCGCTGCATGAGGACTCCGGCGAACGCCATCGACAGCAACAATGACAACACCAGCGCGCCGACAATCGCCCAGAAATCGGCGGCGATGTCCGCGGCGTACACCATCACCCCCACCGCCGGTGGCACCAGCAGTAACGGCAGGTAGCGCAGCAGGCTGCTGGCTGCAAGGTTCAACGGCTCGCCGACCTGGCCACGACCGATGAGAAATATCAGTAACAGCAGCAGACCGATAATCGGCCCCGGCAGGAAGGGTAAAAACAAATGGTTGGTCGCGGTGCCGAGCAATTGGAACAGCACCAGCCAGGTCAGGCCACGTAACAACATCAATGATCCCCCGCAAAATCCGTCACCCGCATTGGCCGACGCATTATAAGCACGCTTGCGCTATGGATCGGCATTCGCCATAAGCATGGTCAGTTGACCGCAGCGTTTTGCCATGGTGATCTAAAGTGGTAATCCGGGAGGTCAAATCCCCCCACCTAAAAACTATAAAACCGATGAACCCAAGGAGAGTCTCAATGCCCTTTGTACCTGTTGCAGAGCTCAAAGATTATGTCGGCAAGGAACTTGGATGTTCCGAATGGCTCACCATCGATCAGGAACGCATCAACCTGTTCGCCGAAGCCACAGGGGACTTCCAGTTCATCCATGTCGACCCGGCCAAAGCCGCGCAAACGCCATTTGGCAGCACCATCGCCCATGGTTTCCTTTCGCTGTCGCTGATTCCAAAATTGATGGAAGACATCCTCGTCATGCCCGAAGGCTTGAAGATGGTGGTCAACTACGGCCTGGATAGCGTGCGTTTCATTCAGCCGGTCAAGGTCGACTCGAAGGTGCGCCTCAAGGTCGAACTGTCCGAGGTCACCGAGAAAAAACCCGGCCAATTGCTGCTCAAGGCCATCGCCACACTGGAAATCGAAGGCATGGAGAAACCGGCGTACGTCGCCGAATCCCTGTCACTCTGCTTCGTGTAAGCCCTGTCGGTGCGAAGCAGCACACGCTGTTTCGCACCAGATGCTTTTCTACCGGCTGTATATGGACACATGGCTGCGGCATACTCGGTCGCCTAATTGCCCGGAACCCGCTATGCGCCCACTTGCACTCCTCGCCTTGACCCTGATGCTCACCGCTTGCGGCGACGGCGAATCGCTATTGCCCGCGGACGCCCGCCTGCCGGACGGCGGACGCTATCGCGGAGACCTGGTCAACGGATTGCTGCAGGGCCAGGGCCGTATCGATTACCCGAACGGCAGCTGGTACGCCGGCGAGTTCGACCAGGGACAATGGCATGGCCAGGGTGAGTGGCATGGCAGTAATGGCGAGGCTTATCGCGGCCAGTTCAAGCAAGGCCTGTTTGACGGCCAGGGAACCCTGACCACCAACGCCGGCAGCTACAACGGCGGTTTCAAGCTTGGCCGTCGCGACGGCGAAGGCACCCTCAAAGAAAACGGCATGATCTACCGCGGCGAATTCAAGGCCGATCAATTTTCAGGGCTCGGTCGCCTGGAACTCGAAGATGGCAGTGCCTATCAGGGCCAATTCGCCCACGGCAAGCCCAACGGCGAGGGCCAGCGCAGCGACGGCAGCGGCAATCAATTCACCGGACACTTCGTCGACGGTCAGCTGGAAGGTAACGGAACCTTCAACAGTGCGGAAGGTGACATCTATGTCGGCGCGTTCAAAAACAACCAATTGCACGGCAAGGGCCGTTATGAAAATGCCGATGGCGACGTATGGCTGGGTCAATTCAAGGAAGGCTCGCTAAACGGCAAGGGCGAATTGATCGGCGCCGACGGCAGCCACTACATCGGCCACTTCAATGACTGGCGCTTCAGCGGCCAAGGTCGCTTGAACCTGGCCGACGGTAGTTTCTACACCGGCCAATTCGACAACGACACTTATTCCGGACGCGGCACCCTGGTCCTCACCGACGGCGCCGTGCTCAGTGGCACCTGGATCAACGGCCAGCGGGTGCGCGACGCCGAAGGCAAATTACTGCCAGACACCCTCGAGCTGGGTTTGCTGGCCCAGGGACGCTTGCTCGAAGAAGCGTTTACCAACGTCCCAGCCTCAACCCCGGCGGTGGAGCTGTACACCCTGACCCTTGGCGGCGATGGCAAGCAGAGTGTTTTCCTGCGTGAATCGGACTATGTCGCGAACATGCTCACCAGCCGTTTCGGTGCCTATGGCCAAATCCGCCTGGTGAACCATCGCGACCACCTCGGCGACCGGCCGATGGCCACCCGCGAGAACCTGAGGCGCTCCGCCGTGACGCTGGCCGAACGCACTGGCCCGGAAGACCTGATTTTCATCTACCTGACCAGTCACGGCACCAGCGAGCACGAACTGGTGCTCGACCAGCCGCGCATGGAACTGGCCGATCTGCCGGCCGACGAGCTTGCCGCCGTCCTCGCCCCACTGAAAAACCGCGACAAGATCATCGTGATTTCGTCCTGCTACTCCGGCGGTTTCATCCCCGCCCTGAAAGACGAACGCACCCTGATCATGACCGCCTCGCGCGCTGACCGCGTGTCTTTCGGTTGTTCCGAAGAAGCCAACTTCACCTACTTCGGCGATGCCCTGTTTGCCCGGGCACTGAACCAGACCGATGACTTGGAACAAGCCTTCAAACTGGCCAAGGCCACCGTCGCCGAGCGCGAGCTGACAGACAATTTCGAAGCCTCCGAACCGCAGATCTGGGCGCCTAGAACCGTGCTCTCGCACTGGCAACTGTTACGCAAGCAGCAGGCAAGAAAAGCCCTGCAAAGTGTTTCCATTGACAACAAGGATGCAAAGAACAACTAAGCTGAACAGTATCAAGGGAGAAACACTATGTACTTGACGCCTCAGCACGTGTTGCTTGCCGGAGCCACCGGATTAACCGGTGAACACTTACTTGATCGCTTGCTCAACGAGCCAACGATATCGCGAGTATTGGCCCCCTCACGCCGGCCACTGGCCGAGCATCCCCACTTGGAAAATCCGGTGGGCGATCCCTCTGAGTTTCTGCCGCAATTGAACGGCCGCGTTGACATCGCCTACTGCTGCCTGGGCACTACAATCAAACAGGCCGGCTCGGAGGAGGCGTTTCGCGCGGTGGACCTGGACATGGTGGTGGCCTTCGCCAAACGTGCCCGGGAGATGGGCGCCCGGCACCTGATCGTGATCAGCGCCCTGGGTGCCGATCGCAGATCCTCGATTTTCTACAACCGGGTCAAAGGCGAGATGGAACATGCCTTGCGCGCGCAGAATTGGCCACAGTTGACCATCTGCCGTCCATCGTTGCTGCTGGGCGAACGCACTGAACCACGCCTGGGCGAGCAGTTCGCCGGGCCTTTGTCGAAACTGATTCCCGGCAAATACCGAGGCATTGAAGCCTGCCAACTGGCCCGCGCGATGTGGCGCCTCGCTCTGGAGGAGCAGGATGGGGTGCGGATTGTGGAGTCGGATGAGTTGAGGAAGTTGGGGAAATAGATCAAAAGATCGCAGCCTGCGGCAGCTCCTACAGGGTGTACACACTCCCAATGTAGGAGCTGCCGCAGGCTGCGATCTTTTGTCTTTACAGTCCACCCGTTGCCTGAAAGCTGACCCCGATCACAGTCAGCAGCGACAACGGCAACAGCAGCGTGTCGAGCAACGCGCTGGCCGGCAGATCTACACCCGGATAGCTCGGTGCCTCGGCACCAAAACGGTCCATCGCGCAGCAGCCGCCATTGAGCGCATACCAATCCAGCCGCGTCCCGGAGTAGACCACTGGCGCTCCCGGCTTGGCAGCATCCAGCGTACGCGCCGTGGCACATCCCGCCAGCTGTAGCGCCAGCACAATCACCAGCAGCTTATTCATCGCTGCTCAGATGATATTCACCCCAACGCGGCAGCATGTCCTGGGGAATGCTCAGCAGATTGAGGATCCGCGCCACGACGAAATCGATCAGGTCGTCGATGGTTTGTGGCTGATGATAGAAACCCGGCGATGCCGGCAAAATCGTCACGCCCATGTTCGACAGCTTGAGCATGTGCTCCAGGTGAATGCTTGAATATGGCGCTTCACGCGGCACCAGGATCAACTGGCGCCGCTCCTTGAGCGTCACATCAGCGGCACGCTCGATCAGGTTGTTGCAGGCTCCCGTCGCGATGGCCGACAGCGTCCCGGTAGAGCATGGGACTACCACCATCGCCGCCGGCGCGCCGGAGCCCGAGGCCACCGGCGACATCCAGTCTTCCTTGCCGTAGACCCGAATCTGCCCGGCGGCGGCACCGGTGTACTCGGTAAGGAAGGCTTGCATCGCCTGTGGCTTGGGCGGCAACGTGACGTCGGTTTCGGTAGCCATCACCAGTTGCGCGGCCTTGGAAATCAGGAAGTGCACTTCGCGGTCTTCGCGCACCAGGCAATCGAGCAGGCGCAAGCCGTACTGGGCGCCGGAAGCGCCGGTCATCGCCAGCGTGATGCGATCGGGACCGTTGCTCATTTGAGCGCCTCGGCCAGCTTGCCATGCAGGCCGCCGAAGCCGCCGTTGCTCATGATCACCACGTGGGTGCCTGGCTGGGCCTGGCTCTTGACCCGCTCAATGATGCCTTCCAGCGAGTCGCTGACTATCGACGGTACCGTGCACAGTGCGGCGGTGCCTGCCAGATCCCAGCCGAGATTGGCCGGTGCATACCAGATCACCTGGTCGGCATCGACCACGCTCTCTGGCAAGCCGTCACGGTGCGCGCCAAGCTTCATGGAGTTGGAGCGCGGTTCAATGATCGCAATCAACGGCGCATCGCCAATGCGTTTGCGCAGGCCGTCGAGCGTGGTGGCAATGGCCGTCGGATGGTGGGCGAAGTCGTCATAGATGGTGATGCCACGCACCTCGGCGACTTTTTCCATCCGTCGCTTCACACTCTTGAAAGCGCTCAAGGCGGCAATACCCAGGGCCGGCGCCACGCCAACATGGCGCGCCGCGGCCAACGTGGCCAATGCGTTGGCCACGTTGTGCTGGCCGGTCATGTCCCACTCGACCACGCCTTGAGCGACGCCTTCGAACATCACTTCGAATTGCGAGCCATCGTCGCTGAGCAGCTTGACCTGCCATTGCCCGCCCGCACCGGTGGTTTGCACCGGGGTCCAGCAACCCATCTCGATGACACGCAGCAAGGCCGGCTCGGTGGTCGGATGAATCACCAGGCCTTCGCTCGGAATAGTCCGCACCAGATGATGGAACTGCCGTTCGATCGCCGGCAGATCCGGGAAGATATCGGCGTGGTCGAACTCCAGGTTGTTCAGGATTGCCGTGCGCGGACGGTAGTGAACGAACTTGGAGCGCTTGTCGAAAAATGCGCTGTCGTATTCATCGGCTTCGATCACGAAAAACGGCGTGTCGCCCAGGCGTGCCGACACCGAGAAGTTCTGCGGTACACCACCGATCAGGAAGCCCGGGCTCATGCCTGCGTGCTCCAGCACCCAGGCGAGCATGCTGCTGGTGGTGGTCTTGCCATGCGTACCGGCCACGGCCAGTACCCAGCGACCTTGCAGCACGTGGTCGGCCAGCCATTGCGGGCCGGAGACATAGGGCAGGCCTTTGTTCAGCACGTACTCGACCGCCGGGTTGCCTCGCGACATGGCGTTGCCGATGACCACCAGGTCAGGCGCCGGGTCCAGTTGCGCCGGGTCGTAGCCCTGGGTCAACTCGATACCCTGTGCCTCGAGCTGAGTGCTCATTGGCGGGTAGACGTTGGCATCGGAGCCGGTCACGTGATGGCCGAGCTCTTTGGCCAGGACTGCCATCGAACCCATGAAAGTGCCGCAGATACCCAGAATATGAATGTGCATAGTCGACCTCGTAAAACATGGCCGCAGGTTAGCTTAGGGGGGAAAAATTCGCACCTTTGTTTCGTCCTCAATGACGCCATTCGCGAGCAGGCTCGCTCCCACAGTAGATCTGGGTCAGCCCCCGAATTGTGGGTTCAACCCAACATCCTGTGGGAGCGAGCCTGCTCGCGAATGGACACGCCGCGGATTACCGGGCGATGCCGTGCTTGCGAAGTTTTCGATACAGGGTATTGCGGCTGACTCCCAGCTGTTCAGCCGTATTCGTCATATGCCACCGCGTATGCTCCAGCGCATTCAACAGCGCCAGGCGCTCGGCATCTTCCAGTGGATGCTCGCAGGGCCGTTCAATTTTCGGCATGACCACTTGCCGCACCTGACGAATCATCGCCGGCAGATCCTCCAGCGCGATTCGACCGCCGTCACACAACGCCGCCAGCGTACGCAACACATTGCGCATCTGCCGCACATTGCCCGGCCAGGCAAATCCCAACAACGCCTCACGCGCCGGTCCGTCGATCAATACGGTTTCCCCACGCGCCTCTTCGGCCAGCAAGAAGTCGAGCAACTGCGATTTATCACTACGCTCGCGTAACGCTGGCAACGCGACTTCCAAGCCATTGAGGCGGTAATACAGATCCTCGCGAAAACTGCCGTCCTGCACCCTCTCCAGCAGATTGCGGTGCGTGGCGCTGATGATCCGCACATTGACCGATTCCGGCTCGCCACCGATCGGCACCACTTGCCGATCTTCCAGCACGCGCAACAAACGGGTCTGCAAGGCCAGGGGCATGTCGCCGATTTCATCGAGGAACAACGTCCCGCCGTCGGCCTGCTGCAGCTTGCCGCGCATGCCCTCCTTGCGTGCGCCGGTGAAGCTGCCGCCGCGGTAACCGAACAGCTCGCTCTCGATCAGGCTTTCGGGGATGGCCGCACAGTTGAGGGCGACGAAGGCTTTTTCCGCGCGCTGGCTGGCTTGGTGCACGGCCTTGGCAAAGGCTTCCTTGCCCGAACCGGTTTCGCCGTTGATCAGCAATGGCACGTCCCGTTCGTACACACGCAGGGCCTTGCGGAAATCCGCCTGCAAGATCGGATCACCCAGGCAGATGCCCGACAACTGCGGGCGCTCTTCAGCCACCGGCCCCTGCACCAGCGGCACCGGGACTTTTCGCGCTTGCCCGCGTAACACGGCGAACAGATGGCGTCCGTCCCGGGTACGCAGCGGCCAGCTCGCGCTGGCATTGACGCTCGCGCGGCCGAGCAGTTCGTCCAGCGAGCAGTCGAAAAATGCCTCCACCGGCTTGCCCAACAAACCGCCACGGATATGCCCCAGCAGGTTCAGTGCACTCTGATTGACCGCGCAGATCCGCCCTTCGCCGTCGAACGCCAGCAGCCCTTCGCTGAACAAGCCGACGGACTCGGCCTGCAGATGAAAACGCAGCAGCCATTGATTATCGAAACAACGCAGGAAATAGCAGCTCTCGATCATCTTCGCCGACAGATTGACCAAAGCCATGGTATGGAATTGGCTTTGCCGCGATACCTCGTGCCGGGCAGAAGACACGTCGAGTACAGCCAGCAGTTCGCCGTGCGGATCGAATACCGGGCTCGCCGAGCAGGTCAGGCCGGTATGCCGCCCGCGAAAATGTTCGTCCTGATGAATGGTCAGCGACTGGCGCTCCACCAGGCAGGTGCCGATGCCATTGGTGCCTTCACAGGCCTCGCTCCAGTCGGCACCCAGCCAGAGGCCGGCACGTTCGAAAATCTTGCGTTCGGCCGGCGCCGTCACGCAATTGAGGATCACGCCGCGAGCATCGGTCAACAGCACGGCATGGCCGGCACCGGAGAGCTGCTGATGCAGACTGGTCATTTCATTGCCGGCGATGTGTAGCACTTGCTGCAAGCGTTCGCGACTTTCCAGCACGCGGCCATGTTCCAGCACCGTCGGCGCCATGTTCAAGGCCGGGTCGAGGTGGTAGTCCTCGAGGCAGCGCAGCCAGGAACGGGCGATCGACGGGTCGCTGCCAGGGCCGTGCAGGTGAGCTTTGCCCTGGGTCACGGTCAACACTTGCTGGGCATGGCGACTCAAATGGTTGTCGTGCATTTCTTATTATTCTCCCCCCGAAAGGTTCACGTTCCCTGTAGGAGCTGCCGCAGGCTGCGATCTTTTGATCTTGATCTTAAAAAAATCAAAAGATCGCAGCCTGCGGCAGCTCCTACAGGGTGATGCAGCGTCTGAGCATCCTCCAGCCTGGGCCGCATTGCAACGCTGGCAAGACCGTCCAGTCACAGGCCGCACCAGAACCGGTACAAAGTGTCACAGGGACTGTACCGAAAGCGTCACAGGCGCCTCCCGCCCGTCCGACAAAAATCGCGCAAGGTCTTGATTTACCTGACCTGCAAGGCGGTGGCCCGGCCTTTGCTCTACGCTTAAAGCAAGCGCACATGCGCGTCTTCCTTATAAGCACAAGAACCCAAGGAGAAACCATCATGCGTTACGCTCACCCCGGTACTGAAGGCGCTATCGTTTCGTTCAAGAGCAAATATGGAAATTACATCGGCGGCGAGTTCGTCGCGCCTGTCAAAGGTCAGTACTTCACCAATACCTCGCCAGTGAATGGCCAACCGATTGCCGAATTCCCGCGCTCCACGGCTGAAGACATCGACAAAGCCCTGGACGCCGCCCACGCGGCCGCCGATGCCTGGGGCGCCACGTCCGCCCAGGCGCGTTCGCTGGTGCTGCTGAAAATCGCCGACCGCATCGAACAGAACCTGGAACTGTTGGCAATCACCGAATCCTGGGACAACGGCAAGGCCGTGCGCGAAACCCTCAATGCCGACATCCCGCTGGCCGCCGACCATTTCCGCTACTTCGCCGGCTGCATCCGCGCCCAGGAAGGCAGCGCTGCCGAAATCGACGGCAACACCGTGGCCTATCACATCCATGAACCCCTGGGCGTGGTCGGGCAGATCATCCCGTGGAACTTCCCGATCCTGATGGCCGCCTGGAAACTCGCCCCGGCCCTGGCCGCCGGTAACT
>LNAP01006816.1_pt1 | contig 25565 bp, 23 predicted proteins | sample 602601 | NCBI WGS metagenome assembly LNAP01 (sample SAMN02440304, study PRJNA202911) | soil metagenome | biome: Subtropical and temperate rainforests or woodlands; isolation source: soil samples (1 kg each in a 20% v/v slurry with milli Q water) were... ...
ATCCACCAGATACTGCAAATCATGATAAATCCGGTGATTGCCGCCATCACATTATAACGATCCCATTGAATGTCAGATAACCCTCCAGAAAGGCTAATTACCGACTCGCCCAATAAGATGAGGGTGAGTAAACCTAGTCGTTCAACCAAGTGTTCTGTATGTGCGGGCAATGGCTTTAGCTTACCCCAAGAAAATAAAGGGAGCAGAATATCAAGAAAAATCCCAATGTAAGCGACAAGGTAACGCATAGGTGGGTCAAAAAGAATGGATGAAAGACTAACAACTGCGCTAACTAACAGGGCGAAGCCAAGCCTGGAGGAGAATTCGCTACGGTGATCGAATTTACTTATGGACGAAATGTACATAATGCTGATGATGGCACGTATACCAAAATAGCAGGCAATAACAAGCGCATAGTTTACTTCCAATTCTTCCCCAATCCGTGCAGACAGCACAATGAGCAGCAACATTAAAAATAATGTTGCCAAGCGGTGAAGGTTACTGTCTGTATCAAACCTATTTGAGTAAATCGTGTGGCTGGACCAGATCCACCATAATGGAACAAAAAGCAGTAAAAATGTCCATAATTGCTCCTGTTCAAAATGGCCGTGATGAAGATGTCCGAGAGTATGCGTAACCTTGCCAATTGCAACAACAAAAATCAGGTCAAAAAACAACTCTAACCATGTGGCGTGTCGATTTTTTTCATAATACTTCAAAGATTTCATTCGCTGCTGGCTCCGTGTGCACCTCTTTAATGTAGAAGGAAACTAACGGATAAGCGAACGGGTGGACGGGTATAGGCGTCAACCTTGGGGGCGGTCGCAAAAACTGAGTGCAACACCTGACCTAGTCCACCACCACGTCTGTTAGTACGGTCAATACAGAATCCAGCGTGCCATCGGGCCGATAGCAACATTGCGCACTGGCGGACCTTAGCGGGCAACTGGGCTGCTGTTCCGCCAACCATTCATTCAGCGCCTCGACCAGGACACGGGCCTCGACTATGGAATCTTCCGAACTGTCAAAAATTAACATCGCCATTTTTTATGTCCTCGGTTCGCTGGGCTGATATTTTCGTGCCACTGCTTTATGAGCGATGCTTGTCGCTGGCAGCACCGTGGATTCTTCAATCTCCCGTATTGAAATATCATCGAATGCAAACTTGGTGCGCTGCGCAATGGGGCACGATCGCCCTCGGCTACGGTGTGGGTGATGCCAAGCGATTTCACTATCTAGCGATTTCGTCAACTCACTAACGAAAGCTCAATCATCTGACTCATCTCGGTGAACTCTGGAGCCCCGTCATAGCGAAGCCCGTCAATGTAAAACGCTGGGGTGCCATTCACGCCGCTCCGTACGCCGCCATTAAAATCGGATTTTATTTTGGGTACGTAGGTACCGTCTTGCATGGCAAGATAGAGTTCTTCGTCGGAGAGGCCATGTTTTAGAGCGATGGCCCGAAACAGCGGCAGGCCCAATCGATCCTGATTTTCATACAATTCGTCGTGAGCCTCCCAGAAGAATCCTCGACTCCCGGCAAACTCAGCGGTGACAGCTGCAGCCATCGCATGCGGGTGAGCAGTGGTCAGTGGAAAGTTACGGAACACAAACTGCAGATCATCGCGAAAATGCTGCTGTAGCTTTTTGACGACCCAATACGCTAAACCGCAGTAGGGACATTCATAGTCGCCAAATTCCACCAGTGTGACCTTGGCATGTGCACTTCCCTGGCGATGGTCGCTGGCACTTACCGGGACTTTGAGAGTGGCCATGGGATCACCTGTTAATTTTAGGTTGGCGTGCTTTGTGATGAATTCGCCAGAGCATCCAGCGCATCCAGAATGCCGTCCGCCCCCGGATTGATTGCCATTGGTGAGATGTAGCTCCAGGCGATCACTCCCTCCTTGTCAATCACGAACAACGCCCGCTTACAAACCCCCAGGTGGGACTCGTAGGCTCCATACTGCCGCGCAACAGCCCCTTTGGGCTCGAAATCGGCCAGCAGGCTGAAGTGAAAATTCCGATCTTTGGCAAAGGCCTGATGACACCAGGCGCTGTCAACTGAGATACCCAGTAGCGTCGCACCGTATTCTCTGAATGTGGGTAGCAACTGGTTGTACAAAGTCAGTTGGTCGCCACAAACCGAGGTCCAGTCTGCGGGATAAAACGCCAGTATCACGGGATTTCCCTTTAGCTCGCGTAGCGACAACTGCTGATCAGGGGTTGCGTACAGAGTGAAGTCGGGCGCGACAGTGCCGGCCGGCAGCGGCCCCTGAACCAGGTCGCCATTCGTTTCTTTCGCATCATCCAATTCTGAAGTGTGCATGGCTTGAGCCCTTATAGATGGGCGGTTGGGGTCTGCTCAGCGGGATACGACTTGCCCGGGGGGATAACTCCATCCACCGCCAAGTGATTTATAAATGGCGACGATGCCTCGATACACCTCGTTTGAGGCCTGAGCCTGAGTGTCTTCGGTTGCGAGACGTTCACGATCCGCATCAAGAAGCACGAGGAGATCCGCCGTGCCTTCGCGGTATTGGATTGAGGCCAGGTTGGATTCGCTCTGACGCACCACTGACTATAGTCGTTGTTGGCGCTTGCCGTAATCGCTGAACGCGTTCTCCGTTTCCTCCAGTGCAGGCAAGACCTCGCGCGCTCGTTCTTTTGCTGTCATTTTCGGCGGCTTTTTTATCCGATGGTTTTGGTGCGAACCGCAATCATGTCCTTGCTGATCGATTCGCCCCTGCGAATTCCGACATCGAAACGTTGCTCGATCACGCTGGTGATTCCATAGCCTCATTTGCTGATGAGTTGGTGGTTTACGACTGGCGGTATTTTTGAGCACAAATTTATCAGACGTCGTTCGTCGGTATCCTGGTAGCCCATGGAGCGTCTTGTTTAGATCACGACTATCGTTATTGGATGGCGTCGTCAGCCGAGACTGCCATTCCCTCCAACGTAATCGTCTTCCTGAGCAATCTCAGCGTATTGCGGATCTCATGCCCCTGTTGCTTGAGCATCGTTTACGGGGCCGTAGATCCATCTGAATGAGTCCGTGTTATCCATCTTTGGAGACAACTCATCATGGCTACTCTCTGTGAAATATGTAATGCGAGACCCGCTGTAGCGCGAGTGACCGTATCGCAAAATGGCCAAGCCAGGACAATGTCCATTTGCGACCACGATTACCGTCAACTCTTACGCCATCAAAGCATGTTGAATCCATTCGACTCTCTGCTGGGCGGGGGTGTGTCCCGCTTTTTCGACAGCATGGGCGGAGCAAAGGATCAAGCGGGTGATGACTTCAGGCTCTCTGCGCAAGTGCCTCGAGAATCTGTCGATGCAACCGATGCATTCAGTTCCCAGACGCTGGAAATCCTGCAACGCGCGGGTGAGAAAGCCCATGAGCTCAACCGTAGCGAGCTCGATACTGAGCATTTGTTGTATGTGCTTGCGGATACCGATGTGGGTACGGCGTTGCTTAAGGAGCTGAAGCTTTCTCCGGACGAGATCAAAGGCTACATCGATCAACATGCTCAGAGGGGCACAGCGGAGGCCCAGGCCCCGGTGGACCAGATGAGCATTTCGCCACGGTTAAAGAAAGTTTTCAATTTTGCGTTCCAGGCATCTCGTGATTTAGGACATTCGTACGTTGGCCCAGAGCATTTGTTGATAGGGCTTGCCTCCGTACCAGAAAGTATCGCCGGGACATTGCTCAAAAAATACGGCGTAACGCCTGAAGCCTTGCGGCAGAAGGTGGTAAAGGTGGTGGGTAAGGGGGCTGAGGATGGGCGAGTCGACACCCCGACGGGAACTCCGACACTCGACAAGTTCGGTCGCGACCTGACGTCACTGGCTCGTGAGGGCAAACTGGATCCCGTACTGGGGCGCGCGCAGGAAATCGAAAATACCATCGAGGTGCTGGCGCGGCGCAGAAAGAACAATCCGGTTCTTATCGGCGAACCTGGCGTCGGTAAAACAGCCATCGTTGAAGGGCTTGCACAACGAATAGTAAAGGGCGATGTCCCTGAGATTCTGCGTGGCAGACGGCTTGTTGAAATCAATCTGAACTCAATGGTTGCGGGCTCTAAATATCGTGGTGAATTCGAGGAGCGAGCCAAGCAACTGCTTGATGAAGTCGCCGCAAAAAGCTCGGAGCTTATTCTGTTCATTGACGAGTTGCACACGATCGTTGGCGCGGGGCAGGGTGGTGAGGAGGGTGGCCTGGATATCGCCAACGTCTTGAAGCCCGCATTGGCGCGCGGGGAGCTTAGTTTGATCGGTGCAACGACACTCAATGAGTATCAAAAGCACATCGAAAAAGACGCAGCGCTTGAACGACGTTTTCAGCCTGTGCTGATATCCGAGCCCACCGTCGAACAGACCATCATTATCCTGCGTGGGCTGCGCGATAAGCTTGAGGCTCATCACCAGGTCACATTCGCCGATGAAGCATTTGTGGCGGCAGCAGAGCTGTCGGATCGTTACATCACCTCGCGCTACCTGCCGGATAAAGCCATTGACCTGATCGATCAGGCCGCGGCCCGTGTTCGAATCAGTTCCTCCTCAAGGCCGGCTGGCATCCAGGAGTTGGAAGCCGAAATCACGCAACTTAAACGTGAACAGGACTATGCATCTTCCCGTAAACGTTTTGATGAATCCAAAGGCTTCGAAGAACGCATTGGTCAAAAACAAGCGCAACTGGGAGAGGAAACAGAAGCCTGGCAGCGCAAGACAGGTTCCGAAACCCTTGAAGTGACCCTGGAGTCAATTGCCGAGGTGCTGTCCCGTCTCACCGGTATTCCTGTGACCGAGCTTACGCAGGAAGAGCGTCAAAAGCTGTTGAACATGGAAGACACGTTGCGTGAGCGGCTGGTTGGGCAGGAAGACGCTGTTCTCGCGGTCAGCGATGCCGTTCGTTTGTCTCGAGCCGGCCTTGGCCAGGCGAACAGACCTATTGCTACGTTTCTCTTTCTAGGCCCTACGGGCGTTGGCAAAACTGAACTTGCCAAAGCGTTGGCGGAAACGGTGTTTGGTGACGAGCAATCGATCATTCGTATTGATATGTCGGAGTACATGGAGCGGCATGCGGTTGCTCGTTTGATCGGGGCGCCACCCGGTTATGTGGGATACGACGAAGGCGGTCAGTTGACAGAGCGTGTCCGCCGCAAGCCCTACAGTGTGATTCTGCTCGACGAGATCGAGAAAGCGCATCCCGATGTGAGCAACGTATTGCTGCAGGTATTCGACGATGGGCGTCTAACGGACGGTAAGGGACGTGTCGTGGACTTCAGCAATACGATCATCATTGCCACCAGCAACTTGGGCTCTCCCATTATCATGGAGAATCTTGAGCGCCCCGAAGATGAACGCCTTACGGATAAAGCGTTACGTGATGAATTAATGGGCGTCCTGAAAGGGCATTTTCGTCCCGAATTCCTGAACCGTATTGATGACATCATCGTGTTCCATGCCCTTACCCGTGACAACATCCGATCGATTGTGAGCATTCAACTTGATCGGGTCATTCGAACCGCAGCTGCACAGAACATCACAGTGAAAATTGATGGCTCACTCATCGATCATCTGGCGGATGTTGGTTATCAGCCTGAGTTTGGCGCGCGCGAGTTGAAACGTCAGATTCGCCAGGCCGTCGAAACGCGGCTTGCGAAGGAAATGCTCGCTGGCAAGCTGCAAGCCGGCGACAGTGTTGAGTTGGGTTACGACACGGAACGTAGGGAAGTGGTCTTCAATAAAGTGGAGGTGGATGCGCCAAAGACCTCTGGAAAGAGTAGTCCGCCAGACCAGCCAGATGATCTGGCACCTACTGCGGAGACCGGGACTTAGCCCCAGCACACTCACGTAACCTGGGAGCAGGCCTGTTGATCACGACGTGCAGTGGTGTACTGGATCCTCAAATGCCTGGACGAGCCCGGCGGACTGAAGACGCAAGTGTGGAGGGTTATCGTGTCAAAGCCTGATTCTGAAAGGCGTGAGCGCAACTCGACGCTGAAAAATTTCAGACTTCAGTGGGCGCTGATGAATGCTTACGAACGTTTCGAACAATTGGTTGTTATAGCGCTCAGTCTCATCATCGCGTCTGTGATTTTGATGGCGCTACTGCAGCTCTGTCGCAGGGTTGTGCCGTTGGTGATCGGTGGTGCGATTGACCCTCTAGATCACGATGTTTTCCAGGCCCTCTTTGGCTCAATCTTCACCGTGCTGATAGCCCTGGAGTTCAAGCATTCGATTGTGCGCCCGGCCCTACGACGCAACAGCATCGTTCAGGTTCGCACAGTGCTGTTGATCGCCTTGCTGGCGCTCAGCCGGAAGTTCGTTATTCTCGATTCTGCCGCTACGCCTGCGCTCACCATTGCCGCACTAGGATTTGCCACCTTGGTGCTCGGCATCGTCTGCTGGCTCTTACGGGAGCGTGATAAGGATGACTTACGAGAGTGTGATAAGGATGAATAGCTACGAGGGCTTCGCAATGCCAACAATTTTCCACCGAGAGAACATCAAGGCCAGCGGGGTGATCAACTTTGCTTCGCTAGCCGGGGTCGTCGGCATGCCGGGCTATGTGCTGTTTCTCGCCAGCAAGGATGGGCAATTTTTGACAGGGTATAGCCTCTAGAGGCAGACAGGCAGACCTACGCGCGTGTCACCGCTAATGACTGTGCCAGATCGAAAGCAATACGGGCACGCCAAAACCCGGCGCCTTGGTTGTCGGCCTGTATCAACGCTTGATTCAGCAGTTCATTCACATAGTTGCGTGATGACGGTGTAGCGTCTTTGAGCAGCAGTTGTCCCTTGACTCTCAGCAGTTCCGGTAGAAACCATCGTTCATCACGTGACGAGGCAATACGTATGGTTTCATCGATCGTCTCCAGGGCCTGCTGGTTCAAGCCCGGCATCGCCATCCCTTGCACACCTTCGCAACGCAGCAGGCTATAAAACGGACTGGCGCCTTGCTGGTCCATTTCGCTCATTGTTTCACTCAGCCGGCGCAAACCCACCTCTGGTTCATCCTGGCGAATCAGAAGAATGCTTTCGAAGCATCGGGTGAGTTGGCGCCAGATCGGCAAGTCATGCAGTGCGATGCTTTTTTGCATTGTGGCGAGATGACTATGAACCTTGGGTAAGTCGCCCGCGATCAGCGCCAACACTCACAGTTCTGTTCCCAGTTGTTGAATGTTTGGAGATACGACGGCGAGGAACTCGTCCCTTGAGCGTCGTGCGATCCAGACCGCTATTGTCGAGCTGACTTTGTGTCGACGCGCTCAGGGCGTGGTGAAATGCCGCCCGGGCTGGTAGTTCTCCAGTTGGGTGCGACGCCTCAAACTTCGAATGCTATGAACGGCGGCGCTGAAGGGCGTGATAGCTACCGCTGATATTGAGGATCACCCGGTACCAGGTCGAAACTGTTACGAGTTCTGGGAGGCGTGCCTGTCGCCCAGCCTGTGCGGTACGTTTGCCACATCACAGCGTTACTCTGCGGAGCCGGTGCCGAAGGCTGCGCTGGCACCGTCATTCGCAGCACATAGGCTGCGCCGGGGGTTGCTCTAAGCGGTGAGGCAGGAGACAGTAACGCATCATTGGATCTCGAGCTTTTTATGGACGAATTGGCCAGCTTCAACACTACGTTAAACCACCGGCATTATGGCGAGGGGGCTTATGAACATAGAAAGCAGCGCTCGTCCCTCACTGATCTAAAGATCATCACTTACGGCGCAGCGACTGGTTTGCAATCACTGTTCCGGTATGTAGACCAAGAATATCTAAAGCGCGCCGCAGGCTCACCTGCCAAGATCCTGCTCGGTCTGGCTGGGGTAGCTGAGCTGGATGACACGCAAGCAGGGGTAATGACCGAGACGGTCATGGCAATCGCTCGCCAACTGCCGACGTCAGACCTCTATCTCCATGCTGCGTGCCACATCAAATTATTGAGCCACGATGGCATCGCCTATCTGGGGTCGCAAAACCTTTCCAACGGTGCCGAGCCGTATTTCGAGGGCGCAAACTCGTCGAAAAAATACTTCAACCGTTTCCACGAGGTCATCCTTAAGGTTGAAGACACGGATTTGGCGTGGGTCAATACCTTGTTGTGCAAGGTGCTCGCTGATCATCAACTTTGCGTCCGAATTACCTCGGAGCATCAAGACCGAACACTGGCGCAAGAGCTTATCAAGCGGTTTGTGCACAACGCAAAACTTGCACGGATCATTGAAAACATCACGACGGGCAGCCTACTGGAAGCATTTCTCCAGCAAAAACCTTCACTCATGGCGGTCGAGTTCAATGAGACGTCTGCCGCTGAGACTTGCAAACTAGTGGCTGCTATCGTGCAGGAGCGGGCCCCTAAGCTACGCTTGGACGAATTGAAGGAACTGCTGCTGCCTGAAACAGATTTTTCCTGGTTCAAACAGGCAAATCCGCTCGCGGAACTAAAACGCATCATCTCAAGGCTGGGAGAGGATTTTCCTGGCAAAGTCGCCTTGCAACGTAAACTGGACGATGAGCAGCCCTTAGTGCTACCCGACGGCAGCGACGAGTGCCTCATTGAAGGTATTCGGAAAGTCGCACGCAGCCATGACCTAGAGTCATTGGACGAGTACGTGCAAAAACAACGAAATAACATAATTCATTCCATTATCCAGTCACCGGATTATTCGCAACACTACATGTTTGGCGCGATCGACAATGACGGTAACGTAAATGAAGAATTACTGAATAATCGCTTCTCGGACAGCGACGTTGAGTGGGATGAAGACGAGGAGGGCAACCTCCACCGTCATGAGCGCGATGCCATGTCTTTGGATGAAAAACTAGACCAGATTGATATCACCTCGCTGCGTGTAGACTTGGACGCAGTGTTCAGTAAGGAAATCAATAAGCTTTGGGCTGATGAGGTGCTGAAACTGTCGAGCGCTCTATCGATAGAGCTACAGACGCTATACCAACGAGAGTTGGATAACCGTGATTTTATGGCATTCGTCAATCAGGTGCGGGCAGGTCAGTCCGGCAAATGGTCCGATCGATGGAGTAGCTAGCGGCCTGCCAGCCAATGATGCTATAGCCATCTTGGACGCTGAAAATAGGGACAGTCATAGGGGAATCGGATTCGCATGCTCGAGAAAATCGTCTGTATCGATAACGTCGGTGTTATCAAAAAAGGGATCACTAAGCCCATAGATTTGGAAAAAGTCAGCCTTATTTACGCCGATAACGCCCGTGGAAAGTCGACACTGTCATCGGTCCTGCTGGCGTGTTCTACCTTCGACGCTCAGGATCTGATCGACCGCAAAACAATTGGCGCACTGACCTCACAGAAAGTCCATTTCCGATTCCGTCCCGGGGGCGGATCACCTCCCTTCAGCACTGAATTCGATGGTGCCTCCTGGAAGGGGCAGCAACCGAACCTTCACGTGTTCAACCAGGCTTTCGTAGATCGCAATGTATACGCAACTGCTGGTGTTCTTCCTGAGCAACGGGAGGCGCTACTCAATCTGGCCCTTGGCGACGCGGCTGTAGCCCAACGGACGAAATTCGACACCGAGTCCGCGACAGTGCGGGACTGTACTGCGAAAGTCGCCGCCGCCGAGGGGGCATTGCAGGGGTACAGAGGTAATTTCTCGGTCAGCCAATTTACCAAGCTCAAGCCAATTAAAGATGTCGACGCCCAGATTGTTGAGACCGACAGGCAACTGAACGAAGCTCGGGCATCCCAACAGAGCATTCAAGATGGTGGATATACCAGCGTTTAATTTCGAAGGTCTGCCCAGCCTTCTGGAAGGCTCCTTCGAGAGTATTTCAGTCAACGCAGAACAAACAGCAAAAGCCCATTTTACCAAACACAAGGGGCCAGCAACCGAGCGGTGGGTTGCCGAGGGGCTCCAGCACCTTCCAGAAGATGAATGTCCGTTTTGCGGCCAGGAAACGAATGAGCTGAGTTTGCTCAAGGCTTACAAATTGTACTTCGACGGCTCCTACTCCGAATACCAGCGCCGCATTGCCGCGCTTCGTCAGACTGTGCTGCAGAGGTTGGGTGATAAGAAGCTTGGAGGGTGGAGTGCTGCCAACGAATATAATCAGGGCCTTCGAAGCGTGTGGGCCGAAAGCCTAGGAATCGCCGATATTCCTGTTCTCGACAATGTGGCTGCTTGGCAAGTGCTCGGCGAGGTTGAGGCAGACTTGCTTGCAATTGTCAGTCAAAAGGAAGGCGATCCGCTAACTGCACTCGATTCCGCGCCGTTCCTGAAAGTGGTAGAGCGTTTGAATGAACTTGCCCAGATTGCAACTGACTTCAACCAGCAAATAGTCAAGCTCAATGATGAGATCCCTGCAATTAAGGGAAACGACCTTATTGGCCCAAGTGGTATCGGCATTTTGAACGATGACCAGGTGCCAGAGCCGACGAAATTGGTGAAAATATTCCAGCGCTTTGGTGCTGAAGCCGGAGCGCAGCTTGGTCATGCAGACCGTTAGCAGCGCATCGCGAGCCGTCAATCCATTGCGCCTTCAGCGATTCCATTACGTGTGAGCAGAACTGTAGCCGGTACGCATAGCGATACTCGCGACGCTATCGGCGCACTCCCTCCGGTCGGGTAAGCGTAGCGCTCGGGCTGCGGGACTAAAGCCTGAGAATCTGAAGCGCCCCCACGGGAGTAGAGTGCCTTGGTTCACGGTAGTTGGTGGCGGAAACCAACTCCTGATCCTGCCTGGGTCGATGATATTATGTGCAATCGTTATCCGTGGGCTGGCTAATTCCGAGGGGGAAATATGAGCGATTCCTGGTTACCTAATAGGCATTCGTCCCACATCGTCGACACGCAAGCAAAAAACATCTTAAGAATTACCCTTCCTCAGGAATGGTTACTGAGGGAGCTTTCGGAGAATGACTACGGCATCGACTTTCAACTAGAATTCGTAAGCTTCGAAAACCAAATTATTGGACAGATTGCGGCCATTCAGCTTAAAGGCACCGCCAGTTCCAACCTCAATGAAGACGATGGAAGACACAACGTAGCTGTCCGTACGAAAGCACTGAATATGTGGCTCGGTTATGAGGTACCAGTTTTCCTGATTTTGGTGGATGCAAGCGCTAAGCAGGTTTACTCCAAATCCATTGAGCACGAAACGCGAAAGGCTCCTTTTCGATATAGGCGCACCGACATCGAAAAAGTGACTTTTACCTTTTCAAGCTGCGATCAGTTGGAGCCTGGTGATCTTCCCCACCAATATCTATACGCAAAGCGGCTACGCCAGTTAGATCATGAACTGCCCTCGCTTCCGTCCCTTCACAAAGATTTTCATCGTCTGTTTGACGAGCGATATGGGCGCGATGGGCACATGGCGGTGGATGGAGATGGCTCTTATGATCCCAGTCGGTCTCATGGGGAGCATAAATACGAACGCCAGATACGTAGCCTCTACAATCGCGTCCACAGAGTGTCGACGCTGCTTGCTGTAGGATGGGATGTGCCCACTATCGACGAGATAGTCAGCAATGGAGCTTGGTACAGCAAATGGGGTAGTGAAATGTATGAGGCACAATTCAGTGTTGCAATGAGCCATTTGGACGCCAAGATGCAGCAAGTCTACGTCAAGCTTCGAGAACTGATCGCCTGCTACCGAGAACACTGGATGCATACTGCCCCTGAATTAGTCTCTTTCGCCGACTCCGCGTTGCCTGCGCTCACGGAGCTGACCTGGCAGGAGAGGCAAGCAGTCTTTAAAGACCTGCGTTAATAGGGCAATTTGTTCAGTGAATCTTAGCCTAGCGGAGGGAGGAGGTAGCGATGCATTCTGCCAGGGGCGTCCAGATCGAAATCCGCTAGCGGCGGTGGCGGCATCGTTAGTCTATCTACCTCTCGCCATCGAGAAAGCAGCGGAGTCCCGTCCAGTTTCGCCTGTTGCGACGTAGAATTTTTGGGGCCCGCGCTTCAGAGTGAAGCGCTATATCAGTTTTGAGTCAAACAGTCCGCAAACTGGTGAAAGCATCGTTTAGTCAATTTCTAGCTGTGACGGCGCCCCACGCGCGACAAGTCCTCCGAATGACGTTCTGGGGTCGACGTAGCGCAATGCAGATTTCATGTCTTTCCAGCCCACATAGCTCATCAGCCCCTTGATGTCCCACCCGTTGGCGGACGCCCAGGTTGCAAAGCCGCGCCGCATCGAGTGGCTGCTATACAGTTCCGCTGGCAATCCTGCCTCTTTGAATATGCGGCGGAGCACGGGGATCAGACTATGCGGCTGCATGGCTTTGCCTGACAGATTGCCCCAGCGGTCAATCCGCTGGAACACCGGGCCTTTCGCGATGCCGGCGACTGTTATCCAGTTGATGTAGGCCTCCACGGGGCAGAGCATGGCGAGTGCCGGCGTTTGGAACGTAGTTCCCTCATGCTGACGGTCACCCTTTGTGTAGGGCAGGAAGAAGGTAATGCCTTCACCGCTTCTGGCTTGGGTGTCCTCCACCGTTAGTCTGGCCAACTCATCGCCTCGAAAACCACGCCAGAACCCGATCAAGATAATCGCCACCGAGCGACGGTGACGCACCAGCGATTTGTAATCTCCGCGTTCAAGGGCGACTGCAGCTTCCGCTTCAAGCCATGTGACCGCTTGCTCCAAGTGCTTCAACAGTAGTGGGGCGGCCTGTTTAACCTTTGCAGGGTGCACGACCCTGATGCCCTTGATCATCTGGCGAACGTCAGGCGTCTTGGTCGGATCAGGGAAGCCCTGAGTGATGTGCCATTGCGCAAGGGCTGCCAGACGCTGCTTCAGAGTGTTGATGGAGAGCTTGTCGGCGTACTCCGCCAAGTAGCGAACGACGCCCGCGCCGGTCGTGGGCAGGTACCCGCCCCAATTCACTTCGAAGTGTTCGATCGCCGCCCGGTAACTCTTTTGCGTGTTCTCCCGGGTGCCGGCGCTGAGGTACCGATCTGCCTTTTCCATCGTTATTTGCCTTCAAAATCGAAGCGTTTCTGTCTTCCTGCGCCACATGGAGGTTTTCTGGGCGCAATAAAGAGTCAAGAAGCCATAAAGCACTATTATGGGCTTCTAGTAAACCAAGATCAAACGGCGTAAAATCTATATAAAGTGTTATGTAACTACATGACATGTAACACAGTACGAAATCGTAGGAGACCCCCATGGCCCGAGGCGGAATCAATAAAGCTGTTGTGCAAGAAGCACGACAGGCGCTACTGGCTAGGGGAGCCAACCCCAGCATCGATGCAGTGCGCGTAGAACTCGGAAATACGGGCTCCAAGACAACGATTTCTCGGTATCTGAAAGAGCTTGAGCCCTCCAGCCCAGAACCCGTGGCATCACGGGAACGTATGGGCGACATGCTCAACGGCATGGTGCAAACGCTGCTAGATCAGCTTATGGAGGAGGGCCAGGAAGTAATTTCCCAGGCGACCGCGGCTTTTGACCTGCAGCGGGCCGCGCTGGAAAATCAGATCATCGAGCTCAGATCGGAGCTGGCTACCGCTCAACGTAATTCGGCCACCCAACAGGCCGCGATAGAAACGCAGAGCGCTGAACTGGAGACCACCCAGTCCTCACTCCAGGCTGAGCTGACCCGTAACGCGGGCCTCAATAACCGCTGCACCAACCTTGAGTCTTTGGTTGCTGAAAAGGACAAGCACATCCAATCGCTGGAGGAGAAGCACGTTCAAGCCCGTGGGGCGCTTGAGCACTATCGAGAGGCGGCGAAGGAGCAACGGGATCAGGATCAACGCAAGCACGAGTCTCAACTGCACGAGATGCAAGTTGAGCAGCGCAAGTTGCGGGAGACCATCGCCGTGAAACAGGACGATTTGACGCGGCTCAATCGCGACAATGAACGCCTACTCGGTGAAGCCAGACAGCAAACCAAAGCCCTGCACACTCAGGAAGCCTTGGTTCAGTCTCTCAACACTCAAATTCAGGCACTACGCCACGGTGAGGCCAAGTCAGCTGGGGTGGCTGAGCACCTCATGGAACAGATTTCGGTTCTGCGCGAAGAGGTCAAGGCACTCCACCAGGCAACAGTTATAGCCGATCTGCGTGAACAAGAAACGGTGGCATTGGTGGTGGCGCTTCAGAAACAGAATGAGCAACTGCGGCAGGCTGGGATTGATGAGGCAGGCCTGGAGGAGGGTAGCGATGTCCCCTCAGCGGTAGAGGATAATCAAATTGCCAGGCACGCCAAGCCTGCGAAACGACCGAGGAGATGAAGCATGGATCAGATCACAGGAAATCCACGTGGCCATGATGAAAGCACATCAGGTTGGAAACTCGCTCATCAGCGCCTATCCCAAATTCTCATAGAAAGGGGCGAGCTGTTCGATACCCTCACTCCGATTATGAAGCTGGATGCTGCCGGGACAATGTATCAACGATCGGTTTGGATGCTCCCAAGAGCTACCGTGCAAATCAGTCATTACAGAAAGAAACGAAAATTAGTGAAACCTCAAGCTCCACAACTCACGTGAAAGAGATCTGAAAGCATTAGCGCTGATCAAGCCATAGCTCAGCAGCTCTTGTTGCACGGCATCACACCACTCCATGATTTTTCCAGCGCGATAGCTCTTAGCTACTATATCTTCAGGCAAAAGCTTGAAGGGGCGCCAGTGCTTACTGATAATGTGCGTAGTCGAAGACTTTCTTTGGACATTTGCCACACAACACCAATTCGAAGGAGGATTTACACAAAATACGTAAAATTGTTTTGCATCACATTCAGTGAGGCTTGCTATCGATATACCTCTTACAAAAATACACCACAATGCCAACTTCTCATAAGCTCTAACTTTTAGACGACTGCGCATTCCCGAATCGCTATTGGCGTAAGCGCCAAAGTGTACCAGCGTGTCTATATCAGCATGGGATAACTTCACGCATTTACTGAGGGTAGTGCCAACCTCAAACGTGTCAACTGGTGCAATTTTCCGGTTGTTTCCGTCAGCACAAAAAAATAATGGAGGAGGGGGTATTGAGCACCGAGGCTGCTCACCTTCGGTAATAATTTTATTATAAATTTGGGGTGCTATATTTTTAACCCGCCTAATTTTGCGTAGAACCTGACCCTCTTTTTGGGTAATCGAAGAATCATGAGGGCATGGCGTATGCATGTTCAAATTATCGATCGCATAGTGCGGCGATGACCGCACAATCTTTTTCAATAGCATTCGGGGCGTCATGGTCATGAAGTCGAACATTGGTAGAGAACGTAATACATGTAAGAGAGCGTGAGGAGACTTAAAAATAGGCAAGAGTTCTTCTTGATTGGGTATTTGGCACAACCCAAGGAAGGTACGGTAACGATACAAAACTTCAACATATGCTTCAGGTAAAATTCGAACGATCAACTTACCTTTTCCTTGGATGCGAATTCTCCAAATATTTTGATGATCTCGACTGAAACAGGCCATACTGAAAAAACTGCTCTCCGAGGATAAATCTTTGTAGGAAATATCCAGCAAGAAGCAGGTAGCCAATAGAAATAGTTTTTTTTCGTAAGAAGTTCGGCGCACTGGAAGTCCGATTACCTTATCAAAATTCTGCTCACTAAACGCGGTGAAATATTTGTTTGCCAGGTTACGCAGTGCTTCGCCACTCAGCGCTTGAAGGTGCGTCTCGTTTGTTGTTTTTTCACTTATATATATCGTATACCCAACCCGAGACGCTATATGTGCAAAGAATCGATTGAGCACTTGTCTCGTGTAATCGCGTGATTCAGACAAATGATCTTTATAAGGTCGCCACTTAGGATTCAGCGCAGCACAATTATTTATTCGGATAAACCTTTTACATGTACCCACACTACGCATTAGGGACTTTGGTGGTTTTTTAAAATAATCAAGAAAGCCCCAAGCATCCTCAATCCTGGCCCTCAAGGGAGAAACTTTCGCAGTGAAAAAACACCATATAAAGTACTTTTCAATCACCAAAGCGGCTGGTTGACTCATGCTCAAAGGCACACCATCTCGCAGAAAACCTCGCGCCAGGACGTAACATTCTGGTGCATCCAGAATCAGATCTAGCTGTTCAAGCATGCGGGTGATAAGTATGCTCTCTGCGGAATCAATAGATGGCGCCAGATCAAAAGGATCCCAGTGATTTCCGAAGAAAGCGAAATAGTTAATCTCCATTCCTTTGCACTCGGCTGATCGTACATATACCACCATAGCAACATCAAACAGGATGTCCAAGCGAAGCATGTTTTCGTTCGAATCTTAATGAATGCTCAACTGAAGCAACGTGAGTAATACCATTTATTTATCGAAAGAATTTCAGGCTCAAGAATGGCCAATTAAATTTCGAAATCGATTGCGATAGAACTGCGGAGCGAATGGAACAGGCAGGCCAGAGGGGTTGAGTTCATAGGTAAGCAGTCCATTTAATTTTCAACACTGACAAGTGCTTTGAGCTGCTCATGAACATATCTGACATAGCACCTCGTTTAACATAATATACATTACACGTAACGATATGTTTCGAGATTAACCCAGCTGCGCGCAGATTTTGCAGCGTTCAAATCACCTCTGCCACTCAATGTCTCAATCAGCTGCGTGTGTTCGGGAAATTACTCGGTATGTTGCTGGCCGACCAACTCCATATCTGCAAAATCAAACCCTGGCGTAACCGCTTCACCAACCAGACCGTATCCCGCCAATCCATTTGTAAGCTGCGGAGCTTTTCCAGACGCCCCCCGGGACATGTAAACAGCAGACATTGTTCGGCGCGATTCATCATTGCCCATCACACCGTTTTTAATGTGCCGTCCGGAAATCAGCCTGCACTGAATTGCATCTCCCACTTGGTATTAAATGCACGATGTCTGATTGGTTCAAATGACCATCGGCGAACTCTTCATCAGCAAGTAATAAACAGATGTCATCAGGCAGCGCCGACCGCCAGCGGTCCCAACCATCGCGTGGTGTTGAGCTTGAAAGGTTCTGCGTTAGAAACCGTTTTTATGTGGGAGCCTCAACGCTGTGATTACAGCCTGTAGCGCTGGGAATGTGTTCATCAAAGGTGTTGGTAAATCATGTGAAATAACGAGCATCTAATGCTCTGGCGCTATCGTGTCTATTGACTCGATTAATAATAACTATGCTAAATAGCTCTTTAGTCGAGCTACCCATTAGGAGCTTGAACAGGCGAGTACTCATTACCTCGCCCCCTATTGTTATTCACGCCGCACTGGTGTTTGCGAAACAAGGCGCGCACTTTCTCCCAGAAATTACCCCCTAATACGAAAAAGCTGGCGATCAGCATGAGATCACCCAGCGCTTGAGCTTGCCAGAGGTTGGGCCTGAGCCCTGGCCAAATGCTGTCGATGTAGGGTTCAAGAAAAGAAGAAATCAGCGGCACGAAGAACATAACGATGCCAACTCTGTGACGCCATGGGCCCACTTCGACTTCTGCGCTAGGTGCAAGTGAGGACACATATCCGAACAGGCTTCGTTTTAGCTGTTGGAATCCGGCTTTGCCCATCACCGCTATAACGATGATCAACAGGACTTTGTTGCTGATGAACAGCACGCCGGTCAGTGCAGCGATCTTTGATCCCGGCACGTCGGCAGCCGCGGCGAGAGGCACCAATAACCAGGAGCCCAGCATCAAGCAGATAATTGCTATCCCCAACTTAAAGCGCCAGCTGGCTGAATGCGATTCAGCGACACCTTCGGTGTTACTCATAATTTCCGTACCTTTTTTGACTGATCACAGTAGATTTGATGGCGCTTAAAAAGCGTAGCAGCCATGTGACCATTTGGACGACTATGCTCCAGTGAACTTTGTTGGTCGGGAAATGTGGAATGCATCCAGGTACAACCCTGCTGAATTGGCCAGGCCGGCTCGCGCTGCTTGGCGTACTCGGCCTCAGTGGCTGCGTACGACTCGGGCCGGACTTCCAGCCGCCCGGCGAAGAATGGGTCAAACACCCTCCAGCAATCCAGCCAGCGGAGCCTGAACCCGGACTTTCGTCAGTGGTGGCATGTCTTTGCCGATCCTGTCCTGGATCATTTGATTACCGAGTCGGATGCACGCAACTCCAGCCTAAAAATCGCCGGTCTGCGCGTCATGGAAGCCCGCGCCCAACTCGGCATTGCTCAAAGCGGGCTTTACCCGCAACTGCAGCAAGCCAGTGTCGACAGTCTTTACTTCAACCGCAGGCAATCCGGCGGGACCAACCCGCAAGACAGTCATTTCTGGCAACACAGCGCGGGGTTCGATGTGGGTTGGGAGCTGGATTTCTGGGGCCGCTTCAGTCGCGCCATTGAGTCATCCGATGCCAGCTACTTTGCCGCCCAGGCCAACTATGAAGACGTACTGGTACTGCTGCGCGCACAAGTGGCCGATACCTATTTCTCGCTGCGCACCACCGAAGCCCGTTTGCGTGTCGCCCAGGAAAACGCCAAGCAGCAAAAACGCAACTTCGAGATTACCGAGAAGCTCTTCAACAGTGGCCAAACTGCCGAACTCGACTTGCAACAAGCCAGAACCCAGTACCTGGGCACGTTGAGCACCATCCCCAATTTCGAAGACCAGTTGCAACGAACCCGCAACGCGTTGGCGGTGCTGGTTGGTCAGCCGCCTGGCGCACTGCCGCAACTGGCCCAGAGCATGGGATTGATCCCGCTGGTCGATCGTGCTGTGTTGCAGGATGTGCCGGCTAACTTGCTCCTGCGTCGGCCCGACGTACGCGCTGCCGAGCTTAATGTCGCCGCCCAGTCTGCGCTGATCGGTGTGGCCGAAAGTGATTTCTATCCGTCGCTGACCTTGCTGGGGAGCATTGTCTGGTCAACCGACACGCTCAGTGGCACGCCCCGAAATCTGGATCTGATCGGCGGCCCAAGCCTGCGCTGGAATCTGTTCGATCACGGCCAGATCAGCAACAACGTTCGCGTCCAGGATGCGCGGTTGCAGCAGCTGATCGAAGCCTACCGCGACAAGGTTCGCCAGGCAGCACGCGAGGCGGACGATGCGGCCTATGGACTGATCAAATCCGGCATCTTGCGTGAGGCCGAAGTGGCGGCCAAACGCTCGCTGGTGCTGGCTAGCGCGCAGTATCGCGAAGGTTATTCGGACTTCCAGCGGGTGCTGGATGCGCAGCGAGCCTTGCTCGAACAACAGGACAATTATCTGGTCGCCCGCAGCAATGCCGTGAGTAATGTCATTGCCTTGTACAAAGCCGTGGGCGGTGGCTGGTACAGCGCCCAGCCGAAAGTTGATCCAGCCACCCGCCAGCAAATGGAAAAACGCACCGACTGGGGCGATCTGCTGAAAGAGCCCGCCGCTGCACAGCCTGCCATTCCAATGTCTTACAAGGTAAAAGACCAATGAGTGAAGCCGCCAAGCCAACGCCCGAGACACCTGTCACCCAGGCGCCAGCGCCGGCTGCCGACCCGGCGAAAAAAGGCATCAAGTGGGTGCTGTTATTGATCCTCCTGAGTCTGACCTGGTACCTGTTGGCGGATCGTTTCACACCCTATACACAACAAGCCCGGGTGGGCGCCTTTGTGATTCCGGTCGCCTCGGAAGTGGCAGGCCGCGTGATCCGAGTGAACGTGCGCAACAACCAGGACGTCAAGGCCGGTGAAGTTCTATTCGAGGTGGACCCTCAGCCGTACCAGATTGCCGTCGACCGTGCACGTGCCGACCTTGAATCCACCCGTCGGCAGATCGGTGCGAGCACCGCCGGCATTGCCTCGGCGCAAGCCAACTTGCGGGCAGCCCAGGCCAATGAACTCAAGGCGCGCCAGGACAATCAGCGTCTAGAGGGTTTGTATCGTGAAGACCCTGGCACCATTTCCGTACGACTGCTCGAGGTGTCTCGCGCCAACCGCGAACAGGCTGTGAGTCAGGTCGCTGCGGCCCGCGCCGAAGTGCAGCGTGCGCGGGAGCAGGAAGGTGGCAGCGAGGAGGACAACGCCTTGCTGCGCAGTGCCGCCACGGCGTTGTCCAAAGCCGAACTGGATCTGTCCAACACGCAGATTCGCGCTCGCTCGGCCGGATTGATTACGGACCTGCGTACTGACGCCGGTCAATTCGCTGCGGCCGGTAGTCCGGTCATGACCCTGATCGCTCTTCATGATGTGTGGGTCAGTGCGGACATGACCGAGAACAACCTCGGTCTGGTGAAGCTCGATACGCCGGTTTCGATTGTTCTGGATGCTCTGCCGGGCGAGATATTCAAGGGGCGCGTGCGCAGCGTCGGTTACGGCGTCAGCGTGGGACAGACACCCGCACCGGGCACCTTGCCCAGCGTGCAGAACAGCCGCGACTGGTTACGTCCGGCCCAACGTTTTCCAGTCATTATCGAGTTCTCGCCAGACTCATTGAACACGTTGCGTGACAGTCGGGGGATCCGTGCCGGTGGGCAGGCTGAAGTCATGGCCTTCCCCACCGAGGGCAATCCGTTGAACCCTCTAGGGCACGTATTTGTGGGGTTCATGAGCTGGCTGAGCTATGCCTATTAAAGGTATGTCTACCCGGCGCACGCCGCGAGATCAACGCGCACTGCGCCTGGCTACCGGTACGGCGTTGTGCCTCACTGCCAGTTTCGGCCTGGGCTTGCCGATTCCTTTTTTGGCGCCGGTGCTTTGCCTGTTGTTACTGGCCTCGATCAATCGCCCGCTGCCGTTCAAGGCCGGACTGGTTCTCGCACTGGCCGCGCTGTTGACCACCGGCATCGGCCTGCTTTTGATCCCGCTCCTGCGTTATTACCCTGTTAGCGGCGTGCTATTGATCAGCGTCGGTCTGTTCCTGGCCTTCCGTTTTGGCCTGCGCGGCGGCAACACCTTGATCATGACCTTCCTGGTGATTGGCCTGACCATGATTTCCTCGGCCGGTATCGCCGAATTCGAACTGGCGGCGATGGTCATCGGCGCACTGGTCAAGGGCTTGCTGCTCGCCGTTGTCGTCGTGGGGTTCAGTCATGGGTTATTCCCCGATCCACCCAACGCCCCTTCTCCGCCGCCCGCCCCACCCCTGCCGACAGAAGAGGTCAGTCGGATTGCGCTACGTGCAACCCTGATCGTGTTACCGGCATTCCTGCTGGCGTTGATCGACCCGGCCGGTTATCTGCCGATCATCCTGAAGGCCGTCAGCCTGGGTCAGCAAAGCTCCACGACAAACGCCCGCATTGCCGGTCGCGAACTGCTCGGTTCGACGTTACTCGCAGGCCTGCTGGCGATCCTGTTCTGGAGCGCCCTCAGCCTGTTTGTGCATTTGTGGATGTTCTTTCTATGGATGTTGCTGTTCGGACTGGTGCTGGCGCGCAAGCTGTATGCCCTGAGTCCGACGCGATTTACCCCGGGATTTTGGCTCAACACCTTGATTACCCTGATCATTCTGTTGGGCCAGTCGGTACAGGACAGCGCAGCAGGCAAGGACGTTTACACCGCGTTTGCCATCCGCATGGGCTTGTTCATCCTCGTGACCTTGTATGCCTGCCTGATGGTTCATCTGCTCGATCAACGGCGGCAAAATGACGTTCAAGGATTAACCTGATAGCCCTTCCCTTGCAGGCAACTGGTATAGGCGGTTGAGCTGGTTGAAGCGCTGGTTTTCTCTTGTGCCCGACGTTCCTGACGCTGACGCGAGCCACCGACGACCGCTCCTGCCACGGCGGTCTCCTTGGCGCGATTCTGGCGATATCATCGTCGACACGATCATAAAACTCGTCATGCTGACGTCCACGCACCTGGGCCCCCGCCGCACCGGCGGCAGCGCCCGCCGCGGCGCCCTTCAGTCTTCCGCCGGAAGGCGATGTAGCCGAAGCGCTCTGGCCGGCCGCGATATTCTGGCATTCGGCAATGTCCGTTTGGGTTTGTTGCGAACTCTGCCCTTTCATCGGCACGACTGTTTCCGCCCAACCCTGGGTCCAGGAAACCGACAGTGCAATGCACAGGCTTATGGATGACAAGCTTTTCATGATGACCTCCGACAGGGCCCGGCATTTTGCAAGCACACTGGGTCAGTAAACAGACCGCTCAATCCGTCACACCTCGTGATCCTGAGCGTGGTTCAGCATAAAAGATTGTAGATCACCCCTTCTCACCCGCGCGCGCCCTTCCCTATTAATGATCACGAGCGGATTTTTTTCGCGCCTGCACACGTCATGACCTAACCTCAATGGCTAAAGCCGCTGGTGGCATGCCTATGCATCCTGCATTGAAGTTACTCATATTCGTTGTGTTTGCGCTGATGGGGGCGAACATCGGCGGACTGTCGGCGGATGAACTGCCCGACACTTCGAACAACAGTGAGACCAGCGCAACCGTTAATGTGTCGAAAAGCGATCTGGAAGCACTGCAATTGAGGCTGGACAACCTTAAGCAGCAGGTGTCATTGACCAGTAACTACACCCAGTTGATAGGCTTTCAGGACAAGGTTCAGTTGCTCTTCAGTGATGTGGAAAAGTTGGTGACCGCTTTACTTCCCGAGCAAGCTCAATTGCAAGCACAACTCAGTGTGCTCGGAACGACATCCGCCACCAGCGTGGCCATGGAAAAGTCCGAACTGGCGAAACAGAGGTCCTATCTCACCGCTCAAAAAGACAAGATCGATAACGATCTCAACATACTGCTGGCCATCAAGGAAGGCGCGACTAACCTCATCACCCAGATTGCCGCCATTCGGCGCACTCAACTGGAAACCGAGCTGGCCCAGCGCACTGCCAGCTTCCTCAACCCCCGCTTTTGGCTACCGCTGTTTTCTCCGTTGCGGGAGGATGAAAACCGTCTGAGGTTTTTGATTGATCAGTCCAACAGTGTCATCCAGTCGGTCTGGCAACCCGGCCGGCGTGCCGCGACCGTCACGTTGTTATTGCTGGCCCTGGCCTTCTGGACGCCGGGACGAAGACTGGCTGAACGGGGTTTGACATGGATCTGTATCCATCGAGTACCCGAAGGTCGCTTGGGCGATTGCGACGGTAGTTGCCACGATGTTGAGCGCGGTGTGTGCCATTCAGCTCATCTCCGCTGCGGCTACCCGCTTTCAGCCATTGCCGCAGCCACTTCAAGGTTACTTCGATGATGTCGAGAAAGTCGCTTACGCCTGCGCGCTGATTGTCGGTTTGAGTCGGGCCCTGCTGTCCAAACGCAATCCCTCATGGCGGTTGCCTGGCATCGCCGATGAAGTAGCACTTGCAATAAACCCTTTTCCGGCACTGCTGGCCGGGTCAATGCTGATACTCATCTCGCTGGTACAAGTCACCAACGCAACGGGTATGAGTACGCAAGTGGTGCTCTTCAGCCGGGGCGTTGTGTCATTAGTGGTCATTATGATTATCGGTGCGCTATTGATACGCGTCAGCAGAACCCGCCGAGCGATGGTGATTGCCGGGGAACATCCCGAGTCAGGCACTACGCTGGCGGGGGTGATTTATACCGGTGTCAGTATCGCCGTGCTGATCTCCATATTTGGCCTGTTGATCGGTTACATCTCCCTGGCCCGATTCATCACTTACGAAATTGTCTGGCTCTATATCGTTATCGCCAGCTTCTATTTATTGACGCAGTTATTCAGGGACTTGTGCGATTACCTGTTTTCGCCAAAACAGCCAAGCGGCAAGGCGATCAAACAGCTGCTGGGTATCGGTGATGTACGGCTCGAACAAATCGAGGTTGTCGTGGCGGGTATTGGCAGAGCGGCGTTACTGCTAATTGCCGTCATTACAACGTTTGTGGGGGGGATAGGGGCGACCTTTGGCCAACTGACTGACAGGGTTTCTGCGATCCTCGGCGGCGATGGATTGCGCAAGCTGAACATCATTCCAGGCAACCTGTTGAATGCGGTCCTCGCGCTGTTGATCGGTATTTACCTGATTCGATCGCTGCGCAGATGGCTGGATAACGAATTCCTGCCGAAAACCGATATGGACCCCGGCATGGGAGCGTCGCTAAGCACCCTGTTCAGCAATATCGGGTACGTCCTGGTCATCCTGTTGGCGTTGTCTTCGTTGGGCGTCAAATGGACGAATCTGGCCTGGATCGTCAGTGCGTTGTCGGTGGGTATCGGTTTCGGCTTGCAGGAGATCGTCAAGAACTTCGTATCCGGGTTAATCCTGCTTACCGAACGTCCGGTCAAGGTCGGTGACCTGATCAGCATCAGCGGGGTCGAAGGCGATATCCGACGAATCAATGTCAGGGCCACCGAGATACAGCTCAGCGACCGTTCGATTGTGATCGTGCCCAACTCGCAGCTTATTTCCCAGAACCTGCGCAATGTGACCATGGGCGGAAGCGCCCAAGGGGTGGCCACGCTCGAATTGGTGTTCCCTCTGGACATCGACCCCGAAGAAGTCAAAAACCTGCTGTACACCGCTTATCAGGAGCATGAAACCATCCTCGACAAACCTGCTCCCGTTGTCCGCTTCAGCCATCTGAGCCCTGATGGCATCACCCTGACCATCACCGGGTATGTCAGCAGCCCAAGGATTGTCAGTACGACCAAGAGCGATCTGCTCTTTGAGATCCTGAAGCGACTGAGTGCGGCCGGCATCAAATTGGCCAAACCGGCCCCTGCTGCGTAAGCCACAAAGCCGCTGACTATTTCCGGCTTACCCGCGACCTGTTGCGCCACAAGGTTTGCGGGCGAGCGTCTGACTGGGAAGTTCGTTGAACAACGCGCGATAACTGCTGGAAAATCGCCCTAAATGCCAGAACGACCAGTGCATCGCCACTTCGGCAACGGTGGTTTGCGTCGCTGTGCGACCGAGCAATTCGCGGCGTGCGCTGTTGAGTCGGCGCAAGCGCAGCCAATGGGTCGGGGTCATCCCGGTATAAGCCTTGAATGCATGCTGCAATTGCCGCAGTGACACCCCGGCAATCTGCGAAAGCTCCAGCAGGTTCAGGGTGTCTTCCGGCGCATCAGCCGCCCATTCACCGATGCGTTTCATCACTGCACGTTCTTCGGCGCGACGTTGTAAACCGCCGCGATCAAGGCAAACACAGGCGTTGTCGAGGATGTACAGGCAATCTTCGAGCAACTGCTGGGTCAACGCTTCCTTGCTCGGTGGATCGAGGGTCTGCGCCAGTCGGGTCAACGTCCCGCTGAGCCAGCGACTGAACAATGCGTTCTGTCCCGAGTTCAGTGGCGCCATGAACAGGCCTTCGAGCCTGGCCACGTTCAAACCGTGACGCTGCACGAACTCTGGACCGAACACCACGGCGATTTCCTGGTAGTTCTCCGGGGTGATCCAGATGTTGCGGCTTTCGCCATTCAACACGTACAGAGCGTTGTCGCTGCGATCGAAACAGAACGCCAGCGAGCCTTCGGGCGCGCTGAAATTCTGCTCGACCCGGGTGTTCATCTGTTCCTCGTAAATCTCCACGCCTTGCAGGTCCAGATAGCGCACGCGCCCAGCGAAATGCCCCGGTGACATTTGCTGGTAATGCTGGACCCAGCCCGGTGTGGCGCGGATTTGCTCGGCGACATCGGCGGTGTCGAACGCTTGGACTTGCAGGGGATTGCACGTTGTCATGGGTGACCTTACGCACTCGTTTGGTGCGTTTTGGTGCTGCTGAAAGTGGATAGATGGAACGTCAAGGCTCGCCCAAGATAGT
>LNAP01001407.1_pt1 | contig 25553 bp, 20 predicted proteins | sample 602601 | NCBI WGS metagenome assembly LNAP01 (sample SAMN02440304, study PRJNA202911) | soil metagenome | biome: Subtropical and temperate rainforests or woodlands; isolation source: soil samples (1 kg each in a 20% v/v slurry with milli Q water) were... ...
GCCATTCAGACCAGCGGTAACTGCTTGCGCAACGTGACCACCGACCAGTTCGCCGGCGTTGCCGCCGATGAAGTGATCGACCCGCGTCCGTGGTGCGAGATTGTTCGTCAGTGGACTACGTTCCACCCAGAATTTGCCTATCTGCCGCGCAAGTTCAAGATCGCCATCAATGGCTCGACTTCCGACCGCGCCGCGATCGAAGTCCACGACATCGGCCTGGAGCCGGTGTACAACGCCGCTGGCGAACTGGGCTTCCGCGTCCTGGTGGGTGGCGGCCTCGGTCGGACGCCGGTAGTTGGCGCGTTCATCAATGAATTCCTGCCCTGGCAAGACCTGTTGAGCTACCTCGACGCCATCCTGCGTGTGTACAACCGCTATGGCCGTCGTGACAACAAGTACAAGGCGCGCATCAAGATCCTGGTCAAGGCCCTCACTCCAGAGGTATTTGCCCAGAAGGTCGATGCCGAGATGGAACACCTGCGCGGCGGCCAGACCACCCTGACCGAAGCCGAAGTGCATCGCGTGGCCAAGCACTTCGTCGACCCGGACTACAAGGCCCTGGGCAACCAGGACGCCGAGTTGACCGCACTCGACCAGCAGCACCCCGGCTTTGCCCGCTGGCGGACCCGCAACACCCTGGCGCACAAGCAGCCGGGCTATGTGGCAGTGACCTTGTCACTCAAGCCCACCGGCGTGGCGCCTGGGGATATCACCGACAAGCAACTGGACGCCGTCGCCGACCTGGCCGACCGCTACAGCTTTGGCCAACTGCGCACCTCCCACGAGCAGAACATCATCCTTGCGGACGTTGAGCAGAGCCAACTGTTCACCCTGTGGGGCGAACTGCGCGAAGGCGGTTTCGCTACGCCGAACATCGGCCTGTTGACCGATATCATCTGCTGCCCGGGCGGCGACTTCTGCTCCCTGGCCAACGCCAAGTCAATTCCCATTGCCGAGTCGATCCAACGCCGTTTCGACGACCTGGACTACCTGTTCGACATCGGCGAGCTGGACTTGAACATCTCTGGCTGCATGAACGCCTGTGGTCACCACCACGTTGGCCATATCGGCATCCTCGGGGTGGACAAGAAAGGCGAAGAATTCTACCAAGTGTCCCTGGGTGGCAGCGCCAGCCGTGATGCGAGCCTGGGCAAGATCCTCGGCCCATCCTTCGCCCAGGAAGCCATGCCCGAGGTGATCGGCAAGCTGATCGACGTTTATATCGAACAGCGCACCGAAGATGAGCGCTTCATCGACACCTACCAGCGCATTGGCATTGACCTGTTCAAGGAGCGCGTCTATGCAGCGAATCATTAAGAACAACGAAGTCGTCGACGAAACCTGGCACCTGTTGCCCAAGGACGCGACGTTCGATGGCATCTCCAACTGCGACGACCTGATCGTGCCACTGGCCCTGTGGCGCGAGCATGGTCATGCGCTCAAGGCCCGCGATGGCGGCCTGGGTGTGTGGCTGGACGCCGATGAAGAAGCCGAGGAAATCGGCGATGACGTGCAACACTTCCAGGTCATCGCCCTGAATTTCCCGGCCTTCACCGACGGGCGCAACTACTCCAACGCGCGCCTGCTGCGTGACCGCTACGGTTACAAGGGCGAACTGCGGGCGATTGGCGATGTGCTGCGCGACCAGTTGTTCTACCTGCATCGCTGCGGCTTCGATGCCTACGCCTTGCGCGCTGACAAAGACCCGTATGAAGCGCTGGAAAGTCTCAAGGACTTTTCGGTGACGTACCAGGCGGCTACGGATGAACCGCTGCCGCTGTTCCGTCGGCGCTAAGCGCCAGCCAATGAAAAAGCCCTGACATGTCAGGGCTTTTTTGGTTTTACGCCGTGCAGACACGGCTTTGCCGGGGTTGAGGGCAAGCGCTGTTATGCGCCAGCGTGAGCCCGACTCAGCAATTGAGCGGTAATGTCGGCTTGACCGATTTTTTCTCCCCGATTGAACAGATCAATGCAGACCTGGTTGGTTTTGAATGACGGCTCAGGCGCCTCGAAGCTGCCTTTCGGCGCCAGTAGCAACGGGCTGTTCGTCGGAATCGGTCGATCCAGCGTGAAACTCAAGGCCAGCAGGTTCATCGGGGTGCCCAGCGGGATGCGTCGGTGGGTGTGAGCAATCTGCATGAAGCACTGGCGCGCAACTTCAAGGAAATACACCATCGAGTAATGCTTGGGGCCGCCCTTGCGGAAAAAGTGCTCGTTGGCCGGTTGAAGGGTTTCGACGCTCAAGCCCCGAGCGACATCGCTCATGTCGCTGACCAGAACGTTTTCTTGTCTGTCCTTGTGCAGCAGAGCCTTGTCGCGGCAGGCGGTCGCAGTGAACGGGGCGGCGGGCAACGCCTCGTGTGCCGAGCTGTATGCAATGCCCAGGGTGCAGGTGCACATGAGCTTGCCGGCTTGCCAGACCTTCGCGCGAAATACCTGGAGGTCTTGGTCGTATTCCAGTTGCAGGTCAATTGCCCCTTCTTTTTGTACGTACCGCTGGAACTTGATCGTCAGGTCGTTGACATACGCGACCCGGCCACTGCGTGGAGGCATGGCGAGTTCGGTCAATTGCAATACCCCCTCGATCAATAAAATGCCGGGGACATGGTCCAGTGGGTGATCAAAAAAATAGGGGTGCGCTTCATTTACCAGCAATTGCGCGTGCAGTGACTGCGCACTGCGTTGAACATTGCTGATCACGATGTTTTCCGGGCTGCGCTGCCAGTGCTCGGCAGGCCGGGCGTGAGCGTCACGGCGCAGGGTGCAAAGCGCTTCGATGGCACGCACCCTGACACGCAGCGCCGAGAGCAGCGTCTCTGTCAGTTGATCGCTGAGTGCCAGCGCGCCTGTTTCATCGTTTTGCAAATCAACCACAGGGCTGGCAGGACGGTCAGGCCCGATGCACGACTGCAACGCCTGAGGCTGCGGGTGCGCGAAGCGCAATTCAAAGGGGCGCTTGATGGCTGGCGGGCATTCGGGGGCGGTGCCCCCCCACTCCCGCAGTTTCTCGGTGAATAACCACATCACCGGCTTGCCGGCCTGGCGCACCTCGATCACCGAGTGAACCGACGCATTCATCATCACAGCCAACAGGGTTTCGACGCCGGTGGCTTCAGCCAGGCAACCGGTCATGGCTTGCCATGAACCGCCGACAGGGGCTGCCGCCGGCTGCAACTCACACACCTCAATATGCTGGACATCGCTTCGCGCCCGGCCCAGACGTGCGCACGCCGCTTCCAGGGAGGTGGCGACATGGCCCAAGACCGCTGCGCGGATCACCAGCACAGGTGTGTCACTGGTTTGCGCTCGATAGGGCCGCAAAGCGAACACCCCCATGCCCTCCCCCTGCAGGGTCGGTGACTGCCGAACGCGCTCGATTTCGGCTGGCGCACTGATGAAGCGCCCCGCACCGAGCAACAGCGTGGTGATGCCTTCGTTGAACCATTGTTGCGAGGCCAGCAGGGCGTGCCAGAACACCCCAGGCGTGCCGACCAATGTCTGATGAAAACCCTTGAGGTCGAAAATTTTCGCCGGGTACCCCGACAACATGCTCGGCAGACTGGTTGCCACGTCCGCCGCATCCTGCTCGGGTGGCATGCCCTGTGCCCGGCCGAAGAAGTTGTGAATACGGCTATAGGCGTTACTGAAGTGCGCGCCGCCCAAGTTACAGCACATGACCATCGCGGTCTCGGGTGAGCCGGCTACCCCGGGCAGGCGCCGCAGTAAGTGATTGATGCGATCGGTGATCAACAGTTTGAACGGATCGACACTGGCCAGCAGTTTGGGGCCCATGCCGAAGCCATCGATATCAATGACGTGGTCCTGCGCCAGGAATCGCCCTGGCAACGGCTGAACCGAAGTGGCCGGGTAATCAACAAAGCGCCCGTGGGGAAAACCAACCAAGGGGGCCGCAGGCTGATCAAGTTGTTGCTTGAGTGAGTGTAACGAGAAGTGGCTGCCGATCGCCGCCTCCGCCTCGACAATGCCCAGGTCCAGTAGCAGCACGCCGGGGCTGACTCGGGAGGCCATGGGCTGGTTGCCGGGCAGGTATTGATCCACCACCAGGTGCGCGTTGGCACCGCCAAAACCAAAGCTGGAGATGCCGATGCGAATCGCCGACTGGCAATCAGCCAAGGGCTGTCCCTGCCCGCTCGCAAGTTGCAGGCAGGATTCATCGACCTTGGCGCTTGGCGAGTAGTCGGGCTGGGGTGGAATGGTTTTTTGAGCCAGTATCATCAACGTCTTGGCGAGCGAAGCACCTCCTGCGGCCGCCAAGGGATGCCCAATGACAGATTTGATCGAGCCTATGGGTAATTTTTTACCCTCGGTACGATAGGCACCGAAGAAACTGTTCAGCGAGCCGAGTTCTGTCGCATCACCCAGCGGGGTGCCCGTACCATGGGTCTCGATATAGTCCACCGCGCCGGGGTCCAGGCCGAGATAGGCGCGTTGGTAGGCCGTATATTGGGCCTGTTTGCCGGGTGCAAACACTGACCCCTCTGCGCCATCGGCCGACAGCCCCAATGCGCGCAGTATGCCCAGAGGGCGGCGCTGCGCCTGCAGGGCCTGAGATACCGGCTCGACCAGGAAAGCCACCGCGCACTCACCCGGCACAATACCGTCCGCGTCGCGACCGAACGCCTGCATCCGGGCCCTGGGTGAAAACGCCGTCAACTGGGAAAACCCCAGGAAAAGTGGAAGCGGCAGTACCGTGTTCAACGCCATCACGATAGCGTTATCCGCCTGCCCGCTGTTGACCAGGGCCTGGGCCATGTTCAGCGCGTAAGGGAACGAACTGCAGGCGGTATCGACGGACAACGCCGGCCCTCCCAGCCCCAGCGCCAACGCCAGCTCCGCCACTTGTTCGCCGGGCGCATAGCCCTGTGGCGCACGGGCCTCAGTCGATGTGGGGGCAAGGAAAAAACTCTCGTCGCTCCAGGACGTCGCGACGACCAACGCTGTGCGCTCCCTGATCAACGCCGAACCTTGTGCAGTCAATTGGGCAAGGAGTGCCTGCAGCACTTTCCGGCCAATGGCGACCTGCCTTCCTTCATACCGTGAAGGGGTCGCTGCGCTATCAGACAGGCAATAGGCACTGTCCAGGTAGGTGCGGTTTTTTTCCCCGACCGTGGCTGAATAGATCGACGCTTTATCCAGCTCCCAGCGTGGCAGCATCGAATTCAGAGGCGCGATCTGCCCTTGTGCCAGCAAGTGCCAAAGCGCATCCACTGATGGCGCCCCAGGGAACTCGCCAGCCATGGCGCTGAAGCAAAAATCCCCCTCTGGTGTCACCGTGCTCTGCATGTCGTTTCCTCCTGATTGCCAAAATTGCAGCGGGGCGAGTCTCAGCTCAGCCTTTCCAAAAACCACAGCGTGTCCCGCGGCGTACGACATGACATCAACGCTTCACCGGCAAACTGGCTGGCAGAGCACTGCTGTGCCAGTGCTTGGCAAAATGCTTCGCGGGCAAAACCATTGAGTCCCAGCTCGGTGAAGGGCGTATCAATATCGAACGCTTTTGGCTCGCCCGGGATCAGCGGTACCAAGGCGTCGAACAGTTGTTGGCTGAAGGCCGGCTCGGCGCTCTGGACCTCAGGCGTTTGCGCAGCACTTGCCGGCGCGGGGGGCGACTCGGGCGCGGCCAGAGCCGCTTTAATCAGTGCGATAGTGTGTTGCGGGCACTTGGCGTTGAGCAATTGAGTGCCGCTGGCTTTGAGTTCCGGCCACAGGTCGACGAGCGACTCGAGGAATTCCATCTGCACCAGGGAGTCCAGCCCCAGGCTTTCATAGGGTTGTTCCTGATCGATCTGATCTACGGTAAAACCGGTGATAATTGCCAGTTGTTCAAGCACCGAGGCTTCGACATCCACAGCTGGCAATTGCGCACTGCCTGGCTCATCAAGAGTGGCCGTTGCCAGTGCGGCTGAGTTCAAGTACGACGTTTCCAGCGGTGCAAGCGTTGGATTAAGCGGCACTTCAACCCGACGGGAAAACGCGCCCTCAAGTACTTGTTTGTGAGCATTGAGATACTGCACCGTGATGGTTTCGGCCTGAGCCAGCAAACGCATTAATATTGATTCTTTCGCTGTATCCGAGTCGCCCAGCGAATCAATGATCCTCTCTGATAGAGAGAAATAACTCTGGACCATTTTTCCATTGGACACGATAAATTCCTGCACAACATCGCCAAGTTCAAGGCGCATGGAGACCTCCCAACCGAAGTTAAATTTGGTTATTTAAAACAAACTATCAGTTCATCGCCAACGCGGGCCTTGCGCAAACTAATGAACTGCGCACACAGGTTTAAATCGGCAGCGCCGTTAAATCATTCTTGCTGGAAGTTGCTTTTTTTTCACCTTGACCAGCCCGGATCGCACGTGCAGATACGTCATCAGCGTAGTTATATCCAGCCCCTGAAAAGCGATATAGCCGTCAGGACGAATCAGCATCAATGTGCCTGCCCGCGCGTGATAACGCTTGTGCAAGCGCCAGTCCGGGTCCAATAACGTCGAATGTTGAAACGGCGCCCCTGCACTGCCGAGGGCATCAATAACGCAATAGGCCTTGATACCTGGGTAATCCGTCTGCACTGCATCAGCCAGTACGTAATAACCCGGCAGTAAAGAGGAAAATTGATCGGCCGCACTGAAGACCAGTAACGTGAACGTTCCCTGGAACAGATCCATCAAGCGTCTTGGCGGCGTACCTGGGGGTTGCCATAACTCGATATCGGGAGCCAGTTGGCCGGCGCGAGGCGCTGCGGTCGGGAACCGCGACTTCCTGCCCTTTTTATTCCAATGCGCGCGCTGCCTGTTCGTCAGGGACTCTTGAATACCGGTACTTTTGCCGTAGCGGTAGTGATGAGCACAAATCATCGAGGCCAACGTGCGCTGGAGCGGGCGCCAGTCACCCAGCAGTGGCAGGATGTTATCCCGCAGCCAGACAAGCACTCGGTGCACCATGCTCTCGGCTCGCAAGGTTGTCGGGAAGCACTCTTCGTTATAGCTCTGCAGCAATGCGGGGGCTGCCAGGCCCTGATCGACATAGGCGATTTTCCACGCCAGGTTATAGGCCTCGCCCATCCCCAGGTTAATCGCCTGATCCGCCAGAGGGTGGCCGATAGGCGCCGAATCGCCTGCCAGGAACACGGCATCGTGCTGCAGTGCCTGCACACGACGCGGCTGGGACGTGGCAATGCGGCGATGAGCACCGTCGCAGGCGACCATCCAGCGAGCGCTCAAACGTTCGTCGCGGCCATCAGCATGATGCAGGAGCATCTGCACGGATTGCGGCTGGTTCTGCAGTTCGACCAGTTCGGTATTCCACTCAACACCCAGGCCCGATGCATCAAGACGCTCAAGCAGGATTTGCTCTAGCGTCGACGCTGGCAAGCTGAGTAAAAAAGGGTAACAGGCATCCAGATAGGAGAAGTTATCGTTCGGTACCCGTTTGCTGTTCGCCTGCAGCGAAAACTGCTTGAGCGTAAAACCGTTGCTGACAGCCTGTTCGGCAACCCCCAGGTGCCGGAGCATTTCCAGGGTTCTTGAATGCACGACCCGCGACGTGGTGGCGGTCGAAGGGCCGGCATTCTTGTCAATAAGGCGGAAAGAAACGCCCCATTTCTGCAGTAGGTTTGCCAGTAGCAGGCCAACAGGTCCGGCACCCACGATCATGACCGTCGTCGGCACAGCGCATGGCCCGGGGACTGAAGTGTTCGAGGCGCCCATAAGTCAGTACCAGTTCCGATAAAAGGGGGCGTTGGCAATACCGAGCAGGGCATCGTCGCCGGATGAGTCGCCGTAGGCGTAAATGTAGTAGTCATCAAGGTTGGCCAGGCAGCCTCTGAGCCGTATGACTTTCTCCGGCCCAACACAGTTGGTGCCTGAGATGCCCCCCGTCAGCCTGTCGTTCTCGGTTTCCAGGCGAGTGCCGCACACATAGTCGAACCCCACTGCCGCCCCCCAGGGAGCCAGGTAGTTCTCTGGCGAGTTGCTGACCAGCGCCGTGACATGCCCCATGGATTGATGCCATTGCAGCCGGCGCAGCGCCTCGGGCCTGATCCAGCGTGGCAATTGCTCAGTCACGAAATGCCGCGCGTGCTCACGCTCCTTCTCCACCGACACGCCACCCAGGTAACGCGCAATAAACGCCAATCGAGCCTGCATCAACGGGGTCACGCCCAGAATCACGCTGAACACTTTTGGCAGCAGCCAGATCATTTTGAGCCAGAACATTTTTGTTCCCGCGACGTAACGCATATAGCGCCAGAACGTATGCCGGTCGGAGAGCGTGCCGTCAAAGTCAAACACCGCCAATACCGGTGGCGTGCCATCAGCTTGCATGGCTGTGCTCCTTGAGAACGATGATCTCAATGGTCTTGGGCAGTTTGAACCCCGAGAGGTGCTGAGAAAGCAGCGTGGAAATTGCGCTCTGAGTCAGCCCGGCACGCCCCTCGACACACAGGTGCAATGCGTTGACCTCTTTGTGGTCGGGAACGATGTAGGCTTTTGCACGCACCGCATCGGGGTGTTGCATGGCGACGGATTCGACCTCCAACAGATCGACCATCTGCGCTTTGATCTTTGAGATGCGTAAGCGTTGACGATAGAAAAACACATGTCCATCGTCATCGCGCCAAACCAGGTCACCCGTGTGCAGCCAGCCGTCACGGAAGAACCGCTTATTGGCTTCTTCTGCATCGTCGTAACCGTCAATCACCATCGACCCGCGTACCAGCAATTCGCCGATCCGCCCTGGCGCGACGTCTTGCCCTTGAGCGTCGACGACGCGCAGTTCCACCCCCCTGATCGGCTGCCCCATGGCACCGCGCTGCGCGACGCCAAGCGTACTCTGTAGCAGCACGGGCATGCTCTCGGTCAAGCCGTAGCCCTGCAATACCGGTTTGCAGCCCAGCAACCGCCCCAGTTTCTCCGCTTCGTCCGCGGGTAGATGGCTACCGCCTGAGTAAATCATCAGTTGAGGGTGCATCGGCAACAGCGCGCCTTTGCGCTTGGCCAGTCGGCTATTGAAATAGCGAATGACATCGGGCACCAGGCAGGTATAGGTGACCTTATGCCGGGACAGGACTTCTGCCAGGTCCCTGTTGAGCACGGTATCGGTCATCAACAGCGTGGCGCCCACGCTCAATGGAAAGATCATCATCGCCGACAGCCCGAAGATGGCGTGCAGCGGCAGCGTGACCAGATGGACGGAGCCGACCCCCTGGCGATGAATATGCTCGTGCATGCCATCGATTGCATGCGTCACGTCAAGGTAGCGGTGAGGAACCGCCAGCGGTTTGCCGGTGCCCCGATAAGTGAACTGTATCGAGACGATTGGGTTGCCTTCAGGCAATACCAGCGGTTCGTTGCGACACATAAGCTGAACATCAGGCGTCGCATTTTCAGACAGGGATGAGGACTCACCCACTTCCAATAACAAGGAGTGACGAACGCCGTTGGCGAGTTGGAATATTTCGCTGTGTTTTTCGAAGAGCGCAGCTGTTGTCACAACCAGCACAGGCCTGGCGCTGCCCACCACACTCGCCATTTCAAATGGCGTCAACTTGTAGTTAAGGATGACCGGAATTGCACCACGTCCAACGATCGCTAAAAAATAAGCGATAAATTCAACACCGCTGGGTAGAACAAGTGCAACTTTTTCGCCCGGCAAGATATTTAAAGTGCCGAGCGCACCGTTACACTGCTCGGCTTTTAGTCGTAACTCGCGATATGTCACAACCCCTGTGTCGACATCCAGATTCCTGATAGCGATATGTTCAGGGAAGGACTCTGAGATCCCGAAAAATCGGTGTAGAAAACCGTCCTGACACAGCAAGGATTCCATTTATTAATACTCCTGACGTTTCAAACCAGTGAATTGGACTAAAGCACCTTAGGCACAGGTAGAGTGACGAGGCCGTTTATACTTCCAGGGCGCTTGGATCTTACTCATCTGAGGCTCGAATACATGTAGGACACTTCAACATGTAATGCCGAATTATCTTTGAAACACTTTTAAGTTCCAGTCCAGGGAACCCCCATAGCCCTCTTTTCACCAACGCAACAGTGCCAGGCGCAGACCCTGGGCTTCCAGAACCCCTGCATGCAAGCCAGGCTCAAGTTTATCGGGCGGCAGGCGTTGCACCTGGCCGACCAATTGAGCTGACCGTAGCAAAAGACCCAGCCGCGATGCCTGGGTCTTGCCGATCGGTCAGCCCTTCTGTTTCGTTACCCACTGGCCATAGGCATCAATAAACGCCTGCAGGAACGGTTTGGTTTTCTCCGACAGTTTGCCCGCCTCATCGAACGCACTGCCCGCGCCTCCCAGGTAGGCTTCTGGCTGCTGCATGCACGGCACATCCAGGAACACCAGGGACTGGCGCAAATGGTGGTTGGCGCCGAACCCACCAATGGCCCCCGGTGAAACGCTGATGACCGCACCTGGCTTGCCGCTCCAGACGCTCTGGCCATAAGGACGCGAACCCACATCAATGGCATTCTTCAAGGCCGCCGGCACCGAGCGATTGTATTCGGGGGTGACAAACAGCACCGCATCGGCCGCAGCCACCTGCTGGCGGAAGGTGCTGTAGGCGGCAGGCGGCGCTGAGCCATCAAGGTCTTCGTTATACAGCGGCAATTCGCCGATTTCGACGATGCTGAGCTTGAGGTTTGCAGGCGCCAATTGCGCCAATGCCTGGGCGACCTTGCGGTTGATCGACTGTTTTCTCAAGCTGCCGACCAGTACGGCAATCGTGTAGACCTTGCTCATGGGGCTTTCCCGACATCTGACTAAAGGAACCTGTAGTTATAGAGCCTTAGCCGGCCTATCACCAGCAGGTTGTGGCCAATCGGCGGCTGTTTTGCGCCGTGATCTACCTGTAGGAAAAATAAGCGGCACATCATCGAATAGTATTTTTTCTATGTAGGTAAACTACCCGCCTTAATGACGGTCTACAGAACCGCAAATCGGTGTTTTTCTCCAGAGGTTCTAAACAGATGGCAGCAGTACTTGTCGGACAATTCCATGCCCGCGACGCGGAAGGCCGCGTTTATTCCGTGCATGAATTCCAGGAGTCCACCTCGACAGACGGCGGTTCAGAACCTGTCATTTCCTACAAGCTGGCGATTGGTGATCGGGTCAACAAAGTCGATGACAATACCTTTGTGCTGGTCCAGTCGCAGGTTTCACTGACCCGCGAACCCGAAAACACGCCTGTTTGATAAGGCTGTGCCTCCAGGCAGAAGTCATATGAGCGGACTTGGGTTAGGATTCACCCGGTGAATCCCTTACCTGCTGAACATGGACTTCATGCATGCGTTTACGTCATATCGAAGTGATTCAAGCCATTTTGCAAACCGGACACCTCGGCACCGCCGCCGAATGGTTGCAATTGGCTGTGTCCGACGTGGACGCCACCCTCAAGGACGCTGAGCAGCAACTGGGATTCATGCTGTTTGCCAGCGTCCGCGGGCGGTTGCAGGCCACCCGGGAAACCCTGGCGATGCAGGCACAGATCGCCCATCTCTACGAAGCCCTGGAACCGATACAACGCCTGGCCAGCAGCCTCAAGCATCATCATGCGCCGCCACTGCGCACGCTCTGTACACCGCCGTTGGCCAATCAATTGCTGCCGCAAAGCATTGCGCTGTTGCGTCGGCGTTTCCAGGACACCCCCTGCAACCTGTCCAGCCAGCCGACCCGCGACATCGTCAGGAGCCTGTTGCTGCAAGAGGCCGACCTGGGCCTGAGCCTGCATGATCCCGAACACCCGCAAATCACCAGTACCGTGCTGGCCCAGGGCAAGTTGCAGTTGTTGGCGCCCCATGGCTGGCTCAAGCCACGGCAGAAATACATCGCCCTGCAAGAATTGGCCGGCCAGTCGATGATCGGCCTGGAGGGCCAGGACCCGTTGAGCCAGTTGCTGGACAGCAAATTACAGGCGCTGCGCCCGTTGCCGGTAATCCAGACACGGGTGCAGACCTATCAGATGATGCGCAGCATGGTCGAGGCCGGCGAAGGGTTGGCGGTGGTCGATCCCTTCACCGCCAGTGGCGCGCGTGAGGCCGGGCTGGATACCTGCCCGTTATCACCGCCAATCCTAGCAAGCCTGTATGGCTTGACGGTCAAGGACAGCAGCCCGAGCCCGGCGCTCAATGCGTTGCTGGAGATTGTCACGCACAAAGCGCAGGGCCTGTTGTCGCCGGTCAATTAGCCCCCGCCACGGGTGGGGCTCAGCCGAACAAGCGATACCAGAAAATCGCCACCTCACGCGTCTGCGGATCAATCCCGCGATAACGCAGATGGTCGATCCCGCCCATGACGTAGCCGCTGCGTTCATACAGCCGACAGGCCCCGAGGTTGTTGTTCTGGGTCTCCAGCATCATCCCCGGCAGGTTTTTCTTGCGGCTCCAGAACTGTGCCACGTCGAGCAAAGCCTTGGCCACGCCATGCCGGCGTGCCGGCAGCACCACCGCCAACTCATCGACATGGGCATAGCCGTTCCAATTGGTACTGACGACGATATGGCCAACCGGCCGATCATCCAGGTAAGCCATGAATACCGCGCTGTCGGCGGCATCGCGATAGCTGGCGAACTCCTCCGGATCGATGCCGTAGCATTTGCGGTACGGCAGGATCTGCTCCACCGCCCACTGATCAACTGGCTTGCCCAGTTCCGGCGTGCCATATACGCACACCTCAAAGCTGAAATCATTGCCCCACACGTAGGCGTCAAATCCCTCGTCGGCGACTCGTACACTGAGCCCCGGGTACTTCGGATTCACTACAGCTTGCATAACCATCCTTAACACTTGATGCAATCGACGGTGTAACAACGACCGTTGCCGTCGTCTTCGTGTTGTAAACCATGCACATCGGCGACAAACCCCGGGAAGCTGCTATCGAACTCCCGGGCAAAGGCCAGGTAGTCGATAATCGAGCGCGTCGATTCGGTAAAGCGCTCCCCCGGCATGATCAGCGGAATGCCCGGCGGATAAGGCACCAGCATCACGGCGGCGATACGCCCTGGCAAGGCATCTATGGACACGGCCTCGACTTCACCGCGTACCAGTTGGTCATAGGCATCGGCCGGTTTCATGGCGATTTCCGGTAACACCGTGTACATGCGCTTAAGGTGCTTGGCCGTTGCGTTGCTGCGATAGCAGCCGTGCAACTGGTCGCACAAGTCTTGCAAACCCATGCCCTGGTAGCGCGTCGGGCCCTGCTCGAACACCGATGGCAGGCAACTGGCCAGGCTGCTATTGGCGTCGTAACTGCGCTTGAACTCCAGCAATTCCGTGAGCAGGGTACTCCACTTGCCTTTGGTGATCCCCATGGAAAACAGCACGAGGAATGAATAGAGCCCGGTTTTTTCCACCACCAGGCCACGCTCCCAGAGGAATTTACTGACCACCGCCGCCGGGATTCCGCAGTCACTCAAGGCACCGCCCGCCGTAAGGCCGGGCATCACCAGGGTGACCTTGATCGGGTCGAGCAACACATAGTCTTCGGCGATATCACCAAAGCCATGCCAGTCGGCCTCGGGCTGCAGCAACCAGTCGGCCGTCGCCACCCGGTCAATGCCCGCCACCGAAGGCGGTTGCCAGATGGAGAACCACCAGTCATCGGCGGCAATATGCTGGCGCAGATTGGCCAGGGCCCGACGGAAACTCAGGGCCTCATCGAACATTTCCTGGAGCAGCGAACGCCCTGCCGGCCCTTCCATCATGGCCGACGCCACGTCCAGCGAGGCAATGATGCTGTACTGCGGCGAGGTAGAGATGTGCATCATGAACGCTTCATTGAACCGGTCACGGTCCAGTTGCCGTGCCCCGCCGTCCTGTACATGGATCATCGACGCCTGGCTGAAGGCCGCCAACAACTTGTGGGTCGAATGCGTGGTGAACACCAGCGGGCTATCGGGCGTACGCGACGTCCCCATGCCATACCGCCCGGCGAAAAACTCGTGGAAGGCCGCGTAGGCATACCAGGCCTCGTCAAAGTGCAGGACCTCGACACTGTTGCCCAGTTGTTGCTTGATCAGCTCGGCGTTGTAGCACAGGCCGTCATAGGTCGAGTTGGTCACCACCGCCAGCTTGACCTTGGGCTCGCGGCCCCGGGTCAAGGGGCTGGCCTCGATCTTCGCGAGAATCGACTCGCGGCTGAACTCGGTCAGCGGAATCGGGCCGATGATCCCCAGCTCATTGCGCTCCGGGCACAAGTACAGCGGGATCGCGCCGGTCATGATGATCGAGTGCAGCACCGACTTGTGGCAGTTGCGGTCCACCAGCACCAGGTCGTCGCGGCCGACCATGGAATGCCAGACGATCTTATTGGCGGTGGACGTACCATTGATCACAAAGAAGGTATGGTCGGCGCCAAAGTTGCGCGCCGCACGGGCTTCAGCTTCGGCCAAGGGGCCGGTGTGATCCAGCAGCGAACCGAGTTCCGGCACCGACACCGACAAATCCGAACGCAGGGTATTTTCCCCGAAAAACTGATGAAACGCCTGCCCCACCGGGCTTTTGCGATAGGCAACACCACCGCCGTGGCCGGGGGTATGCCAGGAGTAATTGGAGTCGGCCGTGTGCTGCACCAGGGCCTTGAAGAATGGCGGCAGCAGGCCATCGAGGTAAGTACGCGCCGCCCGGGCCACCTGCCGGGCCAGAAATGGCACGGTGTCTTCGAACAGGTAGAGAATGCCGCGCAGTTGGTTGAGTTCACTCATGGCGTCGGCCGGGGCATTTTCCAGGGTGACTTGCTCGCCCAGGGCAAAGATCGGCAGGTTGGGCGCACGCAGGCGCGCCAGTCGGATCAGCTCGACCATGTTCTGCAGCAGATGGGTATTTTCCCCGGCGCCTTCAGCGGCGATCAGCATGCACGCCAGCCCATGATGGGTCGAAGCCACCAGCCGGCCCTCGGCATAGTCCACGGCAGAAAAGATACTGAAACCTTCTTGCTCCAGCTCCCGGGCGATGCCCCGGACCCGATCACCGGCGACGGTGTCGGCCTTGATATCACGGTGCACGATCAGGATAGGGAACTTCAGGTCTTTGTACATGGGGCTTGGCGTCCTGAGAGCGATGTACTCAGGGTAGAAGCTGGGAGCGAATGTCGCGAATGAAGATTTCGAAGCCTATACAGAACCAATGTGGGAGCGGGCTTGCCCGCGATGGCGGTGGATCAGTAACAGCTGCACTGGCTGTCAAACCGTAATCGCGGGCAAGCCCGCTCCCACACAAGCCTGCTCCGACATGTTTAGACCGTGCCGGGCCCGACTAGTGTTGGGTCAACTGGGTCCACAACGCCGGCGCACCCGCCGACTTGGCGATGGCTTCCAGGCGTGCCGCGTGCTCGGCCATGTCCTGCTCGCTGGCGCGGATGATGGTCGTGGGCTTGCGGTCCGCCGGCAGGCGACGGATTTCCGAAGGTCGGTTGCCCGAGCCTTCGGCCGAACCGTTGCCATCGGAGGCGTTGCCGGCCAGGGACAGGCTGGTCTGCCCGCCCGTCATGGTCAGGTAGACGTCCGCGAGAATCTCGGAGTCGAGCAAGGCGCCGTGCAGTTCACGGCCGGAGTTGTCGACGCCATAGCGTTTGCACAAGGCGTCGAGGCTGTTGCGCTGGCCTGGGTGGCGCTCACGGGCCATCATCAGGGTGTCGAGGATCGAGCAGTGACGGGTGATGTCCGCCCGATCCGTCTGGCCCATCAGCGCGAATTCGTTGTTGATGAAACCCACGTCGAACGCCGCGTTGTGGATGATCAACTGCGCGCCGTTGATGAACTCGAAAAACTCATCGGCAACTTCCGCAAAGCGCGGCTTGCCCACCAGGAATTCGTTGGTGATGCCGTGGACGCCAATGGCGCCTTCGTCACTTTCCCGGTCCGGTTGCAGGTACACGTGGAAATGCCGGCCGGTAAGGCGGCGGCCCATCAACTCGACACAGCCGATTTCAATGATCCGGTGACCATCGGTCACCGGCATGCCGGTGGTTTCGGTATCGAGTACAACGGATCGGATGGCCATCAGGGTTCAGCTCTCAACGGTGTGTGTATTTCAAGGGGCGGGATATTAGCACGCTCTATAACCGGAGCGCCCCCTGGAGGAACGCCGCGAGCCCTCGCCCAACAGTTTTTTACAAGGTTTAGCAAAGCTTGCGCAGTTTGCTATCAAGCGCCTTGTTAGCCTGCGCCGCTCCTTACAGATGCGTAAAAATCTACCCATGCTCAAGCCAAACTATCTGCTCGCCCTGTGCCTGATGGGCGCTGCCCATACCCAGGCCACCAGCTTTGTGATGACCACCGACGCCCTGGTCAGCCTGTCGATGAGTGCCACCAAGGGCACCAGCAGCAACTTCAAGGATGACAAGATCGTACTGGCGGCCAAGGACGATGCCGCGGCGTTTGTTGCCAGCCACGGCGAGATACGGGGTGTCCAGCTGGAGTCGGCATTGCAGCACATTCGCCGCACCTTGCCGGCGTTACGCGATACGGACGAGCAACTCGCCCGGGGGATTCTGGCGTTGTGATTGCAGCGATTGCCAGATCCAGGACCGCGCCAGCCAACAAGGGCTATGGGGAACCTCAGCTCTGCTTGTAACCGCGCACGTCATCCACGCCACGATTGGCCAATTGGTCGGCCCGCTCGTTGCCCGGGTGGCCGATATGCCCGCGCACCCATTTCCAGGTGATGTTATGGCGGTTGCACTGTTCATCCAGCAACTGCCATAGGTCGGCGTTCTTTACCGGCTCCTTGGCTGCGGTTTTCCAACCGCGCTTTTTCCAGTTGACCATCCATTCGTTGATGCCTTTCATGACGTACTGCGAGTCCGTCACCAGCAGCACGTCGCAACGGCGCTTGAGCTCCTCCAGGCCGCGAATGGCGCCCATCAGCTCCATGCGGTTGTTGGTGGTGTTGGGTTCGCCGCCCCACAACTCCTTCTCCACGCCCTTGCACACCAGCAAGGCGCCCCAGCCGCCCGGACCAGGATTGCCCTTGCAGGCGCCGTCGGTAAAGAGTTCTACGCTATCGGTCATTACGCTATCCATCAAAGCGGGTTGCCGGTAATCGACCGACAGCTCCCGAGGTCGCACACGACGACCTGAATGCCAAAAAGTGAGTTATTGCTCGCTGGAGCGACGGTTGACCTTGGCCAGGGGCATTGGCACCAGTTTGCCGATGGGCTCGCGCCGGACCTGGCTCACCGGTCGCAGGCCGACCACGATCTTACGGGCTACCAGCAGGTAGAAACCGCCCCCGGACAACTGCCAGGCCCCGGCACGGCGCTCCCAACCGGCCAACCGGCCCTGCCACTTGGGCGAAGCAAGCGGCGGACGATAGCACCCGAAGCGACGTTTCTCCAGCGCGAAGCCCAGCAGGTTCAACCAGTCGCTGACCCGCGAGGGCGAGATGCAGCGCGCCTGGCGCAGCGCATCATGGGCGAAGACATGCCGCAGGCCCCAGGAGCTCCAGGGGTTGATGCCGACGATCAACAGATGGCCACCCGGGCGCACCGCGCTGGCCGCTTCACGCAGCAAGCCATGGGGCGACAGGCAGAAATCCAGGCCATGCTGCATCACCACCACATCGGCGGCGTGCTCGCTCAAAGGCCAGGCCTGTTCTTCGCAGACAATCTCGACCCCCGGCAACGGCGCGCCCAGGCGCACATTGCGCTGCACCTGGGGCGCGGGCGGCGGGGTTTGTGCCGAAGGGCCGTAGTGCACCAGGTAGCCGCCAAAGAAGCGCTCAAGCTCTTCTTCGAGCATAAGCCGCTCCTGTTCCAGCAGAAATTGCCCGATCGGCCCGGACAGCCACTCACGGGCTGCGCTGATCAACGCCAGCCACTCGGGATCGGCCTGGGCGAACGCTTTATCAGTCATTGCATTCTCCAACTCGCCAAGACGTTCTAAGATGCACCAATGTGTTCAGCTTGGCGAATAGAAGAATGATACAGATCAGTGCCCTGCCCGCCTTCACCGATAACTACATCTGGTTGTTACAGGACCATCGCAGCCATCGTTGTGCCGTGGTCGATCCGGGCGATGCCGCGCCTGTCATGGCGTGGCTTGCGCAACATCCGGACTGGACCCTCGGCGACATCCTGATTACCCACCACCACAATGACCACGTGGGCGGTGTAGAGCAGCTCAAGCAAGCCACAGGCGCCAAGGTCTATGGCCCGGCCAGCGAAAAAATCCCGGCCCGTGACGTCGCGCTCAACGATAACGACCGGATCGAGGTGCTGGGCTGGGGCTTCGACGTGCTCGCCGTGCCGGGACACACCCTGGGACATATAGCCTTTTATCATCATGGCTTGCTGTTCTGCGGCGACACCCTGTTCGCCGCCGGTTGTGGGCGTTTGTTCGAAGGCACGCCGCAACAGATGTACAACTCCCTGGAGCGCCTGGCCGCGCTGCCGGCCGACACACTGGTCTACTGCACCCACGAGTACACCCAAAGCAACCTGCGCTTTGCCCAGGCCGTGGAACCGCACAACGCCGATATCGCCGAACGGGTGGCTAAAGTCAGCCAACTTCGGGCAGCCGGCAAGATGACGGTGCCCTCGACCCTGGCCCTGGAAAAACTCACCAACCCGTTTTTGCGCACCGCTGAAACATCCGTTAAACAAAAAGCGGACGAGTGGGGGAACCGCGATAACCGCGCCGGGAGCGAGGTTTTTGCTAGCTTGCGAGCGTGGAAAGACACGTTCTAAGCAGACAGGTTCTGATACGAAATTTCTGAATGGTTGACCGGAACCCAAGCGCTTTCTAGAATCGCCCGACATTTTTGCCCGGAACTAACTTCCAGCCAATGTCGTCATCTATTCGTAAATCCAACCATTCAGACGCATTGACCCGCCTGGCTCAAGCCATTGCGGTGGCCGTATCCGCAACTCTGGCGGGCTGCCAAACCACTCATTTCGCTGCACAATCCACCGTGCAACCCAAACCCGTACTCACAGCCAAGATCAAGCAAAAACCCCTTTGGCTCTCAGAGAAGCCAAGCCCGCAGGTACCCCAGGATGTCTGGGAGCGCATGCGCCAGGGGTTCCAACTGCAGGACGGTGTCGGCGTCAACCCGCGTATCGAGCAACAGCGCCTGTGGTTCGCCAGCAACCCGTCCTTCCTGGAGAACGCCAGCGAACGCGGCAGCCTCTATATTCACTACATCGTCGAACGCCTTGAAGAACGCAACATGCCCCTGGAACTGGCACTGCTGCCAGTGATTGAAAGTGCCTACAACCCAATGGCCTATTCACGCAGCGATGCGGTCGGCCTGTGGCAATTCATTCCCTCCACCGGGCGCTACTTCAACCTGCGCCAGACCCGTGCCTACGACGGCCGTCGCGACATCACCGCCTCCACCACCGCCGCCCTGGACTATCTGACACGTCTGCATGACATGTTCAACGGCGACTGGCTGCTGGCCCTGGCGGCCTATAACGCGGGTGAAGGCACCGTCAGCCGGGCCATCGAGCGCAACGAGAAGCTCGGCCTGCCCACCGACTACTGGAACCTGCCGCTGCCCCAGGAAACCAAGGACTACGTGCCCAAGTTCCTGGCGCTGTCCCAGGTGGTGCTGGCCCCCGAGGCCTACGGCGTCAACCTGAACCCGATTGCCAACACGCCATACTTCGAAATGGTCGAAGTCAAGCAAAGCATGGACCTGTCCCGGGTCGCCGCGCTGGCCGAGATCGACGAAGACGAACTGTTCCAGCTCAACCCGGCCTTCAAGCAACGCACCACCCTGGACGGTCCCCAGCATTTGTTGGTGCCCACCTCCAAGGCGCAGTTACTGGCCAGTAGCCTGTCCTCGATGAACCCCGAGGAATTGTTGAGCCTGCGCCCGAAAAAGCCGGTGTTTGACGAAGTCGAGCACAAGGCCGTGGCCGGGCGCTCGCGCAGCTATAAGGTCAAGAGCGGCGACAACCTGACGCTGATTGCCAAGGCCAACAAGGTCAACGTGCATGACCTGCAGCGCTGGAACAAGCTCAATGGCCAGGCCTTGAAGGTCGGCCAGACCCTGGTGATGCAGGACACCCGTAAACTGGTGGCCAAGGCTCGCGGCAAGAAGCCGGTGCAATACAAGGTCAAGAAAGGTGACTCGCTGTACTTGGTTGCCAAGCGCTTCAACGTCGAGATGCAACATCTCAAGCGTTGGAACCCTCGCACTGGCCAGGCCTTGAAGCCGGGGCAGATGCTGGTGGTCTCCGGGCCAAGATAAACCGAGTGCACGCAGGCCTGTATGGGAGCCAGCTCCCATATCTGCCCTGCGTACCGCTCAAGATCCCTCCGAGCCTGAAAATGGCCTTTTCAACAGTCTTTTTCCAAGTGGAACAAGCTGTTACTGTACCGATCATAAAGCCCAAGCCGCCCGGATCGGATCTCTGACTTGAAGCGTCCCCTCCTTCTACTAATAAGTCTGGCCTTGAGCTTTTGTGCGAATGCGACCATTACCGAGAACCACGGTTATGCGCAGTTCGGTACGCTCAAGTACCCGGCCAAATTCACCCACTTCGATTGGGTAAACCCCGCAGCGCCCAAGGGCGGCACCTTGCGGGTCATGGCATTTGGCACGTTTGATACCCTCAACCCCTATACCTTCAAGGGCTCCAGCCCAGTCTCAACCGCCAATTTCCTGCAATACGGCGTCAATGAGCTCAACGAGCCGCTGATGGTCGGCACCGGCCAGTACGCCCCGTCCGGCGACGAGCCCACGTCCAGTTATGGCCTGATTGCCCAATCTGTGGAGTACAGCGAGGACCGCAGTTGGGTGGTGTTCAACCTGCGCCCGCAAGCGCGTTTCCATGACGGCAAGCCCATTACCGCCGACGACGTGGCGTTTTCCTACCGCACGTTGCTGACCGAAGGCCATCCGCAATACCGCACCAACCTGCAGGAAGTGGCCCGGGTGGATGTACTCAACCCCCATCGCATCCGCTTCGTGTTCAAGCGCGCCGGCAACCCGTTGTTGATCCTGCGCCTGGGTGAGTTGCCGGTGCTGCCTCAGCACTACTGGAAAAACCGCGACTTCAAGGCCACCACCTTCGAGCCACCGCTGGGCAGCGGGCCCTATCGCATCAGCCAGGTCCAACCGGGCCGGCAATTGGTGTTCGAGCGGGTCAAGGACTATTGGGGCAAAGACCTGCCGGTCAATCGCGGGTTCTACAACTACGACAAGGTCGAGGTGGAGTTCTATCGCGACAGCGACGTGGCCTTCGAGGCATTCAAGGCCGGCGAATTCGACATTTATATCGAACACCAGGCCAAAAACTGGGCCAATGGCTACAACTTCCCGGCGGTGAACCGTGGCGAAGTCATCAAGGCGCAGATTGCCCACCAGGTTCCGACCCAGAGCCAGGGCCTGTTCATGAACAGCCGGCGCGCCACTTTCAGCCAGGCCAAGGTGCGCGAAGCGCTGGGGTTGATGTTCGATTTCGAGTGGACCAACCGCACCCTGTTCAGCGGCGCCTATAAACGCACCCTGAGCTACTACCCCAACAGCGAATTCGCAGCCAGCGGCCTGCCGGTGGGTCATGAATGGCTGATGCTCTCACCCTATCGCGACCGACTACCGGCCAATCTGTTTACCCAGGCCTTCAGCCTGCCGCAGACCGACGGGCGCGGCATCCCCCGGGAAACCTTGCGTCGTGCCCTCGGCCTGCTGGCCGAAGGTGGCTGGACACTCTCTGGCCAGCGCCTGCTCGACAGCAATGGCCAGCCGCTGCGTTTCGAAATCCTGCTGGTCAACCCGAACCTGGAGCGCATCCTGCAACCTTACGTCGAAAACCTGCGCAGCATCGGCATCGATGCCCGCCTGCGTACGGTAGACCGCGCGCAGTACAAGCAGCGCCTCGATCAGTTTGATTTCGACATGATCCTGATGACCCTCAACCAGACCTTGAGCCCTGGCCTTGAGCAGTGGCAGTACTTCCACTCCAGCCAGGCCGCGATCAAAGGCAGCAAGAACTACGCGGGCATCGCCAACCCGGTGGTCGACCACCTGCTGGAGCAACTGCTCGCCGCGCAGACCCGCGACCAACAAGTCGCCGCCGGCCGGGCTTTGGACCGGGTCCTGCTGTGGCAGCACTACAGTATTCCCAATTGGTATCTCAACTATCATCGCCTGGCGTACCGTAACCGGTTCGCCTTCGTCACCACGCCGCCCTACAGCCTGGGCCTGAGAGCGTGGTGGCTGAAAGCTTCGGAGAAACCCCAATGATGCCTTTGCGTACTGCGATTATCAGTGGCCTGTTGTTTTGCGCCCAGGCCGTTGCTGCCCCACAACATGCCCTGACCCTGTATGACGAGCCGCCCAAGTACCCGGCCAATTTCAAGCATGTCGACTACGTCAACCCGGATGCGCCCAAAGGCGGCACCTTTCGCGAAGCAGCCATGGGCAGCTTCGACAGCCTCAATCCGTTTATCAGCAAGGGCGTGCCCGCCGATAACATCACCCTGGTCTACGACACCCTGGCCCAGCAGGGCCTGGACGAGCCCATCACTGAATATGGCCTGATCGCCGGCAAGATCGAAAAGGCCCCGGATAACAGCTGGGTACGCTTCTACCTGCGGCCCGAAGCGCGCTTCCACGATGGCCATCCGGTGCATGCCGAAGATGTGGTGTTCACCTTTGAAACCCTGATCACCCAGGGCAGCCCGATCTACCGCACCTACTACGCCGACGTCGCCGAAGTGATCGCCGAAGACCCGTTGCGCGTGCTGTTCAAGTTCAAGCACACCAGCAACCGCGAACTGCCGTTGATCCTCGGCCAATTGCCAGTGTTGCCCAAACACTGGTGGGCCGGGCGTGACTTTGCCAAGAGCAGCCTGGAGATCCCCCTGGGCAGCGGCCCGTACAAAGTGGCCGAGGTCAAGCCAGGGCGCTCGATCCGCTACGAGCGGGTCAAGGATTACTGGGGCAAGGACCTGCCCGTCAACAAGGGCCTGTACAACTTCGATTACCGCATCAGCGATTACTACCGCGACAGCACCGTGGCCCTAGAGGCGCTCAAGGCCGGGCAGTTCGATTACTGGCAGGAAATGACGGCCAAGAACTGGGCCAACGCCTACAACGTCCCGGCCGTGGCCGAGGGCCGGCTGATCAAGGAAGAACTGCCGAACGGCAATCCCACCGGGATGCAGGGTTTTGTGTTCAATATCCGCAAGCCGATGTTCCAGGACGTGCGGGTGCGCAAGGCGATCAGCCTGTTGATGGACTTCGAATGGACTAACAAGCAACTGTTCAACGGCGCCTATACCCGTACCCGCAGCTATTTCGAGAACTCGGACATGGCCGCCACCGGCCTGCCCAGCCCTGCCGAACTGGCGATTCTCGAACCGCTGCGCGGCAGGATCCCTGACGAAGCCTTCACCCAGGCCTTCGCCCCGGCAAAAACCGATGCCAGCGGCATGATCCGCACCCAGCAGCGCGAAGCCTACCAACTGTTGCAAGAGGCCGGCTGGCGCATTGTTGACGACAAGATGGTCGACACCACCGGCAAGCCGGTGAGCATCGAGTTCATGCTGGCCCAGACCGACTTCGAGCGCATCCTGCTGCCGTTCAAGCGCAACCTGGCGGACCTGGGCATCGAACTGGTGATCCGTCGGGTCGATGTCTCGCAATACGTCAATCGCGTGCGCTCGCGGGACTTCGACATGATGGTCGGCAGCTTTCCGCAGTCCTCTTCACCGGGTAACGAGCAGCGCGAGTTCTGGCAATCGAGCAGTGCCGACAAGCCCGGCAGCCGCAACTACATCGGCCTCAAGGACCCGGCCATCGACGAATTGGTGGAACAATTGATCAACGCCGACTCGCGTAACAGCCTGGTGGCCCACGCCAAGGCCCTGGACCGGGTCTTGCAGTTTGGCTACTACGTGATCCCCAACTGGCATATCAAGACCTACCGCGTGGCCTATTGGAATCACCTTGGCCACCCTAAAGTCCCGCCGCGCTATGACGTGGGCATTGCCACTTGGTGGATCAAGCCCGATCAGGCCCCGGCCGTGACGCCGCAACCCCAGACCACGGCCGATCCGGCGAGCGGAGGCGACTGACATGCTGGCTTATATTTTTCGCAGGTTGCTGCTGATCATCCCCACGCTGTTCGGCATTTTGCTGATCAACTTTGTGATTATCCAGGCCGCCCCCGGCGGCCCGGTGGAACAAATGATCGCCAAGCTCGAAGGTTTTGAAGGTGCTACCAGCCGCATCGCCGGTGGCGGTGCCGAAGTCTCGGTGGCCGGCTCCAGCTACCGCGGGGCCCAGGGCCTGGACCCGACGCTGATCAAGGAAATCGAGAAGATGTACGGCTTCGACAAGTCGGCGCCGGAACGCTTGTGGATCATGGTCAAGAACTACGCCCAGCTGGACTTTGGCGACAGCTTCTTTCGCGACGCCAAGGTCATCGACCTGATCAAGGAGAAAATGCCGGTGTCCATCTCCCTCGGGTTATGGAGCACCCTGATCATGTACCTGGTCTCGATCCCCCTGGGGATCGCCAAGGCCACTCGCCATGGCAGCCACTTTGACGTGTGGACCAGTTCGGCAATCATCGTCGGCTATGCGATCCCGGCGTTCCTGTTTGCCATCCTGTTGATCGTGGTGTTTGCCGGCGGCAGTTATTTTGACTGGTTCCCGTTGCGGGGACTGACCTCCAACAACTTTGACGAACTGAGCTGGGGCGGCAAAATCCTCGACTACTTCTGGCACCTGGCGCTGCCGGTCACGGCCCTGGTCATCGGTAACTTCGCCACCATGACCCTGCTGACCAAAAACAGCTTTCTCGACGAGATCAACAAGCAGTACGTGATCACCGCCAAGGCCAAGGGCCTGACCAATCACCGCGTGCTCTACGGCCATGTGTTCCGCAACGCCATGCTGCTGGTGATCGCCGGGTTCCCTTCAGCGTTTATCGGCATCTTTTTTACCGGCTCGCTGCTAGTCGAAGTGATCTTCTCCCTCGACGGCCTGGGCCTGATGAGCTTTGAAGCGGCGATCAACCGCGATTACCCGGTGGTGTTCGGCACGCTGTTTATCTTCACCCTGCTGGGCCTGGTGGTGAAACTGATCGGTGATTTGACCTACACCCTGGTCGACCCGCGTATCGACTTCGAAAGCCGGGAGCATTGAGATGACGCTATCCCCCCTCAATCGCCGCCGCTTCGAGCGTTTCAAGGCCAATAAACGTGGCTGGTGGTCGCTGTGGCTGTTCCTGATCCTGTTTGGCCTGAGCCTGGGCGCCGAGTTGATCGCCAACGACAAACCGCTGGCGGTGCATTACGACGGCGACTGGTACTTCCCGGCGCTCAAGCGCTACCCGGAAACCACCTTCGGCGGCGAATTCCCCCTGGAAGCCAACTACAAAAGCCCGTACATCCGCGAACTGCTCAAGGCCAAGGATGCCTGGACGCTCTGGGCACCGATCCCCTACAGCTACCAGAGCATCAACTACGACCTGAAAGTCCCGGCACCGGCGCCGCCCTCGGCGGACAACCTGCTGGGCACCGACGACCAGGGCCGCGACGTGCTGGCGCGGGTGATCTATGGCTTCCG
>LNAP01001408.1_pt1 | contig 25553 bp, 24 predicted proteins | sample 602601 | NCBI WGS metagenome assembly LNAP01 (sample SAMN02440304, study PRJNA202911) | soil metagenome | biome: Subtropical and temperate rainforests or woodlands; isolation source: soil samples (1 kg each in a 20% v/v slurry with milli Q water) were... ...
TTCAAGAAAATTAAGCAGTTTGCGATGGTACCGGTAGTTTCGGCAACTTGTTTTATTGGCTTTACCCAGGCGCAGGCGGTTGAAATTACTGGCGCTGGTGCGACTTTTCCTGCGCCTATTTATGGCAAGTGGGCTGAAGCTTATTTCAAGGCCACTGGGGCAAAGATCAACTATCAGTCGATTGGTTCTGGCGGTGGTATCAAGCAAATCACAGCCAAGACGGTGGATTTTGGTGCGTCAGATATGCCGTTGAAACCAGAGGTCTTGGAAAAGGATGGTTTGGTTCAGTTTCCGGCGGTGATCGGTGGTAATGTCTTGGTGGTTAATATCGCTGGTGTCAAGCCGGGTGAAATGCGCCTGACGCCAACCGTGCTGGCGGATATTTATTTGGGAAAAATTACCAAATGGAATGATGCTGCCATCGTCGCGTTGAACCCAAAGCTCTCCATGCCTGATCAAGCGATCGCCGTTGTGCGTCGCGCTGATGGTTCAGGTACGACCTTCATTTTTACCAACTATTTATCTAAAGTGAGCCCCGAGTGGAAGCAAAAGGTCGGTGAGGGTACTGCGGTGCAGTGGCCGTTAGGCTTGGGTGGTAAGGGCAATGAAGGGGTTTCAGCGTTCGTTCAGCGCATTCCTGGTGCAATTGGCTATGTTGAATATGCCTATTCCAAGCAGAACAAAATGACCTACGCCCTGTTGCAAAATGCAGAAGGCTATTACCCCTTGCCTGATGAAAAAACCTTTAAAGCTGCTGCTGCCAATGCGGACTGGACTAAGGCCGCATTTTATGAAATCCTCACCAATGAACCGGGTAAGGATGCTTGGCCTATCACGGGCGCTACGTTTATCTTGATGCACAAAGCGCAGGATAAGCCCGCGCAGGCGGCTGAAGTGCTTAAATTCTTTGACTGGGCGTACAAGAATGGCGATGGGATGGCCACCAGTCTCGATTATGTTCCCTTGCCTGACAGTTTGACCAAGTTGATCCGCACAACATGGAAAAATTCCATCAAGGATGCTTCTGGCGCATCGGTTTATAAGTAACATACGCTTCCGTCATTAATAGTCTGTGTCAGCGTTTTGCTGATGCAGGCTGTTAGTGCGAATTTTGAGTGTTTAATAGAGTTGATAGGGAATCATGGTCAATAGTGCAAAGCGGAGTGCGGGTCTGGGTGACATGATTTTCCTTAATTTAACGCGCTTGTCTGCTGTGCTGACCTTGGTGATGTTGCTGGGGATTATTGTTGCCTTAATCTATGGCGCGATGCCATCGTTGCAAAAGTTTGGTTTCTCTTTTCTGGCGAGCCGTGAGTGGAATCCGCCCATGGATGAATTTGGTGCGGTGGTACCCGTCTATGGCACATTAGTGACATCGCTGATCGCTTTGATTATTGCAGTGCCTGTGAGTTTTGGCATTGCTGTCTTTCTGACTGAATTGTCGCCTTTATGGCTGCGGCGTCCGTTGGGTATCGCTATAGAGTTGCTGGCCGGTATTCCAAGTATTGTTTATGGCATGTGGGGTTTGCTGATTTTTGCGCCATTGTTTGGTCAATACATTCAGCCATTTCTGAGTAATACATTAGGTCATATTCCTTTGCTAGGTCGGCTGTTTCAAGGCCCGCCCATGGGGATTGGTCTGCTCAGCGCAGGGGTGATTTTGTCTATCATGATCATTCCTTTCATCGCGTCAGTGATGCGCGATGTCTTTGAAGTGACGCCAGGTATCCTTAAAGAGTCGGCCTATGCAGTGGGTGCGACGACATGGGAGGTTGTCTGGAAGGTTGTGTTGCCTTATACCCGTGCGGGTGTTATTGGCGGCATCATGCTTGGCTTGGGGCGGGCATTGGGTGAGACCATGGCAGTCACCTTCGTGATTGGTAACTCTGCCCAGTTGGATACGTCTTCGCTTTATGCAGCGGGCAACTCGATTGCTTCCGCGCTGGCTAATGAGTTCAGCGAGGCTGCGTCGCCGACTCATACGGCTGCATTGATGGAACTGGGGCTGATCTTGTTTCTGATTACCTTTATTGTGTTGGTATTTTCCAAGCTGTTGTTGCTCAAGCTCAATAAACAGCAGGGCAAGGAAAGCTGATTCGTCATGGATATCAGATTTAAACGCAAGCTGATCAATTATTTCGCCTTGTCCATGTCGATGACTGCGGTCGTCTTCGGTCTTTTTTGGCTTTTCTGGATATTGTTGAGCGTCTTTAAGCTGGGTTTGGGTGGGCTTAATCTGGATCTTTTTACCAAGATGACACCCCCTCCAGGCAGTGAAGGTGGGTTGCTCAATGCCATCGTGGGGAGTTTTATTCAGGTAGGTTTTGCTACACTGATTGGTACACCCTTCGGTGTTCTCGCTGGTGTCTATCTGGCTGAGTATGGACGTTATACTTGGCTCGGACGTAGTACATTGTTTATTAACGATATTCTTTTGTCAGCACCGTCGATTGTGATTGGTCTTTTTGTGTATGCGGTGTTTGTGGCGAGAGTCGGTCATTTTTCAGCTTTGGCAGGTATTTTTGCGTTGGCATTATTGGTTATTCCAGTTGTCATCCGCACAACGGAAAATATGTTGGTGTTGGTTCCCAATAATTTGCGGGAGGCAGTGTATGCCTTGGGTACGCCAAAGTGGAAAGTGATTACCAAAGTTACGTTGCGGGCATCGGTTGCGGGGATCATGACGGGTATTTTGCTTGCAGTTGCCAGGGTTTCTGGCGAGACTGCGCCACTGCTATTTACTTCCTTGTCTAACCAGTTCTGGACGCTTGATCTTAACAAGCCTATGGCCACTTTGCCGGTGACTATCTTCAAATTTGCCATGAGTCCATTTGAGGATTGGCAGCGGATGGCGTGGGCGGGTGTTTTTCTGATTACGCTCGGTGTGCTAAGCCTTAATATTCTGGCGCGGGTCTTTTTCCGCCAAAAACACAAGAATTGATCTTGGGTGAATTTAATTGAATAAACCTCTGGACGTGAACGAAATCATGTTGAATGACACTCAGACTGCTGAAGCTATGACGCCACAGATCACCGTAAGAGACTTTAATTTCTATTACGGCAAGTATCACGCCTTAAAGAATATCAATCTTGATGTCTATCGCACCAAAGTAACCGCCTTTATCGGACCATCCGGTTGTGGTAAATCAACGCTGTTGCGAACGATGAATCGCATGTACGACCTTTATCCGGATCAGCGTGCAGAAGGTACTTTGCTGTTGGATAAGACAAATATCCTTGATAAGAGCATTGACATTAATTACTTGCGCTCCCGGGTAGGGATGGTCTTCCAGAAGCCAACGCCTTTCCCCATGTCGATTTATGACAATATTGCCTTTGGCGTGAAATTGCAGGAAAAGCTGTCGCGAGCTGAAATGGACGAGCGGGTTGAGTGGGCCTTGAAAAAGGCGGCGCTGTGGGGTGAGGTAAAAGATACTCTCAATAAGAGCGGGATGAGTCTGTCGGGTGGCCAGCAGCAGCGTTTGTGCATTGCGCGTGGGATTGCCGTAAAACCTGAAGTCTTGCTGCTTGATGAACCGACCTCGGCGCTTGATCCGATTTCGACGATGCGCATTGAAGAGCTGGTGACTGAACTCAAGGATGAGTTCACTATCGTTATTGTCACCCACAATATGCAACAAGCTGCGCGCATGTCGGATTACACCGCCTATATGTATTTGGGTGAGTTGATCGAGTTTGGGGTGACCGATCAGATTTTCATCAAGCCACAGAAAAAACAAACGGAAGATTATATTACCGGGCGGTTTGGTTAATTTGCAATGGTTTTTGCGAGCGGTATGGCAATGCGCTGTCGCTAGTTTTTTTATTTATTTTGTGTTGTTATTGAGGTTAGTCCGAAGTGCTTGCGAGTGCTTGATTATTCTTCGTTTTCTATGCATATCCGAAGAGGATGCTGTGGGGCAGTATTGATCATCTACTGGTGGGAAATGCTGCTTTGGGATGAATCGTTTCTCATTAAAAAATCCTCATTTCGCCATTTTTTGAGCACTGGCTTTTGCCGGTCAACGAAGTCGCGTCTGGCATTATCCGTGGGTGCGCTTTATAATTTGCCACTTCACGCAATGCGTTTATTTTGGGCTTCGGGCTTCCATGCGTCAAAAATTAGTCGTCGGTAACTGGAAGATGCATGGCAGCTTGGCTGTCAACGCTGCTTTATTAGATGCTATTCGCACGGGTGTGGATAAACAAATTGCTAATCAGCCTGTTGAGCTTGCCGTGTGTGTGCCTTATCCTTATCTTGCGCAGGCGAATCAGTTGCTCGAAGGCAGCGCTATCGGCTGGGGTGCACAGGATGTTTCGGAGCATGCGCAAGGTGCTTGGACCGGCGAAGTGAGCGGTAGCATGCTGGTTGATTTCAGCTGCCGCTATGTCTTGGTCGGTCATTCAGAGCGACGTTCATTTTTTGGTGATACCGATGAAGTGGTTGCGGCTAAATTTTTAGCGGCGCACGCGGTTGGCCTGACACCCGTTTTGTGCGTGGGTGAAAGTTTGGCTGAACGGGAATCTGGTGTCACGCAATTAGTCATTCAGCGGCAGTTAGAGGCAGTGGTGGCGAAGTGCGGTACAACTGCTTTTGCAAAAGCCATTATTGCTTATGAGCCGGTGTGGGCGATCGGTACTGGTAAAACGGCGGCGCCCGAACAAGCGCAAGCTGTGCACGCTGCCATCCGTGAGTATTTTGCACCTCAAGACGCCGGACTGGCAAGAGGTCTGCGGATTTTGTATGGTGGCAGTGTCAAGGCAAGCAATGCTGCTGAGATTTTTGCCCAGTCAGATATTGATGGTGGTCTGATTGGTGGTGCGTCATTGGTTGCGAATGAATTTTTAGCGATTTCTGCGGCGGCATGCGCTTGATTTGCTTGTGGTTTTTTGCGAAGTTTTTGGAAGGTTGTTAATAGGTTTATTTGGGGGTGGTTGATATGGGTTTGATGCAGGTTATCGTTTTGGTTATTCATGTGCTGGCCGGTTTGGGGGTGATTGGTCTTGTGCTCCTTCAGCATGGCAAGGGTGCGGATATGGGGGCGGCTTTCGGGGGTGGGTCATCAGGGAGCTTGTTTGGTGCAACCGGATCGGCAAACTTCATGTCCAGGGCAACTGGCGTATTGGCTGCAACCTTCTTTTGTACCAGTTTGGCGCTAGCGTATCTCGCCACTTCCCAACCCAAGGTCTCGCGCAGTGTTATGGATAGTGCAGTGAACAAGACTATGCCTGGTCCGTCATCTGCGGCACCCACTGCGCCCGCTGTAACTTCGACACCTGATGCAGTAAGCAAGTCAGGTGTGCCTGTGCCGGTTTCGCCTGCTTCAAAGGTGGATGATATTCCGCGTTGAATCGCGCTGTGAATTTCATGCTGAGGTAAGTGAATATCCGTAACATTTTTTGCTGCGATGCATGAGTTGATGAATCGGTTGCGCTATAATTTTGACCTGGATTTTGAGTACGTTTTTTAAGTGGTTTTCTAGGTATCGAGCCGACGTGGTGAAATTGGTAGACACGCTATCTTGAGGGGGTAGTGGCGAAAGCTGTGCGAGTTCGAGTCTCGCCGTCGGCACCATGTTTATGGTGATTTATGATGAAGTTTTGTAGAGACGGTCAGTAATGGTTATTTTTTTGGTTGGTTAGTGGCGCTGTGGTTGATGTAGTGAGTTATTGACGCCGGGCGCTTTGCCTTCCCTCCCCCTGTGCTTCCTGTACTGTATCCTCCTGACATGCTTGAAAATTATTTCCCTGTCTTGATTTTTATTCTGGTGGGCTTGGCTTTTGGCTGTGCTCCCATTTTGTTTGGTTGGCTGATTGCCCCTAATCGGCCGGATGCTGAAAAGCTCTCTCCTTTTGAGTGTGGCTTTGCTCCCTTTGAAGATGCGCGCATGAAATTTGACGTGCGCTATTATCTCATTGCGATTCTCTTTATTTTGTTTGACTTGGAAATTGCTTTTCTTTTTCCGTGGGCGTCTATCTTTAAGGAGATTGTGAATGCTGAAGCGGTGAGGCTTTTCGGGTTTATTGAAATGCTCGTTTTTCTTGGTATTCTTGTCATTGGCTATGTTTATGCGTGGGTCAAGGGCGCACTGGATTGGGAGTAGGTTACCGCCATGAGCATTGAAGGTGTTCTGCAAGAGGGTTTTGTTACCGCTTCACTCGATAAGCTGATCAACTGGGCGCGCACGGGTTCGATGTGGCCAATGAGTTTTGGCTTGGCTTGCTGCGCAGTTGAGATGATTCATGCGGGTTGTTCGCGCTACGATCTGGATCGTTTTGGCGTCGTTTTTCGTCCTAGCCCTCGCCAATCAGATGTCATGATAGTTGCGGGTACGCTCACCAACAAAATGGCGCCAGCCCTGCGCAAGGTTTATGACCAGATGGCTGAGCCGCGTTGGGTGATTTCCATGGGGTCGTGCGCGAATGGTGGTGGTTATTATCACTACTCCTATTCTGTTGTGCGTGGGTGTGATCGCATCGTGCCGGTTGATATCTATGTTCCGGGCTGCCCCCCGACGGCCGAAGCCTTGCTCTACGGCATTATTCAGTTGCAAAACAAAATCAAGCGTACGAATACGATTGCGCGCTAACTTCAATTGACTGTGGACCTGACGTGCGTATGAACCAGACATTGACACGCTTGCAATCGCTGCTGAATCATCATTTAGCAGGCCGTATTCTCGGTTTAACTCATGCTTTCAATGAACTTACGCTTGAGGTTGGTGTGGGTGACTATCATGCGGTGATGCGTCAGTTGCGTGATCAACCGGAGTTGAGTTTTGAGCAATTGATTGATTTGAGTGGTATTGATTATTCTGAATTTGTCGGTCGTGAAGAGGGGCGTTTTGCGGTTACCGTCCATTTGAGTTCTCTCTTGCATAACTGGCGCTTGCGGGTCAGGGTTTATGCGCCCGATGCAAGCTTCCCGGTGGTGGCTTCTGTGGCGGATGTGTGGGCGTCAGCTAACTGGTATGAGCGGGAGGCGTTCGATCTCTTTGGCATCTTGTTTGATGGACACAATGACTTGCGCCGCATCCTGACAGATTATGGCTTTGTTGGTCATCCTTTCCGCAAGGATTTTCCGATCTCAGGCCATGTTGAAATGTGTTATGACGCCGAGCAAAAACGGGTGATTTATCAGTCAGTGACAATAGAACCGCGCGAAGTCACGCCACGCATTGTGCGTGAAGATCTTTACGCCAGAGGTGTTGATCATGGCTGAAATTAAAAACTACACGATTAACTTTGGCCCGCAACATCCTGCTGCGCATGGTGTGCTGCGTCTGGTGCTGGAGCTGGATGGCGAAGTGGTTGTACGTGCTGATCCGCATATTGGCTTATTGCATCGCGGTACCGAAAAGCTGGCTGAAACCCGGACATGGATTCAATCTGTGCCCTATATGGATAGGCTGGATTACGTGTCGATGATGTGCAACGAGCATGCCTATTGCATGGCGATTGAGCGGCTGATTGGTCTGGAAGTGCCGCTACGCGCGCAATACATTCGCGTGATGATGGACGAAGTGACGCGTATCTTGAACCACTTGCTTAACATCGGTACGCACGCGCTGGACATTGGCGCCATGGCCATGGTGCTATACACCTTCCGTGAGCGGGAAGATTTGCTGGATGTTTATGAAGCGATTTCTGGCGCGCGCATGCATGCGGCTTATTACCGGCCGGGTGGGGTGTATCGTGATTTACCCGACCGTATGCCGCAATACGAAGTCAATCGCTTTAAATCCGCTGAGGATGTGCGGCAATTGAATGAGTCGCGACAGGGTTCTTTGCTGGATTTTCTGGAAGACTTTACCAATCGCTTTCCGGGTTACCTGGATGAATATGAGTCCTTGCTGACCGATAACCGCATTTGGAAGCAGCGCACGGTGGGTGTGGGTGTGCTCTCGCCAGAGCGTGCGTTGCAGCTGGGCTGCACTGGCCCCATGTTGCGCGGCTCTGGTGTTGAGTGGGACTTGCGTAAAAAACAGCCTTATGAAGTGTATGACCGAATGACGTTTGATATTCCGGTCGGTGTGAATGGAGATTGTTACGATCGCTATCTGGTGCGTATGGAAGAGATGCGTCAATCCACCCGTATCGTGAAGCAGTGCATCAGCTGGCTGCGCACGAACCCTGGTCCTGTGATCGTGGATAACCACAAGGTAGCGCCTCCTTCACGCGAGAGGATGAAGGGCAATATGGAAGAGCTGATTCACCACTTCAAGCTCTTTACCGAAGGTATGCATGTGCCAGCAGGTGAGGTTTATGCGGCTATTGAGCATCCCAAAGGCGAGTTTGGTGTTTGGGCCGTGTCCGATGGCGCGAATAAACCGTATCGGTTGAAGTTGCGCTCACCGGGTTTTCCGCACCTTGCTGCGGTCAATGAAATGGCGACGGGTCACATGATTGCCGATGTCACTGCGATTATTGGCACCATTGATCTGGTGCTGGGCGACACGGATCGATAAGCGCAATCAATCACGAATGGAATGGGTATGTTGAGTTCTGAATCATTGCAAAAAATTGATCGCGAAATTGCGAAATATCCAGCCGACCAAAAGCAATCTGCGGTGATGGCTGCACTGGCGATTGCGCAGGATGAGAAGTCCTGGTTGGTGCGTGAGACGATTGAGTTTGTCGCTCATTATCTTGGTATGCCACCCATTGCCGCTTATGAAGTAGCGAGTTTTTACAACATGTATGACCTGGAGCCTGTGGGTAAATACAAGCTCACCGTATGCACCAATTTGCCCTGTGCTTTATCCGGTGGCGTGCATGCGGCTGATTACCTGAAAGAGAAATTGGGCATTGGTTTTAATGAAACTACGCCCGATGGTCGCTTTACTCTCAAGGAGGGTGAATGTCTGGGTGCTTGCGGGGATGCGCCCGTCTTGTTAGTCAATAACAAGCGCATGTGCAGCTTCATGTTGCCGGCGCAAATTGACGCATTGCTTGCGGAGTGCAAATAATATGGCGCTCTTAGGCTCAATTAGTCCGTTACTCACCACCGGCTGGTCGCAGGGGGATGCCGGTTGGCGTTTGCGGGATTACGAAGCGCGGGGTGGTTACGCGCAATTGAAGCGTATTTTGAGCGGCAATATGTCGCCTGACGATTTGATCGCCGAGATTAAAAAGTCGCTCCTGCGTGGACGCGGTGGCGCGGGCTTTCCAACGGGGCTGAAGTGGAGCTTCATGCCACGCTCATTTCCAGGCGATAAATATGTTGTCTGTAATTCAGACGAGGGCGAGCCGGGCACGTTCAAGGATCGTGACTTATTGCGCTTTGATCCGCATGCGGTCATTGAGGGCATGATCATTGCGGGTTACGCCATGGGCGCCAGTCGCGGTTACAACTATATCCATGGCGAAATTTTTTCCATCTATGAACGCTTTGAAGAGGCTTTGGATGAGGCGCGCGCAGCGGGTTATCTAGGCGCATCGGTGTGCGGTTCCGCCTTCGCTTTTGAGCTGTTTGCACACCATGGTTATGGTGCTTACATTTGCGGTGAAGAGACAGGTTTGCTCGAATCCATCGAAGGCAAAAAGGGGCAGCCACGCTTTAAACCACCGTTCCCCGCCAGCTATGGCTTGTATGGCAAGCCCACCACCATTAACAATACCGAAACTTTCGCCGCCATCCCCTTTATTTTGGGCATGGGCGGGGATGCCTTTTTGGCGATGGGCAAACCTAATAACGGCGGCACAAAATTGTTTTCCGTTTCTGGCCACGTGAATCGGCCGGGCAATTATGAAGTTCCGCTAGGCACCCCCTTTGCCACCTTGCTGGAGATGGCCGGTGGGATGCGTGGCGGTCGCAAGCTCAAAGCCGTGATTCCGGGCGGTTCTTCCGCGCCTGTGTTACCTGCGGATGTGGTGATGGAAACCACCATGGATTACGACAGCATCGCCAAGGCAGGCTCGATGCTGGGTTCGGGCGCTGTGATCGTGATGGATGAGTCAACCTGCATGGTCAAGGCGTTGGAGCGCTTGTCGTATTTTTATTTTGAAGAGTCCTGCGGGCAATGCACGCCTTGCCGTGAAGGTACGGGCTGGTTGTACCGCGTTGTGCATCGAATTGAGCATGGTCTGGGCAAGCCGGAAGATTTGGATTTATTAAATCGCGTGACGGACAACATCATGGGACGCACGATTTGCGCGCTGGGTGACGCGGCCTCGTTGCCGGTGCGCAGTTTCATTAAGCATTTTAAAAGTGAATTTGAATATCACATTGAACATGGCAAGTGTCTGGTTGATCCTGCAGTGCAATCTGCCGGTAGCGGCTTTTTCCGTGCGGAGGGTAGCTTGTGATTGATATCGAACTCAATGGCAAAGCGATACAGGTCGCACCTGGCAGCACCATCATGGATGCTGCGCACCAGGTGGGAACCTATATCCCTCATTTTTGCTATCACAAAAAATTATCCATTGCGGCTAACTGCCGCATGTGTCTGGTACAGGTTGAAAAAGCGCCCAAACCCTTGCCCGCGTGCGCGACCCCGATCACCCCGGGCATGAAAATTTTTACCCACTCTGAGCTGGCGGTATCGGCACAGAAGGGTGTGATGGAATTTCTGCTCATCAATCATCCGCTGGATTGCCCGATTTGCGACCAGGGGGGGGAGTGCCAGTTACAGGATTTGGCAGTCGGTTACGGCGATTCTGCTTCGAAATATGAAGAGGAAAAACGCGTTGTTGCCGATAAGGATTTAGGTCCGCTGGTTAAAACAGACATGACGCGCTGCATTAACTGCACGCGCTGCATACGTTTCACGCAAGAAATCGCGGGGGTGATGGAGCTGGGGCAGGCTTTCCGTGGTGAGCACGCGGAAGTGATGCCGTTTGTTGAAAAAACGGTGGATTCAGAACTCTCTGGCAATATTATTGATCTTTGCCCGGTCGGCGCTTTAACGTCCAAACCTTTTCGTTTTTCGGCGCGGACCTGGGAGCTTTCGCGACGCAAGTCGATCAGCCCGCACGATAGTTTGGGCAGCCATTTAATCGTGCAAACGAAACACGATCGCGTCATGCGCGTGCTGCCGCGCGAGAATGAAGAGGTCAACGAATGCTGGATTTCGGATAAGGACCGCTATTCTTACGAGGCGCTCAATGCACCGGAACGCTTGACGCGGCCGATGTTAAAGCAAGGCGGCGTGTGGCATGAAGTGGATTGGCCTGTCGCGCTTGATTATGTATCGCATGCGTTGCGTGATGTAGCCAAAACATCTGGTGGCGAGGCCATTGGCGGCTTGTTCAGTCCGCACGCGACGCTCGAAGAGCTCTACCTTGGACAAAAATTATTGCGCGGCTTGGGTTGCGGGAATATCGACACCCGCTTGCGGCACAGCGATTTTTCAGCGGATGGACAGCGCCTGGGCATGCCTTGGTTGGGCATGAGCCTTACTCAGCTCTCGCAATTGGATCGCGTGCTGGTTGTTGGCGCATTTCTGCGCAAAGACCAGCCTTTGATAGCGCAACGCTTGCGCCAATCAGCCAAGCGCGGTGCTCAGGTGAGTTTCCTGCACAGTGCAGGGGATGATCAACTCATCAAGCAGGTTGGGCTGGCAAGCCAAGTGGTGGTTGCTCCCTCACAGTTGCCAGCGTTGCTGGCTCAAGTGGTCAAGGCGGTGGGGACACAGCAGGGCGTGGCGCTTGGTTTGGAAGGCGTTAATGTGAATTGGGCTGACTTGGTCGTATCGACTGAGGCAGGGCGCATGGCACAAAGTCTGTTGAGTGGACAAAATATCGGCATTTTGTTGGGCAATTTTGCCCAGCAGCACCCGCAAGCTGCCACATTGCATGTCTTGGCAAACAAGCTGGCTACGCTATTAAATGGCAAGTTTGGCTTTTTGGGTGAGGCGGCGAATAGCCTCGGCGCTTATGTCTCCAAAGCAATCCCGCAGACGGGCGCGCTGCCCGTTAAAGCCATGTTGGCCAAGCCACGCCAGGCATATGTGCTGTTGGGGGTTGAGCCGGAACTGGATTGCGCCGATGGCGTGGCGGCATTGCGGGCACTTAATCAGGCCAGCAGCGTGATCATGCTCTCGCCATTCAAGTCGGCTGCGGCAATGGATTATGCTGATTGCTTATTACCTGTCTCGCCCTTTACGGAAACCTCCGGCACTTTTGTGAATTGCGAAGGTCGCGTGCAGAGCTTTTATGCAGCAGTAAGGCCTTTGGCTGAGACCCGACCGGCATGGAAGGTGTTGCGCGTGTTGGCAAATCTGCTGGATTTGCCAGGTTTTGACTACACCAACAGCGAGGATGTCAAGGCAGAAGCTTTAGGTTTAGCCGCTGGTGCAATGCCAGTGGTTGTTGCCGGTCTTGATAATGGCATGGCGTCAAGGTCGGATATGTCGCTGGGTGTGGCCCAAACAGGCGGCATTGAGCGCGTAACGGATGTGCCCATACATTTTGCCGATCAGTTGGCGCGTTACGCGCCGGGGTTGCAAAAAACCAAGGATGCAGCGCATCCGACGGCGCGCATGAATGCTGCTACCATGGCTCGTTTCGGGTTGCAGCATGGCGACTGGGTAAAAGTCGGCTCTGGTGATACGGCGACTAACTTGTCAGCGGAGCCAAAATCGACCGGGAATCAAGCCACGGACGTCATGCTGCGGGCTGAGCTGGACATTGGCTTGCCTGACAATGTGGTGCGCATTGCGGCTGGACATACGGCGACGGTAGCTGTGGGCGACATGTTCGCAACCGTATCTCTAGAAAAAGCGGATAAAGCATGATGAATGCCCTTCTCGAAACTATCCAGCAGTGGTTAGGTCCGCTATTTCCCTTGGTGTGGACCTTGGTCAAAATCGTGCTGATCCTGATTCCTTTACTGCTGTCCGTGGCGTACCTGACGTTTTGGGAACGCAAGGTACTCGGCTGGATGCATGTGCGCATCGGGCCCAACCGTGTCGGCCCGTGGGGCTTGTTGCAGCCCATGGCAGACGGTCTCAAACTGTTTTTCAAAGAGGTGATCTTTCCCACTGTTGCCGATAAAAAGCTTTTTATCGTTGGCCCTGTCATGGCCATTGCGCCTGCACTTGCCATGTGGGCAGTGATCCCGTTTGCGGATGGCATGGTATTGGCCAATGTCGATGCTGGGGTGTTGTACTTGCTCGCCATTGGCTCCGTGGGCGTTTATGGCATCATCATCGCGGGGTGGGCGTCCAATTCCAAATACGCATTTCTCGGTGCCATGCGCTCGTCAGCGCAAATGATTTCTTACGAAGTGGCGATGGGCTTGGCGCTGATCAGTGTGCTCATGGTGTCTGGCAGCTTGAACCTGACCGAGATAGTGCGCGGCCAGGCGCAAGGTTATTTTGCATCGCAAGGTGCAGGCTTTTTATCCTGGAACTGGTTGCCCTTGCTCCCCGTGTTTGCTGTGTATCTGATCTCTGGCGTGGCAGAACTCAATCGTGCGCCGTTTGATGTGGTTGAAGGCGAGTCCGAAATCGTGGCGGGTCACATGGTGGAGTATTCCGGCATGTCGTTTGCCATGTTCTTCCTTGCTGAATACGCCAACATGATTCTGGTGTCGGCCATGGTCGCCGTCTTCTTCTTGGGCGGCTGGTTGTCGCCCGTCGGCTTTTTGCCTGATGGCTTATTTTGGCTGGCGGTAAAAATATCTGCGGGCCTCTTTTTCTTCCTCTGGATTCGTGCCACTTTCCCGCGCTACCGCTATGACCAGATCATGCGTTTGGGCTGGAAGGTATTTGTTCCGCTGACACTATTATGGATTCTGGTGGTTGGCGTCTGGATGATGTCGCCCATGAATATCTGGAAATAAGCGGAGATCAGAACAGGAGTTTGCTATGGATATGCGTTATGGGTGCTAAAGACTTCATTGGCAGTTTGTTTCTCAAAGAACTGTTCAAAGGTATGGCGGTAACAGGCCGTTATATGTTTGCGCGCAAAATCACTGTGCAGTTTCCAGAAGAAAAAACGCCGCAAAGCAACCGCTTTCGTGGCTTGCACGCCTTGCGCCGTTACCCGAACGGTGAGGAACGTTGCATTGCCTGCAAGCTTTGTGAAGCCGTTTGTCCGGCGATGGCCATTACCATTGAGTCTGCGCAACGTGACGATGGCAGCCGGCGGACAACGCGCTATGACATTGATTTGGTCAAGTGTATTTTTTGCGGCTTTTGCGAAGAGGCTTGCCCAGTGGATGCGATCGTTGAAACCCGTGTGTTTGAATACCACGGCGAAACACGGGGCGATTTGCATTACACCAAGCAAATGCTGCTGGCTGTTGGCGATCGATATGAAGATCAAATTGCGGCTGATCGCGAAGCAGACGCCCGTTTCCGGTAACAGATAAGCGCTATGGAATTTACCTCCTTTCTTTTTTACCTCTTTGCAGCGGTGATGTTGTTTTCTGCGCTGCGTGTCATTACCGCACGCAACCCGGTGCATGCCGTGCTGTTTCTTGTCCTGGCGTTTTTTAACGCTGCGGGCTTATGGCTGCTGCTACAGGCTGAATTTTTAGCCATTGCCCTGATCATGGTGTATGTCGGCGCGGTCATGGTGCTGTTTTTATTCGTCGTCATGATGCTGGACATCAATATCGAAAGAATCCGTTTGGGCTTTTGGCGCCACTTGCCGCTGGGGGCTGCGGTAGGCGGGATCATGGTGATCGAGATGACGGCTGTGCTCACCGGCCTGTACTTTGGTTTGGACAACTTCCCAGCGCAGTTGGCCGATGCGGCAGCGACTGCAGAAGGCAGCAATACCAAAGCGCTGGCACGCAGCTTATTCACCGATTATGTTTACCCGTTTGAATTGGCCTCCGTGATTTTGCTGGTGGCCATTATTGCGGCCGTGATGCTGACTTTGCGTGAGCGCAAGGATACGAAAGGCATGCGGCCCGCAGATCAAATTGCGATCAAGCGCAGTGATCGTGTACGCCTAGTGAAGATGGCATCGGTGACTGATTCGAATGCTTCAAACTTGGCGGCTACGTTAGATACGGCAACCGATGCTAAAGGCGGTGCATCACAATGATTTCCCTTTCTCATTATTTAACGCTTGCGGCGATTTTGTTTGCCATCAGCATCGTGGGCATTTTCCTCAATCGAAAAAACCTGATTGTTTTACTCATGGCGATCGAACTCATGCTGCTGGCTGTCAATCTTAATTTTGTTGCTTTCTCGCATTATTTGCACAACTTATCAGGCCAGCTGTTTGTCTTTTTTATCCTGGTTGTCGCAGCTGCCGAATCGGGTATTGGCCTGGCGATTCTGGTCGTGTTGTTCCGTAACCTGTCTTCGATTCACGTCGATGATCTTGATCAGTTAAAGGGTTAAGCCATGGACATGAAAACCCTTTATCTGCTGGTTCCGCTCGCGCCTTTGGCAGGTGCGCTTCTGGCTGGGCTATTCGGCAAGCTCATTGGCCGCACCGGTGCGCACGTGGTCACCATTGCCGGTGTGCTGGTTGCCTTGATCGCATCTGTGGTGATCTTTCAAGACGTGCAAGCAGGACACCATTTCAATGGTTCGGTCTATACCTGGCTTGAGTCTGGCGGCTTGTCTTTGCATGTCGGATTCCTGATTGATCCGCTCACTGTGATGATGATGCTGGTCGTCACCTTTGTCTCGCTCATGGTGCATATCTACACCATCGGTTATATGGCGGACGATCCGGGTTATCAACGGTTTTTCAGCTACATCTCCTTATTCACCTTCTCGATGCTGATGCTGGTGATGAGCAACAATTTTGTCCAGCTGTTTTTCGGTTGGGAGGCTGTAGGCCTGGTCTCCTACCTGCTGATTGGCTTCTGGTATAAGCGGCCCACCGCGATTTACGCCAACCTCAAAGCCTTTTTGGTCAACCGCGTAGGCGATTTTGGCTTTTTGCTGGGCATCGCCCTCATTGCCGCTTATGCGGGCAGCCTGGATTACGCTGAGGTGTTTGCCAAGCGCAACGAATTGGCGGCGATGACGGAAACGGTTACGCAATGGCCGTTGATGACGGCAATTTGCATTTGTCTTTTCATTGGCGCCATGGGTAAATCAGCGCAAGTGCCCCTGCATGTCTGGCTGCCTGACTCGATGGAAGGCCCAACGCCGATTTCAGCCCTGATCCATGCGGCGACCATGGTGACGGCCGGTATTTTCATGGTGACCCGCATGTCGCCCTTGTTTGAGTTATCTGATACGGCCTTGTCTTTTGTGCTGGTGATTGGTTCTATCACGGCCTTGTTCATGGGTTTTTTGGGCATCATCCAGAATGACATCAAACGCGTGGTGGCCTATTCAACGCTGTCCCAGCTGGGCTACATGACGGTTGCGCTGGGTGTGTCAGCTTATCCGATTGCCGTATTCCATTTGATGACGCATGCTTTCTTTAAAGCACTGTTATTTTTAGGCGCAGGCTCGGTCATCATGGGTTGCCACCATAACCAGGACATGCGCTACATGGGGGGCTTGAGGAAATACATGCCGATTACCTGGATTACGTCCTTGCTGGGTTCGCTTGCCTTGATCGGCTTTCCATTTTTCTCCGGTTTTTATTCGAAAGACTCAATCATCGAAGCCGTGCACGCCTCCCATATCTGGGGTAGCGGGTTTGCTTATTTCTCTGTCATGGTGGGCGTGTTTGTCACCGCGTTTTATTCTTTCCGCATGTACTTCATGGTGTTTCATGGTACTGAGCGCTTTGATCAGGCACCACATGACCCCCATCATGGCCATGATGATCATCATCATTCTGCCAAACCGCACGAATCACCCTGGGTTGTGACTTTGCCACTCATCCTGCTGGCGATTCCCTCGGTGGTGATTGGCTATTTCACTATCCAGCCCATGCTGTATGGCGAATGGTTTGCTTCGGTGATCACCATTGATGCGGTTAAACATCCCGCAGTATCACTTCTGGCAGAAGAGTTCCATGGGGCGTTTGCCATGGCGATTCACGGGCTGACCAGTTTGCCGTTCATATTGGCCATGAGCGGCGTTGGCTTGTCGTGGCTCTTTTATCTCAAGCGGCCGGATATTCCTGCGACGATTCAAAAATCAGTCAAGCCACTCTATACCCTGCTGGAAAATAAATACTATTTTGACAAGTTCAATGAAGTGGTCTTCGCGGGGGGCGCGCGCTTGCTAGGCCGTGGCTTGTGGAAAGGTGGCGATCAGATGCTGATTGACGGCCTGATTGTCAATGGCTCGGCCAGGTTCGTTGGCTGGCTTGCGGGCGTTGTGCGCAAACTGCAAACCGGACATATTTACCAGTATGCATTCGGAATGATATTTGGCGTCGTCGCATTGCTGACGTATTTTTTGTATTGGTTTAACCGGGTCTGAGATAGCCACATGAATGCGTATTTATTGAGTTTAGCCATCTGGGTTCCCATTCTGGGTGCAATCCCCGTGCTGTTGCTTGGGTCAGAGCGTCGTTTTTTAGTTCGCTGGCTGTCCCTGGCCGTGGCCATTGCTGGTTTGCTCGTGACTATTCCCTTGTACACCGGTTTTGATCCTGCGGTTGTCGGCATGCAGTTTGTCGAGCAAGCGCCGTGGGTGCCACGGTTTAACTTGCAATATCTGCTGGGGGTGGATGGGATATCCATGCCTTTTATTCTGCTCAACAGCTTCATCACCATCATGGTGGTGTTAGCCGGCTGGGAAGTGATTGCCACGAAACAAGCGCAATACATGGCAGCATTTTTGATCATGTCCGGCTTGACGAACGGCATTTTCAGTGCCCTTGATGGCGTGCTGTTTTATGTCTTTTTTGAAGCGTCACTGATCCCGATGTATCTGATTATCGGCGTATGGGGCGGGCCGAATCGCGTGTATGCCGCGGTCAAATTCTTCCTCTACACCTTGCTGGGCTCTTTGCTCATGCTGGTTGCTTTGATCTGGCTCTTCCTGGATGCGGGTGGCAGCGCAAATATTCTGGACTGGCATCAGCTCAAAATCGGCATGGCACCGCAGATTTTGATTTTCATCGCCTTCCTGGTTTCGTTTGCCGTCAAGGTGCCCATGTGGCCCGTGCATACCTGGTTGCCTGACGCCCACGTTGAAGCACCTACCGGTGGTTCCGTCGTCCTCGCTGCGATCGCCTTGAAGCTCGGTGCTTACGGGTTTCTACGGTTTTCCCTGCCTATCGCGCCAGATGCGAGCCATTATTTGGCCCCTTTGATGATTGCGTTATCGCTGACCGCGATCATTTACATCGGCTTTGTTGCCCTGGTTCAAGCCGACATGAAAAAACTGGTGGCCTATTCATCCATCTCGCACATGGGCTTTGTCACGCTGGGCTTTTTTATCTTTAATTCTCTCGGCATTGAAGGCGCGCTGGTGCAGATGATTTCGCATGGCTTTGTCTCCGCTGCCATGTTTTTGTGTATCGGTGTGATGTATGACCGCATGCACTCACGCCAAATCGCGGATTACGGTGGTGTGGTGAACACCATGCCCAAGTTTGCGGCTTTTTTTATGTTGTTCTCCATGGCAAATGCCGGTTTGCCAGCCACCTCCGGCTTTGTGGGGGAGTTCATGGTGGTACTCGGTGCAGTGAAATTCAATTTCTTCACCGGCATGGCAGCGGCTGTCACGCTTATTCTGGGCGCCGCTTACACTTTATGGATGTACAAGCGGGTGATATTCGGTGAGATTACGAATCCCCATGTGGCTGAGTTAACTGATATTGGCCGGCGCGAATTCCTGATTCTGGCGCTGCTTGCGGTTTGTGTATTGGCCATGGGGCTATACCCTTATCCATTCACTGAAGTGATGCACACATCAGTCGATAATCTGTTGAAGCATGTGGCAGTGAGCAAGCTTTAATACCCGATGACTCAACGCTGAGATAACCGAGAAATTTGATGCTGAATAATTTCGTAGTCCCCGACTTTTATCCCCTCGCACCAGAAATTCTTCTGTTGTCGATGTCATTTGTCATCTTGCTGGCTGATTTGGTGTTAGGCAAGACCCAGCGTTGGGTCGCTTTTGCGCTAAGCATCATCACCTTGCTGGGCTGTGCTGCGTTAACGGTAATGACGGCCGATGGTCAGACCGCGTTAACCATGAACAATTTATTTGTGGATGATTTGTTGAGTGACTTTCTCAAATTGATGACTTATCTGTCTGTCATCATGGTGCTGGTATACGGTCGTCAATATCTTGTTGTGCGCGGCTTGGACAAAGGCGAGTTTTATCTGCTTGTGCTGTTTGCCACCCTGGGCATGATGGTGATGATTTCTGCCGCCAGCCTGTTAACGCTTTATTTGGGTCTGGAGTTGATGTCCTTGTCGCTCTACGCCTTGGTTGCGATAGACCGGGACTCCAAGCGGGCAACAGAAGCGGCTATGAAGTATTTTGTGCTGGGCGCTCTGGCTTCCGGCTTGTTGCTGTATGGTATGTCCATGGTCTATGGCGCAACGGGCAACCTCAATATCGCCGATATTTCGCAGGTGTTGTATCAGGGCCAGGCTGATAAAACTGTACTTGTTTTCGGACTGGTCTTCATCGTGGCAGGCATTGCTTTCAAGCTCGGCGTGGTGCCATTCCACATGTGGGTTCCCGATGTGTATCACGGCGCGCCGACCGTAGTGACCATGCTGATCGGCACGGCGCCCAAACTTGCCGCTTTTGCCATGACCTTGCGTTTGCTGGTGTATGCCTTGTTTGCCGTGGTCGCAGAATGGCAACAGATGTTGTTGATCATGGCCGTGCTCTCGATTGCCCTGGGGAACTTGGCCGCCATTGCGCAAAAGAATATCAAACGCATGTTAGCTTATTCCGCCATTTCACACATGGGTTTCATGTTGCTCGGCTTGACTTCTGGCGTCATTGGCAAAGAGGTCGATCCTTTTACGGCAATTAACGCTTATAGCTCATCGCTGTACTACACTCTGGCGTATGTACTCATGTCTCTGGGTTCTTTTGGCATGGTGTTATTGCTGTCCCGCGCAGGCCATGAAGCGGAAGAACTGGATGACTTCAAGGGTTTGAACCAACGCAGCCCATGGTTTGCCGGCATGATGCTGATATTTATGCTTTCCATGGCAGGCATTCCATTCTTTATCGGCTTTTTTGCCAAATTCGCTGTGCTGACCGCAGCCATTAAAGCCGGGCATTTGTATGTGGCCATTGGCGCGGTGATGTTTTCCCTGGTCGGCGCGTTTTATTATCTACGCGTCATTAAGCTCATGTATTTCGATGCGGCAGGGGATAAGACACCCTTGCTGGCACGAACAAGTTTTCGCGTCCTGCTCTCGCTTAACGGCCTTGCTGTGGCAGCGTTTGGATTATTCCCCGACGCAGTGATGTCGTTGTGTACGGCGGTTCTGCTGCATTCACTTTAAGTTGCTTGGCGTTTTTCCAATCAACGTCAACTGCCCGATCAACCCAAATTGTAAACATCAGGCGTCATGACTGATAAAGGCGACGGCCAGCTCATTGAACATACTGTTTCGAGCGAGCCGGTCTTTGACGGCAAGCTGCTGCGAGTGCGTCGGGACCAAGTGCGTTTGCCCGACGGTCAGCCCGCCGTGCGTGAATGGATAGCGCATCCTGGGGCTGTGGTTATAGTGGCTTTGCTTGATAACGGACAACTCTTGTTCGAGCGACAGTATCGTTACGCGCTACACCGTGTTTTTTTAGAGCTGCCCGCTGGCAAGATTGACCCTAACGAGCATCCGCTGGACACAGCCAAGCGTGAGTTGCGCGAAGAAACGGGTTATCAAGCCAAGGTATGGCGGCACTTGGGCGTGATGCATCCCTGCATCGGTTATTCGGACGAAAAGATAGACATATTTTTGGCTGAAGGCTTGATCTATGTTGGCCATGAGCGCGACCATGGCGAGTTTCTGGAATTGATCGAAATGGGTGTTGCTGATGCCTTGATGGCGGTGCGGGACGGTGAAATTACCGATGCCAAAACCATCACGGCACTCCTGTGGGCGGAAAAGATTGTTAACGGTTCTTGGTCCATGCCTGAATAATCGGGCAGTATTTTATTGATCCGGCCAGCATATGTTTGATGTCCGTTCGTCCTGTGCACAATCAAGGGAACCCCCGCCTTGCAGGTGCACGATTCATCTTACCGCTAGATTGACTGTTACGACACTGGCAAAGTCAAATTTCAGCATCATCCATTCAGCAGGCGCCATGCCATGGGCTAAGCCGATAATGACTTTCATCACGCCCGCATGGGTGACTAAAGCAAGTTGATCTGCGCTTTGGCTTAGCTTGCGTTGCACTTCTAGTTCAGCCAGAAAATCATGCACGCGGGTTTGCAGTTGAGTGGCTGATTCACCTTGCGGCGGGGTAAACCCTGTCGGATTACTGGCCCAGGCGGTGAGCATATCGCGATCAATCTCATCCCACGCATGCATTTCCCACGCGCCAAAGTTCATCTCCCTGAGGCGGGTATCGCTTAACGGGGCAGGGTGCAAGGCTTCGGCCAGCAAACGGCAGCGCGTGAGGGGGCTGGTATAGACAGTCAAGTCTTCTGGCAGCTGGGCCCTTATTGATGCGGCGAGGGTCTGAAGATTTTCCTCGCTGTCACGCAAGGGCAGATCACTTGCACCGTAGCAAATGCCTTCCCTGACATCGGGTTGCGGGTGGCGAATCAGGTATAGCTGCACAGCAATCCCAAGTAAAAAAACAGTTCGGTGAGTTGCTGAGTCGCACCCAGGCAATCCCCCGTGTAGCCGCCCAGATGACGCACAAAATAGCGGGCGGCCAACCAGGTGCATAGCGCAACAGCCAGCAAGGCAATGGCCAGTGGGATCGCTGGCAACAGCACACACGGCGCCAAGCCAAAAAAGGCGGCAAGCGCTAATTCATGCGGTGCCAGGCGCACGGCCAAGGGTTTGGATTTGGCGCTTGCGTCATCGCGCACGTAGTCCAGATTAAAGATGAGCGTGGTGGATGCCAGGCGTGATACCGTGTGTCCGGCCACAATCGCTGCGCACAGAGTATAGATATGCCATTGATAGGCCATCTCCAGCAAGCTGTTCCATTTAGCTAACAAAATCAGCACTACGCCTATCGTGGCATAGCTGCCCACGCGGGCGTCTTTCATGATGGTCAGGATTTGCGATTTATCCCAGCCGCCGCCAAAGCCATCGCAGGCATCGGCAAAGCCATCTTCATGAAACGCACCGGTGGCTAAAATACTCGCCGCCATGCCCAGCACGACCGCCAGCGTTAAAGGCAAGACCCTGGCCGCCAGGAGTGTGACAGCCGCAGCGATCAGCCCGACGACGGCGCCGACCAACGGAAAGTAACGTGCAGCGTGGTTGAGCTGTTCCTGACTATGCCCCACCCAGGCCGGCACGGGCAGGCGGGTGAAAAAGCGCAGCGCGGCAAAAAAGTAGATGAGCTGATTGCGTAGCCATTGCAAGGTCTTGGTTGTCATGGGGTTTCTTCGTCAATCTGCCTGGCTCACACCTGCAGAATCAAAACTCGCCATCTCATTGAGTACAGCGCAAGCGGCGGTAAGCAGCGGCAAGGCCAGGGCGGCTCCCGTGCCTTCGCCTAAGCGCAGGTCCAAGTTCAGCAAAGGTTTAGCATCCAGGTAATCCAGTTGCAGTCTGTGTCCCGCTTCATTGGAACAGTGGGAAAACACACAATAGTCGAGAATTTCAGGGGACATCCGAGCCGCGACAAGCAGGGCGCTAGTGACAATGAAACCATCAATCACCAACACCAAGTGCTTAGCGGCTGCTGCCAGCATGGCGCCACTTAACAGGGCAATTTCAAAACCGCCAAAGCGGGCTAGGACATCCAGCGGTGCATCTTTTGTCGCCATGTCGGCTACTGACCAAAGCGCTATGGCTTGTGCCAGCAAAGCGCGTTTTCTTGCCAGGCCTTCATCATCCAAACCTGTGCCACGGCCGATCACGTTATCCAGCGCCAAGCCGGTTAAACAATGCGTGAGCAAGGAAGCAGACGCCGTATTGCCGATACCCATTTCGCCAAACCCCAGCGTGTTGCAACCCGTTGCCGCCAGGTTTGAGACGATATCGACACCGTGCCGCATCGCTTGGGCACATTGGTCGGCAGTCATGGCCGCACCCTCAAGGTAATTCGCCGTCCCGTCAGCGCCGACTTTTACATCAAGCAATCCTGCACGCTTGCCAAACGCGTGTGCGACCCCTGCATCCGCAATGACGAGTTGCGTGTTGGCTTGCCGCGCCAGCACATTGACCGCCGCGCCACCCGCCAAAAAGTTTTCTACCATCTGCCAGGTCACTTCTTGCGGATAGGCCGATATGCCTGCCTTGGCCGCACCGTGGTCGCCTGCGGCGACGAGAATATGCGGCTGAAGGATGCGTGGCGTGAGCGTGTTTTGTATCTGGCCGATCTGCATCGCCAATGTTTCCAGTTGCCCAAGCGCGCCGAGCGGTTTGGTTTTGCCGTTCATTTTTGCCTGCAAGGCGGCAGTCAGGGAACAATTAAGCAGGGGAGGGCGAGGTAATTCAGCGCACAAGGGTGTGGAGGACATAAATGGGACATAAGCGCGGGACATAAGCGGCTAACTTGGAATTAAGTGCCAATTATCCTCGATTCGTGCGCCGCCTCGCCGGTTGTTTCGTCTATCTTCTTCAACGACTGACAAAGAAAAGTGAGGCGTTTTACAGGCGTCACGCTTGTTCCACACCTGCAAAACCGGCTGCGGGATAACGCGCGCCAGAAACGTGTGCTGGCAAGAAGAGTTCATCCAGTGTCGCCAGCTCAGCGGCAGTCAATGTGATTGCCGCAGCAGCCATGTTTTGTTCCACATAATGTATCTGTCGCGTGCCTGGAATCGGTATGACGTGCGGATGTTTATTCAGCAACCAGGCCAGCGCGATGTGCGCGTTGGTGAAGCCACGCGCAGTCGAAAAGGCTTGTAATTTATCCACCAGGGCTTGATTGACGATGGCCGCTTCACCTTGAAAGCGCGGATTGAATTTGCGAAAGTCATCTTCCGCCAAGGTATCGCTCTTTACCGTGCCCGTCAGAAACGCCCGCCCGAGCGGACTGTAAGCCACAAAGCTTGCTCCTAACTCAGCGCATACCGCCAGCAGGCCATTTTCCGGCCCGCGTGACCATAATGAATATTCGCTTTGCACCGCCGCGATGGGGTGGACTGCGTTGGCGCGTCGCAATGTGGCGGGAGAGATTTCCGATAAACCCAACTGCCGCACTTTGCCCGCATGGACGAGATCGGCCATTGCGCCCACCACTTCTTCAATCGGCACATCAGCCTGGCGACGGTGGCAATAGTAAAGATCAATCTCATCCACCCCCAGGCGTTGCAGCGAGGCCTCGCACGCGGCGCGGATGTAATCCGGGTGGTTGTCAATCTGCCGCTCATATTGCCCGGCTTGCCGCACGATGCCAAATTTCGTCGCGATGACAACTTTTCGTCGCCGCGCTGTGTTGCCTTGTTTGATGAATTCGCCCAACAAGCGTTCGTTATGGCCCATGCCATAGGTGTCGGCTGTGTCAAAGAAGTTGACGCCCAGATCCAGCGCGCGAGTCAAGGTGGCGAGCGATTGCTGATCATCGCTCGGGCCATAAAACTCGCTCATGCCCATGCAGCCCAGGCCGATTTCGGCAAGGGCGATGTCGGAATTTCCCAAAAGGCGGGTTTTCATGGCCGGGTGCTTAACCCGCGCTCGCCTGGTCCAGCTGCTCGATGGATGCTGGATCCAGATGCAGCCGGGTTGCATCAATCAGGCTTTGCAGTTGGCTGAGTGATGTTGCGCTGGCAATTGGGGCGGTGATGGTGGGACGCGCCATGAGCCAGGCGAGTGCGACGACGGCAGGGCTTGTTGCCTTGTCTTTCGCCACCGTGTCGAGCGCGGCCAGGATACGCAGGCCGCGTTCATCCAGATAGCGTTTGACCAGGCCGCCGCGGGCTGAATTGCAATCTGCCTCGGTGCGGTATTTGCCGGTGAGAAAGCCGCTGGCCAGCGCAAAATAAGGGATTACGCCCAGGCCATGCTTCTGGCAAACCGCTTGCAAGCCCTCTTCATAGGCCGCGCGGTCGTGCAGGTTATACAGTGGCTGCAAGCTCTGATACGCAGGCAGGCCATGGTTTTTGCTGATTTGCAGCGCTTCTTCCAGGCGATTTGGGGTGTAGTTGGAAGCGCCAATCACGCGCACTTTGCCTTGCTTGATGAGTTGATCGAACGCTTCCAGCGTTTCGGTGAGCGGCGTATTTTCGTCGTCCAGATGTGCTTGGTAAAGATCAATGTAATCGGTTTGCAAGCGCCGCAACGAGGCTTCTACCGCTTTGAAAATGTAGTCTTTGGAGAGTCCCTGCCGACCATCGCCCATATCCATGCCGACTTTGGTGGAAAGAATCACCCGGTTGCGGTTGCCGCGCGCCTTCATCCATTTGCCGAGCACGGTTTCCGATTCGCCGCCCTGATTGCCAGGGATAAAGCGCGAGTACACGTCGGCCGTGTCGATGAAATCAAAGCCTGCGGCCATGAAGGCATCGAGTATCTCGAAGGATTGCGTTTCATCCAGCGTCCAGCCAAACACATTGCCGCCAAACATGAGCGGGGCGACTTTAATATCTGAATGTCCTAAGCTTCTTTTTTGCATGAT
>LNAP01001409.1_pt1 | contig 25552 bp, 28 predicted proteins | sample 602601 | NCBI WGS metagenome assembly LNAP01 (sample SAMN02440304, study PRJNA202911) | soil metagenome | biome: Subtropical and temperate rainforests or woodlands; isolation source: soil samples (1 kg each in a 20% v/v slurry with milli Q water) were... ...
GCCTCATCGAAGAAGAACACCAGCCGCGGCCGGTCGAGATCGCCGCCTATGGCTGTACAAGCCAGGGCCTGGCCCATCGGATCGGGAAGTGGACGCTCGATACCGAACAGCATGAATTCGAAACCGCTTCCTGGCGGGCCAGCTATGACCAGGCGAACTTGGCGCCGGGTCAGATCGTCAAGATCGCCGATCCGGCATTCGCCCAGGCCCGGTATGGCGGCCGCGTCAAGTCGGCAACCGATACGACCGTCATTCTGGACGCGCCGGTCAACCTCGTCCCGACCGAACTGCCGCCCTATGACACCTATAATCTCTCGGTCGTCATGCCGAACGGCACGATCGAGGAGCGAACCGTTACCAATTCGCTCGGCACGACAGATACGCTGACCGTCGACCCGGCATTCTCCACCGCGCCGCTGCCTGAGGCGATGTGGATTGTGTCCAGCTCGGCGGTCGAGCCGCGCATGTTCCGGGTGATCACGGTCAAGGAAGCGGACAACCATCTCTTCGATATCACGGCGCTGTTCCATGACCCGACGAAATACGCCCGGATCGAGCAGAACATCAATCTGCCGCCGCCGAGCTACAGCTCAATACCGACCGGCCCGATCGCTTCGCCGCTCAATCTGAGCATTCATGAATACCTCTATCAGGTGGGGTCGACTGTATTCTCGGCCGTTGCGTGCTCCTGGACCGCACCCAGCGATCCGCGCGTCATCACCTATGAATTCGAGGCCCGCCGGCCCGGCGATCCGACCTATATCGTCAAGGATGCAACGCCGGATAAGACGTTCGAGGTGACGCAGACCACGGATGGCGATTTCAGTTTCCGGGTCCGGTCGCTTGACGGTATCGGCCGCCGCAGTCCCTGGACCACGTTCAACGGAACGCTGCGCGCCTTCGGCATTGAGCCTGCGGATGTGCAGAATCCCCGCATCTCGGTTCTTGGCGAAACAGCCACTCTTTCATGGGATGCGGTCCCGGATCTGGATCTGGACCACTACCGAATAAAATACTCGCCCTCTATTTCGGGGGCGACATGGGGAAGCTCGACAGACCTTGTCCCCAAGACCAAATCAACAAGCATTCAGGTGCCGGCTCTGACCGGCACTTATCTTATCAAGGCCGTGGATACCAGCCTGACGGAGAGCATTAACGCAGCCATCCTTGAGCCGACGATCGACAGCATCCTCGACTTCGATGTGACCGAGACGGTCACCGAAGACCCGACCTTCGCCGGCGTTAAGACCGGCTGCGAGGTTGACGGAGATCTCGGGGGCCTGATCATTTCCGACGTGAGCAGCGATGAGTCCGAAGCGCTGTACGAGTTCGCCACAATCGTCGATCTGGGCGATGTCTATACATCCCGGCTGTCCGCCTCTCTGCGTGCCGGCGGTGTCGATCTGACGACGGACTTCTTTGGCCCGGCCGACTTCTTCGGCCCATCCGACTATTTCAATTCCGATCCGAGCGATTGGCGGGTCGATCTCGAAATGAGCCTGACCATGTCGGATCCGAGTAGCTCGCCGGCGGGCTGGTCACCATGGGCCCCGCTGGTGATTGCCGATTATTCGTTTCGCGCAGCCCGGTTCCGCGCCAGGCTCTTCAGCTTCCAGGCGGGCACGACGACGCTGATCACGGATCTCTCCGTCAAGGTGAACATGCCGGACCGTGTTGTGGCCGTGCAGGATCAGATTTCCGGAACAGCACCAGGTGGATATCGGGTCGACTTCGCCCCGCCATTCAAGAAGCTGAGCGGCATCGCGATTGCAGCCCACGACATGGTCTCCGGGGATCACTTCGAAATCACTGCGAAGGACGAAACCGGCTTCACCATCCTCTTCAAGAACGCGGCCAGCTCAGTCGTATCACGAATTTTCTCAGCCGTAGCAAAGGGTTATGGAAAGATCGTTGCCTAATCGAGATGCGCCCAGCTCTTTTTGTTTCTTATCTGGCTGACGGTTGCCCTTGAGACGCCATAGGTCGCGGCGATTGTGGAGATGGTGCCGGCGGCAAGCCGAATTTCTCTGACTTGCTGTTCTTTCAATTTGGCCGTTGACGATTTCTCCCCTTGCCGACGTGCCGACCGCCCCTTCGCTGCCATGTCCGCTGAATTTTCAGCGGGTGTTCCGAGGAAAAGGTGATCTGGCCTAACGCAGGCCGGGTTGTCGCACCTGTGGCAGATGAATAGGCCGTCCGGCACTTCGATGCCAGAGAGGATCAGAGAGACCTTTGTCGCACGCACGTTTCGATCGCCCCACCAAAGCACGCCGTAGCCTTTAATTCTTGCTGCCGTCCACAGCCAGCAATCGTCTGACTTATCGACGCAGCTCCAGAATCGGTGCCCGAGCCCAGCCGTCGTCTTGCCGAACGAACGATAGCAAACCGGAGAGCAAAAGCGGCCGGCCTTATGTCTGGATGCCGGCTTAAACATCAGCCCGCATTGTTCGCACGCATGCATTGGAAGTCTGTCGTAACGCATCAGTGTTCCTCGTTTAGTTTCATCAAGGGATTATAGCACAAATGAGTCAGGCCACTAACTACGGCGTGCCGACAGTAGCGGACGCGCCAAAGTCGCCGCAGGTCATGGCCGAAGCGATGAACGATAGCTTTGGCGCGATCATCAGTTCTCACAGCGGAACATCGCGGCCGAGCTATGCCGTGGAAGGAACGATCTGGGTCGACAAGGTCAGCTCGACCATCGCCTATATCAATTATTTCGTTGATCCGGATGACATCCGGATTGCGGAATACAATCCGACGAGCGGAGCCCTGACATTCATCAACATCCCAGATGGGTTCATCAGTTTCGGCAAGCTGAAGGCTGATATTTTCAATGCCATTGATGCGGTGGCGGTCGATACAGACGATCATTTCCTGATCGTTGATGAAACCGATGGCACCATTAAGCGTCTGGCGCTGTCTGATGTCATTAATGCGGCATCGTCTCCGCCGCCAGTCGGCTCCGTTTTCTCCTATGTCGGTGGCACCGCCCCGACCGGATATCTGCTCTGCGACGGCACGGCTTATAGCCGGACCACCTACAATGATCTGTACGCTGTGTGCCTCACAACCTATGGCGCCGGCGACGGTTCGACCACATTCAATGTCCCTGACTTCCGCGGCCGATCGCCGATGGGCGAGGGCCAGGGTACATCCCTGACCAACCGCCTGCGCGGCGCCAAGCTCGGCGAAGAGAACCATGTTCTGAGCGGAACAGAGATGCCCAGCCATACCCACGGCAATACGATCCAGGGCCTGGCGGGATCGGGCGGCAACCGCGGTTGGCCGGTCGGCGGCGGTGGGCTGAACATTACTCAGGGATCAACCGGCTCCGCCGGTGGTGGTGCTGGCCATAACACGGTCCACCCAGTCCTGATCACCAACTTCATCATCAAATACTGACCGGGAGGCCCGATCATGAAACGGATCTTTGCGGCCGCTCTCGCGGTCTTTTTTATGTCTGCCGCGCCGGCAATGGCCGAGAGCGCCTGTTTCACCAGCGATGACCTGCTGGCCAATCTGCATGCCGCCAATAAGAGGATCCGCATAAAGGTGGAACGCATCACCGGCGATGATGTCGCAGAGATCTTGCCGCGCCTGATCAAGGTTGCTGGCCGTGACCTCTATGGCGATGAGATTTTGGTGCTCAGCGCCGCCCAGCCCGGGTCGAGCAGCATCATCGCCATTCTCAATAAGGGCTGTGTCCTCGTGCGGATGAAAGGTTCCGCCGCCGATGTCGAGCAGCTGATCGGCACGGGGGCTTGAGCATGGGAGAGATCGATCCTCAACAGTTCGGCGAATTGAAGGCGACCGTGGCGCATTTCGAAGAATCAATGGATGACCTGAAGGCCGAGATGAAAAAACTGGCGGCGGACCTCAGTAAGCTCGCGGAGTCGGTTGCCGCCCTCACGAAACGCCTGGATAAAGCGCGCAACTGGTGGCAGCTGCTGGTGATCCAGGGGGCGATTATTAGCGCCGCCGCTGCGTTCGGCGCGTGGCTGTGGGACCATTGGCCGTTCCGCGGCTGACCGCATGAAATCGCCAATATCAACCTTGCGCTGCCCGAAGTGCGGCGAGCCCGTCTATCGGGCCGGCAATGTGCATGAAGGCGGCTCGAAGTCGGGGACCGTCCGATACGGCCACAAGATGCCACACCGCAAGACATGCGGCTGGCACGGCACGAAACCGATCGGCATTGAGGTGGAGGAATCACGCGGCGTTGATCGTGCCGGATCAGAAGCCCTGTTCAAATCGATCAAGGGCCGCCGCAAGGCCCGGTATGTCATCACCTCTGCTCAGAATGCCACGCCGATCAATAAGGCGTTCCTGGCCAGCCTGCTGACCTATTGCCGGGTCAATGATGCCCAGCTGATCGTCATCCCATACCGATATAAGAACCCAACCTCGATCTGGTCAGCCAAAGCCGAGCATGACGACTGGTGGGCACCGGAGATCACCAAATACCTGCTCGACATCCGGGTTGCCTTGAATCCGAACCTTGTTCTCCTGGCCGATATCAAGACACAGCCCACGGCCTCATCGCCACTGACCGGCTTCGAGACGATGACCGGCAGTCAATCAGCGATCGTCGGACATCCGAAGATCGAACTGGTCACGGTACCGACGCCGCAGTCCCGCATGGCCAAGATCATGACCACCACGGGAGCGGTGACAGAGAAGAACTATATCCCGTCGAAGGCGGGCAAGAAGGGCGAGCACCATCATACGTTCGGCGCCGCCGTGGTCGAAGTTGATGGCAAGCGCTTCCATCTCCGGCAGTTAAATGCCGTGCGGGATGGAAGCTTCTGCGATCTCGATCGAGAGTATGCCGGGGAGAAAGTGACGAAGTGCCGAGTAGAGGCACTTGTCATGGGCGATACCCATGAGGAGTTCGTCGACCCCGATGTGGTCAAGGCAACGTTCGTTGGCCCCAAGAGCATCGTCGCCACACTTAAGCCGAAGTACCTCGTTTGGCATGATCTTCATGATTTTTACAGCCGAAATCATCATCATAGGGGCGAAGTTTTCATCAATTACGTGAAGCACCATTCCGGCCGGGACAATGTTCGGAAGGCGCTTGAGCAGACTTTCGCCTTTGTCGATCGCGTCACGCCGAAGGATGCGATCAACATATTTGTGCCGAGCAATCACCCCGATGCACTGGCGCGATGGGTGAAAGAGACAGATCCGCGCACCGATCCGGAGAACTGCGTCTTCTGGGCAGAGACCTTCCGTGTGATGTGCGAGGGATCGAAGTGGACGGACACCGGCGCCAGGACGATTGACCCGTTCGTCTATTGGGCGAAGCGGATGTTGAAGACTGTCGGCCAGGGGAAATTCCCGAGCCGCAGCGACAGCGTCATGATCTGCGGAATCGATGTCAATCACCACGGGGACGCCGGCCCGAATGGCGCCAAAGGCAACCTACTCGGCTTTACCAAGATCGGCGTGAAGACTGTCACGGCACATGGCCATTCTCCCGGGATCAAAGACGGCGCCTATCGTGTCGGCCTGAATGCCCGGAAGAACATGGAGTATGTCCGCGGCCCGTCATCGTGGATGCACACCGACTGCCTTATCTACGGAAACGGCAAGCGATCTCTGCTTTTCATCATCGACGGGCGCCATAGAGCATGACAATTATTGCCTATCGAGATGGCACAATGGCTGCCGACAGCGTAATGCAGCTTGGCGAGAACAAATCCCCCTGCCGAAAGATCGCCAGGCATCGCGGTCATCTGATCGGTTTGGCTGGCAATGTGTGCCCCCCCCTGGACGACTTCATCGATCTCTTTTTTTCGGATGATGACGAAGAGCGCCGCCTGCTGCGGAAGTTCAAGTTTGATGCACTGGTCATCACCCCGCAGGGTGAGATCCAGGTGTGGGAGCAGCGCCTTTTCTACGAGACCATCTCCGGTCCCTTCTGGGCAATCGGCAGTGGCGAATCATGTGCCATGGGTGCGATGCATATGGGCGCCACCGCAAAGCAAGCGGTGGGCGCAGCGATTAAGTGGTGCCCAAACATCGGCGGTCCGATCATGAGCCGCCGCCTAAAAATATCTTAATGGAGGCTTGATTGAGCGCCGATAGTGCTGGCATCCCCAATGACATCCTGACCGAAACGACCTGTCCGCTGGAAACTCTCCAGCCGACAGCCAGGGCGGTCGATCTGCTCAAGACCGCGACCGACATCGTCGGCGGCGACCGTGCCAGGACGCATGGCGACAAGAAGGCCAACATGCAACACACGGCCGACCTTTGGTCTGCCTATCTTGGCTACAAGATCACGGCCGAAAATGTCGCGTGGATGATGGTCCTGCTGAAGGCAAGCCGGACCAAGACGGGCACCCCTATCGATGATCACTATGTGGACGGCGCGGGGTATGCCGCAATCGCAGGAGAAGTGCGGTGAACATCATGCATCAGGTTTATCTGGCCGGCCCCATTACTGGATTGAATTATGGGGGGTGTACAGACTGGCGACAGTACGCCACCAACTCCCTTGCCGAAGCAACCATCAAGGGCCTTTCGCCGATGAGAGGGAAAGAGTATCTGGCAGCTATCAGCGGTCCTCTTTCCGGTACAGGTGAGGAATACAAGCACCTGAGCGTGATATCGCTGCCGAGGGGGATCATGACGCGCGATCGCTACGACGCCACCCGCTGTGACGTTCTACTCGTCAATCTCCTTGGGGCTAAGGCGGTCTCTATCGGAACGGTTATGGAGATCGCATGGGCCGACTATTGCCGCATTCCAATCGTTTGCGCGATCGAGGAGACGGGAAACGTTCACGAGCACATGATGATCGGCGAAGCGCTCGGTTATCGGGTGCCGTCGCTGGATGAGGCCCTGCACATCGTCAAGGCCATCCTGGTCTGACACCCCGGCACTCTCCCTGATGAGGTTCTGAAATGTTGAAACGCCTATGGGGCGGCTTTCTTCTGCCGCTGCTTTTGCTGGTGGCGAATCTGCTGGCCGCATATGTGATCAGCACCGCCGATGTGGACCCTGTCTTCCGCGGCATCCTTCTGTCGCTGCTCTTCCTTTTCGCTGCCGTGACGGGCCTCTGGCTGTTGTCGCGCTGGTTCGATTGGCTATCAGGTGTGAGGTTCAAACATCATGTCGCGCCGGTCATTCTCCAAGACGCTCGCGCTGCTGCTCATTACTACGGGCTGCGTCTGCTCGCCCTTGCAATCCTGGTCGGCTGGGTTCTCTCGTCAGTTCGATTCTGATATCCGGTCCGCTGTCGAAAGATGGTGGTCTGATGGGCCAGATTGGACCTGGTGGAAGGCGCAGCTTTATCAGGAATCCACCCTAGACCCTTCACAGGTATCACCTGTCGGCGCCAAGGGTCTGGCGCAGTTCATGCCGGCGACCTGGGCGGAGGTGACACGAGATCTCGGCTGGGGCAATGTCAGTCCGCATTCCCCGCGCCATTCGATCTTCGCCGGCGCCTATTACATGCGGAAACTTCAGCGCGCATGGTCATCGAAACGCACCACGATGGACCGTCAGCGGCTGGCTCAGGCCTCCTACAACGGCGGCATGGGCAATCTCCTGGCGGCGCAGCGCCTCTGCAGTGGCGCAATCCAGTATGAGCAGGTCGCCGCGTGCCTACCCATGGTCACCGGCCGGCACGCGCAGGAAACGCTGACATATATCGATCGTATCGCGAGATGGCAGAAGGAGATGGCGCAATGACGGAGCAGACCGTTCACGGCATCAGCGTCGGCGCTGGTGTCGATCTCGAGGACATCGCTGAGCCCGGCGCCTTCCAGTTGCAGAGCATGGACTATCAGCCAATCGCCGATCCGGCGGCATTGCCTGACGGCACCCAACTCCGGCTTGGCTACTGCTGCCCCAAGACCGGCAAGGAATGTGGCGGAATCATCATCGGCAAGGGCCATAAGCCAGATATCGGTGCGCCAAGCTGGCATTGGGATGGCAACATCTATCAACCGACACTGACGCCCAGCATAAACTGCAAGGACTGCTGGCACGGCTATCTGACCAAGGGAGAGTGGGTGGCGGCATGAGCGGCTTCATCAAGACCGGCCTAGGCGTTGTTACCGGCTTCTTCAGCGGTGGTACGTCCACCTGGCTGCCCTATGTGATCGCCGCCGGGCTAGTGGCCGGCGGTACTGGATTCGGTATGTGGAAGCTGATCGTCGCCCCGCGCCTCGAGGCAGCCGAGCTACGCGTCACAGCGGCAGAGAAGGGCCTGGCTGTGGTTGTGGACGCTAACGCCGAAACCCAGCGATCGATCCGCGTCATGGTCCGGCAGGCCGAATACGACCGCAAGGTGACTGCCGCAGCCATCGCTGATGCGCAGGAAAAGGCCGCAAGGGCATCTCAGGTGAAAAGGGACATCGCAAATGTCAAGGGTGCTCAGGACGCTGTTGATCCTGTCGAGCTGTACGGCAATCAGCGGCTGCGGGATCTTCGCGCCGCCGCCCGTAGTCGTCAGAACGGAAGTGCAATACCAGTTCCCGCCAGAGGAATTCCTGCATTGCCAGGACGATCCGGAGCCGCCGGCGGATAACGCGACGAAGGGCGATAACGCCCAATACAAGATCGATCTTTGGTCGGCTGGGGATGACTGCCGCAGCAAGGTCGATGGCATCAGGAAGTGGCGCGATGACGCTGCGACCGCCAACCACGCCGAGCCAGCCAAGCCGTAGAGATGAGGCTCGCTCTCTGGGTACTGGCAATCCTTCTCGTGGTTGCCGGATGTCAGGCGGCGCTCATCCAGAAGAAGGATCACACCTTCTATATTCAGGTGATGACGATCAAGCTTTAGGCGCCACCGCCTCGCGGCAAACTTCTTAGACAGAAGAATGGTAAGGTATTGGTCGATACGCGAGGTTTAGACACATGCGTATGACCTTAGCGTATGAAAAGTCATATTAAACTGGCGATTGAAAATCCTCGTGTCGGCGGTTCAATTCCGTCCCTGGGCACCATGTTCTCCCCTCTCTAGATTCCCTTCTATCGACGCTCTTGCGCGCTATTACCGCTAGCTACCTGATAATATTAGCGTTTCAGCTGGCTTGAAGGCCGAGCGTATTATCTTGCCGAAGCCTCAAAGTACTTTGCGATGGCAATGCCAAGCCGGCTTTCGGCTTCGCTCTCTTTTCGACTGCAATAGACAATTCTGCAAGGCTCGAGGTCGGGAAGATTATAAGCTTCCGGTACAATGGCCATCGTACTCGATAATTGTGATCGTCCCACGATGGCGACAACCATGCCGCCTTCGATAGCAGCTGTGATGGCGGCATTGTTGCCGCTGCTGAGGACGGTCCGCCATGCACGACCGGATCGTTTCAAAGCGGCGATCGCGATTCCACGATAGGGGCACCCTTTCGCATGAAGGGCGACGGGAAGAGGGCTCAGGGACAGTACCCGCATGTCTTGGCTGACCGCCCAAACCGGCGTAACTTCCGAAAGCGTGACATGCCGGCTTGCTTCATCTGCGGGACAGACGGTCACTGCCACGTCAAGCCGGGCCTTCTCGTATAAGCCTGCCAATGTTTCGCTCGATGCGGCCTCTACCTCAAGCTCCACGCCGGGATTCTCCATCGCGAACAGCGGCAGGCACTGTTTGAGAAACGCGGCGGCATATTCCTCGGGAATGCCGAGCCGCACCTTGCCATTCACAGGCTCCTCGGTAATGGCGGCCATGATCCTGTCATGCTCGGCAAGAAAGCCGCTGGTCTCTCTGAGAAGTTGCCGCCCGCGCTCTGACAATTCCGAGCGCTGATTGTCGCGCTCAAACAGCCGGTCTCCCACGATCCTTTCGAGCCGCTGGATATGCACACTCACCGTTGATGTGCTCTTTCCCAGATGTGCGGCTGCATCCTTAAATCGCCCAAGCCTCGCGACGGTATGGAACGTGCGCAAAAGGTCGATGTCTAGAAATTGGGCCATGATCCACATTTATTGGATTAGATGTTCACATTATTTCGTTTGATTAGATCATCTGAGGCAAGGCACTGTCAATTCACCGGCAGGAGTTGGCTATGAACGAAGCAGCGATATCGGCGGACGGTCTGGTCAACAGGATAAGGGCCATTCTTGGCCTTCTCCTGCTCGAAGGGGCATTGGTTGTCTGCTGGAGTTCGGGTTTTGTCGGAGTCCGCTTTGCGATTGCCCATGCACCCGTGTTCTTGATCCTTTTATGGCGTAGTCTCGCATCCGCCCTGCTGCTCCTGCCATTCGCTCTACTGATAGGACCGCCGCTGCGGGTGAGGCAGATCATTCCTCAAATGGCTATCGGGGCGCTTGCCATGTCGGGGTATCTGGCAGGTTTCGCGTTGGCCTTGTCATATGGTGTGCCGACAGGGCTGGTTGCGCTCATTGCCGACATGCTTCCGCTGGCGGTTGCAATGCTGTCTCTGCCAATCCTCGGCCAGATGGTCACTGGCGGCCAGTGGGTTGGCTTTCTGATCGGATCGCTTGGCGTCATCATCGCATCGATGGGGGCTATGCAGGTCGGTGAAGCGCCGCTCTGGGCCTACAGCCTGCCTTTGCTCGGCATGCTCTCGCTTGCCGTGGCAACCCTGCTTCAGAAGCGAACAGTCAAGATGACGATGCCGGTTCACCAAAGCCTGTGCATCCAGTGTTTTGCGGCGGCGGCCATCTTTGCGATCTTCGCAGGGCGTGAGGGGAGCGTTCTTCCCCTTGCAGACTGGGGGTTCCTGGCCGGGATTCTCTGGCTGGTCTTTCTCGCCACCCTCGGCGGATACGGGCTCTACTATCTATGCCTGCGCAAATCCTCACCCGCGCGCGTCAGCAGTGTGCTTTATCTAAGTCCGTCCGTCACCATGCTATGGGCGTGGATCATGTTCGATGAGCCGATTTCTTGGGCCATGGTATTTGGTCTGGCCGTCTCGCTCACCGGTGTCACGATAGTTGCGAGGTCGCAGAAATCCTGATTCTGCAACCTCGCGCATCTATTCACACCATGTGTGTCTGAGTGTTGCCCACCGTCGAACTGCCAAGCGATTGCACACGCCACCGACCGGCAGTATCGCAGTTCAATCGGCATCTTAGTTTCCTAGAACTTCTTTAACTGCATCTTTAGTTGCCGCGATGATCGTGTCCGCCTCTGCCGATGTCAGGCACAACGGCGGCGCGAATCCCAGGATGTCGCCCTGCGGCATCGCGCGACCGATGACATCGCGTGCCGCCAAAGCGGCGGTGACGCGCGGTCCCACTTTCTCGGAGACATCGAAGAACAGACCTTTCTCAGGGTCGCGTTGGAATTCGACAGCGGCCATCAGCCCCTCGCCGCGTATCTCGCCGACATGAGGGTGACGCGAAAGAGAGTCCGTCAGTCCTTGCTTCAGATAGGCCCCAATCGTGCGGGCATTCGCGACCAGATCCAGGTCGTCCACCAGTTCCAGATTGGCGACGCCTGCCGCCGTACAGAGCGGATGGGAGGAATAGGTCCAGCCATGGCCGATGGCACCGAATTCATCGGATCCTTTCTCCAGAACCTTCCATACCTTTTCAGAGACGATGACACCGGAAAGCGGCGCATAGGCAGAGGTCAGGCCCTTTGCGATCGTGATCAGGTCCGCCTCTATGCCGTAATGCTCGGTGCCAAACATGCTGCCGAGACGGCCGAAGCCGGTGATCACCTCATCGGCGATCAGGAGGATATCGTATTTCTTCAGCACGGCCTGGATTTTCGGCCAATAGCCGGCCGGTGGCGGCACGATTCCACCCGTCCCCAGGACCGGCTCGCCGATGAAGGCGGCAACGGTCTCCGGCCTCTCGGCCAGGATCATTTCCTCTAGTTTCTCGGCGCAATAGGTCGAGAATTGCTCCTCAGTCATGTTGCGGTCGGGGCGACGCAGATAATAGGGCGCTTCGGTATGCAGGATCGGCGGTCGCGGCAGATCGAAAAGATTATGGAAAGCCGCGAGACCGGTGAGGCTGCCGGACATCAACCCCGAACCGTGATAGCCGCGCCAGCGGGAAATGATCTTCTTTTTCTCCGGCCGTCCCAGCACATTGTTGAGATACCAGACAAGCTTGATATTGGTCTCATTGGCATCCGAGCCGGAAAGACCAAAGAAGACGCGACTCATATTCTTAGGCGCGCGGTCGATGATCATCTTGGCGAGCCGGATCGATGGCTCGGAACCATGCCCGACATAGGCATGGTAATAAGGCAGGGCAGCTGCCTGTGCGGCAATGGCATCGGCGATACGCTGCCGCCCATAGCCGACATTCACGCAATAGAGCCCGGCGAACGCATCCAGGCTGCGGCGGCCGGTATTGTCGACGATGTAGACGCCTTCGGCACCGGTGATGATCCGGTTCGGGAGTTCCCGCCGCGCATGTTGCCCCATATGGGTCGAGGGATGAAAGAAATGGTCGCGATCCCATTGTTCCAGTTCTTCGGCTGAGACGGGCTTTTCATTCAGCATCGTTATTCTCCTGGTGAGCTGATATCGAGGCAGGTGTATTTAAGATCGGTGAAGGCCTCGATACCGTGACGGGATCCCTCGCGGCCGAGTCCGGATTGCTTGGTTCCGCCGAACGGGACAGGCGCACCGGTGATCTTCACGCGGTTGATCGCGACCATCCCGTAATCGAGCGCCCGGTTGAAACGCATGGCACGGGAAATATTTCCGGTGACGACGTAAGCAACCAAGCCATATTCCGTGGCATTGGCGCGGCGAATCACCTCATCATCAGTGTCGAAAGGTGTCACCGCCGCGATGGGCGCGAATGTTTCCTCGCGCATGACCAGTGCATCGTCCGGCACATCGACGAGAAGCGTCGGCGCCAGGAAAAGGGAACCGTCATCCCGTGTTTCACCGACAATCCGCCGCGCGCCGCGTTTCAACGCATTCTCGATCTGCGACCGGGCCTTGGCAAGGCTCGCATCATGCATGAGAGGGCCGATATCGACAGAGGGATCCAGGCCACTGCCGGTTCTCAGGCACCTGATGCGCTCGGCGAAGGCATCGCAGAAGGCGCCATATAGCTTGCGCTGCACGAAGATGCGGTTTGCGGCCAGGCAATCCTGGCCGGAGGTCGCGAATTTGGCGGCCATCGCGATATCCACTGCCCGCGCCAGATCGGCATCGTCGCAGACGATCAGCGGTGCGTGCCCGCCGAGTTCGAGGATCAACCTTTTGACGGTGGCGGCGCAGCGCGCGCCGATCATCCGGCCGATCCTGGTCGACCCCGTGAAGCTGACGGCACGGATGCGCGGATCGTCGCAGAACACGGCGGAAATGGCACCGGGATCGCCGGTGACGATATTCAGAACGCCCGGCGGAAAGCCGGCTCGTTCCGCAAGCTCGGCCAGCGCCAGAGCGGAGAGAGGCGTGTAAGACGAGGGATGTGCAACGATTGTGCAGCCCGCCGCCAGGGCGGCAGCCGCTTTACGCGTCAGCATGGCCGAGGGAAAATTCCACGGCGTGAAGAGTGCTGCGATGCCGACAGGCTCTCGCCGCACGAACATCTCGGCATCCGGCAAATGACTGGTGACGCTTTCGACGTTCAGCCGCTTCGCTTCCGCCGCGTACCAGGAGACGAACGAAGCTGCATAGTCGATTTCACCCAAGGCCTCGGCCAGAGGCTTGCCTTGTTCCAGCGTCATGATCAGCGCCAGGTCTTCCCGGGAGGACAGGATCAGCCTGTACCAGGCATCCAGGATATCGGCGCGATCCTGCGGCGGCCGCGCCCGCCAGTCCGAAAACGCACGTTCCGCCGCGTCGATGGCGCGTCTTGCCTCCGTCCCGCCCAGGGATGCAACCCGCGCGATCTGCCTGCGCGAGGCGGGATCGGACACCACGAAGGACGCCGCGGAGGGAGCGGCCGTCCAGCGCCCGTCGATATAGGCAAGCTCACGCAGCAGACGGGGGTCCGCCAGGTTGCTGAACGCCGAGCCGCCATCAAGCTGTTGGGGGGAAAGCTGCACTGATATCGGATTTACTGACATCGGATTTCGCCTCGGAAATTCCTGCTGGCGGAATCATAATCGGGAACGGGCCGGTGAAGTTTCGGTTGCGATCTCATTTGCTGAGAGAACTGACGGTTTTTCGGCCGGAAACCGATAAATTCGCTACCATGCGTCGGCGGATCGTCAGTCGGTGGACCATCGGGCCGTTTGCGGTTAAGACAGTCGCACAGCGTCAATCGACCGGGGCGGGGTGATCTTGAAGCTAGATAAGATTGATCTGGGCATCCTTGCCGCCCTGCAGCGCAACGGTCGCATGTCCAAGCTGAAGCTGGCGGAGGCCGTCAACATGTCGCCCGCCGCCTGCTGGGAGCGGCTGCGCCGGTTGGAGCAGGCCGGCGTCATTCGGGGATACACGGTTCTGCTCAATCGGCAGCAGTTCAAGCGGCTGACGACGGTGCTTGTGCAGGTCACGTTGAAAAGCCATCGGCAATCGGATTTCCAGCGCTTCGAGGCGGCCATGCTGGAAGAGCCCGCCGTGGTGCAATGTGATGCGACGGGTGGGGGAATTGATTACATTTTGCGAATTCATTCTCCTGACATCGATGCTTATCAGCGGCTGATCGACAAATTCCTCGCCGCCGATATCGGCATCGACCGATATTTCTCGTATGTGGTCACCAAACCGGTCAAGAGCACGGAGATATCCGTTCTCGATTTGCAGCCGGAAGTGTGAGTCCATCCAGATCCGGCTATCGGGGCAAGACCCGCTTCTCCGTCATGCCCTCCGGCAAAACGCGGTCAGGCACCACAACCAGTTTCCCGACGAACTGCTTTGCCATGAAATCGGTTTGCGCGCGGTGAAATTCCGACAGGGGATAGACGCCGCCGACCAAAGGTTTGACTTTGCCTTCTTCGATATAGCGCACGAGGCGGCGGAAATCGCCGCGGGTGCCCTGGGATGAGCCATGCAATTGAAGCTGCTTCAGATACATGGTGCGAAGATCGAGGGACACGACCGGTCCGGCGATGGCGCCGGCCGTCGTGTAACGGCCTTCGGGGCGCAGGATGCGGAGAAGATCATTGAAGATGCTGCCCCCGACAAGATCGGCAACCACATCGATCGGCGCGCCGCCAGTGGCATCTTCCACCGCCGCGACGAGGTCGTCCGTGCCGCGGGGAATGACGGCTTCCGCGCCTATATCGAGCAAAGCCTGTTCCTTTCCCGGCCCGACCACCGCATAGGGGATGGCGCCGCGCGCCCGGGCCAACTGCACGATGCCGGAACCGACGCCGCCTGAGGCCCCGGTAACGAGAATGCGCTCGCCGGTTTTCAGGGCCGCGCGTTCGAGCATGTGTTCGCCGGTGAGATAGGCGCAGCAGAACGTGGCGAGTTCGATATCGGACAGGTCCGTGCGGACGACATGGGCGTTCTCGGCGGGCAAGGTCATATAGTCGGCATAGCCGCCATCGCGGCCGTGGCCCATGTAATCGATATCGGCCAGACTGTCGTCGTCGCGATTGTAGATGGAGAAATCGACCATCACGCGTTCGCCGACACGTGAAGAAGGCACGCCTTCGCCGACGGCAACGATCTTGCCGACGGTATCCGTTCCCTGAATACGCGGAAAGCTGAGCGTGTTGCCCTGCCGCCGCCACGTCGAAACCGCAGCGGGATCCTCTTCCGTGCCGTAGGCACCTTCGCGGACCCAGACATCGGTATTGTTCATGCCGCAGGCGGTCACTTCGATCAGCACCTCATCCCGAAGGGGCCGCGGCACGGGCACATTATTGCTGTAGACCAGCTTGTCGAGGCCGCCATGCCCAGTCAGAAGCACGGCGCGCATATACGGGGGGATAAATCCTGCCATCGCGTCCATTCCGCGTGAAATCGGCCTATTCGAAGCCCCCTCGCCGGGCTTAAGCAGCTGCGGGGCAGGGAGCGCCGTCATGATGGCTCGTTTATTTTGATTGTCAATTGAACTGATTCTGTTTCTAATTAAATCATGACAATCTGGCATCCTGATTCGAGCCTTCTCAAGCGGCCGGCCTATCTGTCACTCGCCGATCAATTCGCGCGGGCGATCCATGACGGCAAGCTGGAAAATGGCGCCCAACTGCCCACGCACCGCCAACTCGCCGACCGGCTCGGCCTCTCGGTGCAGACAGTCAGCCGGGCTTATCGGGAGCTCATCCGCCGGGGGCTGATCTCAGGCGAGATCGGGCGCGGCAGCTTCGTGCAATCGCCCCGGCGCGAACCGGATCCGCCTTATCTGCCGGAACGGCTGGGCGAGGTCATCGACCTCTCGATCCTGAAGCCGATCTGCGAGCCGATGCATCTCGACAAGCTGAAACAGGCGCTCGGCTGGCTGGCGGAAAACCTGCCGTCGAGCTCTGCGCTGTCGTTCCGGCCGAACATGGTCTTCCCACGCCACCGCGCCATCGCCGTCGAATGGCTGAAGCTCTGCGGGCTGGAGGTTTCCCCCCAGAATGTCAGCGTCACCAACGGCGCGACGGCCGGCATGACGGTCGCGCTGATGAGCGTGGCGCCGCCGGGTTCCACCGTCGCAACCGAGGCGATCGGGCATCATACGCTGGTACCGCTCGCCACCTATCTCGGCTTCAACCTGCTAGGCCTGCCGATCGACGGGGATGGGTTGATCCCCGACGCGCTGGACGAAGCCTGCGGCCAATCGGATATACGTGGCGTTTTCGTGCAGCCTTCCGTTATCAATCCCACCGCCACGCTGATGAGCGAGAACAGACGTGCGGCCATTGCCGCGGTGGCACGGAAACACGACATCGCCATCATCGAAAACGACGTTCTCGGCCCCCTGGTCGAGGGCCGTGCGCCGCCGGTGGCGAGTTTCGCACCTGAGCGCACGCTCTACGTCACCAGCTTCACCAAAATCACCGTGCCGGGATTGCGGATCGGCTATCTGGTCGCGCCAGACCGATATGTCGCAGCGGTCGCCAACCGCCATCTCGTCTCGAACTGGATGGCGACGCCGATGGTCGCCGAGATTGCGTCCAAATGGGTGACTGACGGGACGGCGATCGAACTGGTGCGGTGGCAGCGCGCCGCGCTGTCCAAACGCCACGAGATCGTTGCCGAGGTCCTCAAGGGTGTCGATTATTTCGCCCATCGCGAAAGCCTGCATATATGGCTGCCGCTGCCCGGTGATCGCACCGAAGAAGGCTTCGTTTCCCAGGCCCGCTTGCAGGGCGTGGCGATCGCACCCGGCACATCCTTCCGCATCTCCCAAGCGCCATGGCACCCGGCGGTCCGCATTTCGCTCGGCTCGACCAGCGATGTCGAATTGCGCGCGGGGCTTGGCATCGTGGCGAAGCTCCTGCTCGGTGATCCGGAACTCCTGCTGCTGGCAATCTAGCGCATGGCCAGTGCAATGGGCAGGTTCGAGAAACATTGTAATGATATTATTTTGCTAATTGACATGATTTCTTAACTTCCCCATCGTCAGGCATACGCATGTCTCAACAGGGAGAGACAAGCATGCCAGCACCTATCATCAAGATCGACGGCATCACCAAGAGTTTCGGCGCCTTCAAGGTGCTGGACGGGCTCTCGCTGCAGGTCATGCCGGGAGAGAAGCTGGCGCTGATCGGGCCGTCGGGCTCGGGTAAGACGACGATCCTGCGCATTCTGATGACGCTTGAGTCCATCGACGGAGGGCACATCCAGGTCGACGGCGAACAGCTCTTTCATATGGAGCGCGCCGGCCGACTGGTGCCTGCGGAAGAACGTCATCTGCAGAGAATGCGCCAGAAGATCGGCATGGTCTTCCAGCTTTTCAATCTGTTTCCCCATAAATCGGTCATCGAGAACATCACGCTGGCGCCGATGCTGACGAAGTCGGTGCCACGCGCCGCCGCCGAGAAGCGCGCAATGGAATTGCTCGAGATGGTCGGCCTGGCGGATAAGGCGAGATCGATGCCTGCCCAGCTGTCGGGCGGTCAGAAGCAACGTGTCGCCATCGCCCGCGCTTTGGCGCTCTCGCCCAAGATCATGCTGTTCGATGAGGTGACCTCGGCGCTCGATCCGGAACTCGTCGAGGAAGTGCTCAACGTCATGCGCAGACTGGCAGCGGAAACCGATATGACGATGCTGCTCGTCACCCATGAGATGGGTTTTGCCCATGATTTTGCCGACCGCGTGCTGTTCTTCGATCGCGGACGGATCGTGGAAGAGGGCCGGCCGGACGATATTTTTCGGCATCCCAGAGAGGAACGCACTCAAGCGTTCCTGAAAAAGATCATTGCCGCCGGACATCGGGTCTGACGGGAGGAGGCGGCGCAGGCCGCGAGTTCACGCAAACAAGAAACAAGGGGAGTTGGGAACGTGTATATGCTCAAGACAATGGCCGCGGCAGCCGGCACTGCAATGCTTGTCTTCACGTCGATCGCCGCGCCGGCCTCGGCGGATGACAGCAAACTCGATCAGCTCAAGGCGCAGGGCTTCGCGCGCGTCGCCATCGCCAATGAACCGCCTTATACCGCCGTGGGCGCGGACGGCAAGGTCTCGGGCGCAGCGCCCGACGTGGCGCGGGAAATCTTCAAGCGCCTCGGCGTGCCGGATATCGTGGCCTCCATATCCGAATATGGCGCGATGATCCCCGGCTTGCAGGCAGGACGTTTCGATGCCGTCACGGCCGGTCTCTTCATGAAGCCGCAGCGTTGCGAGGCGGTTGCCTATTCCGAGCCGATCCTGTGCGATGCGGAGGCGCTTCTGGTGAAGAAAGGGAATCCCAAGGGATTCAAAAGCTATGCCGATATCGCCAAGGATTCGACCGCCACGATCGGTGCGCCGGGCGGCGGTACGGAAGAGAAGCTGGCCCTCGAAGCCGGCGTTCCACGCGAGCGGGTTATCGTCGTGCCGGATGGCCAGAGTGGGGTGAAAATGCTGCAAGACGGCCGCATCGACGCCTATTCGCTGCCGGTCCTGTCGATCAACGACCTGGTGAAGAAGGCGAACGATCCGAATCTTGCCGTCGTGGCCCCGGTTGTCGGCGCCCCGGTCTATTGCGACGGCGCGGCCTTCAAGAAGAGCGATACGGCTTTGCGCGATGCGTTCGACGTGGAATTGGCCAAGATGAAGAAATCGGGTGAATTCGCCAAGATCATCGAGCCCTATGGGTTCTCGGCGGCGGCTGCCATGTCGACCTCGCGGGACAAACTGTGCGCCGCGAAATAGCAGAGAAAGCGACGCCCGCCGGCGAGGCATGCCTCCCGGCGGGCGTGATCCGAGCCTGAGAAACGAAGGAAGTACCAGCCATGGTTCAATGGTCCGGCTATCTCGGCCTGATCTACCAGGGCGCGCTCGTCACGCTTGAACTCACGCTGATGGGCTCCGCCCTGGCACTCGTCATCGCTTTTCTGGCGGGCCTTGGACGGCTGTCGCGGTTCTTCGCGATCCGATGGCTGGCCACCGCCTATATCGAGTTCTTTCGCGGCACGTCGATTTTCGTTCAGCTGTTCTGGGTCTATTTCGTCCTGCCGTTTGCCGGCGTGACATTGACGCCGCTGCAGGCGGGCGTGCTGGCGCTGGGCCTGAATGTCGGTGCTTATGCGGCGGAGGTCGTCCGCGGCGCGATCCAATCGGTGGGGCGGGAACAATATGAGGCTTGCATCGCGCTCAATCTGGGCCGCTGGCAGTCCATGCGCCATGTCATCCTGCCACAAGCGCTGCTGGTCATGCTGCCGACCTTCGGCAACAATGCCATCGAACTCCTCAAGGCGACTGCTGTCGTCTCTTTGATATCGCTGGCGGATCTGACTTTTCAGGCGCAGGTGGTTCGAGCCCAGACCGGCAATACGCTCATACCCTTCGCCACCATCCTGGTCATCTACTTCCTCATGGCGGTCATCATTTCGCGCCTTGTCCGCGCGCTGGAGCGCCGTCTGGCACGCGGCCTTGACGGCATGAGGGCGTGATGGAGTGGGATTGGGGTTTCGTCCTCGAGATTCTGCCGACGTTGATCGACGGCGTGAAGATCACGATCCTGGCGACGATCCTCGGGTCACTGGTCGCGGCCGTCCTCGGCCTCGCCATTGCGCTGGCGCGCCGCTCGCGCAACTTCTTTCTCGCCCAGTCGGTCGGCTTTCTGTCGGAATTCATTCGCGGTACACCGCTGCTCGTCCAGCTCTATTTCCTGTTCTATGTCCTGCCCGATATCGGTATTCTGATGCCGCCTCTGGTTGCTGGCGTAATCGGGCTGGGGCTGCATTACGCCACTTATACGGCCGAGGTCTATCGCGCCGGCATCGACAATGTCTCCAAAGGCCAATGGGAGGCCGCGAAGGCCTGCAACCTGAATGCCAGGCAGGGCTGGACACATATCATCCTGCCGCAGGCCATACCGCCGATGATCCCGGCGCTCGCCAATTACTTCATCGCCATGTTCAAGGAAACACCGCTGCTCTCGGCAATCACGGTGCTGGAGTTGATGAACCAGGCAAAGAGTGTCGCCAATTCCAGCTATCGGTATATCGAACCGATTACGCTGGTGGGTGCGTTCTTCCTGGTCATCAGCCTGTGCTCGGTGGTCGTCCTGCGGTGGCTCGAGCGGCGGTACGGCCGCATCAATTGAAGAGAAGCGTTATGGGAAATCTTCCGCAAATCCGGCAAAGCCTTCTGAAACCGATCCTTGACGCCAGGCCGCTCAAGAAGCGTATCGGCCTGATCATCCTGGCCACTGACCATACGACCGAGCCGGATTTTCAGCGCATGGTGGCCGGTCCCGACATCGGCATCTATGTCAGCCGCATTCCTTACGCCAATCCGACATCGCCGGAAAATCTGAGAAAGATGCAGCCCAGCCTGACCGATGGCGCGGCCCGTATCCTGCCGGGAGAGGAGCTGGATGCGATCTGTTATTCCTGTACCGCGGCCTCGGTGGTGATCGGGGATGATGCGGTCCGGGCTGCCATCACGGTAGCCAAGCCGAGTGCTCCGGTCGTGACGCCCGCCGAGGCGAGCGTCCGGGGCCTGCGCGCGCTGGGCGCCCGCCGCATCAGCATTCTGACGCCCTATACGGTCGAGACGAGCCGACCGGTGCTGGATTATTTCGCGACGCAGGATTTCGAGATCGCCAGTTTCACCTGTCTCGGCTTGGAGGATGACCGGGAGATGGCGCGCATCTCGCCGATGTCGCTCGTGACGCTGGCTCGCGATACCATCGCCGGGGATGCTGATGCGCTGTTCATTTCCTGCACGGCGGTGCGCGCGGCTCTCGCGGCGATCGAGATCGAGCAGGCGCTGGGCAAGCCGCTGGTCAGCAGCAATCTCGCCACTGCCTGGGCATGCCTGCGGTTATGCGGCGATCAGGAACCGCGTCCGCGACTGGGCCGCCTGATGACGCTGCCTTTGGCCGGCTAATGAGGTCGTCATGGCATCGGAATTTGTCACCCTGGCCGATGTAGAAGCCGCGCATAGGCGGATCGCCGGCAGGATCGTCTCTACGCCGACCGTCTTGTCGGCGGCGCTGACCGCGCATGTGGGAACGTCCGTCTGGCTGAAGCTCGAGCACCGCCAGACGACAGGCAGCTTCAAGCTGCGCGGTGCTTCCAATGCTCTCGCTTTGCTATCGGCCGGGGAGCGGAAACACGGCGTGACCGCGGCATCGACGGGTAATCACGGCCGTGCCCTCGCTTACGCCGCAAAGCTCGAAGGTATACGATCAGTCATCTGCATGTCGCGATTGGTTCCCGAAAACAAGGTTTCGGAGATCGACCGGCTCGGTGCCGAAATCCGCATCATCGGACAGTCGCAGGACGATGCCCAGGCGGAAGTCGATCGTCTTGTGGCGGAGGAGGGGCTGGCGATGGTGCCGCCTTTCGACGATCCGGCGGTGATCGCGGGGCAGGGAACCATCGGGCTGGAAATGCTTCGGGATGTGCCGGAGGCGGCGGCGATCGTCGTGCCGCTATCGGGTGGCGGGCTGGCGGCGGGGATCGCTGCGGCGGCCAAAGGCCTCAATCCCGCCGTGAAAGTCGTCGGCGTCTCGATGACGCGGGGTGCGGCCATGAAGGCCGGTCTCGATGCCGGCCACCCGGTCCAGGTGGAGGAGTTGCCGACGCTCGCGGATTCGCTGGGCGGCGGTATCGGCCTTGCCAACCGGTTCACGTTCGCCATGGTGCGCGATCTGTTGGATGAGGTGATCCTGGTGAGCGAAGCGGAGATCGCGGCGGCCATCATCCATGCATACGCGCAGGAGCGGGAAATCGTCGAAGGGGCGGGCGCCGTCGGTATCGGTGCCTTGCTTGCCGGGAAGATCAGGATCGACGGCCCGCTCGTCATACTGCTGTCGGGCCGCAATATCGACATGGCGATGCATAAGAAGATCATTTCCGGCGAGCAATTCATCCTTGGAGAGGACGCAACATGAGCCGCATGACCATTTTGACGGAAGCGGAGTTGCGCCAGGCCGTGCGGCTGGATCTTGATGCGATAGCTTGTGTGGAAGGCGCATTCCGGGCGCTGGCTACCGAAGCCGTGGCGATGCCGCCGATCCTGCGACTGGATATTCCGGAATATAACGGCGAAGTCGATGTGAAGACCGCCTATGTGCCGAGCATCGATGGCTTCGCGATCAAGATCAGCCCGGGATTTTTCGATAATCCCAAGCTCGGCCTGCCCAGCCTGAACGGCATGATGGTGCTTTTCTCGGCACGCACGGGCCTCGTCGAGGCCTTGCTGCTCGATAACGGTTATCTGACCGATATCCGGACGGCGGCTGCCGGTGCGGTGGCCGCCAAATACCTTGCCCGGGAGGATGCGGCGGTCGCGGCAATCTTCGGTGCCGGGGGGCAGGCCGCTTCGCAACTGGAGGCGTTGACGCTGGTGCGTCCCATCCGGGAGGCGCGCATCTGGGCGCGTGACCCGGCGAAGGCCGCGGCGATGGCTGCCGCATCGGCGCGCCGGCTCGGAATCGAGGTGCGGGCGGAAGCAGATCCGATGCAAGCCGTAACGGGTGCCGATGTCGTCGTCACGACGACGCCATCATCCACTCCCATCCTGCGCGCCGATTGGCTACGTCCGGGCCAGCACGTGACGGCCATGGGATCGGATGCCGAGCACAAGAATGAACTTGAGCCGGCGGTGCTGGCAAAGGCTGATCTCTATGTCGCGGACAGCCTGAAGCAGGTGCGCCGGCTGGGCGAATTGCACCATGCCATCTCAGCGGGTTTGCTGTCGGAGACGGCCGAGTTTCCCGAACTCGGCCAAATCATCGCGGGCCTGACGGCAGGACGCGGATCGCCGGATGCCATCACCATCGCCGATCTGACGGGTACCGGCGTGCAGGATACCGCCATTGCGACATTCGCGCGCGACCGGGCACGGGCCGCGAATGCGGGAACAAGTTTCGAAAGTTGATCCGGGGAGCGCTCCAACAAATGAGGATACGAGAGAAATGACTGGACCGAATCTGAGATTCTCGCGCGGGGAATATGCTGATCGTCTCGCCAAGACGCGCAAGGCGATGGAGGCTAAAGGCATCGAGGTGCTGATCGTCAGTGATCCGTCCAATATGGCTTGGCTGACGGGCTATGATGGCTGGTCTTTCTATGTGCACCAGGCCGTCATCGTGCCGCCGAGCGGAGAGCCGATCTGGTATGGTCGTAACCAGGATACCAATGGTGCGAAGCGCACTGCCTATCTCGACCATGCGAATATCGTCGGTTATGCCGACCATTATGTGCAATCAACCGAACGGCATCCCATGGATTATCTCGCCCAGGTGCTTTCCGGGAGAAATCTCGGCAAGCATGCGATCGGCGTGGAGATGGATAATTACTGGTTTTCCGCAGCCGCTTTTGCATCGCTGCAGAAACACCTGCCGAATGCCCGCTTCGTCGACGCCACCGCCTTGGTCAATTGGCAGCGCGCGGTGAAAAGCCCGACCGAGATCGATTACATGCGCAAGGCGGCGAGGATCGTCGAGGCCATGCATGCCCGCATCGTCGACAAGGTCCAGGTGGGTATGCGAAAATGCGATCTGGTGGCGGAGATCTATGACGCCGGGACGCGCGGCGTGGACGGTTTCGGCGGCGACTATCCTGCGATCGTGCCGCTGCTGCCCTCGGGCGCCGATGCCTCGGCGCCGCATTTGACCTGGGACGACAAGCCGATGAAACCGGGGGAGGGCACTTTCTTCGAGATCGCCGGCTGCTACAACCGCTATCATTGCCCTCTGTCGCGTACTGTCTTCCTGGGTAAGCCGACGCAGGCTTTTCTCGATGCCGAGAAGGCGACGCTGGAAGGCATGGAAGCGGGACTGCTGGCGGCCAAGCCCGGCAATACCTGCGAAGATATCGCGAATGCCTTTTTCGCGGTCTTGAAGAAATACGGGATCGTCAAGGACAACCGCACCGGCTATCCGATCGGACTCTCCTATCCGCCGGATTGGGGTGAACGCACGATGAGTTTACGGCCGGGCGATCGCACCGAATTGAAGCCCGGGATGACCTTCCATTTCATGACCGGGCTGTGGCTGGAGACGATGGGGCTGGAGATCACGGAATCGATCCTGATCACGGAGACCGGCGTCGAGTGCCTGGCAAACGTGCCGCGCAAACTCTTTGTGAAGGATTGAGCGGCGATGCCTCAGACAGCTCTTGCCCCGTCGCCGATCTCGGCGACCGTCGATTTCGATCGCGACGGCTCGCATCACGGTTTTCTGCGCTTGCCGTATAGCCGGGACGATTCCGCCTGGGGATCGGTGATGATTCCCATCACGGTTATCCGGAACGGAGACGGTCCGACCGCGCTCCTGACCGGCGGCAATCACGGCGATGAATATGAGGGCCCGCTCGCCCTGTTCGATCTGGCGCGGAGCCTGAACGCGGCAGACTTGACCGGCACGGTGATCATCGTGCCGGCCATGAACTACCCCGCGTTCCGCGCCGGCACGCGGACATCGCCGATCGACAGGGGCAATATGAACCGGAGCTTCCCGGGCCGGCCCGACGGCACAGTGACGGAGAAGATCGCCGATTATTTCCAGCGCTATCTGTTGCCCCTCGCCGATATCGTGCTCGACATCCATTCCGGCGGCAAGACGCTCGACTTCGTGCCGTTTTGCGCCGCGCATGTGCTGCCGGACAAGGTGCAGGAGAAAAAGGCTTTCGCCGCCGTGGAAGCTTTCTCCGCACCATTTTCCAACCGCATGATCGAGATCGACGCCGTCGGCATGTATGACACCGCCGCGGAAGAAATGGGGAAGGTCTTCATTACGACGGAACTTGGCGGCGGCGGGACGGCACGGGCGGCCACGGTCCGGATCGCCCGACGCGGTATTATCAACGTCCTGCGTCATGCCGGCATTGCGGCAGGCGCGGTCGACAGGCAACCGACGCGCTGGCTCGATATGCCGTCCGGAGACTGTTTCGCCTTCGCCGATGAGGATGGTCTGATCGAGACAATGGTGGATCTGGGAGAACGGGTCGAAGAAGGCGCCACCTTAGCCCGCATTCACCCGGTCGGCCGCACGGGCGTCGACCCGCACATCATACGGGCAAAGATGTCCGGCATTCTGGCGGCACGGCATTTCCCTGGCCTCGTGAAGGCGGGCGATTGTGCGGCGGTTCTGGCTGTTCTCGTTGAGTGAA
>LNAP01001410.1_pt1 | contig 25540 bp, 25 predicted proteins | sample 602601 | NCBI WGS metagenome assembly LNAP01 (sample SAMN02440304, study PRJNA202911) | soil metagenome | biome: Subtropical and temperate rainforests or woodlands; isolation source: soil samples (1 kg each in a 20% v/v slurry with milli Q water) were... ...
AGCCATCGGTGCACAATTCGACAAGACCTTCTTGAAGGCCACAAGTCGACTGTTGGTTCACCTTGTAGATGGTCTGATCATCGCCTGGTCCGCTCATGGAGACTTGACACGGCTGGAGGCAGAAACTGAAACGGCCTGCGAAGCTGTAGCGCTATTAGTGGCCAGCCGCTGAACATTTCGATCCGTATCTACCTGACGATCATCAAGCTGTACCCCGGTGGGTGATCGCCGGGGCCTGAGTGATTTGTTGAACTGTGGCGGATATAGCTGTTGGAGGTACCGGTGAAGTATGGCAAGTCAGTGCTCACCAGATCATGGTTGCAGCTGGCGACTCTGTCTGAGCACAAGCCTTGTCATCGAACTTGCTTACAAGCTACTGACCAATTGACCTCCATCCACTGCCAGAACGCTACCGTTCATGAACGCACCGGCATCGCTGGCGAGTAGAAGAAACGGCCCTTCCAGCTCGTGGAGTTCGCCTAATCGGCGCATGGGAATCAGCTCACGTATGTAGTCGATGCCCTTGTCACTATCGAAAAAAGCTTCATTCATTTCCGTCTTGAAGTAGCCCGGGGCTATGGCATTGACGCGAATCTTGTGGCGCGCGAGCTCCAGCGCCAGCGACTTGGTCAGTTGCACCACGCCTGCTTTGGCGGCGCAGTAATGGCTATAGCCGGTGCCGACTCGTAGCCCCAGTATCGAGGCAATATTGACGATGCTGCCGCTACGTCCTGCTTTAACCAGCCGCTGCGCTGCGACCTGAGCAACGCGCCAGACACCGTCGAGGTTGGTCGCCAGCATTGCACGCCAATCCTCCTCACCGATTTCCAGCGGCCGCTGGCCATTGCCGATGCCGGCATTGTTGAGCACTACGTCGACTACCCCGAAGTGCGCTTCGGCGGTGTCGAAGGCCGACTCGACGCTTGCCCGGTCTGTGACGTCGAGAGAGACCGACAGTGCCTGGCCACTCTCCCACTCGATGTCCTTGGCAACCTGTTCGAGCCGCTCGACGCGTCGCGCAGCGAGTACGACGCGGGCGCCAGCGCGAGCGGCGATCCGCGACAAGTGCGCGCCAATGCCGCTGGAGGCGCCAGTGATCAGCACCGTTCGGCCGGCCAAGGAGAAGCGCTGGGCGAAGTCGCGATCCATCAATACACCTCGACTGCGATACAGATGACGCACAGAGTCAACTGGCTGGCCCAACGCTGTGACATGGCACCATTGACCGCGCCACAAGCGGCCTGGGTAATCAGTGTGTGGGCAGTGGAGTGAATCACGGTTTTTTTCATGGTGGTGCCTTGTATGCATATTGGGTTCCCTCTCCCTCTGAGAGAGGGCCAGGATAAGGGAGATGCGTGGTCGCCCTCATGACTCGTCCTGCTCCCGGAGCGAGAGGGAATTTCAGATGATTTCGATGCGGGTATTGCCAGCAGCGACCAGGCGCTCCAGCAACGGTGCCGGCTGGAACCACATCTCACCGTACTCGCCGAGTACGTGACGATAGTGCTCAATACCAGCCAGCACCTTGTCCAGTCCCAACTGCTCGGCATAATGCATCGGGCCGCCGAGATGAGCCGGAAATCCGTAGCCGTTGATCCAGACCAGATCGATGTCGCTGGCGCGCAGAGCGATGCCTTCGTCCAGCAACTGGATACCTTCGTTGATCAGCATGAACATGCAACGATCATGGATTTCCTGATCGTCGATGGAGCGTCGGGGGACTTCCAGCTCGTCGGCAAGGCGCTCCGCCAGCACCAACACCTCGTCGTCCTCTTTACAGTTGCGGCCCTCATAAAGGTAGAAGCCTCGCCCGGTTTTCTGGCCGTATCGCCCCAGGGCATAGAGTTCCTCTCCAAGGCGGCAGTAACTTTCGTCATGGGCAATGGCGGCCCGATTCGAATCGCGTATCAGGAAACTCACATCGATACCGGCAAGGTCCAGCATGCTGAATATGCCCATATTCAGGTCCAGGCCGGTGAGCACACCGTCTACCTGTGCCGGTGTCGCCCCCTCCAACACCAGGCGATGGGCTTCGCGGGAATAAGGCTCGAGCATGCGGTTGCCGATGAAGCCAAAGCAGACGCCGGAGAGCACCGGGAGCTTACCGATATGCTTGGCGATCTTCATGGTGGTTGCCAGTACATCCGGTGCGGTGGCCTTGCCGCGTACTACTTCCAGCAGGCGCATGACATTGGCTGGACTGAAGAAGTGCAGACCGATCACGTCCTGCGGGCGGAAGACGGTGGCCGCAATGGCGTCGACATCGAGTGACGAGGTGTTGGTGGCGAGGATGGCACCTGGCTTACACACCTTTTCAAGGGTGCGGAATACCTGCTGCTTGATTTCCATCTGCTCGAACACCGCTTCGATCACCAAGTCGGCATCGGCCAAATCGTTGTAGTCAAGGGTGCCGAATAGCAGGTCCATGCGCTGCTCCAGTTGTTCGGCGGTCATCTTTCCGCGTTTGACGCTGATCTCGTAGTTTTTGCGGATCTGCATCAGGCCGTTGTCCAGCGCCTCCCCCTTGAGCTCAAGCAGCGCTACAGGGATACCGGCATTGGCGAAGTTCATGGCGATACCACCGCCCATGGTGCCGGCTCCGATTACCGCGACCTTATCGATCTTGCGCAGCGCAATGTCCGCCCCAATACCTGGAATGCGTCCGGCCTCGCGCTCAGCGAAGAACACATGGCGCAGCGCCTCGGACTGGCGGGAAGCTTCAGCCTGCTTGAACAACGCCAGTTCTCGGGCGAGCCCCTCCTCCAGCGGCAGAAGGCAGGCCGCTTCCAGCGCAGAAAGCACCAGGCGCGGGGCCAAACGGCTTTTCCAGCGAGGTTCATGCTCGGCGCGGTAGCGGGCGAGGAAATCACCCGGCAGGTCTTCGGCCGGTTCCGGCCAAGCCTCTGCCGGCCGCGCCGGGGCGCAGCAGTCGATCAGTTCGTCAGCATAAGCGCGCGCCTCATCCAGCAGTTGCTCGGCGCCGGTAGCTATGCGGTCGAGGATGCCCAGCATGCGAGCGCGTTCGGAGTCGATCTGTTGACCTGAAAGAATCAGATTCAGCGCCGATTCAGCGCCGATCAGCCTTGGCAGGCGTTGGGTCCCGCCAGCGCCTGGCAACAGGCCCAGGTTTATTTCCGATAAGCCCACTCGAGTGCCTGGCTCACCAATCCGGTATCCACAGGCCAGAGCCAGCTCCAGGCCGCCCCCCAGGGCCAGCTTGCCTATAGCGGCAACCAGAGGTTTGTGGATCTGGGTCAAGCGAACCAGCGTGCTGGGCAAGTCCGGCTCGGCGAAGGAGGCATCGGTGCCGAATTCGGTGATATCGGCGCCTGCACTAAACATCCCGTGCTCGCCGTAGAGAATGATGGCCTCCACCCTATCGTCCGCGGCTGCGCGCTCGCAAGCGTTGATAATAGCGGCGCGCAGAGGCTGGCCGAGTGCATTTACCGGTGGACAGGCCAGGCCTATCAGGGCCAGACCGTCTTCGAGACGATAGTGGATGAGGTCGCTCATTGGGGGATCCTTATGTTGCTGCACGACTGCTTTTACGCCGGGCGCGCGGGAGTACGCTCGTTGGCCGCGGTTGGTCAAAAATGCCTGAAGACTTCTTCGATGCTGATGATTGGATAATTCGGGTGAGCGTTGGAGACGCGACTCGAAACCGCTGATCCAAAGGTGTAGATAGCCCCCGAAACCAGTATCGCGGTCATGGTTACAGTCAGGCAGGAGAGCAGGATTCGGCGCATCGGAAACCTCCGTCATTTGGCGGGAGCCAAATGCAGTGTCTTTTGTTATTGAGGGTTTCGATTCTGGATAACGGCCGATGCAAAAGCTTGGCAGATCACGCCATGTATTTTGCAGTTCATGACATTCAAACGCCTCAGAACCTGGCCAAATTTGAAAGCCGAGACCTGAGCAAATAATGTCTCAGATGAAGTAATTTGCTCATGTTCTGTATTTTTCGTTGCAGCGATGAGCTTTTCCTGCACAATTCCCGGCGTTGAAATTCGATCCGAGACCGACTGATGTCCCTGACTCCGCAAGACGAAAGACTCATCAAGGCACTGGCCCTGGCGATCGTTGATCGCCCGCGGGCGACGCTCAAGGAACTGGCTGAAGCTGCTGGCGTGAGCAAGGCTACGCTGCATCGCTTTTGCGGCACCCGTGACAACCTGGTGCAGATGATGGAAAGCCACGGTGAGACGGTGCTGAACCAGATCACCACCACGACCGACCTGTTGCACAGCGAGCCGGTGCAGGCGCTGCGTAGTCTGATCAATGAGCATTTTGCGCATCGTGAAATGCTGGTTTTCCTGCTCTTTCAATATCGCCCCGACACCTTCCCGGTAAATGGTGAGGGGGACCGTTGGCAGTCTTATGCCGATGCCCTTGATGCTTTCTTTCTGCGCGGCCAACAATTGGGTGCCTTCCGCATCGATGTCACCGCAGCAGTCTTCACGGAACTGTTCCTGACCATGATCTTCGGCATGGTCGATGCGGAGCGCCGTGGGCGTGCGGCCAGTGCCAACTCAGCCAATGTGATGGAGCAGATGTTCTTGCATGGCGCTGCCAGCGTAGTACGTCCCCAATAATCCCCCTCCCTCGTTCCTCCCAAAAAAGAGCCCCGCAACCTGACGGTCCACGGGGCTAAAAAACAGGTTGGATGCACCAACCCAAGGAGCGCTTGCCAGCTTCCTATCTGGCCTTTACTTGCGATGACCATCCCCCGCCCAGCGAGCGGAACAGATCGACCAAGGCAATCTGTCGCTGAGTGCTGACCTCAATGAATGCTGTCTCGTTGACGAAGCTTGTGCGCTGGGCATCGAGGTAACGCAGGTGACTGTCAATGCCACCTTCATAACGGGCCTTGGCCAGCTTCAGCGTCTCGCTGCTGGTATTGGCCAGCGCGCGTCGGGCGGCTTCTTCCCGGCGCAAGGTGTCGGTAGCGGCCAGTGCATCGGCGACCTCGCGAAACGCCGTCTGAATCGCGCCCTCATACGCCGCCACCGCAGAGTCCTTGCGGGCTTCGGCCAGACTCAGCCCTGCACCGTTGCGGCCGGCATCGAACAACGGCAGCGACAGGTTCGGCACAAAACTCCAGGACCGAGAGCCACTGTCGAACAAACCGGACATTTGCGCGCTGGAAGTGCCGAAGCTGCCCGTCAGACTGATACGCGGAAAGAACGCCGCACGTGCAGCTCCAATGTCGGCATTGCGCGCCTGCAGTCGATGCTCAGCGGCAAGAATGTCCGGTCGGCGCTCGATCAACGTCGACGTGGTGTCGGGTGCGATGTCCTGAACCAGCATCGGTTCCTTCTGCAGCCGTTCGGGAATCGACTTCGCCGCGTCTTTGGTGCCAAGCAACAGCACCAGCGCGTTAAAGGCCTGCTGTTTCTGACGCAGATTGTTTTCCTGTTCTGCTCGCGATTGCTCCACTAACCCCAACGCTTCCTGGTAGTCCAGTGCAGTCGCCGTGCCGTTTGAACGGCGCTGGCTGATCAGCGCGAACGAGTACTCGCGGCTGATCAGGGTCTGCTGGGTCAGATCCAGACGACGCTGGGCGCCATCGTGAACCAGATAGGCCTGGCTGACTTCGGCGATCAGGGCGATCTGCGCGGCGCGGGCAGCTTCTTCGGTGGCCAGGTACTCTTGCAACGCGGAGTCACTGAGGCTCTTCACCCGGCCGAACAGATCCAGCTCGTATTCAGGCAGCGACAGGCCGACCTGATAGTCGCTGGTAACGCCTGGCCGGCCGTTGTCGGCCAGATCCGCCGGCAAGCGCTGGCGATTGCCCGCTGCGTTGGCATTCAACCCCGGTACCCGGTCGGCTCGCTGGATGCGGTATTGCGCCCGGGCCTGCTCGATATCCAGAAGCGTCTGGCGCAGTGAGCGGTTGTTGTCCAGAGCGATCCCCACCAGGCGGCGCAGGTCGGGATCGACGATAAACGTCTGCCACACCAGTTGGTTGATCGGACTGCCCTGCTTCGTCGACTCACCCGCCCAGTTATCCGCAACCTGCGCAACGGGCCGCTCATAGGTGGGCGCCAGTGAGCAACCGCCCAGCAGCATGGCGATCACCAGCGTAGAAAAAGCTGAAATACGCATGAGTCACTCCTGAGTCAAAGCGGGTTGTTCAATGGGTGCCGGTTTACTGCGCAGCATCGACAGCACCCAGACAAAACAGATCGGTACGAACAGCACACCCAGCAAAGTCGCGCTGAGCATGCCGCCGATCACCCCGGTACCGATTGCACGCTGACTCGCAGCCCCTGCCCCGGTTGCCAACGCCAGCGGCACGACGCCGAGGATGAAAGCCATGGAAGTCATGACAATCGGCCGAAAGCGCAGACGTGCGGCCTCTATGGCAGCGTCGCGCAGGCTATAACCTTTCTCCCACAGCTCTTTGGCGAACTCGACGATGAGGATCGCGTTCTTCGCCGCCAGACCGATGATGGTGATCAGCCCCACCTTGAAATACACGTCGTTGGGCATGCCGGCGACCATTACCGCGAGTACCGCACCGATGGCACCGATCGGCACGATCAGCATCACGGTCAGGGGAATTGCCCAGCTCTCATAAAGCGCGACCAGCAACAGGAACACCACGAGGATCGCGAGTGCGAACAGTTGCGTCGCCTGACCGCTGGAGACCTTTTCCTGATACGACAGGCCGCTCCACTCGTAGCTGAAACCCGCCGGCAATTGCGCGGCGATTCGCTCGATTTCCGCCATGGCTTCACCGGTGCTGTATCCCGGCCCGGCGTCACCGACGATCCGGATCGACGGATAACCGTTGTAGCGCACCAGTTGCACCGGGCCTTCTTCCCAATGGGTGGTGACGAAGGCGCTGAGCGGCACCAGATTGCCCGCGCTGTTGTGCACGTACAGTTTGAGCACGCTTTCCGGGGTCATCCGGTCGCCCTGCTCGGCCTGCACCACCACACGCTGCTGACGGCCCGCGTTGGTGAAGTCGTTGATCACCTCCGATCCGAACGCGGCTGACAATGCACTGCTGATCGACTCGAAACTCACGCCCAGGGTACGGGCCTTGTCACGGTCGATCTCCACGCGCAATTGCGGCGACTCGGCCAGGCCTTCCATCATTGCGTAGAGGATTTTCGGGTTGCCGTTGGCCTGCCCGAGCAACTGGTCGCGGGCTGCGATCAATGCTTCCCGGCCCAGGCCGGCGCGATCCTGCAGGCGCAGTGCAAAACCCCCGGAGTTGCCCAGGCCATCAATCGGTGGCGGAGGCACAGCCATCACTGCGCCGTCATTGGTCACGGCAAATTGCTCGTTCAGCGCCGTGACTTCCGCCATGGCCGATTGATCTTCGCCACGCAGCGACCAGTCCTTGAACACCGGAAATGCCAGCGCCGCGTTATCGCCCATCCCGGAAAAGCTGAAGCCCGACACCTGGAACGTCGACTGGACCGCGTCACGGGAGGCGAGAAACCGCTCCAGTTGTTCACCGGTGGCTTCGGTACGGGTACGGGTCGCGCCCGGTGGCAACTGGACGTCGACGATCATGTACCCCTGGTCCTCCACGGGCACAAACGACTCCGGCAAGCGCAGATAGAAGTAGCCGAGCATCGCGATAATGCCCACGTACACCAACATCATCCGGCCGGCACGTGATACCAGCCCCTTGTTCAGAATCGAGTAACGCTCGGTGAGCCGGGCGAAGCCACGGTTGAAGGCGCCAAAGAACCCGCGTTTCTCATGGTGTCCTTGTGGAATCGGCTTGAGCAGTGTGGCGCACAGCGCCGGAGTGAACGTCAGCGCCAGGAAGCCGGAGAACAGAATCGACACCGCCAGCGACACCGAGAACTGCTGGTAGATCACACCCACCGAGCCGGACATAAACGCCAATGGCATGAACACCGCCGACAGCACCAGGGTGATACCGATGATCGCTCCCGAAACCTGCCCCATCGCTTTGACTGTGGCGTCAACCGGTGACAGCCCCTCCTCGGCCATGATCCGTTCAACGTTCTCCACCACTACGATGGCGTCATCCACCAGAATGCCGATCGCGAGCACCATGCCGAACATGGTCATCATGTTCACCGAGAAGCCCAGCAGGTACATCAGCAGCAGCGTGCCCAGCAGACACACCGGTACCACAATCGACGGGATCAACGTGTAGCGGATGTTCTGCAGGAACAGGAACATCACCAGGAATACCAGCACCATCGCCTCGATCAAGGTATGGATCACCTTCTCGATAGCGACATCGACGAAACGCGAAGTGTCGTAGGGCACGGAATATTCCACGTCGTCCGGGAAGTACGCCGACAGTTCGGCCAGGCGCTCCTTGACTGCCGTCGCGGTCTGGATCGCGTTGGCACCGGGGGATAACTGGATCGCCGCCGCTACCGCCGGTCTGCCGTTCAGACGCGAGTTGAAGTTGTAACTCTCTTGGCCGACTTCCACGCGGGCAACATCCGCCAGTTTGACCGTCGAGCCGTCCTCGTTGGCGCGCAGAACGATGCGTGCGAATTCGTCCGGATTATCCAGAGTACCTTTCACCGCCAGCGTGGCAGTCAGCTCCTGCTGGCTGCTGGTCGGTGTACTGCCGAAGCTGCCGGCCGGCACCTGCACGTTCTGCCCGCGGATGGCTGTGCTCACGTCGTCGATGGACAGCCCGTAACCCACCAGTTTCTGCGGGTCGATCCAGACGCGCATGGCCGCTTCAGAGGAGAAGAATTGCAGCTTGCCGACGCCCGGCACCCGGCGCAGTTCGTTGTTGATGTTGCGCGCGGCATAGTCACCCAGAGCGGTCGTATCACTGTGCTGGGTGCCTTCCTTGTAGTTGAGCGCATAGATCAGCAGGAAACCGGCGCTGGTCTGCTCCACCTCCAGCCCTTGGGTGAGCACGGCTGGCGGCATGCGTGCTTCAGCCTTTTTCAGGCGGTTTTGCACGTCAACCTGGGCGAGCTGCGGATCAGTGCCGGGCTGGAAGGTGACCACAATCTCGGCAATGCCGTTGGAGTTGTTGGTCGACTCGAAATAGAGCAGGTCCTTGGCACCATTGAGCGACTCCTCGATCACACTGGTGACCGAGTCCACCAGCACTTTCGCCGAGGCGCCGGGATAGGTCGCCGTCACCTTGATCTGCGGCGGCGCAACGTTGGGATACTGCGCCACCGGCAGCATTGGGATGACCAGCAGGCCGGCCAGGGAGATGAACAACGCCACCACCCAAGCAAAGTTCGGGCGTTTGATGAAAAACTGAGACATCGGAAAATCCTCGCGGCGACTGCGCCCTTACTGTTTCGACTCAGGCGACTGAGCCTGGGCGTGGGTCTGACCAGGTGCGACCTTGACTCCAGGTTGCAGGCCGGCAAGTCCGCCGACAATCACCTGATCGCCCGCCTTCAATCCCTCACGGATCTGCCAGCGCGAACCCTGCATGCCACCGGTGACTACATTGCGTGATTCGACCCGGTCGTCTGCGCCGACCACCATCACCTGGGCGGCGCCATCGCTGCCGCGTTGCACCGAGCGTTGCGGTACGAGAATGGCCTGGTTGTCAGTGCCTTGTGGTGTGCGTACACGCACAAACATGCCCGGCAACAGGACGCCGTCGGTATTGGCAAACTTGCCACGCAACAACACCTGGCCAGTGCCACGATCTACCGCGACATCGGTAAACATCAGCGCGCCCTGGCGCTCGTAAGCGGTGCCGTCGACCTGAATCGACAGCGCCTTGTTGTCGTCGGCGGAGAGTTTTCCTCCTTTGAGCGATTCGCGCAGACGCAGTGCATCAGCGGCCGACTGGGTGAAATCGACATAGACCGGATCAAGTTGCTGAATTCGCGCCATTAACGTCGCTTCACCCTGGCCGACCAGCGCGCCTTCGGTTACGAGCGCACGGCCGACGCGGCCGGAAATCGGCGCAGTCACCGAGGCATAATCGAGGTTCAGCCGGGCGCTTTGCAGATCGGCCTGGGCCGAACGGGTTGCCGCCTGAGCGCTGCGCAGGTCTGCCGTGGCACTGTCGAAATCCTGTTGGCTGACCGCCTCGATCTTCACCAGCGGCTCATAGCGTTTGACCCGCGCCTGAGCCTCAAGCACGACGGACTGGGTGCGGGCCAACTCACCTTCGGCGCGCGATAAAGCAGCTTTGAGCGGTGCTGGGTCGATCTGAAACAGCAGGTCGCCGGCTTTAACGTCAGCACCTTCTTCAAAGCGTTTTTGCATCACGATGCCGGGTACCCGTGCGCGCACCTCTGCGACCCGCATCGGTTCGACCCTGCCCGGCAGCTCCGTAGTCAGCGCCAAAGGCTCAGTCTTCACCGCCAAAACTTCTACCGGGCGCGCCACTTCGGCCATGCTCGCTTGTTCATTCGCCGGCCCACATCCGGCCAGCACAATGGCTGCCGCCAGCGAGCCCGCCATCCCTACTGCACGCAAATTGCCCATAACTCACCCGAGGCTTGATTGAATTTGGTGCGAATGCTACTTTCGAAACCATAATGAGTCAAATATGTCTCATTTGAGAAGATAATGAACCTTCTATGAACGTCGCTTGAGGCTTGGTGATGAACCCGATTTCCCATGATGAACACCTGCTCAAGACGCTTACCGTGGCCGTCGTCAGCCGGCCGCGAGCGACGATGAAGGAGCTGGCGCAATTGGCAGGCGTGAGCAAGGCGACCCTGCACCGCTACTGCGGAACACGGGAAAACCTGGGGCAACGACTGGAGGAATACGCCGAGGGCACGCTCAATTTGATTATCAAGAGCGCCGGCCTACAGCATCTGGAACCACTGGACGCACTGCGTCGACTGATCCGGGAACACCTCGCCCATCGCGAGTTGCTGGCCTTTCTGATGGCGCAATACCGCCCTGATTTCATTGACTTCGAGCGGGGTGACACACGCTGGCAGTTTTACCTGGAGGCGCTGGATGGATTCTTCCTGCGAGGCCAGCAAAAAGGGTTGTTTCGCATCGACATCACCGCGGCCATTTTTACCGAGCTGTTCATCACTCTGGTCTACGGCCTGGTGGATGCCGAACAGCGCGGGCGTGCCGCCAATGCTGATTCGGCACGAACGCTTGAGCAGATGTTCCTGCATGGAGCCCTGTCTGGCGGCGAGCTCCGCAAGCACACGTCTGTACAGGAAAGAACGCTTTAGTCCTCAGAAATGCGTGAAGGCATCGCTGATGCTGGCAACCGGTGGGTGATTGGAATGATAAACAACAGTGTGGTTAGCGGGCCGAGTCTGAAAATAAAGCGCACCCGAAATCAGCGCGACCACCAGGAAAGCGAACAGGAACCGACGCATCGAATACCTCCATCGTCCAGCCTTGAGCCGAACGCAGGTCTTTTGTTATTGGTGGTTCAAGTCTGGTCTCGGGACCAGGGTGAAAGCTTTGCAGATCGCGCCAGAGATTTTGCAAATCGTGCCAGTGCTCCCTTGGCCACAGGCTGTGCTTCATTCGGGGGATCGAGATGATGTCCACTGTCCGTGGTACTGCTCTGTTAGGGTTCAAGGAGTTCGCTGTCAGTCAGGGCATCGATCCGGATTCGGCGCTGGCTGAGGTTCATCTGCCTGTAGACCTGCTGGATGCGCAACTTTCCGGCGCCCAGTTCAATGCCTTGATCGAGTTGTGTGCGATGCGTTCGAACAATCCCTTGTTCGGCTTGCAGTTCGGCTTACGCCAGGGCACGCAAAGTCTCGACACCCTGCTCTACGCCATGCGCTGTTCCGGCAACGTGGGCGAAGCGCTGAATCTACTAACTCGCTATTTCCATGTTCATAGCGACGGCGCGCAAGTGCGCCTTGAACGTCAGGCTGGCAACGCCCTGCTCCTGTATGAAATCACCGAGGGAGCGGTGATCTCGGTACGCCAGACGGTGGAGTTGGCGATGGCAATTGCTGCTTGTCTGCTCCGGGAACTGTTGGGGCAGGCCTGGAAGCCGCGAGGTCTGATGTTGCGCCATTGTGCCCCGGAAAACCGCAGTACCTATCGCGCGCTGTTGGGTGTACCTCCGCGCTTTGACTGCCCCGTCAACGCATGGGTATTTGATGAGTCACTGCTGGCGATACCTCTGGGAGCGATTGACGTCAGGTGTCAGCAATTGGCCCAGCAACACATCAATGAGCTGGCCCGCGTGACGTTGCAGGAATTGCCGTCTTACGTACAAAAACTGCTGCGCAACCAGCTTGCCAATGGCCCGGTCACGCTTAGCCAGATGGCCGAGCACATGATGATCAGCCCGCGCTCCTTGCAACGCTATCTTCGGGCACAAGGCACAAGATTTCAGGAACTGCTGGACGACACCCGCCAGGCAATGGCTGCGCGTTACCTCTGCGATTCGTCGATCAGCCTGACGCAACTGGCAAGTCTGTTGGGTTACGCCGACCTGAGCACATTTTCCCGGGCTTTCACTCGCTGGAATGGCATCAGCCCGCAAAAGTGGAAACGGCGAATGCAGCTAACTCATCGGTAAATGACATGGCTTCCAATCCGTTCATTCGTGCACTCAGCCTGGCGAGATTCGATCAATTCGCCCGCCATCAGGGCCTGGACCCGAGCCAGATGCTACGTAGGGCTTCTCTGCCTGTGTCTTCGCTGCAGCGCCCGGAAGATATCCTGTCCTTCCAGCACTATTGCGGCTTGCTGGAGCTGTGCCAACAGCGTTCGAATAACCCGTTGTTCGGCCTGGAATTTGGGCTCTATCAAGGGATCGACGTCTTCGGTGATATTTTTTTCCTGATTCACAACACCCGAACCATTGGTGATGCCTTGCTCGAGCTGCGCGCCAATTTCGCGTACTACAACGGCGCGGCGCATATCGACCTGGACGTGGTCGACGGCGTCGCGTTGCTTGGTTACCGGACCGATGGGGTGGTGATTGACGGATTGCCTCAAGCAGAAGAACTGGCGTGTGGTGTCGGTATGCAACTGATGCGAACCTTGGCCGGGGATCAATGGCAGCCCGATGCGGTAATGCTCCGTAATGCACCCATTGCAGACGAGTTCGTCTATCGGCAGGTGTTGGGTATCACGCCGACCTTCTCTGCAGCGCACACCGGACTACTGTTTGACGCTTGCGTGCTGGCGCAGCCGCTGGATTGCGCCAGCGAAACCCTGCATCAACTCATCGCTCAACATCTGTCGGGCATGGAACGCTTGTCAGCTGACGAGACGCCTGGCTATGTCAGGCAATTGCTGCGCAATCTATTGCCTAGCGGTCGTGCGACGATCGAAAGAGTGGCCGACTGTATGGCCGTCAACCCGCGGACCTTGCAACGCCACTTGGCTCAAGAAGGTACGTCTTTTCAGCGGTTGCTGGATGACACACGCCAGCAATTGGTACGCAATTACCTGCAAGTCCCGACGATCAGCCTGACGCAAGTGGCACAGCTGCTGGGTTACGCCGATGTCAGCACGTTCTCGCGGGCATTTCATCGCTGGTTTGGTGTGACTGCACTGGAGTGGTGTAAGCAGTCGGGGTTAAGCAGGCAACCTTTGTTGCTTCAGAATCGAATGAAAGGTCGACTGTGAACGTACTCGTAAAATCCTGCGATTGAGCAGCCTGTGGTGAAAGACAGCTTTTACAACAAGCGGACCGAGTGCAATATCCGCTTTTGGCCGATCTCTGCTTTTCGCCACTGGCAGCTAAGGGTCACTCTCTGCCGGTCATGGTTACGAAGCGTGCTGGTCAAATCCGATGCAATCGGTGGTCAGATCGAATGCAAACGGGAGGTCAAGTGGTAACTATTCTTTTCACTTATGGTCAGGTCAATAGTCGCTCACTTACTGCCATTTGATCCCGTCCACGGGCTACCAGCCATCGATGGAAGTCGCGACAGTGGGCTTTATCGAAAGCATCTTTGGCACCCACTAAAAAATACGACGAAGGCATTTGCAGCCCCTGCGCGAACGGCATGATCAAACGCCCATCCGCCACGGCATCGGCAATCATTGAGTATTGTGCCAATACCACGCCCTGCCCAAGGATCGCCGCCTGGATTGCCATTGACGACAGTGAATAGACACGATAACCGTCACAAATCTGAGAACAGTCGACTTGTTGCGTGCTGAACCAATCTCGCCAGGAAGGTGGGGAGGCGAACTTGGGCAACCAATCGATAGACAATAGCGGATAAGCCAACAGATCTGCCGGAGTCCGTAACGGCATATCGGCACGCAACATGTGAGGGCTATAGACCGGAACGACACAATCGCGGAACAGCTCGATGGCGTGCTCGGTTGCCGCATAATCTCCGTATGTCACCCGAAAATCGATTTCATAGCCGTCAGGTGAGGGTTCCGCATGGCTGCCATCAAGGAACAGATTAATATCCGGGTGGTCGCTCTGCCAAGTGTAGATGAGCGGAGCCAGCCAATCTGAAAGCAGCGATGGCAAGGCACTGATTCGCAAGTTGGTGGCACTCTTCGCTCGCTCGACCTCTACCTGAGCAATACGCAGCAGTTCAAACGCCGCCACGCAGCTATCGTGGTATCGCTGCCCCGCAGCAGTCAGGCGAATACGCTTGCCCACCCTGAAGGTCAAGCTCATCCCCAGACTGTCTTCCAGCAATCTCATTTGCTGACTGACAGCCCCTGCCGAAATGCCCAATCGCCTTGCCGCTTCGACAATCCCGCCGAAGCGTCCAACAGCTTCAAATACCTGTATGGCCCGTAGAGAAGGCAAGTTGTTCATAGGCACCTCCAGAAAAGCGAGTGCGAATTAATACTTTAGCTCAGCTACACAAAGCAACAGTTTTAGGCATCTTTTCGAATGTTCAGACTCTCGTATTCTGGTCCTGCCAGCGCTGCTGATTGCAGGCTGCGAGGGCAACACGATGAGCCTTGCACCCTGACCTTGCATTAGCCCTGCGCACACTCCAATGACTGAAAAAGGCAAAGAACAATGAAAAAAATAATTCTCGCCACAGTATTTGCTCTCGCTTCGACTTACGCGTTCGCCAACGACATGAACACGCTTCGCTTCGGCGTAGATCCGACCTTCGCGCCTTTCGAATCGAAGGAGCCCAGTGGTCAATTAATCGGTTTCGATATTGATCTGGGTAATGCCATTTGCGCTCAACTCAAGGTCAAGTGCGTCTGGGTCGAAGTCGCTTTCGACAGCATCATCCCGGCACTCAAGGCGAAGAAGTTCGATGGCATCCTTTCGGCGATGACGGTCAACGAAAAACGCAAAGAAAATATCGCGTTCTCTGACCGGCTCTACAACTCGCCCAATCGTCTGATCGCCAAGGCTGACAGTGGTTTGCTCCCCACCGTGGAGTCGCTCAAGGGCAAGCGTGTCGGCGTCGCCCAAGGCAGCACTCAAGAAGCTTACGCCAAGGCAATCTGGGCACCACACGGCGTAACCGTTGTGTCTTACACCAATCAAGACCTGCTCTACCCAGACCTTGTCAGCGGCCGTATCGATGCCACCCTTACAGACGCGGTCGTCGCGGATATCGGCTTTTTGCAAACACCGCAAAACAATGGGTTCGCCTTTGCCGGCGACACTGTTCAGCATGAAGAGCTACTAGGCCAAGGGATTGCGATTGGGCTGCGCAAGGATGACGAAAAACTTGTCCAGGCTATCAATGGTGCGCTTGCAGAAATACACAAGAACGGAACTTACGACGCGATTCAGAAAAAGTATTTCACCTTCGATATCTATAACTGAGTCCTTGTCCTGGCGGGCTCTGATCTCCATGCATGGGTGATCAAGAGCCCTGGCCATGCCCCCCCGCGATTCCCCCTGATTTCAAAGCCTCTAAATAGACGGTTTACGGACCACTATTGCCGAAGGAGAGACAGAACATGTTTTTACAGGGTTATGGTGCGTTGATTCTCGAAGGTACTTTCGCAACCATCAAACTGGCGTTGCTCTCGATGTTGCTGGCTGTTTCGCTCGGTTTAATCGGTGCGTCGGCAAAGCTTTCCAACCAGCGCCTCTTGCGAGTGTTGGCAACAGGTTACACAACGTTGATCCGCAGTGTTCCTGATCTGGTGATCATGTTGCTGTTGTTCTACAGCCTGCAAATTTTGTTGAATGTTTTTACCGAACGGATGCACTTCGAGCAGGTTGATCTCAATCCATTTGTTGCCGGGGTTTTTACCCTTGGTTTCATCTACGGCGCCTATTTCACCGAGACGTTTCGTGGCGCCTTTCAGTCCGTACCTGGCGGCCAGCTTGAGGCCGCTATCGCTTATGGAATGAGTCGTCGACAACTATTTGTGCGGGTCCTGTTCCCACAAATGATGCGCTTCGCACTTCCAGGCATCGGCAACAACTGGCAGGTGCTGATCAAGGCGACCGCGCTGGTCTCGATTATCGGTCTTATCGATATCGTCAAGGTCACGCAGGATGCCGGCAAACACTCGATGCAACTGTTCTACTTCAGCCTGATCGGCGCTCTGATTTATCTAGCGATTACCACCCTGTCCAACGGCATCCTGATGTGGCTGGAGCGCCGCTACTCTGCCGGTGTCAGAGGGGCGCAGCTATGATCGAAATCATCCAGGAGTATTGGCAATCCTACCTCTGGTTCGACGGCTATCAACTGTCCGGCGTTGCCATGACGTTGTGGCTGCTGGTGGTTTCCATCGCCATCGGCGGCGTCTTCGCTGTGCCACTGGCAGTGGCACGCGTCTCAAGAAATCCGTTCATCCGTGGGCCCGTCTGGTTCTATACCTATGTGTTCCGGGGTACGCCGCTGTATATCCAGTTGCTGCTTCTTTACACCGGCGTCTACAGCCTGGAAATGGTCCGCTCCCAACCGGAACTGAATGCCTTCTTTCGCGAAGGGATCAACTGCACGTTACTGGCTTTTGCCCTCAACACCTGCGCATACACCACAGAGGTTTTCGCCGGCGCGATCCGCGCCACACCTTACGGTGAAATCGAAGCCGGACGCGCTTATGGCATGTCCAGCTTTACCTTGTATCGACGAATCATTTTGCCGTCTTCGCTACGTCGTGCGCTGCCGTACTACAGCAATGAGGTGATCCTCATGCTGCACTCCACCACCCTTGCATTCACCGCCACCGTTCCTGATCTGCTCAAGGTCGCCCGTGATGTGAACTCGGCCACTTACTCCTCGTTCGAGGCATTCGGGATAGCGGCGGTGCTCTATGCCTTGATGGTGTTTACCCTGGTCTGGCTTTTTCGTCGCTGCGAGATCCGCTGGCTGGCCTTCTTGAAACCTCAAGCGCATTGATCTGCCGCTACCTGGAGAGCATCGATAATGTACAAACTGAAAATAGATGAGCTGTACAAGAAGTACGGCCCTCATGAAGTCCTCAAGGGTGTATCGCTCAAAGCCAAAGCAGGTGATGTCATCAGCATCATCGGTTCGAGCGGATCGGGCAAGAGCACCTTCCTGCGCTGCATCAACTTCCTCGAACAGCCCTGCGCCGGGCGAATTACCGTGAACAACGAGGAAATTCGCACGAAACAGGATATCAACGGCGCCATGAGTGTGGCCGATCCGCGCCAACTGCAAAAAATACGCACCAAACTGTCGATGGTGTTCCAGCACTTCAACCTGTGGCAGCACATGACGGTGCTGGAAAACATCATCGAAGCGCCCGTTCATGTCCTTGGCATCAAGCGCAAGGAAGCTGTGCAGCGAGCCCACCAGTACCTGCGCAAGGTTGGCCTGGACTCAAGCGTGGACAGTAAATATCCCTCGCATCTCTCGGGCGGTCAGCAACAGCGCGTGGCGATTGCGCGTGCGCTGGCGATGGAGCCGGAAGTGATGTTGTTCGACGAGCCGACATCGGCACTCGACCCGGAACTGGTCGGCGAAGTGTTGAAAGTGATGCAAGCGCTGGCAGAGGAAGGCCGAACCATGGTCGTGGTCACCCACGAGATGGGCTTTGCCCGCAACATTTCCAACCACGTCATGTTCTTGCATCAAGGTCGCGTAGAAGAAGAAGGACATCCCGGCGAAGTATTGGTCAACCCAAAAAGTGAACGATTGACCCAGTTTCTCTCCGGCCGCTTGAAATAGCGCTTCGTTCAAAACCCTCGCACCGGACGCTCCATGAGCGTCCGGTGCCAGCGATCGACAAGAGATGACCATGAGCACAGGTTTTCCCACGCATCCGAGTTACAACAGCCAACGCGAGCAATTTCTGGCCGCCGCTACAGCGGCAGATGCCAGCCTGACAACCTACCCCCACCCATTGAACGGGCCCTTTGGCGAGCCACTGAGTACCGATGTTGCCTGGCTTGGCGATCCACTCGCCAGCAAAGTACTGGTCGCCCTCAGTGGCACCCACGGTGTTGAAGGTTTCTATGGCTCGAACTGTCAGATCAGATGGTTACAGGAATTCAACAAAAGGACCCTGCCTGCCGATGTCGCGGTGCTGATGATCCACCTCATCAACCCCTGGGGTACGGCCTGGATGCGCCGCGTCAATGAAGACAACATCGACATCAATCGCAACTATCCGGACTTCACTCCAGGACTGCCCGATAACCGCCAGTACGAGTCACTACACGCTATCTATGCCTGCGAACAGCTGTCGGGGCCATCGCGCGAAAAGGCCGACGCCCTGCTCGACGATCGCGTTCGCACAGAAGGCTGGGCAGCGGTGATGTCGATTGTCGAGGCCGGCCAGTACAACCACCCTGACGGTCTTTACTACGGCGGACAAACTGCAAGTTGGACGAACAAAACCCTGCATACGATTTTGCAGGAGCACCTGCACCGGTGCGACACGGTCATGTGTTTTGACCTTCACACCGGCGCCGGGGACTATGGCCACCCCATGCTGATGACGATTGCCCAGTCCTCCTATCCAGCGCTTGCCGATGCTCAAGCGATCTACGGGCCTTGGCTGTACACCCTGATCACCGGACCTGGCAGCCAGAGTGATACGGGCGTAGCCGCAACAGCGACTGGCTACACATCACAAGCCATCATTGACGCGCTACCGCACGTACACTTGATGCCATTCGTCATTGAATGCGGCACGTATCCGGGAGAACAGATCCATACCGTTTTGCGCAACGACCATTGGTTGCACCTGCACGGGGATTTCACGGATCCAGTTGCCGGGCAAATCAAACGGGAGCTGCTCGAACAGTTCTACCCAGCCGATCTTGATTGGCAAGCCGTCGTCTGGCAGCGCACTCGACAAATATGGGAGCGTGCCTTGGTGGCACTGCCACTCATTCAGCCTCCATCCCACCCATAAATCCCGGCCCACCACAACGGCCGAAATCCATCGCGATACCCCACATTCAAGACTGCCTTGCGCGGTCTTGAATGCGTTGCCTGAGGCAAGTTCAAGTCCAGGTTCCGCGCACTCATTCAACCCTATGACCTGTTAGTAAATCTAAACTAACAAACAGATTTAGGCATCTATTCTTACTCAAGCAGATCCTCGTAACCTGTCCTCCTTGTTAGCCAACGTTCGCCAGCACCGGGCGAACAACAAAATAATAAGGAGAAATACCCATGTTTTTGCGAAACGCATGGTACGTAGCCGCCAGTGAAGCCGAGTTGGGTGAGGATCTCTTCCCGGTGACTCTTCTCAGTGAGTCTGTGGTGCTTTACCGCAAGAGTGACGGCACTCCAGTAGCCCTCGAAGATGCCTGCCCTCACCGCAAGCTGCCACTGTCAATGGGCCGTCGCAAAGGTGATGACATTGAATGTGGTTACCACGGCTTGACCTTCGACTGCTCGGGTAGCTGCGTCCGCGCACCCGGTAGTCAACGCATTCCCCAAGGCGCCAGGGTTCGCAGCTACCCCCTGGCCGTGCGCTACGGTTTGATCTGGATCTGGATGGGTGATCTCGACCTGGCAGACGAAACGAAAATTTGTCACGTGCCTGAATGGGGTGACCCCGCGTGGGGCCTCAATCGTGGCGACAGCATGGTTATCCCGTGCAACTACCTGTACATGACCGACAACCTGCTGGACCCCGCACATGTCGCGTGGGTGCATCAATCGTCCTTTGGTAACGCAGCCTGCGCTGAGGAACCATTGCAAACCACGGTAACCGATGTTGGCGTGATTGTTTCGCGCTGGATGCGCGATGTCGAAGTGGCACCGTTCTATGCCAAGTTCGTCAAGTTCAGTGGTCATTGTGATCGTAAGCAGCACTACGAAGTGCACTACCCATCCCAGGCCATTATCAAGGCGCTGTTCACGCCCGCAGGTACGGGCAGTGATGAAGGCGAACTGCACGAACACGTGTTCCTGATGAACTCCTACAACTTCATGACCCCGATCGACGAGTCGAACACGCGTTACTACTGGTTCCAGGTCCGTAATTTCGATACCGAGAATGAAGATGTATCACGCCAGTTCGACGAAGACGTGCGCCACGCCTTTGCCGAGGATCGGGTAGTGCTGAGTGCCGTACATAAGGGCATGGCTAATAAAAACACGCCCAACATCGATCTGGCTTCCGACTCGGGACCACTACGTTTTCGCCGTAATCTCGATAAGTTGATTGCCCAGGAACAGGCTGGCAGCTTGATTCCGCTCACCCAACGGCACACTGCGGAACAAAAGACGGAGGCATGAGATGGGCACTCAACTGCAAACGCTGTCCTCCTCTGCAGGTTTCAAGACCTTCCGGGTGATTGAAAAAAAACAAGAGAGCGCAGTCATCACCTCCTTCGTCCTGACGGCGAGCGACGGCGTTTCCAACCTGTGCTTTCGCCCGGGGCAGTACCTCATCGTTCGCCTCGCCCTGGACGGCGGTGTCAAGGTGCTGCGCAACTACAGTCTATCCGGAGACGCCAATGACCTTGCGCGCGTGCGCATTTCAGTCAAACGCGAGCCTGCACCGTTCGACCAGCCAGAGCTTCCACCGGGTCAAGGGTCCAACCACCTGCACGACCATGTGCAGATCGGCGATTTTCTGGAGATCGCCGGTCCCACGGGCACCTTCGTGCTGGACGAAGAAAGCCCCAGGCCAGTGGTGTTGTTCAGTGGTGGCGTGGGACTCACTCCGATGCTGAGTATGCTCCATCAACTGAGTACACATTCGTCGCGCCCGGTGTATTTCATCCATGCCTGCGAAAGTGGAGCGGTACATGCTTTTCGCGATGAGGTTTTGGCACTGGCCAGCCGTCGCCCAGGGATCAGCGTGCATTTCTGCTATCGCAACCCGAACGCCGACGATCAGGCCAGCGCGGCCTATCACAGCCAGGGTCTGGTAAGCCGGGAAACCTTGCAAAGGCTTCTTCCACTGGACGACTACGACGTCTATCTGTGCGGCCCCCGGTTCTTTATGCAGGCGAACTGGCGCCTGTTGCGCGACCTCGGGATCGCCAGCCAGCGCATTCATTATGAGTTCTTCGGCCCGGCGACAATCCTCGAAGAGGATGAAGTCGTACCAGTGGCGCCCCCTCCTCGCGCGTCGCCTGTACTCAAAGCGCCGACCGCGTCGATTGAAGGGGCCCTGACCGTGGAGTTTCTGCCATCGGGTAGGCGCGTGGCATGGGATCAGAATTGCCAATCACTGCTCGAACTTGCCGAACAGAACGGCCTGACTCCGTCGTTCAATTGCCGCGCAGGCCTGTGTAACACCTGCCAGGTCACCCTGCGGAAAGGTTCTGTCGAGTATTTCGAAGAACCATTGGATACCCCTGAATGCGGCCGAATTCTGCTCTGTTGCACCCGCCCGACCACCGCGGTGACGGTGGACCTGCGGCAGTAATCGGCCCAATCACGATCAACACCGCTACCGCCTTCGTTGCACTGAGGAATCAAGAACATGATCAAATCGCGAGCCGCCGTTGCCTTCGCAGCCAACCAGCCCCTGCAAATCGTTGAAGTCGATGTCGCACCGCCCCAAGCGGGTGAAGTACTGGTGCGGATCATCGCTACCGGGGTCTGCCATACCGATGCCTTTACCCTTTCCGGTGCTGACCCGGAAGGCCTCTTTCCAACCATTCTCGGTCACGAAGGCGGCGGTATCGTCGAGGCGATTGGCGAGGGCGTTATTTCAGTAGCGGTGGGTGATCACGTGATCCCGCTCTACGCCCCTGAGTGCGGAGAATGCAAGTTCTGTCTGTCCGGCAAGACTAACCTTTGCCAGAAAATCCGCGCCACTCAGGGCAAAGGCCTGATGCCTGATGGCACCAGTCGCTTCTCATACAAAGGCGAGCCCATCTATCACTACATGGGATGTTCGACCTTTTCTGAATACACCGTACTACCAGCAATCTCGCTGGCGAAAATCCCAAGGGAAGCGCCGCTGGAGAAGGTGTGTTTGCTCGGTTGCGGTGTCACGACCGGCATCGGTGCAGTGCTCAATACCGCCAAGGTCGAAGCAGGCGCTACGGTAGCGATTTTCGGTTTGGGGGGCATCGGCCTGGCAGCCATCATCGGCGCCACCATGGCCAAGGCGGGGCGGATCATCGCTGTGGACATCAATCCGGCCAAGTTCGAGATAGCCAAACAACTGGGAGCCACCGACTTCGTCAATCCGAAGGATTACGACAAGCCAGTTCAAGATGTCATCGTTGAATTGACCGAAGGCGGCGTCGACTACTCCTTCGAGTGTGTCGGCAACGTTCAGTTGATGCGCGCGGCGCTGGAAAGCTGCCACAAGGGTTGGGGCGAGTCGGTGATCATCGGCGTCGCCGGTGCTGGCCAGGAAATCAGCACGCGGCCATTTCAACTGGTGACCGGTCGCGTCTGGCGCGGTTCGGCCTTTGGCGGCGTGAAGGGGCGCAGTGAGCTACCCAGCTATGTCGAGAAAGCGCAAAAGGGCGAAATCCCGTTGGATACCTTCATCACCCATACCATGGGGCTCGATGACATCAACAACGCCTTTGACCTGATGCACGAAGGCAAAAGCATTCGCACCGTCATTCATTTTGATCGCTGAGCTTGGGCGCAGCGACGTTCGTCAGGGCTGCCCTGACATAACTGCACCACCCACTGTGTTTACACTCGGAGAAGTAAATAGATGAGCATCTTTACCCACGTTACCGTCGGCACCAACGATCTGAACAAAGCCCGTGCTTTCTATGACAGTGCTTTGGGTCAGTTGGGCCATAAGCGCATCGCCGATCTGGCCGACAATGGTTCGATCTGGGGTGAGAACGCCCCCTCTTTCTTCGTTTTAAAACCAGCCAATGGCGCCCCTGCCAGCGTAGGTAACGGGGTTACTGTCAGCTTCGCAGCTCCGAATCGCGCCTCGATTGATGCTTTCCACGCAGCAGCACTGGCGGCCGGTGGTACCGATGAAGGAGCGCCAGGAACTCGCGATTGGGCGCCGAATGCTTATGCCGCCTATGTCCGCGACCTCGACGGCAATAAATTGGCTGTTTATTGCTTTAAACCAGCCTAAACGCTGATCCTGCGTCCTTAGAAGTCTCCAGATTGAATCGCCTCTGATTTTTTTTCAGAGTCATCTGAGAGACTTCTATTCGCCGGTTATGGTGCCGGCGTAAGGATGCAGACTTCAGGCGCAATTACTCCTCGCTTGGCTCGAACAGCGGTGTTTCACAGACCTCGGTCGGACGGTCCGCTTGGATTTCATATATCTGCTGCAGGGCCTGATCTACGCCTTCCTGTTCAAGCGTGGCCTATTCCTTGCCCTGCTGGAGTTCACCTCGGTGAATTTCGCTTGGACATTCCAGTTCCCACCCAGTGTGATTAACATGCAGGTGATCTGGGCCATCGGTGTAAGCATGATTGCCCTAGCCATACTGGTCTGGCTGCCAAGTCCAACCCTGTTTGCTCTTGGACTGCTCCTTGTCGCCGGGCACAACCTGCTCGATGGTCTGCACTTCCCGGTCGGTTCAATAATCTTCATGGTTTGTCCTCCACGTTGAGGGAGGACCCCGGCCAGCTTTCGCGTCAGGAAGTGCGTTGCACCCATCTACTGTTTGAGCGTCCCGAAGGGATGATGCTCTATTCAATTTCTCCCATTCGCCGCTACAGTTTGGCGCTCGTGAAATTGCGGTCGCGGTTGTTGACTGCTTAGAATTTACTGCTATCGATGGGGATCAGATTCTCTCCAAACAGTTCCAACTGCTGACACAGCACAACGAACTAGCGACAGACGCCTCGGATGGCCTTGCTATTGCCTTTTCGGAAGTTCGCGATGGTCTTGAAGTCCGGCATCAAACGCCCGGTCAACCACAAAAGCTCAACGTTGCGTTGAGCTTCTCGTTCCAGCCGCCGGCTCGACTGAATGCGGTTGAGATAGCCGTAGATGTAGATTTTCAGCAGGATTGAAGGATGATAAGCAGGCCGGCCTGTGTCAGCAGGAATAGCACCGTCAAAACCCAGATTGACTAGGTCGAGTTCATCGACGAAGACGTCGACTATGCGAGTCGGATTGGTATCGTTGACGTAGTCGTCGACACTTTCGGGAAGTAAGGTGCCTTGGCCTCGATGTTCACCTTGGATGAAGCGCTTCATGGGCGATCCCTGAGATGAAACCCTCAGAAATCATAGCAAGGGCTCGCGGAGGTGTTTTTACACGCTCAGGGCCTATAGCTGTCCTTCACGAAGGGCTGCAATCAAAACCGGTCAGTCGTGGCAGGCAGAAATCGGCCAATTTCTGCCAATGCTGAGCGGCTGCTATGGGTCGACTGCTGCCCTTCACGACAGGCAGAAATCGGCCAGAGGCAGACATAAAAACTCTTGGAGTGTGGTTTCCATCTGCTTTGCAGACAGGTCTGCTAGCATCCGTTTTTTGTATATGTCTGAGCTACCAGCATGCTACGGATCGCTACCTGTTTCCTCCTGCTCACAATGGCTTCTCAATCGGTTCTGGCCAAACAGGTTTTCCAGTGTGGTGAAGCCACAGTCACTATGAGCGTCGACACAACTCTGCCAATACGATCGACTGAAGGCGCTGACGTCATACTGCGTGTAGAACGAGGTCCGCGTTCGACGCTCCTACGGTACAGCAACGTCGATTTCATTGGAGGAGTGTGCGACACAGACGCAAGCAGCGCCCCACGAATCGTCTACCAGGCGGTATGCAGTGGTAGCGGTTGTTTCGATTTATCAAACTGGGGTGTCATCGATCCAGTGAGCTTGCAGGTGCTGCTCGTACCTGCGGATGACAGTCTGGAACCTGCCACCCGCCTGCTCGGCCATCAGCCGGCGCTCGAGGGTGCAAAGATGAATGTGAGCGACGAAGCACATCGACTAGGTTTGCTGACACCGTAATGCCCATTCAGCATGTCCGCTATGGGTCGTTGTTGACTATCACCACCGGCTGCTTTGGGTCGGATAGCGACGGTCTAGCATAGACCGTCGCAGTGGTTGGTCAGACTTCTGTCTGCTCTGCCATTTCCAGGGCGTCATCGACCTCGATGCCCAGGTACCTGACGGTGCTTTCAAGCTTCGTATGTCCCAGCAAGATTTGAACTGCTCTCAGATTTTTTGTCCTGCGATAGATCAACGATGCCTTGGTGCGCCGTAGCGTGTGAGTACCGTACATGGTTGGATCAAGACCAATGGCGGTCACCCACGCTTTGACTATTCGAGCGTACTGTCTGGTGGAGAGATGGTCTGAGTCGTGCAAACGGCTCGGGAACAAGAAATCCTCGCTGTGGAGGTGAGCT
>LNAP01001411.1_pt1 | contig 25536 bp, 24 predicted proteins | sample 602601 | NCBI WGS metagenome assembly LNAP01 (sample SAMN02440304, study PRJNA202911) | soil metagenome | biome: Subtropical and temperate rainforests or woodlands; isolation source: soil samples (1 kg each in a 20% v/v slurry with milli Q water) were... ...
AATGGCGGAATGGGCCTGGGCTACCGTGTGCTCGTGGACCTGGGCCAGTTCGGCGCCGTCGATCGGGCTGCGTGCGCGCAGCGTGCCGCCGGTGAGAGATTCCGGGTTCAGCCCGAGCGCGCGCAGGATGTCTTGGGGGGTGTCCATGCCGGTTCCTTGGGTTGCCTGCGAAGAGCCTGTCTTCGCTTAAGGGTTATGCCTAAGTGGCGATTCTGGAAAAAAATTTACTATACGAAACTCCAGCGTGAATTGCGAAACCTTTTTAAACCAAGGCAGCACTCGTACGAAGGTGGATCCGTGGCGGAACCTCTGCTGGTAGTCCAGGCAGTCAGCAAGACCTATCAACGCGACGGGCAGGCCCCGCATCTGGCGTTGGACGGCATCGACTGCGAGCTCGGCCGAGGCGAGGTCATGGTGGTGGTCGGCCCCTCCGGATCCGGCAAGAGCACCTTGCTGCGCACGCTCAATGGCCTGGAAAGCATAGACAGCGGCGCCATCCGCGTGGACGGCGTATCGCTCACGGACCCGGCCACCGACGTCAACCGCTGGCGCACCGAAGTCGGCATGGTGTTCCAGCACTTCAACCTGTTCCAACACCGTACCGCGCTGGACAATGTCGCGCTACCCCAGCGCGTGGTGCGCGGCCGCGGCCGCGCCGACGCCGAACGCTACGCCCGCGAACTGCTGGGCCGCGTCGGCATGGGCGACTACGGCGCGCGCTATCCCAGCCAGCTCTCCGGCGGCCAGCAGCAGCGCGTGGCGATCGCGCGCGCGCTGGCCATGGACCCCAAACTGATGCTGTTCGACGAGGCCACCTCGGCGCTCGACCCCGAAACCGTGGGAGGCATTCTTGAACTGATGCGCGCGCTGGCGCGCGACGGCATGACCATGGCCGTGGTGACCCATGAAATGGGCTTCGCCCGCGACGTGGGCGACCGCGCGCTCTTCATGGACGCCGGCCGCATCGTGGAAATGGGCACGCCGGACGAGGTGTTCGGCCACCCCAGGGAAGCGCGCACCCGTGCCTTCCTGGAAAAGATTCTGTAGTCCCTAGCAGCAAGGTAGCAACGGACTGTCCGCGCCTGCGCGGCGTCCGGCGGTAACCAGGGCCGGTCCGGCTGATCCGGGCGCTGCCGGCGCACTGTGCTTTGCCCGGAACGACGTGAGTCCATTCACCACAAGGGGTAGGAAATGCTGAAAATCAAACAATGGCTGGGCCTGGCCGGCGTCGCCCTGGCGGCCGCCACCGTCGCCTTGCCCGCGCAGGCCGACGAACTGGGCGACATCCTCAAGCGCGGCGAACTGCGCGTCGCGGTGCAGACCTCCGGGCCGCTGATGAGCTTCATGGACAAGACCGGCAAGCGCACCGGCCTGGCCGTGGAAGTGGCCAAGCGCATGGCCGACGACCTGGGCGTGAAGCTGGTGTTGCAGGACTACGAGTGGAAGGGTTTGATTCCGGCGCTGCTGTCCGGCAAGGCCGACATGGTGGCCGCCGACATGACGCCCACCCCGCAGCGCGCGGCCCAGGTGCTGTTCTCCACCCCGATGTTCTATGCGGACACCGTGGCCGTGGTGCCCAAGGATTCGCCCTACAAGTCGTACGAGGAACTCAACAAGGATGGCGTGACCGTGGGCGTGCTGGGCGCCAGCACCTATGCGGAAGTGGGCAAGAAAATGCTGCCCAAGGCCACCATGAAGGAATTCTCGGGTGGCAGCGCGCCGGTCGGGCAGGCCCTGTCCAGTGGCCGTCTGGACGCCGGCATCATGTCGCTGTCCACCGCCAACCAGTTCCTGGTCGACTTTGGCAACCTGCGCGTGCTGGACGGCATCATGGTGCGCGAGCCCCTGGCTTTCGCCGTCGGCCCCAACGCCTTCCGCCTGAAGTTCTGGCTGGACAACTGGCAGACGCTGAAGACGGCCGACAACACGCTGCCGGAACAGGTGAAGTACTGGTACTCCACCGACTGGAAGAAAGACCACTGAGCCCATGGACTGGCTGCTCGATTTCTATAACTGGCGCATCGTCAGCCAGTACACCGGCCAGTTCGCCACCGGCCTGGCCAATACCCTGATCGCGGCGGGCGCAAGCCTGGTGCTGTCGGTGTTGGCCGGCGTCCCGCTGGCGCTTGCCCATATGTCGCCCCGCGCCCTCGTCTGGCGGCCGGTGGCGGCCTATGTGCAGTTCATCCGTTCCACCCCTTTGCTGGTGCAGATCTATCTGGTCTATTACGCCGTGCCCATGCTGGTGCCCGGCGCCAAGGGCTGGAGCGAGATGCTGTTGGGCATCATGGCGATGACGCTGCACCATGCCGCCTACATGAGCGAGATCATCCGCGTGGGCATCGAATCCGTGCCGCGCGGCCAGATCGAAGGCGCCAAGGCCTGCGGCATGAATTACGGCCAGCGCCTGCGCTATGTCGTGCTGCCGCAGGCTTTCGCCAACACGCTGCCGCCCCTGCTGGGCCAGACCGCCGTGCTGATCAAGGACACTTCGCTGCTGTCGCTGATCACGGTGTTCGAACTGGTCGCAGCCGGCGTGCAGATGAACAGCGACCGCATCGTGCCCAACGAGAGCTTCCTGACCATCGCGGCCGGCTATTTGCTGATCTATGCCTGCATGCTGCTGCTGTCGCGCGGCGTGAGCCTTTGGCTGGCGGGTCCCGCCTGGAACGCGAGGTAAGCATGCTGGATTCCTATCTTTCCACCGCCGGCGTCGTGCTGCCCTTCCTGTTGAAGGGCTTCTGGGAGACCTTGAAGATCTCCTTCGTGGCCATCATCGCCGGATCCCTGCTGGGCTTCGTGATCGGTGTGATCCGCAGCTACCGCATCCGCGGCGTGCATCAGCTGCTGGGCCTGTACATACACGTCCTGCGCGGCACGCCGTTCCTGGTGCAGCTCTATATCTTCTACTTCGTGCTGCCCAGTTCCGGCATCGAAATGCTGCATTGGGATTCCGGCACCGCCGCCTTCGTGTCGCTGTCGGTCTACACGTCCTGCTACGTCGCCGAGATCGTCATGGGCGCGATCCAGGCGGTGCCGCGCGGCCAGACCGAAGGCGCGATGACACTGGGCCTGAGGCCGTTCCAGATCCTGCGGCTGGTCATCCTGCCGCAGGCCATGCGCCTGATCGTCCAACCCATGAGCGGCGTCTACGTCATGCTGATCAAGAGCACCGCGATTCTTTCCGTGGTGGGCATCACCGAGCTGACGCGACAGGGCGAGGTCTTCATCATCACCTTCCCGGCCAAGTCGCTGTTCATCTACAGCATGATCGCCGCCATCTACTTCATCTACTGCTACCCGCTGCTGCGCCTGGCCAACTGGCTGGAAAAGCGCCTGACGGGCGGCTTGCAGGGCGCAGGCCTGAACTGATGCCGACCACCATGGCTTCCGAGTACATCGACACCTATTACAAGCGCACGCTGGCCGACAGCGCCACCCGCTATGCGCCCCTGTCCGGCAGCTCCAGCACCGACGTCTGCGTGGTCGGAGCCGGACTGGCGGGCCTGTCCACCGCGCTGGAACTGGCGCGCCGCGGCCGCGACGTCACCTTGCTGGAAGGGCGGCGCATCGCCTGGGGGGCGTCGGGACGCAACGGCGGCTCGGTGTCGCCGGCATTCTCCGCCGGGGCCGACGCCATCAGGAAGCACGTCGATGAAGACCATTACCGCAAGCTCTACCGGCTGTCCATGGAAGGCGTGGAGATCATCCGCAACAACATCCGCGACCTGGACATCGTCGACGCCTGCAAGGTCGACGGCCGGCTGCGCGTGGTGCGTTATGAGGCCACCGACGCCCTGCGGCAGTGGTGCGACAGCCAGCAGCGCGACTTCGGCCGCGACGTGCGCCTCTTGAGCCGCACCCAGGTCCGCGAGCGCCTGCTGTCCGATGTCTATCACCAGGGCGTCGAGGACCCCACGTCCTTCCACTTCCATCCGCTGAACTACGCCCGCGCGCTGGCCCGCGAATGCGCGCGCCTGGGCGTGCGCATCCACGAGGACTCGCCCGTCACGCAGGCGGTCCTGGACGGCGCGGTCAAGCGCCTGAAGACGGAGCACGGCCAGGTCGACGCCCGCACCGTGGTGCTGGCCACCGGCGGCTACACCGAGGACGTGGTCCCCGCGCTGCGCCGCGCGATGCTGCCCATCGCCACCTACATCATGCTGACCGAGCCCTTGGGCGACAGGGTGCACGAAGCGATCCGCACCACCGCCGCCATCGGCGACGACCGGCGCGCCGGCAACTATTACCGCGTGCTCGACGGCGGGCGCATCGGCTGGGGCAGTAGAATCACCACCCGTGTCGACGACCCGCCCGATCTGGCGGAGTCGCTGCGCCGTGAACTGCTTTCCGTCTATCCCCAATTGCAGGGGCTGCGGGTGGAGACGGCGTGGTCGGGGCGCATGGCCTACGCGCGGCATCTGATGCCGCAGATCGGCCAGCTGTCGCCGGACGTCTGGTACTGCACGGCGTTCGGCGGACATGGCATGAACACTGCGTCGATCGGCGGCCGGGTGGTCGCCGAAGGGATCGCGGGCGACACCCAGCGCTACAAGCTGTTTGCGCCTTTCGGACTGGCGTGGAACGGCGGCGGCTTCGGCACGGCGGCGGTGCAACTAACTTATTGGTCTTACCAGGCGCGCGACTGGTGGCGGGAGCGGCGGTCGCGGGCATGACAGGGTGCATAGATGGAAGGCAGCAAACAGAGCGTATTGGCACAACGGCTGCGAGCCTTGCGCCAGGCGCGGGCATGGACCTTGAAGCAGGCGGCCGCGGCCACCGGCGTGTCCGCGTCCACGTTGTCCAAGATCGAAAACAGCCTGCTGTCGCCCACCTATGACAACCTGATCAAGATCGCGGCGGGCCTGGAACTGGACGTGGCCGAACTCTTCACCGCGTCCGACGCCCACATGGGCACCGGCCGCCGCAGCCTCAGCCGCCAGGGCGAAGGGCGCCAATACGACACGCCGTACTACGACCACCGCCTGCTCTGCACCGCGCTGTCGCACAAGCGCATGATGCCCTTCCATACCCGGGTCAAGGCGCGCTCCTTCGACGAATTCCACGACTGGAGCCGCCATCGCGGCGAGGAATTCGTCTACGTCCTGGAAGGCGAGGTCGAGCTCTACACCGAGTTCTACGAACCCGCCCGGCTGAAGGCCGGGGAAAGCTTCTATATAGACAGCCGCATGGGCCACCGGGTGATCAGCCTGAGTCCGGACGACGCCCTGGTACTGTGGGTGTCGACCCACGCGGATATAGGCGAGGAATAGGGCGCCGGCGCCGCCGGCCTGCCAAGCCGGCCGCAACAAGGTAAAATGCGCCGCCCGGATCGTTTCCGGGCCATCACCACACTGCGCGGCAGTAGCTCAGCTGGATAGAGCACGGGCCTTCTAAGCCCGGGGTCGGGGGTTCGAGCCCCTCCTGCCGCGCCAGGATTGCATGCGGGATCAAGCGCTTACGCCGGCTTGTTGGCCGCTAACATGGCAATTGCTGGAACTTTCCGGCCATTATGGAGGGCAGCCATGCGCATCACGACCGGCAAGCGCTTCCATGGACTTGATTCCATGCCCCTAACGGGAAGGCCGTCTTCCCCATTTCCTGGTGGCGACTCTTGCGCACGCTAGATCTTGAGACCCTGCGCACGCTGGTGGCGATCTCGCATTTCGAGACGTTCGGGGGAGCGGCCGAGCAACTGCATAAGACCCAATCGGCGGTCACGCAACAGATGCAGCGGCTTGAGACCATGCTCGGCGTGCCGCTGTTTGAAAAGCAGGGGCGCAAGAAGCTGTTGTCCGCGCAGGGCCAGAAATTGGTGCGCTATGCGCGGCACATGCTGGCCATCAACGACGAGGCGCTGCGCGCCATGCAGGATGCTCAATTGGAAGGCGTGCTGCGGCTGGGTTCTCCGCACGACGTGGCGGAAACCATTTTGCCGACACTTTTGACGCAGATTGCGAATTCGTCGCCGCAGATCAATATCGAGATACGCGTCGGCAGAAGCCCGGACCTGAACCCCGCGTTGCGCAACGGCGAGATCGATCTCATCATCTCTACGCGCTTCGACCCGGAATTCGAGGGGGTGGTGCTGCGTACGTCGCCCACCGTCTGGATCTGTTCCGCGGACTACGTCCACAACCCGAACGCGCCGATTCCGCTGGTGCTCGTCGATGAACGCAGCATCTTCCGCCGGCTGGCGCTGGATGCGCTGGAAAAGGCCGGAATCCCCTGGCATGCCCATTACGCCGCGCCCAATCTGGTGGGGATCAAGGCGGCGGTGCGCGCCCGCCTGGGCATTACGGCCCGCAGCGTCGAGATGCTGGGGCCCGACATGCGCGTCCTGGGCGAGAAGGACGGCCTGCCGCCCTTGCCCATGGTGCATTATTTTCTGTGGATCCGTCCCGACAAGGCGCCTACCCTGGCCCGGCGCGTCTACGACATGCTCAAGACCAATCTGGGACTTACCGAGCATCCTGAACAAGCGTAGTTCGGGTAGCGGCAGCGATGCGCCACTACGCGGCGGGCGGCCGGAAACAGGGCGGAACCCTCGCGTCAGGCCGGGACCGCCACTGAGCGGCGCAAAATGTCTTCGAGGAATTTGCGGGCGCGCGGATGCTTGGGCGCCGTGAAGAATTCTTCCGGCGTGCTGTCTTCCAGGATGCGGCCCTGGTCCATGAACCAGACGCGATCCGCGACTTCGCGCGCGAACTCCATTTCGTGGGTCACGACGACCATGGTCATCCCTTCCGCAGCAAGCTGCTTCATGACAGCCAGCACTTCGCCCACCATTTCAGGGTCGAGCGCGCTAGTGGGCTCATCGAAGAGAAGGACCGGCGGACGCTGCGCCAGCGCCCGCGCGATGGCCACGCGCTGTTGCTGGCCGCCCGACAGGTTGCCCGGCATCGCGTCGATCTTGTGCGCCAGGCCCACCTTGGCCAGCAGATCGGCGGCAAGCGCATCGGCTTCGCCTTTGCCCAGCCCGCATACCTTGCGAGCGGCCAGGGTGATATTTTCCCGCACCGAGTAATGCGGAAACAGGTTGAACTGCTGGAAGACGAAGCCGACCGACGCGCGCAACGCGTTGATATTCAGTTTCGGGTCGTAGATGCTGCGCCCGTTCATCAGGATTTCGCCCTTCTGGATCGCTTCCAGGCGATTGATCGTGCGGATCGTGGTCGATTTTCCGGACCCGGAGGGGCCGCAGATGACCAGCACCTCGCCTTTGGCCACCGTGCCGTTGACGTCGTTCAAGGCGTGGTAGCTGCCGTACCACTTGTTGACGTTCTTCAGTTCTATCATCTCTCTACCCCTGAGCCAGGCCCGCGCGGCGCCTGTTGATATTGGTTTCGACCCGGCGCGCCGCGTAGGACAGCCCCATGCACACCAGCAAATAAATGCAGGCTAGCACCAGGTACGTCTGCAGGGCGGACGTCAGTTCGATGCTATTGACCTGGTTGGCCACGAAAGTCAGTTCTTCCATTCCGATGATGTAGACAATGGAAGTCGCCTTGACCGTCGACACGAATTGGTTGACCAGCGAAGGGATCATGTTCACCAGGGCCTGCGGCAGGATGACATAGCGCATGCTCTGCCAGTACGACAGGCCGGCCGCCCGGGCCGCCTCCGTCTGGCCTCGCGGCAGGCCTTGCAGACCCGCCCGCACGATTTCTGCAAGGAATGCGCTTTCGTACAGGACGATGGCGGTCAGGGCCGTGGTGAACACCGATACCGACGTACCGATGACCATTGGCACCAGGAAGTAGGCCCAGAAGATAAGCATGATCAGCGGGATGGCGCGCAGCACCACGACCCAGCCGGCGGCGAACCAGCGCAGCGCCTTGTAGTCGCTGATGCGCGCGAAACCCAGCAGGACTGCAATGGGAAAGGCCAGCAGCAGGCCCGACGCAGACAGGATCAGGGTGGCGGCCAAGCCTCCCAGGGAGCCGTTCGGCCAGGCCCCCACCAGGAACATGACTCCGTACTTGTGGATGATTTCGAGCACTTGTTATCCCCTGTACGCAGACGGGAACCGCCTTTCAAAGCAACGGCCGAGAAACATGATGGTCAAGGAGCAGATCAGGTAGACGATCGTCGCCAGGGCCAGGACGTCGAATGTCCTGAATGTCAGGTTGTCGATGCTCTTGATCTGGTAGGTCAGCTCCGTCACGCCGATCACCATGGCCAGACTGGTGTCCTTGAATAGGATCAGCGAGCGATTGAGTAGCGGCGGCACGCTGATGCGCAAGGCCTGCGGCAGCATGACGTAGCGCATGGCCTGGAAGAATCCCAGGCCGACGGAGCGCGCCGCCTCGAACTGCGCCGCGGGGATCGCCTTCAGGCCCGAGCGGATGTCATTCGACCAGTACGCGCTGACGTTCAACGCCAGCGCAATGGTCGCGAACATCAGTTCCGTCTGGCCGCTGTTGACGTAGGCCTTGACCGCCGGCGGCAGGATCTGCGGCACGCCGAAGAACCACACCAGGATTTGCACAACGGTGGGCACGTCGCGGTGATATTCCACGAATGCCGCGATCAGGGCGTTGAGCGGCTTGAAGGGAATCGAACGCAGCACGACGATCACGATGGCAATCGCCATGCCGAGCAGGGCGGACAAGATGAAAAGCGTGAGGGTGGTCCGCAACCCGACCAGCAGCATGGACGCATACTGCCCTTGCAGCAAAAAGGAAAGATCCAGATTCATATGCATCGGGAAAGCCTGGCCGGGCCTTCCGCTACCCCCTTCAGTTGGACTGCGCGACGGGCTCGACCTTGAACTGGCGCGTCAGCTGGTAGATCGAGTCCTTGCCCAGCCACTTCGCGTAGATGGCGTCGAGCTCTCCGCTCTTGTCCAGCTTGACCAGCTGGGCATTGACCGCGTCGAGCAATTCCTTGTTGCCCTTGGCCACGCCCAGGCCGATGCGTTCGGTATAGATGGGCTCCTCGATCAAGGCAGCCTGGGCGCCGGCCTTGGCGGACTCCACCACAAAGCGCTTGAGCACGAGCTCGCCGCCGCTGATCGCGTCGACCTTCCCGTTCTGCAGCCCCAGGTAGCAGGTATTCAAGTCCTGGTAATTCACCATCTGGGCCTGCGGCAGCACGCGGCTGGCGATGGCGGCCGAGCTGGAGCCCTTGCTGGCGCAAACCCGCTTGCCCGCCAATTGCGCCAGCTGCGTGATGTTCTCGTCCTTGCGCACCAGCACCTTGATATTCCCCTGCAGGTATTGCAGGCTGTAATCGATCTGCTCGGCGCGTTCGGGCAGGTACGCCATCGAAGCGGCGACGATGTCGACGCGCCCGGAACGCAGTTCGGGGATGCGCGTTTCCGTGGACATTGCCTTGTGCTCGAACTCCAGGCCCATGCCCTTGGCAAGCGCCTGGCACATGTCCACGTCATAGCCGACGAACTTGCGGGTCGCGGGATCCTGGAACGCATAGGGCGAACTGGCGTTCTGCGTTCCGCATATCAATTTCTTGCTTGCCTCGATAGTCTTCAGGTCCCGGGCTTGAGCCATATTCGACAGGCTCAGGGCCGAGGCGCCCATCATGACGGTAGCCAGCACGACCAGGCCGGATTGCTTCATGGCATTTACCCCTTGTTTAGTGGTGAATCTCAGAGTGAAAAGCGGTAGGTGGCGCGTTCCTGGCTGTCTATCTGATTGACCAGGTTCGTCTCCCACTCCAGGTATTTCATGGCCGCCGCCTTGTTGCCGCTGTGACGGTCATGGACGAAGAACAGGAAATCGATGCATTCGATGTCCGACGGAACATCGGGCGTCGTCTCTAGCGGCAGGCCCGCCTCCTGCCACTGCCGCTCGTCGGCGCAAACATACAGCGCCGTGCCTGGCGGAACGCGCAGGTCCCGCGAGTAGAGTTCCGCCACGCGTTCGTCGTCCGCGAGCAGGACGACATGCCGACGGCCTTCAAGCTCCATCCCGGGCGCCAGTTCACGGATGCTCCAGCGCGCGCCCTGGATGTGCTCGCGGCGGTAGTCCATGCTGGGATGCAGGTCGATCAGCAAGGCGCCCTGGTCGCGCAGTTCGCGCACCTGCTGCGCGCCGATGCGCGGCAGAACGGATGCGATGGACGGCGTGGCCGCGGGCGGCGCGTCCAATTCGGCCCCAGCGGTGTCCAGCACATAGGCGTCCCAGCCCAGCTGTGACAGCCAGCCGGCCACGGTAGGCGCGCGCACGCCTTCGGAATCCAGCAGCACCAAGCGCGCCCCGCGCACGGCGGCGTACTGGTCGGTGGCCTGGATCAACTGGCCGCCCGGCGCGTGCACCGCCTGCGGATAAGTGCCAGCGCGGTATTCCTCGGGAGAGCGCACATCATAGAGATACGTGCTGCGGTCCGATTCGGCGCACATGCTGCGATAGGTCTGGACATCGATGGTGCGTACCCCCAGGCGGCGCGCGAGTCCGGCCGCGCGCTCGCGGGCCTTGGCCAGGCCCGCGGGGCTGGCGGAGAGGGCGTGACGCCGCGTCTGGCCATGTTCCAGCGCATGGTCGTTCAGGAACCAGCCCTGGGTGCCGTTCTCCAACGCGTATACCGGATTCTTCACCCCCAGGTTGATCAGCGTCTGGGCGCCGATGATGCTGCGGGTCCGGCCGGCGCAATTCACGACGATGGTGGTCGACTCGTCCGGAACCAGGTCATCCACATGCAGGGGCAGCTCGCCGTTGGGGCAGCAGGTTGCCGTCGGAATGCTCATCTTCTGGTATTCGGTGAACGGGCGTCCGTCCAGCACGGCGAGGTTTTCGCCGGCGCGGATGCGGCGGTTCAGTTCGTCCACGCCCATCGCCGGCGTGTGGTATTCGTGCTCGGCCAGTTCGCCGAAGGTCTTGCTGGGCAGGTTGACGCCCGCGAACAGGACATAGCCCTGCTGCTTCCAGGCCTGGACTCCGCCCTCGAGCACGTAGACGTTGCGGTAGCCCAGCCCCGCCAGCGCCTGGGCGGCCTTGCCCGCATCGCTGGAGTCCTCGCCATAGACGACGATGCGGGCCGATTTTCTCGGTGCCAGGCGCAGCACCTCGAATTCCAGGCGGCTGTAGGGGACGTTGGTGGCATAGAACAGATGCGCCTCGCCGTAGCGGCCGTGCTCCCGTACGTCCAGCAGGGCGATCTCGTCGCCATCGTGCAGCCATGCCTTGAGCGTAGCGGATTGCACGCTCTCGCAAACACTGTGGTTCATATTCATTTTTTAGCGGAGGGAAATGGTGCCGGCTGACGCCGGCGCCTGTTGCTACGAGAGATGTGCATCGAACGCGCGCTGCAGATCCGCGATCAGGTCGGCGGAGTCTTCCAGGCCGCAATGCAGGCGGCACATGGCGCCGCGGCCCTCCCAGGACGACAGTGAACGGGCTGCCGGCAGATTCATCGGCACGACCAGGCTTTCGAAGCCGCCCCATGAAGCGCCCAGGCCGAAGTACTCCAGCGAGTCGATCATGGCTTCCATCTGCGCGGTTGAAACCGAAGGGACGAACTCGACCGACAGCAGGCCGTTGCTGCCCTTGAAGTCCCGCTCGAAGAGCTTCCGCTCTTCTCCTTGTGCGAGCGCCGGGCAAAATACGTGCGCTACGCGCTTATCGCGCTTGAGCCAGTCGGCGATGGCCAGCATATTTTCCTGGTGCGCCCGCATCCGCAGCGGCAAGGTGCGCAGGCCGCGCAGCAGCAGATAGGCGTCATCCGCGCCCACTGTTTGCCCGTAGTTCAGCGCGGCCCGGTTCAGCGCCGGCCACGCCGCTTCAGTGGTGACGACCGTGCCCATCATCACGTCGGAATGTCCGCTCAGGTACTTGGTCGCGGCAATGACGGAAATGTCGGCGCCCTGGGCCAGCGGCTGGTACAGGATGCCCGAGCCCCAGGTGTTGTCCACGGCCAGCAGGCAGCCGTTGCGTTTGGCCAATTCGGAGACCCTGCGCAAGTCCAGCAGGTCGTACGTGAGCGACCCGGGGTTCTCGGCGTAGATCATGGTGGTATTGGGCTGGATCTTCGATTCCAGGTCGGACCCGTCGGGGTTGTAGTACGTGTACGTGATTCCCATCCGGGCCAGGCTTTCCCCGCACAGCCGGCGCACAGGCTCGTAGACCGCGTCGGTGATCAGGATGTGGTCGCCGGTCTTCAGATACGCCAGGAACACGATCGCGATGGCGGCCAGCCCCGTCGGAAACACGCGGGCCCGATGCCCCTGTTCCAGTTCGACCAAGGCATCTTCCAGCGCGTGGGTGCTGTCCGTGCCGCGCGAGCCATACGACAGCAGGCGCTCTTCGTCGCGGCGGCGGCGCGCGTCGCGCCATTGTTCGACCGTCTCGAAGACGTAGGTGCTGCCGCGCGTGACCGGCGTATTTACCCAGCCGTGTTGCGGCCGGCCGGCGCGTAGCAACGACGTCGACATGCCCTCTTTGGGCTTGTTCCTATCATCCATGGCTCGCCACCTTCCTTACCGTTGGGTCTTGATGCCAATGTCCATGTGCCGGTACGTGTTGTCCTTCATCTCGAAGGCAATGCGCTTGTCCAGCGTTTCCAGGGCCCGGCCGTACATGTGCAAATGGCGGATCACGTCGTCGTGCTCGATGCGCACCGCGTGGATGTCGTCGGGCATGAGAGCGATGCCGGTGCCGGGTTCGACCACCACGGTCGCAGACTGTTCGATCTTGGCGTGGCCGGGCTTGGTGCCGTCGTCGAGACGGTCGTAGACATAGTTCATCTCCACCCCTTCGACAGCCGCGATGCAAGCCCAGGTCGTGTGGTTGTGGGGAATGATCTTCTTGCCCGGGCGCATCACGTTCAAGTAGAGCGCGTAGCTCTGGTCGTCGTTTTCGCTGATGAGGTACCGCGACTGCAGGTCACCCGGCGCGGGGTCGGGATAGTGCTCGGCGCTCCACCACTCTTTGTGCGACGCTATCTCGATCAGTTTTTCCAGGGTCTTGGCAAGCGTGCCGCGGTTTTCGCCTTCGGCTTCGAACAAGGCCTTGATTTCATCCATGGCGCCGCGGATTTCCGCGGCGCCCGGTTTGGACTTCTGGTTCATGTAGGGCATTCCTTGTTGGTGACGGAAAGTCAGGATGGATCGTCATCACCTTAATGAGCCCCTGGCACTCAATCCAATTAAATTTGGTCTCCATCAATAAGCATCGCTAATGAATTAAGGCCCTATATAGGCCTATTCGGGCGCTGTGCGCAGCCTCGATCCATGCCGCCAAGCCCCTGTTCATGCGGTTCTCCGGCAATCCTTCAGACGAAATGGTGCGTTGCAGCGTTTTTGCGCGTTTATCGCCCTCGACATCGCGTTCCTTAAGGGAAACCCCTAGCCCCGCTGCGAAGCGAGAGCAACGCCCTGCGTCAGGAACCGGCTGCCGCCAGGCTGCGTTTGCCCTGTCCTACGGTCTGCGCGGCAGGCATTGCAACCCCGTTCTTCACGGCAAGTACCTCCGCCATGATGCTCACCGCGATTTCCGCGGGCGTCCTGCTGCCGATGTGGATGCCGACGGGCGCATGCAGTCGTTCCAGGGATGCGGCGGTTTCGCCGAAATGCTCCATGAACCGTTGCCTGCGGATGCCCGTATTGCGGCGTGAACCGATGGCGCCCACATAAAACGCCGGGCTGTGCAGCGCTTCCAGGAGCGCAAGATCGTCCAGCTTGGGATCGTGGCTCAAGGCGACGATGCAGGTGCGCGTGTCGGGGGCCAGCGCCAGCACGGCGTCGTCGGGCATTTCCCGCGTGATGTGCACGCCGGGCACGGACCAGCTGCCCACATGTTCCCCCCGCGGATCGCAGACTGTCACGGCAAAGTCGTTGAACAAGGCCATGGTGGCCAGGTATTCCGCCAATGCGCCTGCGCCGATGAGCAGCATCCGGTACTGCGGCCCCAGCGTGGAACAAAGCGTCGCACCGTCGAATTGCACTGCGCCGGGCGTCGAGGCCGGCGCCAATGTCACCGCTCCGGTGGTCACGTCGACGGTGCGCTGGACCAACTGGCCGGCTTCGAGCCGCCGGACCAGGGTGTCCAGCGTTTCGTAGTCAGGCTGGAACTCCAGCAGAAGCTCCAGCGTGCCGCCGCAAGGCAGTCCGAACCGCCGCGCTTCGTCGGCTTCAATCCCGTAGCGCACCAGTTCAGGCGCGCCTTGCGCAATGGCGCCCTCGCCATAGGCGCGGGTATACCGGTGTATCAGGTCGTCTTCGATGCAGCCGCCGGATACGGAGCCGACGCAACGCCCGTCTTCGCGCAGCGCCATCATGGAGCCGACGGGGCGCGGCGATGAGCCCCAGGTCTTGACCACCGTGGCCAGCAGCAGCCTGTGCCCCTCCGCCAGCCAGGCGCGGGCTTCGCGCAACACGCGGACGTCGACCGTCTCCATGCCTAGGCTACCGTGCGCACCGGCAGGCTGCGGATCCGCTTGCCGGTGGCGGCAAAGATGGCGTTGCACAGCGCGGGCGCCACGGGCGGCACCGGGGGCTCGCCTACGCCACCCGGAGGCAGGGCGTGATCGTCGTTGACCAGATGCGTGCGGATCACGCGCGGTGAGGCATTGTGGCGCAGCACTTCATAGTCGTGGAAGTTGCTCTGCTTCACGCGGCCCTGCTCGAACGTAATCTCGCTGGCAAGGGCAAGCCCCAGGCCCATGATGGCGCCGCCTTCCATCTGCGCGCGGATGCGTTCGGGGTTGATCTGCGGGCCGCAGTCCATCGCCATGTCCACGGCCACCACGCGCACCTCGCCCTTTGCATCCACGGCCACCTCGACCACGGTGGCGGTGTAGCTCATGAAGCTGTAGCAGAATGCCAGCCCGAGGCCATGGCCCTGGGGCAGGGTCCTTCCCCATTCCGCGCCGTTGCAAGCCGCTTCGATCACGCCGCGCAGACGGCCCGTGTCATAGGGGTAGCGCTCGGGGGATTCCGAATAATTCCAGGTGTCGGCCATCGTGCCCGGGTCGATCCTGCGCGCTGGGCCGATGAGGTCGAGCGCGAAATCCTTGGGGTCCTTGCCCGCGCGGTGGGCCAATTCGGCAATGAAGCACTGGGCCGCGTAGGCGTGCGGAATGTTGGCTACCGAGCGGAACCAGCCGATGCGGGCATGGGCCTCCACTTCGGCCGTTTCCACCCGGACGTTGGGAATGCGGTACGGCATGTTGATGGCCGACATGGCCGATTCGAACAACTGCTGGCCCTTGGCGCCTTCCGCGAAGAGGGAGGCGATGGTGGGGGCGGCGCTACGGTGCAGCCAGGACTGGACCTGGCCGTTCTTGTCCAGGACGGCCTCCAGGCGTTCGACCGACACGGTATGCAGATAGTCATGGTGAATGTCGTCCTCGCGAGTCCACACCAGCTTGACTGGCGTGCCTTCGGGCATGGCGCGGGCGACGATGGCGGCCTCGTCCACGAAATCGGGCTTGGACTTGCGGCCGAACCCGCCGCCCAGCAGCAAGACATTGACCGTGACGTTGGCGGGCTCCAGTTTCAGCCGGGCGGCGACGGCATCGCGCGCGGCGACGGGGTTCTGGATCGACGTCCAGACCTCGGCGCGGCCATCCTTGATCCGGACGGTGGCGGCCGGCGGTTCCATCGAGGCATGGGCCAGATGGGGAACGTAGTACTCCGCGGCGACGCGCTCGGCCTCGGGCGCCTTGGTCCAGGCTTGCGCGGCATCGCCCTGGCTGCGCATCGTCTTGCCAGGCTTGCGCGCCGCCGATTCCAGCGTCTGGCGGTAGGCGCTTGAGTCATAGCTGCCGTTGGGGCCGTCGTCCCATTCGATTTCCAGCGCGTCGCGGCCTTGACGGGCCGCCCAGGTGTTGCGCGCGACGATTGCGACGCCGCCCAGGGGCTGGAATGCGGGTGCCCCTTGCATCGGCGGAATCTCCACGACCTTCAGCACGCCGGGCACGGCCAGCGCCTTGGCGCTGTCGAGACGGCGCAGCTTGCCGCCGACGACAGGCGGACGCGCGACGACGGCATAGACCATGCCGAGCAGGCGCATATCCATGCCGTAGCTCGCCTGGCCCTTGCCGATGGCCTCCAGGTCCACCAGGCGCACCTGGTCCTTTCCGATGTAGCGGAACTCTTTCCGATCCTTGAGCTTGAGCGCATCGCCCGCGGGGACAGGCTGCCCGGCCGCGTCGGCCGCCAACTCGCCATAAGTCAAACGGCGTCCGGATGGCAGGTGCAGCACCTCATGTTGCACCGCCTTGACCTCGGCCAGAGGAACGGACCAACGCGCCGCCGCCGCGGCTTCGAGCATCTGCCGGGCGGCCGCGCCGACGCGCCGCATGGGCATCAGGAAGTGGCGCACGCTGCGCGAGCCATCCACGTTCTGGTTGCCATAGCGCGCTTCATCGGCTTGCGCCTGTATGACTTTCACGCGCTCCCAGCGCGCTTCCATCTCGTCGGCCACCACCATGGGCAGGCTGGTGCGCACGCCGGTGCCCATTTCGGCGCGGTGCGCGACGATGGTGACGGTGCCGTCCACGGCGATGCTGACGAAAACCAGCGGATCGTCGACGGTGCCGCCGGGCATGCTGTCAGCGCCGTACTTCTGGGCGGAGGGCTCGGCGGCCCAGGCTGTCGTGATCAAACCCTTGGTCGTGACCGTCAGGGTGAGCGCGCCCAAGGCGCCCTGCAGAAAGCCGCGCCGGGAAAGTTGAGCGGTGTGCGTCATTGCTTGCCTCCCTGGGCCAGGAGCTTGGCAGCCTGCTGAATGGCTGCGCGGATGCGGGGGTAGGTGCCGCAACGGCAGATATTGCCGCTCATGGCGTCTTCGATGTCTTGATCCGTCGGCTGCGCCGTGGCCTTGAGCAGGCTTACCGCGGTCATGATCTGGCCCGCCTGGCAGTAGCCGCATTGGGCAACGTTCTGTTCTATCCAGGCTTGCTGCACGGCCCGGCCGACCGCGTCTGCCTCTATCCCTTCGATGGTCGTGATGCTGTGGCCAGCCACGGCGGAAAGCGGGGTGACACAGGAGCGGATCGGCGCGCCGTCCATGTGCACGGTACAGGCGCCGCACAATGCCATGCCGCACCCGAATTTAGTGCCGGTCATGCCGAGTTCATCCCGCAAAGTCCAGAGCAAGGGCGTTTCTCCCGGGACGTCGATATCCTTGGCGTGGCCATTGATTTGAAGTTGGGTCATAGAGGAATCCTTGGAGGGCGGGCATGACAGGCGTAGGCTTGCCCGAACCATGAGTGAATCATTTATTCAAATCGGAATTCTGCCTAAAAATTCAAAAATTCTGCCTAATTGTTCTAGACGGAACTCAAGCGCGAAGAGCTTGAGCCGGTGGCGAGAGCGCGCCACGTCCGGTTGACCTCTTATTGCAGCCGCTGCTTCAACAACAGATAAAGCTCCTGCGGTCGGCCTTGCCTCCCGCGCAATCCTGGGCCGGGTCTGTCTGCCGCAAGGTATCCAGGAAATGCAGCGCCGCCGCCGACAAGGAGCGCTGTTTCTTGAGCAATATGCCGATTTCCCGCGTTGCGGCGGGCGAATGCAGCGCCAGGCTGCACAGGCGCGTGGCGTCCATCAGGCGCAGGGCCAACTGCGGGACCGCCGCGATGCCGACTCCGGCGGCCACCATCGCGCCCACCACCGAAATATTGTCGGACACGTAATTCATCTCCGGCATCCGCCCCGAGGCGGCAAGAATCCGGTCGGTAACCTGACGGATGCTGCTGGCCGGACCGCTTGCGATATAGGGACGGTCGGCGAAAACACTCCAGTCCACGCGCTTTTTGCGCGCCAGCGGATCGTCGACCGGGCAGATCAGGACGAATTTTTCTTGCAGCAGCGGAGAGAAGGTCACGCTAGCCGGCTGGTCCGGAATTTCGATGGATATGCCGATGTCGGCGGTGCCTTCCGCCACGGCCTGCGTGATCTGGCGGGCAGAGACGGCGTGGATGTTCAGCCGCACCTGCGGATGCGACTTCTGGAAGGCGCGCGCTGCTGCTGGCAGCAGGGCGGAAGCGACCGAGGGCAGGGCCCAGACATTGATGCTGCCGCGACGGCCCGCAATGAACTCCGACAGATCGCTGAGCGAATCGCGGAATTCCGACAGCATGCGCATCGCAATGGGGACCAGTTCCGCGCCGGCGGCGGTAAGCGCAACGCCGTGCTTGTCGCGGTCGAAGAGCCGGGCGTCGAGCTTTTGTTCCGCGGCCTGCACCCGCCGGCTGAGCGCGGGCTGGGAGATGTGCGCGCGTTCCGCAGCCATGCGGAAGTTGAGCGTCTCGGCCACCAGCAGCACGGCCTCCAATTCGGAAATGGTCAGGGTCATTCGCTTGCGTGATGCGTTTGAGTTATTACCAAGATATAAATATATCAATTTCCAGATCAGGTAAGTCGCACGATACTGATCCGGACCGTAAACACGGACGGAGACAGACATGAATGACTCGCGCAAGCGGCTGCGCATCGGCGTCGGCGCTGGCATGGCCGATGACCGCATCGGCCCCGCCATGCCATTGCTGGAAGGCTGCGACATTGACTACCTGGTGTGCGAGTGCCTGGCCGAGCGGACGATCGCGCGCGAAACGCTGTCGCGCAAGCATGACGGGGCTCACGGCTACAACCCGATGCTGCAGGAGCGCATGCGCGCCTTTTTGCCCGCGTGCCGGGAGCAGGGCGTGCGGCTGGTGTCCAACATGGGCGCGGCCAATCCGGTCGGCGCTGCCCAGGCGGCACTCGACATCGGCCGCGACTTGGGGTGGCATGAGATGAAATGCGCCGCCGTCGTCGGCGACGATGTGACCGACCGGGTGCGCCAGCATCCCGAGCTGCGCCTGATGGATCGCGACCTGCCGCTGGAATCGATCCTGCCTCGCTTGGCCTCCGCGAACGCCTATCTGGGCGCCGATGTCGTGCGCGATGCGCTGGCCACCGGCGCCCACGTCGTGATGACGGGCCGGGTGGCCGATCCCTCGCTGTTTCTGGGCGTGGCGCTGCATCATCACGGCTGGGGCTACGACGACCTGCCCAGGCTGGCGGCCGGCACCATCATGGGCCACCTGCTGGAATGCTCCGCCCAGATCACGGGCGGCTACTTTGCCGACCCCGGTAAGAAAGACGTTCCACGATTGGCCGAGCTGGCCTATCCCTATGCCGATCTTTATGGCGACGGCGAGCTTTACATAGGCAAGCCGGCAGGCTCGGGCGGCCGCCTCGACCGCATGACCTGCACCGAGCAGGCGCTGTACGAAATTCACGATCCGGCAGCCTACATCACGCCGGATTGCGTGCTGAACCTGGAAGGCCTCCATTTCGAAGAACAGAACGCGGACCGGGTGGCCGTGCGCGGTATCCACGCCGCGCCACGCACCGACAGCTACAAGGTCGTGGTGGGCTACTTCGACGGCTGGATAGGTTCGGGGGAGGTCGCCTACGCGGGCGTCAATGCCATCGCCCGGGCCCGGCTGGCGGCCGACACGGTGAAGGAAAGGTTCCGCCTCGATGGCGGCGTGGCCAGCGAAATCCAGGTCGACCTGATCGGCATCAGCAGCCTGCATGGCGATCATGCGCAAGCCCTGGCGAGCCATCCCTATGAGGTCCGCCTGCGGGTCGCCGCGCGCTGCCCCGACAAGAACAGCGCCCACCGGCTCGGCGACCACGTGCGGCAGCTGAACATGCAGGGGCCCTATGGCGCAGGCGGCCCGGTCAACCTGGGCGCCAAGGAGGTCATCGCCGTGGATGCCTTGCTGATCCCGCGCGGCTGGGTCAACCCGGAAGTGATTACCTTGGGAGCCAGACCATGAGCATTCTGGTTTACGACCTCGCGCATGCGCGCGCCGGCGACAAGGGCAATACCTCGAGCATTGCCGTCATTGCTTACGACGACGCCGGCTGGCGGGTGCTGCGCCAGGCGCTTACCGCCGAACGCGTCGAACAGGCCTTCGCCCATCTGGGAGCAGGGCAGGTGCGGCGTTACGAGGTGGCAAGCCTGAGAGCGCTGAATTTCGTCATCCCCAACGTGCTGTCCGGCGGCGTCACGCGCTCGCTGCGCCTGGATCCGCACGGCAAGTCGCTCAGTTCGCTGATGCTGGGAATCGAGCTTCCAGGCAGCCAACCGCAATCCTGAAAGGACCTGCAATGTATCCTCCCGCTGAACCCATGGGTACCGAGGTATACGCCCGGCTGCCCGAATCCCTGCACCTGACCGAACAGCCCTCGACCTGGCTGGCGGCGCGCCATGTGAAGATGCACTCCTTCCTGGAAGGGCCATCCTTTGATCGCGCCGGCAATCTGTGGTGTGTCGACCTGGCGCACGGGCGCATCCTGCGCGTGGACCCGGCAGGCAACTTCGAGGTCATCGTCAGCTACGAGGGCGAACCCAATGGCCTGAAGATCCATCGCGATGGACGCATCTTCGTTGCCGATCACCTGCACGGCCTGATGCTGCTGGATCCCGCAGCCCGCAGCATTCGACCGTACCTGCAGCATGTGCAGCGCGAAGGCCTGAAGGGTCTGAACGATCTGTTCTTCGCAGCCAACGGCGACCTGTACTTCACCGACCAGGGCGAAAGCGCCCTGGAGAACCCGACCGGCCGCGTCTTCCGCCTGCGCGCCGACGGCAAGACCGTGGACCTTCTGATGGACGGCCTGGCCGGCCCCAACGGCCTGGTCATGAACCAAGCCGAGAATGTGCTTTATGTGGCAATCACGCATGACAATGCCATCTATGCGCTGCGCCTGGAACCCGGCGGCCAGATGAAGAAAGCCAGCCGTTTCATCCAGCTATCCGGCAGCACGGCCGGGCCGGACGGCATGGCCATGGACAGCGCCGGCAACCTGGCCATCGTCCATGCCCAGGCAGGCACCGTATGGCTGTTCAGCCCCTTGGGCGAACCCCTTTACCGCATCCGGTCCTGCGCAGGCATGCGCACCACCAATGTCGCCTTTGGCGGCGAGGACATGCGCACCCTGTACATCACCGAGGCGGAGCAGGGCGTCATTCTGCGCGCCCGCCTGCCGCATCCCGGCAAGCCGATGTACTCGCACGGCGATTGACTCGCCTGCCACGCATCCCATCCACGCAAAAAAAATCACCGTATACCGGAGACAGCACCATGATTTCCTTCCGATTGATAGCCGGCCTGGCACTGAGCCTGGCCGCCTTCACCAGCGCACAGGCCGCCGATGCCTATCCCGCGCGCCCCATCCGCCTGATCGCCACATTTGGCCCGGGCAGCTCCATCGACATCATCGCGCGCCTGGTCGCCAAGCCCTTGAGCGAGCAGCTCGGCCAGCCCGTGATCGTCGAGAACAAGCCCGGCGCCGGCGGCGACCTGGGCACCGACATCGTCGCCAAGTCTGCCAAGGATGGCTACACCATCGGCTTCGCGTCCGCCGGGCCGATCACGGTCAATCCCAATGCCCGCAAAAAAATGCCCTATGACGCGCTCAAGGACCTGGCGCCGGTAGCCCTGGTGGCGACAGGCCCGAACGTCATTCTGGTCAACCCTTCGATCCCGGTGACCAACCTGAAGGAATTGATCGCCTACATCAAGGCCAATCCGAACAAGGTCAATTACGCCTCGGCGGGCGTGGGTACCAGCGGCCATATCGCAGGCGAGCTGTTCCAGCACCTGTCCAAGACCGAAATCCTGCACGTGCCCTACAAGGGCAATAGCGACGCCATCACCGACACCCTGGGCGGGCGCACCCAGATGGTCATCAGCGGTGTTCCGCCCATTCTGGGGTTCGTGAAGTCCGGCCAGCTGCGTGCCCTGGCCGTGGCCGACACCAAACGCTCGCCGCTGCTGCCGGACGTGCCCACCGTGGCCGAAGCCGGCCTGCCCGGCGCCGAAAGCGTCGCCTGGTACGGCATCGTCGCGCCCGCCGGTACGCCGCAGGCCATCCTGGACCGCCTCCACGACGAGATCGTCAAGGCGGTGAACAACCCTGAAACGCAAGAGAAGTTTGCCGGCCTGGGCATAGTTCCGTCCGCGGACAGCCGCGAGGACTTCGGCAAGCGCATGGCGGATGAGTACGTGCGTTTCCAGCAGCTGTTCAAGCAGATCAACCTGGTCATGGATTGAGGGAATCATGTCGCGCACCGTTCTCGTCACTGGCGCCAGCGGGTTGGTCGGCTCCGCAGCCGTCGACTCCTTCCTGAACGCCGGCTGGGAAGTCATCGCCGTTTCCCGGCGGCCCCCGGAAATCATCAGCCTAAGGCCGTTCACCCATTTGCCGGTTGACCTGCAGGACGCGGAGGCCTGCCGTCGCGCCTTCGAGTCCTTGCCGCAAGTCACGCATGTCTTCTATGCGGCCGTCTATGAAAAGCCCGGCCTCATTGCGGGCTGGCAGGACGCCGAGCAGATGTCCACCAACCTGAGCATGATCAGGAACGTGATCGAGCCGCTGAGCCGCAGCGGCGGGCTGCGCCATGTCACGGTGCTGCAAGGCACCAAGGCCTATGGCGTGCACCTGCACCCCATCCGCATTCCAGCGCGCGAGCGTCAGCCTCGGGACGACCATCCGAACTCTTACTGGTTCCAGGAAGACTACATCCGGGAAAGGGCCGCGCAGTGCGGCTTCGGTTGGACGATATTCCGTCCCACCATCGTGGTCGGCCCCAACGTGGGCGTGGCGATGAATACCGTGCCAGTGATCGGTGTCTATGCGGCGCTGTGCCAAGCGGAAGGCAAGCCGTTCGGCTATCCGGGGCACATCTCCTACCCGCGCGAAGCCGTGGACGTGCGCCTCATCGGCGATGCGGGCGTCTGGGCAGCCGAGAACCCGCAATCCTGGAACGAACACTACAACCTGACCAACGGTGAAGTCTTCAGTTGGCGCGATCTGTGGCCCTCGCTGGCGGAGTTCCTGCAGGTCGAGCCGGGTCCGGACCAGCCCGTGTGCCTGGCTGAATACCTGCCCAGCCGCGCGCCGCTGTGGGACGAGATCGTCAAGCGGCATGGCTTGCGGCCCTTGAGCATGGGCCAGATCCTGGGCGAATCCCATTTTTCCGCCGACGCCCGGTTCGGCCATGGCCTGAAAGCGCCGCCCCCTCCGGCCTTTGTCAGCACCGTGAAGATCAAGCAGGCAGGCTTCACGCAGGCCTACGACACCGAAGCTTGCGTCAAGCACTGGCTTGGGGTGCTGATGGAGCGGAGGATCATTCCGCCCCGCATGGTTTGAGAGCAGGGGGCTGCTCAGGCCGTCTTATCGAGGGGCGCCCACCTTCAGTCGATGCCGTACTTGCCGGGAGCGATGACGCCATTGGGGTCGAGGGCGGCTTTGATCGATGCGCAGGCGCGCACGAACTCCGGCATGCGTTGGGCCTGGTGGAACCCGTGGTACATGGTCGGCGCCCGGCCCACGAAGATGCCGCGCTCGGCGAACAGCTGGGCCAGCGCCCGGTAGCAGGCGTCCGCGCGGGCGGTTTCGTCGGCGTCTTCGCGGTTATAGATGATCGCGTGGATGGCGCGGGCGAATCGCGCGCCGCAAACGTTCGACAACAGGTATTCCAGCCCGTGGTCGTGGCAGATGCGGCGTGCCTGCGCTTGGAGGCTGTTGACGATGTCGCCCGCGACGGGGGAGCCCGCCGACAGCCAGATCGCGCCGCCGCCCGGGCGCCAGCCCAGCATCTTCAATTCGCTGTCGGTCGGCACGCCGGTGTTGGAGTTGATGGCGATGTGCAGGGGGCCGATGTCCTCTGCTTCTTCCATGGGAATCTGGCGTCCCTTGCCCGAGGCCAGGAAATGCTGGGCGATGCGGTCGATCTGGGGCTGCACGGCGGCACGGCTGGCGCCGTACACCGCGCCCGATACGGTCCAGGAGCCCAGGTTGTATTGCCGCCGCAGCGCGGCGCGGCCTTCGTCAGACAGCGCACGCTTGCCGCCGCTGGCCGCGTATTCCGGGTTGGTGGCCGCCGAGGACAGCAGATACAGGTCGTTGGTGGCGCGGATCAGCGTCGGCACGAAATTGCTCAGCTTCAGCGGACGGATGCGTTCGACGATCTCCCCCAGGTCTTCGTCGTCGGGGAAGGTGAAGAAGAAGGGTTCGATATGCGGCGGCCGCGGCATGAGCCACATGCCCACGCGGGTGACAATGCCGAAGTTGGATTGCGAGAACAGGCCGTCCAGCGTCGGGCCGAAGCTGTATTTGGATACGTGCCAGTTGGGATGCGAGGAGCCGGCCAGGCTGCCGTCGCCGGTGCGGATCACGTCGCCATTGCCGAGCACAACCTCCATGCCGCAGCTCATGCCGAAATGATCGGCGTAGGCGCCGCTGCCGCCGCCCTTGTCCAGGGCGTTCGCGAGGATGCTGCCCTGCGACGGGCCCGCAGTGGGCGAGATCATCAGCTTGCTTTCCCGGCGCTGCAGCTCATCGTGCATGGCGCGGAAGCTCACGCCGGGTTCGAGCACGCAATAGCCCAGCGTCTCGTTGACTTCCAGGATGCGGTTCATGCGCCGGCCCAGGTCCACCACCACCTGGCCAGGGCGGATGGGCGAGCGGGTACCCAGGCCGATGTTCTGGCCATTGCTGATGGGATAGAGCTGAACGCGGAAGCGATTGGCCAGCCGCACCAGCGTCTGCACGGCTTCGGTCGAGTCCGGATAGGCGACCGCGCCGGGACGCACGTCGGCGCAGGGCAGCGTATGTTCGCCGTAGCGTCCGAGGACGTCGTCGCCCAGCGTGATGGCGTCCGCGCCTAGCTCGGCTGCCGCCGCATGGGCGAAATCTACGATAGGGTCATTGGAAGGCATTCGTCGTTCACCACAGAAGATCGCCGCTGCCGGCGGTTGTCGGAACCGGCGTGGCCGCCGGAGTTGGAGCGTTGGCCGCCGCCTGCGGCGGCTTGGGCCGGAAGTCTTCAAGACCGCGGGGAGGCGGGCCGCCGGTGGCCCAGTCCAGCAGCTGGACCGTGTGCGCCACGGGCACGGACGTGAAGCGCGAGATCTGTACCAGGCATCCCATGTTGCCGGCGGCGATCACGTCCGGCTGGCTAGCCGAGGCGTGGGCCGCCTTGCGTTGTCCCAGGCGGTCCGAGATGGCCGGCTCAAGGATGTTGTAGGTCCCCGCCGAGCCGCAGCACAGGTGCGACTCCGCAATGTCGCGCACCTCCATGTCCAGCTTTCCCAGTGCGCGGCGCGGCGGCCGTTCGATCTTGAGGCCATGCTTGAGCGAACAGGAGTCGTGATAGGAAACGGCCAAGCCCAGAGCCGAGCCGCTGGCGGTCAGCGGCAGGCCGGCGGCGATCTGCGCGATGTCCTGGGTGGCATCGACCACGAGGCGCACCTGCGCCGACAGCTCGGGGCGGTCGGAAAGCAGTTCCTCATAACGTTTGATGACGGAACCGCAGCCTGAGGTGGTGCTGATGATGGCGTCGATGTGTCCGGCCTGCAGCGCGGCCGACCAACTGCGGACGGCCTGTTCCATGTGTCGGGTGGCGGCCTCGCGTCGTCCCATGTGCAGTTCGAGCGCGCCGCAGCATTGCACGCCCGGGACGGCGACGACGGCGTAGCCGGCGCGTGTGAGCAGGCGTTTGGCCGAGGCGTTGATCTCGGCGCCCAGCACCGACTGGGCGCAGCCATCCAGCAGCGCCACGCGGCGCGTCG
>LNAP01001412.1_pt1 | contig 25519 bp, 25 predicted proteins | sample 602601 | NCBI WGS metagenome assembly LNAP01 (sample SAMN02440304, study PRJNA202911) | soil metagenome | biome: Subtropical and temperate rainforests or woodlands; isolation source: soil samples (1 kg each in a 20% v/v slurry with milli Q water) were... ...
GATGAAATCGAGGCACTACTCCCATGGAATGTAGATATCCAACAGGTTGCCATGGACCTCGCTGCCTGAATACCCTGTGGTTAATGGATCGCTTACGTTCTGGCCAAGACTGTGCGTGAGCTCGCCGGCGAGGCCTGTATCGACTGGGAAGACTCGCCATCAGACAAGCAGCAGATCATGTGCTCTCGAAGCTTTGGCAGACCAGTGACTGAGCTGCGCGACCTTCAACAGGCCATAGCCGTGTTTGTGACTCGTGCCGCTGAAAAACTGCGGGGCCAGCACTCGTACACGGACGCTGTGCAGGTTTTCATTTGCACCAGCCCTTTTCGGGATGGCCCAAAACGCACCGGAAACACAGTGGTTCGTTTGAAGAGCACAAATGACACCAACGCTTTGATTGGCGCTGTGACGAACGGACTTCGAAGCATTTATCGCCCTGGCTTTCAGTACGCCAAAGCTGGAGTGTGTTTACTTGACATTCAGCAGTCGTTTGTCTCGAAGTCGCAACTTAGCCTGTTTGATTGTGAGGACGCGGCTCCGAAAAAACAGCGGGAAGAACTTATGTGTGTTGTAGACAAACTGAACGGCCGATATGGTCGTGCTACCGTCGTTGCGGCTAATGCCCTATCTGTTGAAGATGCCCCATGGCAGATGCGCCAGGAGCGAATGACGCCGGCTTACACGACTGATTGGGCTCAGGTCGTTGAGATCTGGCGTTAGTCATTGCCCTTGCAATGCCAGCTGAAACGGCTACCGCCAGAGAAATAACTGAAAGCACAATATTGAGCTCACTCTTCTACCTGGGTAGCGCTCATGATCGTGACCTGCGTAACCTGGGGATCGATCTCAATCTGTTTCTGCAGCCACACCCAATCAGCTTGGGTCGTAATCTTTCTCTCCAGGCACGGAAACGTCACACCAGCACCAGTCTCATGTTTATTGTGGCGCCCACCGATGTACGAGAAAGCAATCCTATACTTGTATGGCGCATCCGCTTCGCACTTAGTCACAGGCTGGCTTTCCGGATCAGCTGCGAAGCTGTAACTACCAGCCAAAAGTGACAGGCAAACTACGAAAAGCGACAGTGGTTTCTTCATTTGGTGCTCTCTGAACATTTTTCAACTTTGGCATGACTCATCAATTTATGGAAACCAGTCATTTCACGACTGCCCGACGTTATTCTTGCCGCTTCCAGCTCTTCATAGGCATCAACGATATCGCGTATGCGCAACACGCCTTTTTCATGCATGAGCAAAGCAAATTGCTCTTTGATGTGTGTCGGGATTTCCGTTGAGTCCGCGATAGCAGCAAGTACGCGATCCGGTACGATGTCATTCTGTCTTTGTTTAAGCCGGTCAAAGGTGCTGTTGGATCTTAGCGCCAGAGAACTACCGAAAAAGGCTGCTAAAAAAATCCCAATGCCAAACACAAGATTATTAAAATCTCCCTTCTCAATGAAAGACCATAGCCCTCCAACTAAAAATGGAAGTGCTGCCAAAATCATGATCCAACGCAGTCCCGTAGGTTTCGTTTCTGGAAGCCACTGGCTGATAATTTTGTAAATTGGGTTATCAGTATTTGGTTTTACCATCGTTTCAATTCCTATCTTCACACTTTCGCATCTATCCAGATTGGTCGGGTTTCGCCGTCCCTTTTGTCCAATGGACCGCGTTCATCGCGCCACGCAAAACGGTGCACTTCCACCAGGTAACTTACTATCTGATGTGCATCTTCGGGACGAATTCGCAAGCAAATATGGGTCTGCTTTGATCCTTTACCGCGACCAATGGGTGTTACGTCAAAATAAAGACTGACATCCCGATAGCCAGCCGCCTCACTGTAGGTCACGAGCTCTGATGCAAGGTCCACCACAGTTTCACTATCAGATGGCTCAAGGATGGTCGCACTTGCTGCCGCATTGCGAGCGATCTCATCAACGTGACGCAGTGCGTCTTGTTCCTTCTTCCATACTTGTTCAGCTTTACGTATAAGTGGAATGGTGCTCTCATCAATACGACCAAGCGCCTCTGCGATGGTGTAATCCATTGCTTGTAGCCAATCTGGTCTGTTAAGCACAAGCGCTGCGCTCAGGGCCTCGCCGGTTGACATGCTGTTGATGCCGCCGTTGGCCGCATCACGAACTTTTTGCATCAGGTGATCGAAATTCATCAAAAGCCCTTTAGAACTAACTGGATCAACATACTCATAACTACTTTACAAAGGAAACACCAAGAGCAGCTAGCACAGGGTTCTCACCTTGATCGTAGGCTGATTTAATAACTTGATCCTTTGTGGTTCGAGATATCTTTCCGCGTTCGATTTCTAACTCATAATCCCGATACTTTGCTAAGTACGTAATGACGTAAAAATGCCCACTCGATGCCTGGGCATAGACATTCCAGCGCCCATAGGTTTTAGCGTATCCAACGAATCGTTCATGCGGATGATAAATGTCACTATTAAACAAGTACGTGGCATTTTTTCCATCAAAAAGAAGAACTGTTTTGTCCTCAATATCCAACGATTGCGCAACGATATTAGGCAAGTCTGCCTGCATGAAGGCCTTTGCATTGGCATTGACACGTTCAAGCGCTTGCGTATGCCGCTCTTGGCGCTGCGCACTTTCTTCATATGATTGATTAATCATCCAAACGATGAAAACTACCATCGCTAAGGTAAAGATGACCCAACAATAACGCTTAGCAAAAGAAATATGGTTCGGCTGCTGGTTCTCAACGTAAGCAGTGCGGCTCATGGATCTAACTTCCCTATTTATAACTACCGTTAAATGACATCATAATACTACGCATTGCATTGCTTATATGCAAGCGTTTTTGAAATTAAAAAACGATTGAGTTTCACTATAAGAGGTCCGATTTAGCATGCCAAATCGCTGTTGAAAATCATTGATCGGTATTTCCAAAAGCCTTCAGCGTCCAATTTTTCACTTTCTGATAAAACGTAGGCTCGACCTCGACCGGCGACGTTTCAAAACTTTGAATTAACGGCTCATACCGGAGTGGATCTTTCAACAGAAGATAGACTGTTTTGTTGGGCTTGGTTATTTCTTTGTTAACGGCATAATCATATTTGTCATGTAGATACATAGCTATAGCGCCGCTTCGTGATACGCCAAAGTAACAATGGACGTAAATTTGGGTCACGCCATTGTGTACAAGATCAGCCAGGTAATCTACCAGACGCAATGCTTGCTGCGAATCCATATAAGATGAGTAGCTGCGTCGAAACGCACTCTTCAACGTGCATATTGTATTTTCGCTGTACCCGCCATCATAAAAGTTATCTCGATACAAATGATCCCAATCTCCGAGCGTAGCTGGCTGCTTGTCAGGATCTGTTATTGAGATCATGGCAGCACCGGGAATTGGTTCAAGACGCTCAGCTTCACTTTGGCTGATGAAATGGACTTGTTTCATTGCTGATTCATGCTCATTTCTCATATCAGGCTATCCGCTCAAACCGAACAACTGAATCATCAATTTTGAAGGGAACACCTGCCAAAATAGCTTCCCACTGTTGCGACCCCTCTACCAGTTCGCAGGCTCGTAAGTAGCCATTGACCTCTTCTTGGCATAACGTCTTATTGCCCTCAAGATCATTACGAAAAACTTTGTATGTTTCTTCCTTCTTGTTCATGGGTTGCGTAACGGGCGTGTCAATTCTAGGCTTGCAATGATGGAGCTCAATTTCTTCAGGCCAGGGACGGGGAAATTTACGTAACTCCGGGCTGTTTTCGTTGTTCCATTCTTGTGGGTTTTCTGTTTCTGTTGCCTTAACCAATTCTGTAAAGAATTCGTCATTCGACTTTAACCAACCAATCACAAATGGATTCTTTGCCAAAAACTCAGGGCAACAGTGCTGCAGTGCTTCCAGCAGTTCACGGTTCTCATCGATCCGCTTAAAAACACCGGCCTCAAATTGCTCCATCACAAACTCAACTGCCTTGAGCTTGGCCGCGTTGGGTACCGCTTTTATGAAATTTTCTAACATAGTCATTAGCTCCAGTTCCAAATCGTCATCAATACCGCTGTATTAGCTTTAGGCTGACTTCCTAAAAATAATAAGCGCTGCAGATCAAGCCTGTAGGCCATGAATACGTCCTTATAAGCTGTCTTCATTCAACCGGCACCAGCGGCCGCTCTCCTGAGCATCCGGATCTTTGTGTCGATTTAGCATGCTAAATCGCATTCCCTAACGCTGGACTCGTATAGATGTATCGGCCCTGTAACGGCAGTTTGGAAGCATGGTTTAACAACGTGCTGGCCGATAATTGGAAATTATCATCTGTATCAATTCAGCCGTTTGCTAAGGAGAATCAAGTGTCAAAGCGCTACCCAGTCGTTCTGGCCAGCACGGGTGTGTCTTACTCACATTCGATGCAAACAGAACCAAGAATGCACAATCAATGGCAAAGAATTATTCAGACTGCTCGTAGTAACCGTGAGCATTTTATTTGTGGATGCTTACCTGCTCAGGTCAATAAGCTCGCACCTCGGCAAAAACCAAAAAGCGAAGAGTGTTTCCTGGCCAGTTATCCAAATACAACCGGCAATCACGCCATGGACTGTTTTTTCTATGCGACTCCCAATGAAGATTCCGGACTGCAGGCCTATAACAAAGGGGTTGTTGAGGAAACGGAAGAGGGTGATCTAAAAATAAAGCTGGCCTTTTCTTTACGACCCTCAGAAACAAAGAAGGGGACTGGCTCACCAGAACTTTCAAAATCTTATCGTGAACCAGGGATGTCCAAGTCTGCCATCCGGCTTCGAGGCCTATTTGATTTGCTTTGGACTCGCTCAAAGTACAACACCTGGATGCCGGCTATGAAGGGCAAGCGCAATCACGTTGGTTTGCACAAGCATTTACTTGAATGTGCTGAACGAATTATGGTTGGCAACGATGTGTTGTCGCAGCATTTGCTTGTTGCTTCGCCTGTTGATGACCAGGTAGAACGCAATCTACAAATTATGGATAGGGCGATTGTTCAGAATGAACGCCTTGTTGTTGTGGCTGAACTGCCCGCATTTGAAAAATGGCCAGATCCATTAAAGCGTCTGCCGCTCATGTTTCATTGGAGCCTGCCGTATATTGGTCTGGAGGATAGGCTATGGGATTTAACGGTTCAGAGATTTAATAGGGAGATAGCTGCGCTACGACGTGGGGAACGTGTCATGGTTATTGTTCAGACCGACGTGCCTACGAAAGGCAAGAAGCTTACCTTTGCAAAACCGCTTCATATCGCTTTGCGCCAAATCAATAACGACTTAATTCCTGTTGACTCAACCTATGAACGTCAAATTGCTGACAAGTTGATTGATGAAGGGCGTCAGTTTGAAAAGCCGCTTCGTTATGATGCTGAGGATGAGAAGTACGCGCCTGATTTCATACTGTGTGACACAGCCGCGGGGCGCTTGCCAATGGAAGTCTTTGGCCTTTTGACGCCTGAATACATAGAGCAAAAAGCCTTAAAATCTCGACATTACGATGGGTTGTATGGCGCCGGCCGCTGGTGGCAATGGAACGCGGCTGTCGATGACCCGATACCGGAGTTTCCAGCAGTTAAATAATCCTATTTCCTTGGCTTGCTCGCTCAAAGCGAAGGGCGACGAACTATGCACCACATCTAGGTTTGATGCATAGTTCGTCGCCTATTTAGCCTATCTCCTTTAGGGAATGCGGTTCACGTGGTTGACGGCGCGCAATCACACAGAGATTGAAAATCGGTTCTTGCAGGTGAAATTGTTGCGGTATTCCCTACAATCACATTTTTGTCTCGCGATTGAGCTCGGCGCGGCAGGAGTGATAATTCTTAAACACGGCCCAGTAGGACTTGAGGTGACCGAATTCGATGCCGACGATCAAATTGAGATTGTGCGCCACCAACCACTTAAACCCGATGCCCTTTTTTTATAGCTGGCTCATTGCGTTGGAATTTAGCATGCTAAATTCACGACTTTTACCGTCGGGATGTTTAGCTAAAGTGCAACTCATCAAATCTTTCGCCGGCGCTTATCAGGCTTTCACTGATTCGGTACACCTCTGGATATTTTGACAAACAAGGTACATGCTCGACCACGTACTGCGCAATGTCTTCTTTCTTCCAGCGTTTGTAGGCCTGTTCGTACGTTAACTCTGGTTCTTCATGCTGCCATAGATCATAAGAGTCATGGAAGCTCGCATCATTTAGAAAGCTCATGACGCGGTGTGCTTCAACTTCATTACGGCATACCAGTACCTCTGGCCAGAGAATCCTGCCTTCCATCTGATTCTCTGTACCATCTAAACGAACCATACGGACAACGTAGCATTCATCATCCTTCAACAAGGATGGCAAGCTCATTACACTGGGCTTTTTTATAGTGTTCATAATGGCCAATCTTCGGAAAGCAGTCGTACTGTACCGAAGTTCAAAAACTGCAGCTAAGGCAAATTGTGGTGAACAAGTAAAGTTCGGATTATGGATGTTTCGTTTGTATACCAAACGTATCTTAAATGTTATACGCTTAACTTTAAACCTATAAACCACAAAAAACGGTTAAATGAAGCACTAAAAAACGGCCAGTATGGTGTTTAGATCTGGATCACTCATATAACCTCTAAGCTTAACTGCTTTTCCTAAATCACGTTTTAAAGAATGGTTAAGGGCAATTTCAGTGCCTGCAGTGGATTACGTTTTATAGCTCTAACTATGGTTTAACTACGGGCGAATTGTCTTACCGAGTGGGCGTCTATAAGCCTGTACCCCGTTCTAAATCATGGTCAAGGCAATCAACTATGCATTAAACCTAGATGTTTTAGGTAGCTCAAACCATTGTTAAAGCGGCCTTTGGTGAACTATGCATCAAACCTTGATGTTTGCCCGAGCCTTTATCACTGACTTAACACTGGGTTCAAAATACCTAAAAGCTTGGAAAGCCGCATGTACACTGGCTTTGACTCTCTTTTGTTTGAACTATGCACTAAACCTTGATGTTGCCACGCAGCAAAGACACCCCGTGTTTTGCTGATTTGGATGCATAGTTAAATGGCTGGACGATGAATAATCTGTGTCTCTGAAGACCTTTTCGGGCTTTTTGGCTTCAAAAACTTAGGCTTTAAAGCCAAAACCAGCCGTGACCTCAGCGAACTATGCACCAAACCTAGATGTTTGACAGAATCGTATTTGTGAACATATTTCATTCTAAGTATTTGTTTTTATTGATCTTTAATTAAATTCTTGATGAGATTTTTGCGATTAATCTGCTGAAAATCAGTGTGTACGCTACAAACTATGCACCAAACCTTGATGTTCCGAAAATAAAGACAACAGACCTGGAGAAAATTAATTCTATGCTCTTTAACTATGCATCAAACCTAGATGTTGTCATTTTTTAAAAAACACCCTAACCCTTTGTTTTTTTGAGCATATTTCTACTTTGATCGCTTAACTATGCAGTAAACCTTGATGTTCTGATTCCGATACCTTCAGGACATCCTGGCGCGAACTATGCATCAAACCTAGATGTTTTGGGATTTTTGGCACTGAATTTGGCTTTGCCGATGGCGATCTGGAGCTGCTTTCAGCATGAATGATTGGTCTTTTTTGGTAATGGCGTCGTCACTGTTGAGCTCTTTTGAACCGTGACCCCTTGAACTATGCAACAAACCTAGATGTTCTGAATGCGTAGTTGTGGACTACATATCGCACAAGCACCTTAATTCAGCATTGCGCTGCCATACACAGCTAGTGCGCTACTGGTGATGTCATCGTATTATTTGACTGCTCTAGGAGGCGGCTACGCCCCGTTTAAGCCCTTTTCAGGCACTCTGGACCCTGATCCTTATGTTCTTGAGATAAAGGCTGTGTAGCTCTTCCTATGGCCTTGAACAGCCTTTGGCAGGCGTTTATGGATTCGATCTCGAACGGCCTATGTTACCTGCAGACCATTGTGCCGGCGCATTGAACCGGTTCTTCTCAAAAACGCTTACCTGGGATGTGCATATGGTTTATTGGATTTTTTTACTCAAGTTGATGTGCAGTGTATGGGTTTTGTGATGTTTTCCACAGGCTGTTGGTGATTTTCTTGTTCCTTTCTTTTGATTAAGAAGAAGACTAAGGACTAAGAAAAGGATTAGGGCGGAAAAAACGCTTCTAACTTGTTGAATTATTGATATAAGTTGCGTTTTAACTATGCATGAAACCTAGATGTTTCTATGCATCAAACCTAGATGCTTGGTTTCTTATCCACATTTTCGCCTTATTTATTCACAATTTGGGGCATAACTGTGCATCAAACCTTGATGTTCGTGTCTCAACTGGTGCAAATATGCAATAAACCTTGATGTTTGATATGTTGTCATGACGAACTATGCATCAAACCTAGATGTTTTGACCTTTACCGTCATTTTGCATTGTGAACTATGGATGATTCCTTGATGTTTCTATGCATCAGACCTAGATGTTCCAGGGTACTTCGTCTCGAACTATGCACTAAACCTAGATGTCCCTCTGGGAAGTTATCCACAGAAATTGTGTACAAGCCTGTGCAAAAATAGCTTTTGAGCCCGCCCGTGCTTCGATTGGCTATTGTGTAGTCCATTTAACCAATTCATTTCTTGCCGATGCGCCGGGTGTTGCCACGTAGGTTCTTGCGAATCGCTTGTATTTTGACCTGATTGTGTCGCTGGTTGTTCGCTATCATTTGTTTGACGAACTTTTCATGCGGATAGATCGTGTAGTAAACGTCAACGATCTTACGGCCGTCCTTGGTGCGATCCTGCTCGTAGTGGCTGACAATTTCATGCTCGATCAGTGTATCGAGAGCACGTGTCATTGCCCGAATGTTGTCACTCATCAGCTTGGATAAGCCTCTGCCGCTTTGCTCAAGGTATGAGATCAACGTAATCGTATAAGGATTGTTGGCGCTGGCTTGGATCCAGTAGTGGCTCATGCGCTCGTGCATATATCTGGCAAGCTGCGATGAAATAGACATCCCAACCTGGTAGTTGTACTGGCGAAATGTCAGGTTGATGATCGAGTCTGTAATCAACGGGTTGAACTTCACGAAGCACTTGGCATCTGCTGGGTTCTCGATGTACTCACGGCGCGATGTCAGGGCAACAGTAGGAAAGAGCTGTGACTTCACAACGGATTGACCATCATGCGTGGCGACCTCGATTCGGGAACCTTGGCAGACATCAATGGCTTCTGAAATTTCCGTGTAGCTGTAAGTTCGCCCGTGACTGGCGAGTTCATTGTAGAGCTGGTAAAGCGTAAACGATACGCCAACTTCACCACCTTGCACCTTGCCTTGCCCGTCTACAACAAATTTGCGTAGCGCCTTTTCTACAAGCTCTTCTCGTGCACCTGGAAAAATCATCACATTACGGCTTCCGCGCTTGATAACGGCGGGTGTGATCTTCACTGTGTATTCTTGACCGCTTACTTTGACAGCACGAACAGCCTGTGCGTCTTGGACATTCTCGATTTCCTTTTGGTCAAAGTTGTATTTTGGCAGTGCATCGTACAGGTCGAGCGTATTCGAGAAAGGATTGCGACGCCGCGGATCAGGGTCCATAAGCTCGAATAGATCGAGCTGCGATCGTACGGTTTCATCCGCGTCATCTATCTGGGTTGTGGGAAGGGTGATTCTGGACATACGACCGGGCTCCTTTAAGCAAGGTTTGCAATGACAAACAGTACCGCAAGCAAAAGAAGAGCGGCAACTACTGATGCACCGAAAACACGATCTGCACGCAATTGACGATCTTTGGCGTTTCCCGTCATGTATCGGTTGACCGCGATTTCATGGGAAGCATGTTCCATTTCGCCTTTTAAACGGTTTTTCCGGGCCTGTGAGCGGTTTTGTTGAGCCGGCAGACCTTTGGCTATCCTTGCTTGCGTTATCGCCTGTACGGCCCTTGTGGCGCGAGTGGCAGTGTTTGTTACTCCGTAGCTCATTCTTGTTCCCCTTCATCCTGTGAGTAGCATTTATCCAGCAGGCGTTCGTATTCTGCTAAGTTGCGGCGCAACTTTGAAAGAACCCCGGCGCGTTGACGCAACAATGCGTAGCGACCTTCGACTTCCTCAATAGCTTCGCGCTCCCAGTCTTTTGCCGTTTTGAATGCATGCTTGGGATACTTATCGCCTTGTCCTTTTTTCAAATATTCGGAGCGCACATTCTTTTTGCCTTGCGTTTTCTTGTCGCCATCGTAGAACGTATTGATGTACCAGGTCGCTTCAAGTGTGCCGCCGCCTACGATCCGTACCCTCGTTCCGAAGTACCCTTGATTCTCTTTGCCGCCTTCTTGTCGCATTGATTCGTTCAAGCTCCAGAATGCATCAGCCGACTTTTTAGCGTCGGCAGTCACAACATGCAGTTCTTTCTTCAGTAGGTTTTGTGCTGATTGAACAAACTCCCGCGCCTCGTTGCCGAAGTCGTCCTCATACACTGACTCGCGTGTCGATGCATCATTTGACTCCGCTAAAGTCTCCCAATCAAACTGCGTTTCACGGGAAAGTGTTGTCGTCATTTCTTTCCTATTCCTATCCATGTCCTATCCACATATCTATCTATCTGGGAAGTTCATTGAGTTTCCCACACATGTGGGAATTTGGCGAGATTCCCACATAAGGGATTTTAAAAACTTTATCCCACATATGTGGGAAGTTGATGCGATAACATTCGCATAGCCTGCTTTATGTATCATAATTACCACATTATGTGGGAAATTTAGTTTATTAGTTTGTGGCTAACGTTAGTGTGCACCGCGTAAATGCTTTGTTTCACGCTTATAACGCAGTGGGAAACCTGCCGTTTTGTCGTAAGCCATCAAGTAGATATCTCCATTCTTACAAACTTTCCGGTCCAAACCCGTCTTAGAGCCTGTTTAGGGTCGTTTCATGCCCTGGTCTTGAGTGTTTTAGGTCTTATTCTGATGTTCATCAGTGGGGACTCATTCATAACCCCGTTTTAAAACGCATTTTTGGAGTTTGTATGTTTAAGTTTGGCTTGGATATCGGTTATTCGAATCTAAAGATGGCCTTTGGGTTGAAAGATAAGGGGCTGAACACCAAAGTGTTGCCTATAGGGGCAGGCCCGATAGACTTGCTGCCACAACAACTATCAGGTGGCACAGCTGAAGTGATCCAGGTTCAGATTGACGATGAGAAATGGGTTGCCGGCGTTGAGCCAGAGCGCCTTCAGGGTTGGGATCGGGAATTACACGGAGACTACCCGGCTACAAAATCGTACAGAGCCCTTTTTTATGCAGCGCTTCTCCTTAGCGAACAATCAACAATCGACGTGCTTGTCACTGGTTTACCTGTCAGCCAATATCTTCAACCTGAGCGTCGTGAGGCGCTTCAAGCTCGATTGATGGGCGAGCATCGAATCACCCCGAAGCGTACTGTGACAGTCAACGAAGTGAAGCTAGTCCCCCAGCCTACCGGCGCATTTATGGATATGGTCAATTCCAGCTCGGACGAAGAATTACTCGATACGATCAGTGAGGGTCGTACCATTGTGATCGATCCTGGCTACTTCTCGGTTGATTGGGTCTTGCTCAATGAAGGCGAAGTTCGTCAGAATTCATCAGGAACAAGTCTGAAGGCAATGTCGATGCTGCTTGCTGAAACGAATCGGCTGATTCAAGAAGACCACGGCGCTGCTCCAGGCGTTGACAGCATCGAGAAAGCTGTGAGGGCAGGCAAGGATTCAATGCTCTTACTTGGCCAGCGCATAGACATCCGGCCATATTTCGCTTCTGCATCTGAAAAGATAGCACCGAACGCACTCGTGCCTTTGCGTCAGTCAATGCGTGAAGATGGATTGAATGTGGACCTGGTTGTGCTTGCTGGAGGCGGGGCCAAATCCTATTACGAGGCTTCAAAGGAAATTTTTCCAAGAAGCAGAATTGTTGTTAGTGATGATCCCGTGTTGGCCAACGCCAGGGGATTTTGGCATTGCGCATAATAGGGGAGGGGACATGGCCAAAAAATGGAACGGATCTATCCAAGGCATGGTGATCTCAGAGGTTGCTCATCCAGAACTTTATGCAGAGCTTAATAAAACCACACACCGAGATCGAACAAACCGTTTACGGTCCCTGGCACTTGTTGGATTGTTCGCGTTATACAACCGCGTACCAACTTCAGGTACAACGCCTGATCAGCAAGCAGAGGGGGAGGGCATGTCTGCTGGCACAGTTCAGGATACAAAGGATCAAGCCAGGAAACAGCTAAAGGACAAAATGCTGAGTTCATTGAGCAGCTAGGGAGTAGGGGAGTAGCTACAAAAAATAAGGGCCATGGAAACTCCATGGCCCTTATCAATTGTGTGAAAAACTATCAATCAGGCAGTGAGCTCCGCATTGCCCTCAATAACTGAAAACTTGACGTTCTTAGAAGAAGGAAATAGGTTTCTGCAAAGTGGACATTGGAGACGAGTGGATTCATTAATTGCTTCGTAGTAGCTAGCGTCGCAATCTTTGCAGAAGTAGATCGCTGCCTCATGTGCTCGTAGTTCTCGTGCAAGCGCCCAAGCATCAGAGATCGAGAGCGGTTGACTCCAGCGCAGTTGATCAGATTCGGGTAGTTCTTGTAGAAGGGATAGATAGAGCGAATAGGCTTGTGTAAGCGCCTTTATTTGGATCGAGCTGCCAGTTTCATAGAGGCCACCAAGGTTACGATAAAGCACCATGATGATCGACGCATGAATTTTTCCGGCTTGAGACGTAATAATGGTTTTGCTAGTTCGCAAGGTCCTAGTCTTTCTTAAAATCTGATAACCATCATCGGCCAAGTCATTGGCAATCGCACGGATCCTCTTCATGGTTAGTCCGGTTTCAATTTGGACGATATGCGTCACGTAGCCAGACAGTAGTAACCGCCGAGCTTCCAGGATGGCTGATAACTCTTTCTGACGTGAAGAAATACTTCCACGTTTCGGTGGCCGATTGTTCTGCATTGGAATCATTGGTTAGCCCTCCCATGATCCAGTGTTTGGATAACGCGCTTCAGATGTGAATTGGATAGCACAGAAGAGTTTTCAAGCATTTCAGGAATGAGCGATTCTTCAAAACGCAGGATAAAACGGGTTTGTACTATTTTTGAAAGGTGTCTTAATTGAAGATCACTTGCGTTGGCTACTTCTAAAGCCAGGGGTAGACCTATCCCAAATATTTGCGTGGAACTGTAAGGATCTTTGGTAGACATTCGGTTCATCAGTAACCAATATGCCGCATCAAATTCATGACTCTCAATCTGAGCCAGGAATCCATGGATATCGTATGGCTTCTGAAGGTCCCTGATGATTTCCTTTTCTGGAATGTTCAAGCGAAAACTGAGCATCGTGCCCGAGGCAAGTGTCGAGACGCTTGAAAAGTCCGTCTTAGCCAAGCAGGAAATCGAGTCATCAGATAAATTGAAAATCTGACGGACTAGTTCTGGCTCTGTTTTACATGTCGCATGCACAAGTGCCCAAAGGTTCTCATCAAATTCTTTGACGTTGCGATTGGGCGAGTTGTTAAGCGCACTCAAGGTAGAGTGGTCCCAATCCTCTACTATTGTGGGGACAATTCCTGTCATTGTTGCCCCCGGCTAAGACGAAGCAAGTTTTGGTAAATTGCCAGGATTCGAGCGCCGTAGTTTCTTGATCGGTCTTCTTCTGTCCAATGATGGTAACGGCCAATACCCAGCTCCAAATCGTTTGGTGAAGACTTAATAGCTTCAGAGAGTATTTGGGCGCCAAGCATTACATTAGTTGCTGGGTCCAGAAGTTGTAATGGCGATGCGACACGGTGACCGTTCCACTTTACATTGATCTGCATAATGCCAACATCAATGCCTTTACGGCCGCTTTCAAGATACTGCCTAAGCTTTTGCTCAGCCTCATCCCTATTTGCTGCGTACGTCGGAGTTGTCGAGCGTAATGTCCAAGGGTGAGGCCCAAGAGTGCCATTACCTTTGCCATAGGCCGACTCAGCTAATGCAATTGAGTATATGAGTTTTGGATCTAACCCAACTTGTACGCCTGCTTTTTCAAAAAGCGTACCTGATAGATCAAAACTATAAACAGGGGTCGATGTTGCTACCAACACTGTTGATAGCAAAAGTGTGTGAATACCTCTGGAAATCATGCCATTCCCGAATGCAGCGTTGTTACAAGGGCCGGCTGCGAGCATTGTGGCGTCAGTGCGCCTAGTGATGGGTATTCGCTTTTTGAGTGGCAACGACCTTTATTATTTGCGCTTATGCAGCCCTTGCGCCGAGAAAGGTTTTGTGCCGGCGAACGTAACCCTTTTTTTGCTTTGTATCAAACCGGATTTAACAAATTATAACTTGCACACCCGAAAAGTGAAGACACAAGTCCTTATAAAACAACCCGTTACGATGTGCTGTAGCCACAAACTACACGCATGGATTTGACGTGGAATTGTTACAGGCGCGTAACTCCATGTTATATCTAATTTATTTATGCATCCAGAGGTTTTGTCGAAAATTTAGCATGCTAAATCACGTGCATTATTTTCTTCCCAGGATGGTAATCATTGTTGTTTTGTTGCATCATGTTGTTGCATTTAAGGGAGTGCAACATTGAAAATTATATCGTGATATCAATAAATGATGTTATAATAAAGACATGGAAACGATATGGGAATAATCAAAATGATGCGCCATAGCTACCTCTTGACTACCCGAACCGCCCGGTTTGGATTCGCTCTCGTATTTGCGGGTGTTGCACTTACGCTTGTCAATAACTTATTTGGCCCATTCTCATACGAAGTGCTTGCCGGCTGGATCGAACAGCATGCTTTTAAGGCAAGTATATTGTTCTTGATAGCCCTGGCCGTCTCATTTTTGGTTGGCCACAAGGTCGTACGTTGGGTATTACGCCGGCGAATTGCAATCATCCTAGTGTTGGTGATACTGGGAAGTGTAGATTACAAGTTGGCTGGTGTTGCTGCTATTGCCACATGCTTAGTCATGATTTTGACCAAATTGCGATATGGCACTATTGCCAGAATTACAGGGGTACTTAGTATGTCTCATATACATTCAGGGGTCAGAGTTTTGAACACAGTTGCGTTCATGGTTTTCAGCCTGGCACTGATCAATATGCCACATCTTCAAGCTGACCCTCTGCGCATGTATTTTGACTATGTGGCAACGTTTGAGGGCAATGCCGGTAAAGTCATTGTGATCTCTTCTTTGGTAGGGTTTGTGTACTTCTCTTATCAAGCAGGAAATAGATTCTTCCCTCTGGTATTTTCGAGCAAGTATGCCATTGCAATTTTTTTCATAGCCCTTCTCATAGTCAACCCAATCGTTGCCTATACTTCTTTTGTAATTTATGGGATGGTTGTTTTCTTGATGAGATATTTAGCTGAACGCGAAGGCCAAGTTGCACAATCACCCTCACATCACAATCAGATTGTAGGTTCCGATTTTAGCCAAGATGCTGCTGACGGTGTATCTGCGGGTGGGATTGCGAGTTCGTATCGAAACTACTGAAATGAAGAACATATAGCGAAATAAAAGGCAGTCTATTCAAATAGACTGCCTTTTTTGTGCTGATTATTGTGTTCGCTTTGTCAAGATATTGTGTTGAGCGATGTCGCCTAAAAATGCTCCTGCTTGTGGCCCAGCATGTACTGCTTGTTGAATATTATTTGCTACAGCTTCACCGAGCACAGGGTCTTGGTAGCTGTCGATCACTTCTTGACGAGCAGCTTGAGCAAAGACATTGTTACCTGCTAAGCCTCCGGCGCCAGTAATTAAAGTTGAAAAGTATGCAGCCTGAGCTGGATCGAGTTTGAAGTCATCTTGCGCTCTTTCAGCTACAGTTGACACATGATTTTTAAACCCTGTCTCAACCTGATCGATCATATTCCCTGTGTAATTACCAGAAACCAGTTTATCGCCAATGGCGTCCATCCAGCGCCCGACGCCACCCGAGATCGCATTTATTACGTTGGAGTTTGTTCCAAAGAATTTAGCTGCCTCGCTCATACCATCTGTTGAGTCGCCTCGCAATATTCTACGCTCAATAGAGTCGGCTTTACTCGATCGAATTTGATTTTGCGCTTCCATTGCCTGGTCGGTCAAAGCTTCATTGCGATGGTCATATTCGCTATTAACCATTTCCCTACCTGCGAGATTGCTGGGCGAATTTTCATAATGCTGAAAGGTTTGGTCTGGGCTTACATATCCATTTTGTGCCATATCGTAATGATCACCAATCAATAAGGACGATGCTGGGGAAACTGCCCCTCCCACTTCAGAACGAAGCCCCGATGCACTAAATCCAGGTCCATTAAGGTCCGAATTTTTATAAGGGTCAGCGGAACTAATGGCTCCGTGCCCTGTTGCTTTAGAAATGATATTGCCTGCTGCCAACATCGATTCAGCGCCGTGTCCGCTCGTTGTATTCTGCGGATTCATCATGGCCTCTAAGCGTGCGGTATTCATTGCCTCACGTTCGCCCATACCCAAGGATTTATAAAGGTTTTCCTTCTGTAGTGCTGCAGCCTGCATTTCTGGACCGGCTAGTCCGGAGTTATAGAAACCATTTAGGTCGTTAAGTGCATCCTTTGCATGAGGGTTTTCTGCAAGCAGTCTATCGTTAGATAGCAAACCGCCAACAGAGTTGAGTTTCATATCTGCTACAGCACCCAAGCTTTGTTGAAGTTGGGTTGCTTGCTGATAACTGTCTGTAGCGCTAAGGACATCACTTGCTGATTGCTTTAATGACTTCGTAGCATTGTCCCCAAGCGTGTGAGCCCATTCAGTTCCTCCAGCAGTTGTAAATTGATGGGCAAGCTGGTTTGTGAGCTGTTGGGCATTATTTGAACCAAAACCAACTTCGTTGAGCTTTTTATACAGATCGCCGTAAGTCATTGTGGTACCGGCAACAGATTGCGAAGCAGCTTTACCTCCGGCCGATGCGCTTACACCACCATCGCCTTTTTGAGCCGACATGCCAACGGCCGCCTCACCAAGCACTTGGTTTCTAACATCTTGCGACCACCCGTTCTCTTTTGCAGCCTGATCAACAACTCGTTCAAGAAGGCTGGATTGTTGAGTGCCCATTGATCCCACAGTACGTCCTAGTGAAGACATTGCCGATGCACCATGTTTTGTTGTTGCAAGGCTTGAGGCAGTTCTTCCAAGCTCCTTACTGAAGGATTCTTGTGATTGTTGCTGGTTCAATTTGGCAGACTGAACACTATCGGAGAGGGTGCTACCCACAGTCGTATTACCAACGAACTGTTCTGCGCCCGTCATCATGGTGCCGGTAAGAGGATTGTTTGTTTGTACTGCCTGGTTTTGCATATATGGAGCTGGTTGGACAACGTCAGGGGTCGATACTTTTTCATTGACATGATCGGCGCCACCAATACGGCCGGCAATACTTGTCATTGCATATGTTGATCCAGTGACTACAAAAAGCGAAATTACAGGTGTTGCAGCTGCAAGCATGCCGCCCGTGGCGATCCAGTTCTGCAACGTCTCGTTGACACCGGACATAGCAAACATAGAAGTCATGCTTTCGTTGTCGTACATTGACATTTCACCCGCTGCTGCAGTAGTGATGTAAAGATTGATGATCGAAAGTATAGGTAGCCACAGCTGTATCCAAAACAGCGTTTGCAGATATTTGAAGGCGAGGGTGAATCCATAAGAGCCCATGATGATCAACACTGCCATGAGTGGTGTGACGGCATAAATAAAGCCTTCAAAGAAGGTCTGCACTGGGCGTACAACCGTCATGAACATTGATTGTTCCGATGCCCATTGCGTGTTTCTCTGCTGAATTGCCTGGTTCACCATGATCGCAGATGAAAAGTCCTGCATATCTTGATATTTGCCCATCACTGCCTGATCATAGATTGGCATTAACACAGAAGCTTTGATGTAATCGACCGCGCCGTTTTGTGTAAAGCGAAGAGCCTGAAGTGCGTCAGTAATCTTCAAGAAGGCGTTTTCTGTTGCTGGCTTTTCTGGAGTCTCAATACCTAAAGCTTGGCCAAGAGCACGAGTAAAAATAAAGTTATTACTTACACTTTGATTTGTCGCTTCTATAAGGTTGGTATATCCCTGCGTGCAAGTGACATCCTCACCTGTTGCTGAATTCAAATAAAGACGGGTTCCATACAGTTGTGAATCAAAACGAAGCGATTCAGGAAGCGGTGAAGACACCAAGTTGTCAACGGTTTCATTGCCAAGGTCGATCTTCGTAAGTGTGCATTCTCGAATATAGTTGTCCCACGATCCTCTGAAGTCAGCGCCTGCAGGCAATGCCTGATTAATGGCCGTCATAATTCGGGGGTCGTATGCAGCATCGCGCACCTTGTTGAGAAGATTCAGCGATTCGGCAAAATGAGATTCCGTAACGTACGGGGCTATATAGCCATACCCCGTTTCAAACAGGTTGGTAAGTTTGTACCCTATCTGCGAAATGATACTGCCCGCTGCACCAACACCAAATGGAACGTTGGATACTACTCGTACGTCCCCACTTACGTTGTCTTCTAGTACGACTGTAGTGGTAGGAACAAAGAGCATTGTGAATATCAACCACCCGACAAATGCTTGCTGAAAACCTAACTCACGTGCTCCTTTATTGATTGACTGAAAGCCCAGCATGATGAGTGCAAACAGTAGTGCAATACTTGCTGCGCGAGTAAAGTCGTTTGTTCCAGTGACCATGGCCACCGATATTAGGATCTGCTCAAGAAAAGCAACGTCACCGACTGAATAAATGCTCCAGGTACCCATACCTCAATCCTCGCTATTTCGCTTGACCAGTGAGAGTCGTAAGCATGTATCGCTGTTTACGAAGGTTAGTTAGCAAGCTGTTGTACTTATCCACTTGGTCTGAAATCGCTCCATATTGATTGAGCAACACGGAATATTCACTTCGAATCGCTTGATGTGATTCTTGTATCAGGTCAAGAGTTACCTTGATGAATGGGCTTTTACTGCTTGCAAGTGAGGTACGGCCGGCACGGAAAAATTCTTCAACAAAGTTGTAGCTCATAACCAAAGCAATGGAACCGGCAGATTCTTGTACGAATTGACGTGCACCGTCTTCAGACAGAACAGATAAATTACGGACAATGGCACCCATGCCGTACGGCATGTTTGACATGAAAGCTTTTTCGCTTGGGGTAAGTGTCCCTGTATTTCGTGCGAATTTTCCAACGATCCCTGTGCCACTTTGATTCATTGGACCAAGCAAAATGTCCCAAATTTGGTCTTTAACACCTTTGATGGTGATATCTTTTGTACCACCGGAGGCTGGCCCTGCTGTCATGCAGTTAGTGGTGTCGGCAGAGCAAGAGTAGATGTTGACCTTCCCGCCGTTAATGAAGTCCGCAAGTGATATTTTCTTGCCTGGTAACGTTGATATTGGTTGAGTATGGGCGCTTGAACCACCCGGTTGATCGGGATCTTCTTCAGGTTCTTGAACAATAACGGTCCCGGTTAAAGACATGATCGCTTCAAGAAGCTCGTTATCGCCTCCAGTGAACCAATACTGCGCACTGTTTTCCTTTAGCTGCTTCCAAACGACGTTTCCAACGAGTTTTGCCCACGCATCGGGGTCACGAGTCTTGAGTTCGTTAGTTGGAGAAGTGCCACCAGTTTGCTGCTTAGACTCGAAGAAATCAGAAAAGAAACCTTTTGCAGTACCAACAAGTGATTGGTCTGTTTTGTTTTTAAGATCCATGCCAGACGTGAGGTCATTGACAATACCTTGGGCCAACTGGCATGAGTTGCCCATGTACTGATTCAGCTCCTGGATTTTCTTTGCCAAGTTCTCCATGATGGTCATACATTCCTTGCAAAGATTGTCCAGAGCAAGTTGAAATGCATAACCCTTTGCGTTTGCGGCGATAGCACGAAGTAGTTGAACCAATTGTTCAGCGTTAATAAAAGAGAAGGCACCGCCAAAAAAATCAATTCCACCGCAACCCCCTTTCCACGAAGGAGGCGTGAAATTTACAAGATTCTCTTGAAAGATGCGGCTTTTCGCAGTAAATCGGCCACCTGAAAAAACCCCACGCCGCTGCGTTTCATATACCCCTGGCGGGGTGTAATTCGTCATTCCGTCAAAGAGACCGTTAAGTTGGTTTTGCAGACCGGATGCATTACCAAAGGTTGGAGCAAACGCCAATAGCAAAGAGCCAGCGAGAAGAGGTAAACGAGCTCTCAATGATTTACCTTTGGGGTTCAGTTTCATGGGTACTGTCCTTCAATGCGATTCGTGATGAAATCAAGCAAGGTAGATTGGTCTATGAATCCATTCTCATCAGCTGCTTGCTCCAAGTTCGTTAGGCCTGTATCAACCTGATCTGGGTAAGGCGTAAGGATGTTGGCCAGATTCGCGTAGTTAAGAATTGGACGGGTTTTGTTAAATTGCTCTTCCGATATCCAGTTCTCGCGACGAGCGGCCGAAATGATGCGTTGCTGTAATTCAGGCAAGGAATATAAGCTTTGCCCAAGTGCTGCAAACTGACCATCAGGCGTAGCCAGGAACATCGCGGGCAGGTTCTGAACGCCCAGCTGCTCTGCATGGCCCATATCGGTTCTAAATTGCTCCCAGGGACTGTTGCTCATATTCTTGCCGTCGAGGCTGACAGGGATGATGGTGAATCCCTCGTGCTCTTCAAGGCTCTTAAGCAGTGGAGCCTGCATTTCGCACATATTGCAGTCGGACTTGAAGAAGAAAAAAATACCTGCCATTTGCCCAACTTCTTCAACGAGCTTGTTTCTTTCTAGGCCTGCACGGGCATCAACACTAGAAATCGCGAATGACGAACCAGGGCGCCTGGTGGTTTCATCTAAGAATGGATCACCTATATTGGCCATTTGCGTTGCGATTGAATACTGCTCTGCCTTGTCTAGTGCTACTCGTTGCAGATACAAGTACGCCTTAACGTTTTCGACCGTCGGGTTGTCGATCGCGGACGATAGGTACTTAGGCATGTTGCTTTTAAGCCAAGCGGAAGAAAGTGGCGCTGGCGCTGCCGGAATCACGGGGGCCGGCTCTTCTTCAGGCTTAGCCTCGGGGGCAACAATAACTACTGCCGGCTGCTCTGGAGGTTCGGGCTCTTTTTCAGGCACTGGGGGCTCAGGCTCTTTCTGGTACCAAAACCATCCTTCGGCTTTTCGGTTATAAAAGCCCAGATTATTTTGCTCAGCCCAAACAGGTGCAGTTAGGGACGCCAACAAAGAGCTACAAATCAGCAAGCGCAGGGTATTTCGTTTCATGGACGTGAGCTGGTTAAGGAAGTATCACGTCATGGTAATAAGGGAGCGACAAAACCCCACCCTATGAAAGCGCCCTTTATGGGTGCATTCATCGCCATTGCAGTTGGGTACGAAAAGTGGCTTTTTGCCTAGGCTGCGGCGATCGTCTGATCGCTATAAGTAACCTGTTGCGTGTATCTTAGTTTGTGCTTCTTTGCGCTTGAGAAGGGTGTATCTCAAAATGGTTTCAACCATTCCATTGATTGCAAGACGATGCATTGCCCGTGTCACGGCTACGTACAGCAAATTAATTTCATCATCCCGAATTTCTGGTTTATCGCTCATAGCAAAGATGTCGGGGAAATCGTCTGATAGTGCAACGTTTTCCCATTCCAGTCCTTTTGCATTATGTGCCGTTGAAACGGTAACTTGGGCCTGTTGCTCTTCTTCAACCAGGTTAGCAATAAGTGTTTGCAACTGCTCTAAGATGTTAGGTTCTTTAATCAGGGCAATAGTGCGCCTCATTTCTGAATTCCCTGTCTCTTTGGCTACCTGTTCGTACTGGGAAAAATTATTGAATTCGCTTAAAAGCCGTTTGTTTTTAACAAGGTGTCGTTCCCCCTTGTATAGCCAGTAGGCATCTTTGAGTTCTGCGAGACGCGGGTTTTCTTGACCTTTTTTCTTGTCTTTTTTTTCTGCGCCTCCTACCCAATAAACTTTGTGTCCTGCGTTGGCTGCAACAATCGCGGTTTGAATTGTTCCTAAGACAGTACGATGGAGAACTGCAACATGAGGTAGACCGGAGGGCAATTTCGTCAACACGTGGTCCGGTTTACCCCTACCGATCACTCGATGCGGCTCATCTTTTAAGGTCAAGATGGCGTTAGCGACCATAGCTACTTGTGGGCCAAACCGGAAGCTGTTTGTTAGATACATACGGGGTTCATCAGCCATTGCGGGATTGTCCAATGCGTTCTCAGCCCCTCGAAAACGGTAAATTTGTTGATGTCTATCACCAACCAAAATGACAATACATTTTTGACTTGTGACAATAGCGCTTGTCACAGGATTGGCATCCTGGGCCTCATCAAAAAGGATGGTGCTGTACTGGATCGCGAGATTCGGTTTAGACAGCTGGTAAAGTTTCAAGTAACCGTCATGAATCATAGGGAATGGATGTTCTATATCTTTCATTCGATCCCAAAGACGATTGGCAAGCTCTACGAGCCCTGCTTTATATTGCAATTCTGGAGGTGAAAGAGATTGAGGCTTTTCGTTTTGCGGAGTATGTCCTGTAAGCACTTGCTCATCTTCGCTGGCCAGGAAATTCTTGAGCGTTTCCAACACATCTTTAAGCGTTCCCCAGCTTTTGCTATTTAGCTCACGACTGATATCCGACAGAGTGAGATTTTGCTTTTGCTTATGTCGGTATTTTTTCCCAATCACTGCGTAGGCAATTTGATGGGATGTCTTGCAATCTACATTACGGGGGAATTTGGCCATCGCCTCATCACGTACAGAGCGATTGAAGGCTATATAAAGCATTCTCCTGTTCGGGTTAGCCAGCGCATAGTTCACCAACGTAGTGGTTTTTCCCGTGCCAGCAAAAGCAATGACAACCAGGCGCGAACCTTTAAAATGAATAATGCGAATCTGTTCAGGCGTTGGGGGGAACTGTTTGGACATACGCAGGCATGATAAGGGGACAGTATGCGCAGTATCTATCAACTTGATCATCGGTCTGGCAGGTGAATGCGCCCCAAAACGGCCGTTTTACCTTAATGAACTGGATCCTTTGAAGTTATCGTAAGGGCATAGCACTTTCTGGAGGGGCACTATGCCTCATGAGTACATGTCGAATGAAGTTAATGAATCCAAGGATGCTCTCGACGCAATTAACGCAGAGATCCGCGATGTACTTTCCGAACCTAGTGTCAGCTACTGGTTGAAAAACGCGCTTCAAGCAGCTTTAGAGCGTGATTGTGTTGACGCGGAGCATGATGCGCAAAGATTGGCGGATCTTTTAGGCCGTCGCGCCCAGTGTGTAGAATCGTTCGCACTGGCGGCGACGGCACTACCAGATTTAGAAATTCGCGCCTCTACTCAATCCTCAGACGCTTGACTGCCTTGTGTTTTCGTTTTTCACCACTTTGGTCGTAGGTGCGCGTTGTCTCAATATTGGCGTGTCCAAGAGCTACTTGAACGACGCGAATATCCTCACCGTTGTCCAGTAAGTTTGTTGCAAAGGTGCGGCGAAGGTCGTGAGGGGTGAAAACTTCCAAAGAAGCTTCACGCCGGCGCTTATCAAGAATGTAATAGATCGCCTGTGGGGAGAGCCGCGTCAGTTGCATGTTATCGCCACGACGAATCCTGGTAAAAAGAGGCCCAGGCTCATCACCGCGTACGTAAAGCCAATTTTGAAGTCGCGGTATGAGTTGTTCCGGCATGGTGGCCAGACGCTCTTTATTTCCTTTACCACGAATTTTGATGGTTTCGGTTTTCCATTGAAGATCCGACAAGTCGATGTCCACAATTTCAGCACGGCGTAGGCCACACCCAACCAGTGTGGCGATGACCGAAGCGTCTCGCAAATTTAATATGGTTGTTTGGCGGTCGCAAACTCGCAACACAGCACGAACTTCAGGCCTATCCAAGGCGCGACCAGCAGGTATTCTTGATCCCTGGACAGGGCGAATTTCTTTGATATGAAGGTAAGCATTGACATCGAGCTGCTTGAGCATCCAGGCCTGACGTGCAACTCCTTTAAGGGCGGCTAGATAAGTGTTGATGGTCAGCGGTGCAAGATCTTCCAGTAAAAGCTTATCGATTACCCCCTGTACGTGCTCGTAGCGCATCGTTTCCCATGCCGCAGTTTCGTACCCGGTATACCCGATCATGCGTGCAATACGATTCAGATGCGAAATCATTGTGGTACGGCTGCTCGATGCGCGAAGACTCAATAAGTATGCTTTGGCGGCGTTTGGAACACCCACCAAGCTATCTGCATCGAGAACGATATCACCCTCGGTATTGCCTACCTGATCTAGGGAATGGGAAAGGGCGAGTGCAGTGTCAGGCTTGTTGTTTTTCATGTAAAAACCCTCAAAGGCTACTGCCCTATTCTATCTATAGAGTTAACTTTCTAAAACAGATATTTTAATAAGTTAAATTATGCTCTAAAAGAGGGTGTTTTGGTGCATTTATGTAATGAAAAATCAATGTGTTTGCATATCATGTGCTCGAATTTTCTATTACGGTTTGGGAGGCGCTTTCGTGCTGTCCTCTGCTTTTGCATATTCAGTTGATTCTTGAGTAGGTTGCGCGTTTTGGGATCCAGGTGCCTCATTCACAGGGGAGTTCATGTTTTGTTTTAACTGAACAATGCTAATGGCGCTTTTTTCTTCATAAGTATTGGCCAGCCCACGATAGGCCCACTTGAAAGCTAAGACGGTTCCGGCCGGAATCAGAATAAAGACCGCGGTTGCGGATATAGAAAGGCTTATGACTGCGACTGCGCCATATAGGGCCCAGAACAGGCCAAGGTGAATCCAGTGAGCAACCCAATGAAGCACACGGTCCAAAAGAGGTAGCACATGAGTATTCATGATGCCGTTTTTGCTTGGGTACAAGGAAGAGACGGGATGCACAATTTTGCTAAGGGTGTCGATACCTAACACGATGAGGGAAACGACCACCACCGCAGAAATTAAACCGCTCAAGCCAATTCGAATATCAGATCGACTTGGAATGGCATGTATTGCGACACAGACGACAAAGAAGGCCGTAAGTGCTCCTGCTGGTGTTGACAGCGCCATGGCCATTGCTGATTCAATAGTTTGTTTGCCAACCTGGTTTGCCCAATTGAATATTCCAGGTACTGTTCGTTCTGGGAACACTGCTACATGAGTCAGATTGAGAAGCCAAATGGTGATAGCGCCACCCAATAATAAGGGCGCCACACCCTGTACTACCCGCCCTATCATGTGGATGATAGAACCTGGGCGGTATGCAAAATTCACAAAGCCCATTGTTCCATGGGATGGGAAAAAGTTATACAACGACATCCGTACAATCGGCATGCCGAAAATCAGGCAGGCAGCGGCGTGAGCGACCTCATGCACTGGCGTACCAATCAATCCAGTTAAACGATAAACAGGAAAGACAACGCGGCGTCTGTCAAGGTAGTTGGAACATGAGTCATGCTGCTTTTAACTCATTCTGATCATGAATAACGGTCGTTTCCTTCTCTGGATTCAGCCAAAC
>LNAP01001413.1_pt1 | contig 25506 bp, 15 predicted proteins | sample 602601 | NCBI WGS metagenome assembly LNAP01 (sample SAMN02440304, study PRJNA202911) | soil metagenome | biome: Subtropical and temperate rainforests or woodlands; isolation source: soil samples (1 kg each in a 20% v/v slurry with milli Q water) were... ...
GCTGATCGATCAGGGCGCCGATATCATGGCGCAGCACACCGATTCCACCGCGCCATTGCAGGTTGCCGAACAGCGCGGCATCAAGGGCTTTGGCCAGGCGACCGACATGATCAAGGCCGCGCCGAAATCGCAGCTCACCTCGTCGATAGACAATTGGGAACCTTACTATAAAGATCGCACCAAAGCGGTGATCGACGGCACCTGGAAGAGCGAGGACACCTGGGGCGGTCTCTCGGCCGGCATGCTGAAGATGGCTGCCTATACCAATATGCCGGACGATGTAGTCTCCCTGGCCAAGCAGACCGAAGCCGATATTGCCGGCGGCAAGCTGGTCATCTTCAAAGGCCCCATCAAAGAACAGAGCGGCGCCGTCAAGGTGCCGGCCGGGACCACCCTCGATGACGGCGCGATTGCCGGCATGAACTGGTTGGCCGAAGGCGTCGAGGGTTCGCTGCCGAAATAACCCCTGGGTTTCAGCACGCTCATACCCTCTCCCCTCGCGGGAGAGGGAAGGGTGAGGGGGGCGTCGAACGAGATCATCGTCCTCGCATCACCGTCCGATAAGACCTGGTTGTCAATCTCAACTCGTTCGTCATCCTCACACATGACACGAGGGTCCAGGGTTGCGGCGCCAGGTGATCAAAACCGCTGCAACGCGGAGTGCCCCCTCTCCGCAGGTTGTCTGGCCTCTCTCTCACGCTCAGGCTGGCCCTAGGCAGCGATACAGCCATTTGCTATCACCCGTGGCAATGGATGTTCTGGGGATTCCGCTTTGGCAATTGGGGTTCAGTTCGGCGGCCGTTTTCGGCGCGGCAATCGTGCGCGGCTTTTCCGGTTTCGGCTTTTCCCTGCTCAGCATCACCGCCATCACCCTGGTCCTGCCCCAGGCCGAGGTGGTGCCCTCGATCTTCCTGCTGGAGATCGCCGCGTCCCTGCACCTCATCCCCAGCATCTGGCGCGAGATCCATTGGCGCTCGCTGCTCTATCTGATGATCGGTTGCCTCATCGGCACGCCGGTCGGTGTCTTTGCCCTGGCCTCGGTTCCCGCGGCGCCGATGACTTTGGCCATGTCGGCTTTCGTGATCGCCACGGCCATCCTGATGCTGCGCGGCTTTCGCCTGGAAAGAACGCCGGGACCGCTGGCGACGACCGGAACCGGCATCGGCTCCGGCCTGTTGAACGGTGCCTTTGGCATCGGCGGCCCGCCCGTCATTCTCTTCTATTTTTCGACCCCGGCCGCTGCGGCGGTCGGACGCGCATCGGTGATCGCCTTCTTCATCGGCACCGACAGCCTCGGTCTCGCCTGGGATGCCTATCACGGCCTGATCACTAAACAGACCTTCCTGCAGAGTCTGCTCTGGCTGGTGCCGCTCCTGCTCGGCGTCACCATCGGTGCGCGCAGCTTCCGCAATCTCAGCGAGGCCGTGTTCCGACGCTGGGTGCTGCGCCTGCTGATCCTGCTGGCCCTGGTCAGTGCCGTAAAGGCTGCGATCGCGCTCAGTTAAGTCAGGCCAGCAAGCTTCTGCATTCCCGCGCGATCACCCCTTCTTCATCGGTCGGTACCACGAGAATGCGAACGCGGCTGTGGTCGGTCGAGACGATCTGGGGCACCATCGGATGCACGGCGGCCGTGTTGGCTTGAGGGTCAAGTTCCAGGCCGAGCCAGCCGGCCTCTTTACACACCGCAGCACGGATATCGGCGGCATTTTCGCCGACGCCGCCGGTGAAGACCAGCATGTCCAGACCCTGTAGTTCGGCGCTGAGTCGGCCGAGTTCGATAGCGATGCGATGGCAATAGATATCGACGGCACGGGCGGCCGTCGGATCGCGGCTCTCCGTTAGCGTCTTCATATCGGCGCTGATACCGGAGAGGCCGAGCAAGCCACTTTGCTGGTAGAGTAGTTTTTCGAGATCCGCGACGCTCATGCCGTTTTGCAGCAGATGCAGCAGCACGCCGGGATCGATGGAGCCTGGCCGCGTGCCCATGATCAGCCCGTCCAGCGTCGAAAAGCCCATGCTGCTGGCAATGCCCTTGCCGTCACGGATCGCCGCCATGCTGGCGCCGTTGCCGAGATGCGCGACGACCAAGCGGCCAGGCACATTCTCGCCGTGCAGCGAGAGACGATGCAGGATCGCCTCATAGGAGATGCCGTGAAAGCCGTAGCGCCGGATGCCTTGTTGCCAGAAGCGGTCGGGCAGCGCGAAACGGGTGACGCGTTCCGGATTGCCCGCATGAAAGCCGGTATCGAAACAGGCGACCTGCGGCATCTCCGGCAGCAGCTCGCGCAAGGCAGTGATGGCCGCGACATTATGCGGCTGATGCAAAGGCGCCAGCGGGCAGAGCGATTGCAACTCCTCGATATGCTGCTCGGTGAGAATGACGGGGTCCGAGAAGAGCGTCCCGCCATGTACCACGCGGTGGCCGATACCCAGCCAGCTCGGTGCCGCCTTGACGATGCCAAGCCGCTCGATCAGCACGGCGAGCGCATCGCGGTGGCTGTTCACCGCGGCCGGGTCGAAGGGCCAGTCGGGCTGCGCACCCTGGATGGCCTTGACCTCCAGATGCGTCTTGCTTTGGCCGATGCCGGCGACCTGCCCCCGCAGGCGCAACACCGGCGTGCCGGCCTCATCGAGCCCGTCGCCATAGACGGCGAATTTCAGGCTCGACGATCCCGCATTGATCACCAGCAGCTGTTTCTCGTCTTCCGCCATAACCCCGCCATCGCCTCCGGAGGAGCGGCTAGACTAAGCGGAGATCAGGCGACCGTGAAGCCCTTATACTTGTCAAGCAGGCGCACCGGCTTTTTGAGGGCATCGCGGCGGAAGGGATCGCCCAGTTCCTGCGTCACCATCAATTCCACGATGGTGCATTTGTTGGAACTGGTCGCTTTCTGCAAGGCATCGCCGATCTGGTCGGGGTGATCGACGGTGATGCCCTCGGCCCCCATTGCCCGGGCGATGCCAGCGAAGCTCGGATTGGTGAGATTGGTGCCGACATAACGATCGGCATAGAAATCGATCTGGTTCTTCTTCTCCGCACCCCATTGGCCGTTATTGAAGACGACCGCCGTCACCGGGATATTTTCGCGCACACAAGTCAGCGTCTCCTGCAGGCTCATGCCCCAGGCGCCGTCGCCGACATAGGCGATGGCGGGCCGGTCCGGTGCCGCCACCTTGGCGCCGATCGCGGTCGGGAAGGCATAGCCGCAATTGCCGAAGCTCATCGCCGCGAAAAAGCTCTTCGGCTTGTCGAAGCGCAAATAGGAATTGGAGACGGAACAGATATTGCCGATATCGGTCGTCACCATGGCGTTCTTCGGCATGGCCTTTTCCAGCTCGCGCAAGGCACGGCGCGGCGCGATCGGGCTGCCGGGCTTCATCGACCAGTCGGTCAGCTCCGTCTCCCAGGCGTCCCGCTGCTTCTTCATCTCGGTAAGCCGCGCCTCCTTGTTGCCGCGGCTGGCGATCTTTTCGTTCATGGTTTCCAGCCGGTTGAGAATCTCCACCGCCGCTGCACCGGCATCGCCGCAGACGCCGACGGTGATCGGCTTCACCAGGCCGATCACGCGGTGATTGCTGTCGATCTGGATCAGCTTGGCATCCTTCGGCCAGTATTCGATGCCATGCTGGGGCAGGGTGCCGAATGGCCCAAGGCGTGAGCCCAAGGCGACCACGACATCGGCCTGCTGGATCACCTTCATCGCCGCCTTGGAACCCTGATAGCCGAGCGAGCCGCACATCAGCGGATGCGTGGCGGGAAAGGCGTCATTATGCAGATAGGAGGTGACGACCGGCGCCGAGAGATATTCCGCCAGCTTGATCGCCGCTGCCTGCGCCTCGGCCATCACCACGCCGCCGCCGGCGATGATGACGGGGAATTTCGCCTCGGCCAGGATCTTCGCCGCCTGATCGAGACTCTCGACGCCGCCGGCGCCGCGTTCGATCCGGATCGGCGTCGGAATATTGACGTCGATCTCGCCATAGAAGATATCGCGCGGGATATTGAGCTGGGTCGGACCCCGTTCCGTCATGGCGAGATCGAAGCAGCGGCCGGTCAATTCGGCGATACGGTCCTGGCGGCTGACATGCGCCTGGAACTTGGTGATCTTGGAGAAGATCGGCAGCTGCTCGGTTTCCTGGAAGCCGCCGAGGCCGATCGAATTCGATCCCGTCTCCGGCGTGATGACGACGACCGGTGAATGCGCCCAATAGGCGGCGGCGACGGCGGTGACGAAATTGGTGATGCCGGGCCCGTTCTGCGCGATGCAGACGCCATGGCGGTTGCTGACGCGGGAATAGCCGTCCGCCATATGCGCCGCCCCCTGTTCATGGGCGACCGAGATGAAGCGGATGCCGGCCGGCTCGAAGATGTCGAGTGCATCCATATAGGCGGAGCCGACGATGCCGAAGACATGCTTGACGCCTTGCGCCACCAGCGTCTCGACGAAGGCTTCACTCGGTGTCATGCGTGTCATGGGACGTTTCCTTTGCGCATTGGGCCGTTGCATCGGCCGTTTTCAGATCGCATCTCAGGATAGGGAGAGCTTGCCGCTCTTTGGTAGCTCCACTCCATTGGGCCAGATGGGGCCAGATTTGGGCCGGGCTCAGCTGCGGCCGAGCTTCTCGCGGATGATCTGGGCCAGCAGTTGGATGCCGGGCTCGATCCGCTCGATCGGGATCGATGACACACCCAGGCGGAAGTAACGCGCGTGTTCGCCGGGCCGGTGGAAATGCACGCTGCCGCTTTCGATGACGATGCCCTGCGCCAAAGCCGCCGTTTCCACCTTCGTCATGTCCAGCTGCGGCGGTCCCTTGATCCAGAGGGCGGAGCCGCCGGCCGTGGCATTGACGGTGAAATCGGGCAGGTGCCGGGCCAAGGCAGCCGACGCCTCCTGCAGGCGGTCGCGATAGATATGGCAGAGCCGGCGCAACAATCCGTCATAATGGCCATCGGCCAGGAACAGGGCGATGGTCCGCTGATTATTGGCGGCCGGATGGCGCAGCATCAGCCGACGCAAAGCGCGAGCCTCGCGGATCAGCTGCTTCGGTCCGACCATGTAGCCGAGGCGCAATCCCGGCGCCAGCGTCTTGGAGAGGCTGGCGACGAAGATCACCCGCTCATGGCTGTCGAGCGATTTCAGGGCCGGTTGCGGCGTGCCGGTATGGGCGATCTCGCTTTCGTAATCATCCTCGATGACGATGAAGTTCTGGTGCCGGGCGGCTTCCAGCAAGGCCCGCCGCCGCTCCAGGCTCATGGTGACGGTGGTGGGGAATTGATGGCTCGGCGTCGCATAGACATAGTCGCAGCCGCCCAGCCGCTCATCGACCACCAGCCCCTGCGGGTCGACATCTAGGCCGATGATCCGCTCGGTCCGCAAGGCGGCGATATTGCGCGCATCCGTATAGCCGGGATCTTCGATGCCGAACCGGGTGCGATCGTCGAACAGCAGGTTCATCAGCAGATAAAGCGCGTTCTGCGCGCCGACTGTCACCAGAATTTCATCGGCACCCACCAGCACGCCCCGTCGCGGCAGCAGGCGGGTGCGGATCTGTTCCACCAGCATGGGATCGTCCTCGGTGAACCGGTCCTTGGACCAGTCGCGGACGGAATCGATGCTGAGCGCCTGACGCGAACATTCCCGCCAGGCCGAGAGTGGGAAAATATGCTGATCGACCTGGCCATAGATGAAGGGATAGGGCTGATCCGCCCAGTTCTGTGGCTTGACGATGCTGCGCTGGCGGGAAGGCGTCAGTTTTAACCGGCTTGCCCAATCGGGCCGCCCGCTCGTCGACAGCTCGTTTTCCCGCAGCTCTCCAGCTTGGGCCAGGCGAGCGGTGAGCGTGCCGTCATCGGTGTGCGCGGCCGGTGCGACGCCATTCTGCTTGCTCGACCGGCCGGCCTGGTTGCGCAGGATGTCGGGATTGACGAAGAAGCCGCTGCGCTGGCGGGAAACCAGATAGCCTTCCTCGACCAGATCCTGATAGGTCAGGACCACGGTGTTGCGGGCGATCTTCAGATTGCGCGCCAGACTGCGGCAGGAGGGCAGGGCGCTGCCGGCGGGAATCTGCCCATCGAGAATCGCCGCCACCAGCCGCCGGCGCAATTGCGCCTGCAATGTCACGGATTTGTCCGGTTCCAGGTGGAACAGATAAGCCTGGCTGGCGTGGCCCAACGAAAATCTCCGAACTGGCACGATCCGCATGCCGGAAACCGGCATGATCTCAAGGCGGATAGGACTATAGCAATCCATGTTGCGTCATTGAAGCTGCCGCCGAAAGCGGATTAAGCTGATACCTCAAGAAAAGCTTGGGGGACGCTCGTCGGGCGTTTACCCTATCTTCTTGCCGGCAATGTCCGGCCTGGGAGGGCATCGCCGACATGTCGGATGAGGCCTGACGGAGACTGGGGGCGGGGCTCGATCCGTCGAATTAAGAAAAACAACAACAGGAGGAACTCCAATGAACAGGGAAACGAAGTCACAACGTGCAACCCGTGCGACCCTGCTGAGCGCCCGTGCGTTCAGCCGTCGCGTGGTGTTGAAACAGGCTGCCGCGGCCGGCGCCATCATGGCGGCCGGGCCGTTCATCGTGAAGGATGCCTTCTCGTCTTCGGGCGAGATCAATCTGCTGATGTGGTCGGATGAATTCCCCGAGCCCGTCCTGCCGAATTTCACCAAGGCGACCGGCATCAAGGTCAATCAGACGCCCTTCTCGCAGAACGAAGAACAGATCAACAAGATCCAGGCGACCGGCGGCGAGGGGTTCGACCTCTGCCAGCCGACCCGCGACCGGGCGCCGCAATTCCAGGAACTGGGCCTGCTGGCCGCTTTCGACACCAACAAGGTGCCAACCGACAAGCTGCTGCCCTCGATGCTGCAGGCCTCGACCAGCGTCTGGACCTGGGAGGGCGGCCTCTATCACATCCCCCATGTCTGGGGCACCGAGGCTTTGGCCTGGCGGACGGATAAGTGGAAGCGGGAGTATAAGGATCTCTCCCTCGGCGATCTCTGGGGAGAGGACGTCAAAGGCAAGATCCAGGGCCGTCCGCATTCGTTGATCGCCGGCATCGGGTTGTGGATGGACCATACCGGCAAGCTGCCGACCAACCGCATGCTGGACGCCTATAAAGACGAAGAGACCATGCGCAAGATCTGGACCGAGCTGACCAAATTCGCGGTCGAGCACAAACCCTGGGTCAAGCAGTTCTGGGATAGTGCCGACAACACCAAATCGGGCTTCATGGAAAACGACGTGGTGCTCGGCCAGACCTGGGACGGTCCGGTGCTCAGCCTGAAGAAGGAGGGCAAGCCCGTCACCTATATGGCGCCGCAGGAAGGCGCTATCGCCTGGCTGGACGGCCTCGCTTTGCTGAAGGCGGCGAAGAACACCGAGCAGGCCTATGAACTGGTGAAATTCCTCTACACGCCGGAAGTCAGCGCGCAATTGGCCGAGGGCTCCGGCTACAATCCGGTCATCAAGGATGCCGACAAGCACCTCTCCGATGTGGCCAAGAAGAATTTCGCGGAAGCCTATCCGGAGAACGCCGTCGACAATCTGTGGTGGCGGCCGCCCGAACCATCCTGGTTCGGCACAGCCCGCAACGAATTCGCCGAAAAGTTCCAGTCGGCCTAGGAAAACTTGCGTCCGACGCCCCGGCCCTCGGCCGGGGCGTTTGCGTTCCATCGTCATGATGCCACCGCCGTGATGCCACTTGCGGCATTGCCGGTGGCGCCGGCTTTGGTTACAGTTTTGCCAACAACAGACTGCCGGATCATCAGCGCCGCGCGCCGATGATTGACGGGCAGCAACCCGGATACAGGGCCGGGATCATGTCTGGGGGCTATGCTGGATGAGTGCGGATGTCGAACTCGATCACGTCACCATTGCATTTGGCCGTTTCATTGCCGTCAATGATGCGACCCTGAAGATCAATAACGGCGAGTTCTTCAGTTTCCTCGGCCCTTCCGGTTGCGGCAAGACCACCATCCTCCGCACGGTATCCGGCTTTCTCGAACCGACCCAGGGCAGGGTCCGGATCGGCGGCAAGGACATGTCGGGGATCGGCCCGAACAAGCGCCCGACCGCGCTGATCTTCCAGAACCTCGCATTGTTTCCGCTGATGAGTGTCGCCGAGAACATCACCTATGGCCTCCGGGTCCGTGGTGTCGGCAAATCCGAACGCCGCCGCCGCGCGGATCAGCTGCTCAGCCTGATCGCCTTGTCGGGGCAGGGCGACAAGATGGTGAGCGAACTCAGCGGCGGCCAGAAGCAGCGCGTCGCCATCGCCCGCGCCTTGGCGGTCGAACCCCAGGTGCTGCTGCTGGACGAACCGCTTTCGGCCCTCGATCTCAAACTGCGCCAGCATATGCGCAACGAATTGCGCGCCATTCAGAAACGCGTCGGTATCACCTTCATCTATATCACCCATGACCAGGGCGAGGCCCTGACCATGTCGGACCGCGTCGCCGTGATGAATGAGGGCGTCATCCAGCAGGTCGGCGATGCCAAAAACATCTATGATGACCCGGCGACGGCCTTCGTCGCCTCATTCGTGGGGGAGAACAATCCCTTTACCGGCAAGGTGATCAAGGTCGACGGCGATTACGCCCAGCTGGATACGGCGATGGGTCCCCTGGTCGGCCGCAATCTGCGGGGCAGCAAGATCGGTGACGAAGCGGTCGCCTTCATCCGGCCGGAGAAACTGACCCAGCGCAACGGCGCGGCGCAGAACGTCCTGCACAGCCTGGTCAAATCCGTCGCCTTCGAAGGCAATCTCAGCCATGTCTATCTGCAGGGGACTGGCCGCCGCGACCTGGTGATGACGGTCGGCCGCGAGACGGCCCTGCCGGAACAGGGCTTGGCGATCGGCCTCAATGCGGCGATCGATGATACGGTGGTGCTGCCGATGGGGAAGATGGCCAGTGAGTGAGATCCTCATCCCGCTCATTCCCGTGGTCGTCACGCTGATCTTCTGGGCGATGGCGGTGGTCGAGCGCCGCAGCACCGGCAATGCCGGCCAGCTCGGCTTTTTCCGCCGCAACGGTCCGGTCATCTCGACCTATCTCCTGGCATCGGTCGGGCTCTGGGTCCTGCTGATGATCGTGCTGCCGCAGCTTTATATGATCGACTTCTCCTTCCGGCCGCGCCTGCCGCCCAGCGAGACCGGCGGCCCGAAGGATGTCTATACGCTCGCCAATTACCAGTATCTGATCTTCGGCCGGCCCGGCGATACCGAAGGCTATAACAAGCTCCATCTCGGCATCTTCCTGCGCACCATCCTGGCCAGCGTCTTCGTGACGGCGCTCAATTTCGCCATCTCCTATCCGATCGCCTTCTACATGGCCAAGGCGGCCAAGGGCGGCAAGGCGCGTCTGATGGTACTGGCGCTGATCGTGCCCTTCTGGGTCAATGAAATCCTGCGTGCCTTCGCCTTCCGCATCCTCTTTTCCAGCAGCGGCGTTTTCAATTCGCTGCTCCTGGCCGCCGGCATCATCAGCGAGCCGCTGGATTTCCTGCGCGCCGATATCGCGCTCTATGCCGGCCTCTCCTATGCCTATCTGCTGCTGATGATCTTCCCGCTCTATAATGCGATCGAGGCGATGGACAGCAATCAGATCGAGGCGGCGCGGGATCTCGGCGCGCCCTGGTGGCATATCCATCTCTTCGTCATCATGCCCTATGCCAAGCCCGGCATCGCTGCCGGCTGCACCATGGTCTTCATGCTGACGGCAGGCGCGCTGGCGGCCCCGCAGGTCCTTGGCGGTCCCAGCAGCCTGTGGTTCACCCAGGTGGTCTATAACTGGTTCTATCAGGCCTTCAACTGGAACCTGGGGGCGGCCTATGCCTTCGCCCTGCTGATCGCCTGCATCATCTTCGTCATGCTGGTGCTGCGTTTCTTCAAGGTCGGCCTGGGAGATATCGCCAGATGAAAACGGGGCGACATCGCCAGATGAGAGGGCGCGCAAAATGACCTCGCAGACCTTTCTTCGGCTCAGCGTCAGCGGCTACATTCTGCTGTTCTTCCTCTATCTGTTCGGCCCGCTGCTGATCATGGGCACGACCGCCTTCAACAACTCCTCCTATCCGCAATTGCTGCCCTGGCAGGGCTTCACCCTCGACTGGTTCAGCAAACTGGTGAACGACGCCGCCATGATGCGCGGCCTGACCACCAGTCTTGTGATCGGCATCGGCGTGGTCTGCCTTGCGGTGCCGATCGGTCTCGCCGGCGCCATCGTCATGACGCAGATCTATTGGCGAGCGCGAGGACTCTATTACCTGGTGGTGGTCTCGCCCCTGCTGACGCCAGGTGTCATCCTCGGCATCTCGACCATCCTGTTCTGGCGCCAGTTGCTCGGCTCCGACAGTGCGCTCTATAGCGGCTATTTCATGACCATCCTCGGGCAGGGCACGTTCATTTCGGCCTATTGCATGCTGATCTTCCTCTCCCGCCTGCAACGTTTCGACCGTGCCCAGGAAGAGGCGGCGCTCGATCTTGGCGCCAGCAACCTGCAATTCTTCTGGCAGGTGCTGCTGCCATTTCTGCGGCCGGCGATCTTATCGGCGGCGGTGTTGGCTTTCCTGTCCTCGTTCGAGAATTACAACACGACCACCTTCACCATCCTCTCGCGCTCCACGCTGACGACCGAGATCGCCGGCCGCCTGCGCCAGGGCAGCAATCCGACCCTCAGTGCCCTGGCCTTGCTGATCATCGTCATCACCCTGGCCGGTGCCATTCTCTACGAGATCTATAAGCGCCGCGAAGATGCCCGGGAGCAGGCCCGGGCTGCCGTTGCCGCCGCCGCCGAAGCGCAGGCGGAGCCGGCCATCGTTGCGGCCTGAACGGCGATGGCCTGAGCGGCGATGGCCTGAGTGGCGATGGCCTGAGTGGCGGTGGCAATCTGGCCCTGCCCATTGGCCGGGCCTGTCCCTATGGCGCGGTCCTGCCGGCCCCTAGACTGACGGCAAGATCGGCCCCCTCTTTGGGGCTATCCGTCACAGGAGTGCGCGATGCAATACGCCGCCAATACGCTCGAAAATCACTGGATGCCCTTCACCACCAACCGGGATTTCAAGGCCGATCCGCGGCTGATGGTGAAAGCCGAGGGCCTCTATTACTGGAATCACAAAGGCGAAAAACTGGTCGATGCCTCTTCGGGTCTCTTCTGCTGTGCCGCCGGCCATGGCCGCAAGGAAATCCTCGATGCGGTGACGGCGCAGATGGCGGAGATCGATTACACGCCGCATTTCCAGCTCGGCCATCCCAGTTCTTTCGAACTCGCCCGCATGGTGGCGAAGATCACGCCGGGCGATCTCGATTACGTCTTCTTCTGCAATTCCGGTTCCGAGGCGGTGGAAAGCGCGATCAAGATCGCACTCGCTTATCATGTCGCCAATGGGGAAGGGCAGCGTACCCGCTTCGTCAGCCGCGAACGCGCCTATCACGGCGTCAATATCGGCGGCGTCTCCTTGAGCGGCATGATGCGCAACCGCGAGGCTTTCGGCGCCGTCATGCCGGGCGTCGTGCATCTGCGCCATACCTGGCTGCCGGAAAACCGCTTCTGCATCGGCGAGCCGCCGACCGGCGCCGAACTGGCCGACGACCTGCAGCGTTTCGTCGATCTCTACGGCCCGCGATCGATCGCCGCCTGTTTCGTCGAACCGATCGCCGGCTCGACCGGCGTGCTCATTCCGCCCAAGGGCTATCTGAAGCGCCTGCGCGACATCTGTGACAAGAACGGCATCCTGCTGGTCTTCGATGAGGTGATCTGCGGCTTCGGCCGCACCGGCAAGGCCTTCGCGGCGCAAAGCTTCGGCGTGACGCCGGATATGATCACCATGGCAAAGGCCCTGACCAACGGCGCCCTGCCGATGGGCGCGGTGGCGGTCAGCGAGAAGATCTACAACACGGTGGTCGGTGCCGCCGCCGATGGTGCCGTCGAATTCTTCCACGGCTATACCTATTCCGCCCATCCGGCCGCCTGCGCCGCCGGCATCGCCGCTTTGAGGATCTACGAAAAGGAAGGCCTGTTCGAGCGCGCGGCCGAGATGTCTTCTTATTTCCTCGATCGCATGTATGCGCTGAAAGATATCAAGGCCGTCACCGATATCCGCGGCTACGGTATGCTCTGCGGCATCGATCTCGCACCCGCCGCCAGGCCGGGCCTGCGCGGCTATGACGCGACCAAGCGCCTCTTCGAACGCGGCCTCCACATAAAATTCACCGGCGATGCCGGCATCTGCGCTCCGGCTCTCGTCGCCAAAAAAAAACACATCGACGAGATCTACAACATCTTCCGCGAGGTCTTCAGCGCCTATTGAGACATCGGTATCACAGCTGCACCGCTACTTTCTGAATGGGTCAGGCGGTGTGTCCGATATCGCACGATGCATCCACCAACCAGATCGTCACCCCCGGACTTGTTCCGGGGGTCCATGATTGATGCCGCGCTTGTCGTTGCCATGGATTGCCGGGTCAAGCCCGGCAATGACAAGCGGGAATCGTGATGTGCTGTACGAACTCAGCAATGACGACCGATAGTACCATCGTCATTGCGCATTGGACGCTACTCGCTGCACTCCCTCTCCCCTCGCGGGAGAGGGTCGGGGTGAGGGGGGCGTCGCACTGGCTTACGAAGACTTGCTCACACCTTCATCCGCACGCTCGCCGGATCGTAGAACGGCTTCAGACTCGCTACCGCCGCAACACGCCTGCCGGCGACATCGATCTCGAACTCGGCCCCGGCGATCAACTCAGCCGTCACGCCATCCGGATGCCCGACATAACCCATGCCGATTGCCGCGCCCAAGGTATGCCCATAGGCGGCCGAGGTGATGTATCCCGTGATCTTGCCGTCCATGTAAATCGGCTCATTGTGATAGAGCAGGACATCGGGATCCTGTAGCTTGAACTGCACCAGCCGCTTCTTCGGCGTCCCTGCCGCCTTCTGCGTCTCCACCGCCTCGCGCCCGATGAACGGAACCGCCTTCTTGAAGCTGCAGAGGAAGGCCAGCCCCGCCTCGACCGGCGTATCGTCGGTGCCGATATCATGGCCCCAATGGCGATAGCCCTTTTCCAGCCGCAGCGCATCCATCGCATGCATGCCGGCCGGCTTCACGCCGAGATCTTCGCCGGCTGCGAGGATCGCATCCAGCACGCCCCGTGCATAATCGCTCGGCAGATACAGCTCCCAGCCGAGCTCGCCGACATAAGAAATGCGCACCGCCAGCGCCTCTGCGGCGCCGATGACGATCTTCTGCGCCGAAGCGAAGGGAAATCCGTCATTGGAGAGATCGGCATCGGTCAGGCGTTGCAGCAGCTTGCGGCTGTTCGGCCCCATGACCCCCAATGTGCCGTAACCGGTGGTGATATCCTCGATCTGCACCTGCGCACTGGCTGTCAGTGTCGCTTTCAAATAATGCAGGTCGCGCGTCGCCGTGGCCGCCGCCGTGGTGATCATGAATCGCTCGTCGCCCAAACGCGTCACGGTGAGATCTGCCTCGATCCCGCCGCGCTTGTTCAGCCATTGCGTATAAGCGGCGCGGCCGATCTGACCGACATCGGCCGTCGAGAGGCGCTGCAATTTCCGCTCGGCATCCGGCCCGGTCACCAGGAATTTCGCGAAGGTGCTCAAATCGAACAGGCTTACCTTCTCCCGCGTATTGCGGCATTCGGCGGCGCAATGCTCGAACCAGTTCTGTTTCTGATAACTGTAGCGATAAGCGGGCTCGACGCCCCCTTGCTGGAGTTCAGGCGGCGCATACCAGTTCGGCCGCTCCCAGCCGGCCACCTCGCCGAAACAGGCACCGAGTTCCTTCCAGCGATCATAGAACGGCGTCAGGCGTATCTGGCGAGAGGTCTCGAACTGGCGATAGGGCCAATGCATGGCATAGAGCAGGCCGAGCGCTTCCGAAACGCGGGGGACGAGAAAGCTCTTGCGGCTCTGATGCGGCATGAAGCGGCGGATATCGACATCCCACAGATCGAAAGGCGGCTCACCCTCGGCGATCCAATGGGCGAGCGCCATGCCGGCGCCGCCGCCCGACTGGATGCCGATCGAATTGAAGCCGGCCGCGACGAAGAAATTCTTCAGCTCCGGCGCTTCACCCAGGCAGTAACGCTGATCGGCGGTGAAGCTTTCGGGTCCGTTGAAGAATTTGCGGATGCCCACTTTCTGCAGGCTCGGCACGCGGTGCATGGCGCCTTCCAGGATCGGCGCGAAATGGTCGAAGTCTTCGGGCAGCTCATCGAAGCAGAAATCCGCCGGGATGCCGTCCACCGCCCAGGGTTTCGCCTTGGGCTCGAAGGCGCCCAGCAGCAGCTTGCCGGCATCCTCCTTGTAATAAGCGCAGGCATCCATGTCGCGCAGGACCGGCAGATCGGCGGTCATCCCCTCCATCGGCTCGGTGACGACATAGAAATGCTCGCAGGCCTGCAGCGGAATATTGACGCCGACCTGTTCGCCCAACCCACGCGCCCACATGCCGGCGCAATTGACCACTTTCTCGGCGCGGATGATGCCTTGATCCGTCTCGACGCCGACCGCTGCCCCATTCTCGACGATGACGCGGCGCACCGCGGTATCCTCGAAGATCTTCACGCCCTTCTGCCGCGCGCCCCGTGCCAGCGCCATGGTCGTGTCGGCCGGATTGCATTTGCCGTCTTTGGGATACCAGATGGCGCCGATCACATCATCGACATTGAGCAGCGGCCATTTCGCTTGCACCTCTTTCGGTCCGATTGCTTCGGCGATGACATCGAAGCCATGCAGCATCGCAGCGCCCCGCCGCAATTCCTCCCAGCGTTCCGCATTGGTGGCGATGGAAAGGCTGCCCGGCTGCACGAAGCCGGTCGCCTGGCCGGTCTCCTGCTCCAGGGTCGTGTAGAGATCGACGGTATATTTCGCCAGCCGCGTCAGATTCTGGGTATAGAGCGAGGAGCGCACCAGACCGGCCGCATGCCAGGTGGTGCCGCTGGTCAGCTTCTTCCTTTCCAGCAGCACCGTATCGCTCCAGCCAAGCTTCGCCAGATGATAGGCGACCGAACAACCGACGATCCCGCCACCGATGATGACGACACGGGCCTGTGTGGGCAGTGACATGGTCTTGGTCCTTTAGCTTTCATCAGTCGCTCCCCCTCATCCCAGCCCTCCCCCGCGAGGGGAGAGGGAGAAGTGAAACGCAATGCTATATGACTCCCTCTCCCCTCGCGGGAGAGGGTCGGGGTGAGGGGGGCAACCGCTCGGTCTCACATCTTCAACCGCTCGTTCTCCGTATCGTAAAGCGGCTCGGACGACACCACTGCCTTGCGTCTTTCGCCGAGCACCATCACCTCCAATTCGGTGCCGGGCAAAGCGAGATCCGCGCGCACATAGGCCAAAGCGATACTTTCGCCCAGCCGGTGGCCGTATCCGCCGGAGGAGACCAGCCCGACATAGTCATCGCCCAGATAAACCGGCGCGCAGCTGGGCGCATCGCAATCTTTGGCCTCTTCCAGGATCAGGGGCACGAAGCGTTCCTTCGGCCCGCGTTGACGTTCCGCCGTCAGCGCCTTCAGCCCCTTGTAGTCGGGTTTCTGGAAATCGACGAAGCGGTCGAGGCCCGCCATCAGCGGCGTGTATTCATGGGTCATATCGGTCTTCCAGCCGCGATAGCATTTCTCCAGCCGCAGGCTGTCCATGGCATACATGCCGAAATCCACGATGCCGTATTTTTCACCGGCCGCCCAGAGCCGGTCATAGACCGCCACCATATGCTCGACCGGACAATGCAATTCCCAGCCGAGCTCGCCGACATAATTGACGCGCAAGGCCAGCATGCGGGCAAAGCCGATCTCGATCTCCCGCGCCGAGAGCCAGGGAAAGGCCTCGTTGGAGAGATCGGCTTCCGTTACCGCTGCCAGGACGTCGCCGGATTTGGGGCCGGCGATGATGATGGAGCCCAGCCGCGCCGAGAGATTGGAGAGCGTGACCGAGCCGTCTTGCGGCAGATGCTTTTCAATCCAATCGAGATCGTGCCATTCGGCGGCTGCGGCGCTGATCAGATAGAAGCGGTTTTCGCCCAGCCGCGTGATGGTGAATTCGCTGACGATGCCGCCTTTGTCGTTCAGCATGTAAGAGAGCGTGATGCGGCCTTGTTTCGGCAGCTTGCCGCAGATCATGCCGTCCAGCCAGGCGGCGGCACCCTTGCCGTCCAGCACCAGCTTGGTGAAGCCGCCGAGATCGAGAATGGCGACCCGCTCGCGCACTGCTTCGCATTCCGCCGCCACTGCCTCATGCCAGTTGCCGCGCCGGAAACTCGGGCGCGGCATCGGATCGCTGCCCGGTTGCGGAAACCAGGCGGCGCGTTCCCAGCCGCCGCGGGCGCAGAAATTGGCGCCCTTGTTTTTCAGCCTGTCATAAAGCGGCGTGGTCTTCGCCGGTCGTCCCGCCGGCCATTCGTTGTTGGGATAGGCGATGGCATATTCGTTCTGATAGAGCTCGATCGCCTTGTCGACCACATAGCTCTTGGTGGCGTAATCCGTATAACGCCTCGGATCGAGCGACCAGAAATCCCATTCCGGCTCGCCCTGGGTGATCCACTCGGCGACCGTCTTGCCGGCGCCGCCCGATTGCGCAATGCCGAAGCTGAAGCAGCAGCATTGATAGAAATTCGGCAGGCCATGCGCCGGGCCGATATAGGGATTGCCGTCGGGCGAATAGGGGATCGGACCGTTGATGACGCGCTGCACGCCGACCTGGCCCAGGATCGGCACCCGGCCGATCGCCTGCTCAATATAGGATTCCAATCGCTCCAGATCGTCGGGATAGAGCTGATGCGCGAAGTCGTCGGGGATGCCGTCCAGCCAATGCGCCTGGGCGCGCTCCTTCTCATAGGGGCCGAGGATGAAGCCGGCCCGCTCCTGGCGCAGGTAATAGCTGACATCGGGATCGCGCAGCAGCGGCAGCTTGCCCTGATAGGCATCCAGTTCCGGAATGCTCCCCGTCACCAGATACTGATGCGACATCGACACGATCGGCAGATGCTGGCCGACCATGGCCATGACCTCACCGGCCCGGTAGCCGGCGGCATTGACCACGATCTCGCACAGGATCTCGCCTTTGTCGGTGATCACCTTCCACTCGCCCTTGGGTGTGCGCTCCAGGCCGGTCACCCTGGTGAAGCGCTGCACCCGTGCGCCTTTGTCCTTGGCGCCTTTCGCATAGGCTTGGGTCAGCTGGCTGGGATCGATATCGCCGTCATAGGGGTCCCAGAGGCCGCCGACGATGTCGTGCATCTCCATGAAGGGATATTTTCCCTTGATCTCCGCCGGCGTCAGCAGATCGAACTCGATGTCCTGGGCCCGCGCCATGGCGGTGACATGCTTGTACTCATCCATGCGGTCCTGCGTGTGGGCCAGGCGGATCGAGCCGGTGATATGGTAGTTGATCGGATAATCGACCTCGTCGCCGAGCCGGGCATAGAGCCTGGTCGAATGGCGCTGGAATTTGATGATGTTCCAGTTGGTGGAGAAATTCGGGCAGTTGCCGGCCGCGTGCCAGGTTGAACCGGAGGTCAGTTCGTCGCGTTCCAGCAGCAGGCAGTCGGTCCAGCCCAGTTGCGCCAGGTGGTAGAGCGCGCTGCAACCCACGGCGCCGCCGCCGATGATCACCACGCGGGCATGATCGGTCATATTCTGCGTCCCCTGAGATGGTCTTCTTAACCGCAGTTTCGCGTCCACGGCCGGCAAGGGCAATGGCCCATAGAATTGGGCAGCCATGTCTTTAGGTTATGGAGTTCGATATTTTTTGGAATTCATGCCTGTCGATGGCGATCGCGTCAGGTCGCTGTCAGTCGCAGATCAGGCGTAGCCGGTCGTGGCGCGGCTGTCTGCCGAAGGCCCGCATATAGCAGCGGGAAAAATGTGACAGCGAGATGAAGCCCAGCGCAATGCCGACTTCGGTGACGCTCATCTGCGTCTGATGCAGCAGCTGGCGGGCCCGCTGCATGCGGCGCTGCATGCCGAACTGGCTGGGGGCCACGCCGAATTGGCGCTTGAACAGGCGCTGCAGCTGCCGCGGGCAGATACCGACTTGATCCGCCAGAACTTCGGTCGAGGGCGGCTCGGCAAGGTTGCCCTCGATCACCTCGACGGCCCGCAGCAGGAAGCGATTGTGAATGCCGCGGGTGCCGGTCGATGACGGATGCTGGCTGTCGGTGCCGGGGCGCAGGCGGTCGTGATTGAGGAGATCCGCGATATTGCGGGTCGCCTTGTCGCCCAAGGCACGCGCCGTGCAGGCCAGCGCGAAATCGATCAGCGCCTTCCCGCCGGCGCAGGTGATGCGGCGGTCATGGGCCACATAAAGCCGGTCGCCGAGAGCGAGATCCGGCAGGTCTTCCAGCAAGGCCTCGCGCACCGACCAATGGGCCGTGCATTTCTTGCCCGTCAGGATTCCGGCGCGTGCCAGGGCGACGACCGACTGGCCGCTGGCGATGAGATGGGCATGGCGTGCCACGGCATGGCGCAACCATCCTTGCAAACGGTCGCTCGCCGGTGCATCGCCGGCCAGCAGGACGATATTATCGGGATGGACCTGCCAATCCACCGCCGCCTCCGGCGTGATCATCGTTCCCAGCGAGCAGGAAACCGGCCGGCCATCCGGGCTCAGCAGGCGCCAGGCGAAGATCTTGCGCCCCGCCTGCCGATTGGCATGGCTGAAGGTGTCGCAGAGCGCCGCGAGATCATAGAGCGGGAAACCGGGCAGCAGCACGAGCGCCATCTCGATCCTGCCGCTGACGAGATTCTGCCGCAGCAGCGGCGGTGTCTCGGCGGCGTTGGCCGCCGGTCCAGGCAGCACTGGTCCAGGCAGCACTGGCCGGATTTGCGGCCGCATCTCCAGCGCATGCGGCAACACCACCGGGCGGGCTTGCCGGTCGAGGACGGGCTCAAGGGGCTGGATAATCTGCATCTGATGCCGGCTCTGCTTCGCTGCGGCCGCCGTTTCGCGGTCCGCCACAGGGTCGGCATCGGCGATCACCGACGCAAGCGAGACTATGTCATCGTCAGATGAGAAAAAATCATCACCTGCGCATGACGCTACGCCACGACGACGCGGTCATGGCCGAAGCCCCAGACGATCACCGCCGTTGCCACCGACATGACACCGCCCAGGATGAGCACGCTGGAAATGCCCAGGTGATCGACGGTCAACCCGCCGACCAGCGATCCCGCCGCCAGCGCCACCTGCACCACGGTGATGAACAGGGCCGAGCCGCCCTCGATGACATCGGGCGCCGCCTTGAACATCCAGGTCTGCATGCAGATCGGCACCGCGCCGAAGGCGAAGCCCCAGGCAGTGACGATGCTGATGGCGGCGATCTTGCCGCCACCGAAGACCGGCGCCAGCAGCAGCGATCCGCCGAGCACGCAGGCGGTCACGATCAGCGCCACCCGCACGCTGCGCGCAACACCGGCCTCGCCCAGGAAATTGCCGAAGAAGCCGGCGATGCCATAGGCCAGCAGCACGACGGTGATCACACTGGGGCCAAGCCGCGGTCCCTGTTCCAGGAACGGCCGCAGATAGGTATAGGCGGCGAAATGGCCCAGGATGATCAGCCCCGAGGCGATCAGGCCGATCCGCGCCTTGGGGATGCCGAGCAGCGCCACAAGGTGACCGAACCGGATGGCATGTGCCGTCCGCAAAGGCGGCAGCAGCAGGATCTGCGCGATCAGGACCAGTACCGCAAAGCCGCTGGTGATGCCGAAGGCCGCCCGCCAGCTCATCAGCTGGCCGATCAGGGCGCCAGCCGGTACGCCGCAGACGGTGCCCGCCGAAATGCCGGCCAGGATGATCGCCGTGGCCCGTCCCGCCGATGTCGCTGCGACCAGCCGCGTGCCCAGGCTGGGAGCGAAGGTCCAGAAGCCGCCGACGCCGATGCCCAGCATCACCCGGCCGATCAGGATGACGGGCAGATTGGGCGCCAACGCCACCAGTAGATTCGACAGCACCAGCAAACCGGTCAGGCCCCAGAGCACGAAGCGCCGGTCGAGCCGGCCGGAGCCGACCGTCAGGATCGGCGCGGCAATGGCGGCGGCAATGCCCGGGGTTGTCACCATCAACCCCGCTTCCCCGTCGGAAATGCCCAGGCTGCGGCTGATATCGGTCAGCAACCCGATCGGCAGGAATTCCGTCGTCACCAGACCGAACGACCCGACCGCGATGGAAATGACGGCGAGCCAGGACCGCAGCGACGAAGCCGCCCCCGCCGGAGCGCCCGCCTGCTGAGGCGCCGGTGAATTCATCATTAGCCTGATCCTTAGAAGGGATATTATACCGGTTAGTATTATATCGATTGGTAGCTTTTCTGGACTCCGGCTGTCAAGCGAGTTATATTCCGATCGGTATAGAATCCGGCGAACGGAAAAAACAGAAGATCAGAAGAGAAGGTATCGGGGAGGCAGAGTGGGACGCCCGCGCGAATTCGACATCGAAACGGCCTTGGCCTGTGCGCTGCAGGAATTTTGGCAAAAGGGCTATGAGGGCACGTCGCTCACAGATCTGACCGAAGCCATGGGCATCACGCGCCCCAGCCTCTATGCGACCTTCGGCAACAAGGAAGAACTGTTCCGCAAGGCGCTCGACCGTTACGACGCCACGCATATGCTCTTCACCGGCGATGCGCTGCAGGAGCCGACGGCTTATGCCGTGGTCGAACGGCTGCTCTATGGCTTTGCCGATGCCCAGACCGATCCCGTCAATCCGCCGGGATGCCTCGGCATGAATGCGGCGCTTGCTTGCACGGAAGCCTCCGAACCCATCCGGCAGGAACTCATCGCCCGCCGCGCCGCGACCGAAACGGCGCTGCGCCGCCGCCTCGAGCGCGCCAAGGCTGAGGGCGATTTGCCGGCCGGCGCGGATGCGGCGGCCTTGGCGCTTTATGTCATGACGGTGGCGCAGGGCATGGCGGGCCAGGCCAAATCCGGCGCCAGCCGCGCCGATCTCCACAATGTCGTCGCCGTTGCGCTGCAGGCCTGGCCGAAGGCCTAGCGGCGTTCTCGCCTATGGCTCGGCGCTGGCCGTCACATAAAGCGCGGCGATTGTTTCGATGCCGCGCTGGTCGTCGAGATCGAAGCGGGCCGGCAGCGGGCTGTCGAGATCGATGACGCCGAGGATGCGGGTGCCGCTGATCAACGGCACCACCAGTTCCGAGCGCGAGGCGGCATCGCAGGCGATGTGATCGGCAAAGGCATGCACATCTTCGACCAGGATGGAGCGCCGCTCTTTGACCGCGGTGCCGCAGACGCCGCGACCCACGGCGATGCGGACGCAGGCCGGCTTGCCCTGGAAGGGCCCCAGCACCAGCTCATCCGCCGAGCGCAGGAAATAGAAGCCGGCCCAGTTCAGGCCCGGCAGGCTGGTGAAGAGCAAAGCAGCCGTATTGGCGGCATTCGCAACCGGGTCGCGCTCGTCGCTGAGCAGCGCGCCCAGCTGTTCCGCCAGGTCTCGATAGACCGTGACCTTGTCGTCGCTGACGATTGCCTTGGCTTCGAACATCCCTGCCTCGCTTGTCGCCGCCGGCCGGATCGGCGATGGCGGATATCATCCTAATTTGGCGATCACGGCGCCGGCAATCCACCCCCAGATGCCGCCCTTGATCTTGAAGCCGCAATTGCCCATTTGAGCATTGGGAATTTATCCGTCGGCCGGCGACCGGCTGCGCCCCCGACGGCAGTTCCGGCAACCGGATCGCAAATACCCTATACGCTTGCACGATTTTCAGTGAGACAGTCGAAGACGCGGCCTGTGGCGGGCCGACGCGATAGCGATTGCGGGCCAGGAGAAAGCGGAGACCATATTGCCGTCCAGCGCATCCTCTCTGAAAGGCAACGTCACCCGGCCCCGCAAGACGCGGCGCCCGGCGGCCAGCTTTACCCGCCAAGCTTCCGATGCCCAGACCCCGGATACCTCGCCGGTTCAGTCTCCCTCAGCCACATGTCTGGATCTTTTCCATCCCGCCGTCGCGGATTGGTTCACGCGGCACTTTCCGGCCCCCACCCCGGCGCAAGCGCAGGCCTGGCCGGCGATCAAAGCCGGCGAACATACCTTGATCGCCGCCCCGACTGGCTCGGGCAAGACATTGGCGGCCTTTCTGGCGGCGATCGACGGGCTGGTGCGGCAGGGTCTCGAGGCGCCGCTGCCGGATGCCACGCAGATCGTCTATGTCTCACCGCTGAAAGCGCTCTCCAACGACATCCAGCGCAACCTGGAAGCGCCGCTCGCCGGCATTCGCGCCGCCCTGCAGGCGCGCGGCCTGCCTGATGTCGATATTCGCACCTGGGTCCGCACGGGGGATACGCCGCCGGGCGAGCGCCAGCGCATGCATCGGCACCCGCCGCATATCGTCGTCACCACGCCTGAATCGCTCTACATCCTGCTGGGGTCTGAGTCCGGCCGGAAGATGCTGGCGACCACGCGCTCGGTCATCGTCGACGAGATCCACGCCATGGCGGCGAATAAGCGCGGCTCCCATCTCGCTGTCTCGCTCGAACGCCTGGCCGCCCTCTGCGATGACCGGCTGCTGCGGATCGGCCTCTCGGCGACCCAGAACCCCATCGACGCGATCAAGAATCTGCTGGTGGGGACCGCCCCTGCCGGCAAGCCGGCGCCGACGGCGACGATCGTCGATACCGGCCATCACCGCGCCCGCGACCTCGTCATCGAGGTGCCGGAGTCACCGCTTGAAGCGGTGATGTCGGGCGAGGTGTGGCTGCAGGTCTATGACCATCTCGCCCGCCTCGCCGAGGCGCACCGCACCACTTTGGTCTTCGTCAATACGCGCCGCATGGCGGAACGGGTCGCGCGGGCGCTGTCGGAACGCCTGGGCGAGACCGCCGTCACCGCCCATCATGGCAGTATGGCCAAGGAACACCGGCTCTCGGCGGAACAGCGGCTGAAATTCGGCCAGTTGAAGGTCCTGGTCGCCACCGCCTCGCTCGAACTCGGCATCGATATCGGCGATGTGGACCTGGTCTGTCAGCTGAGCTCGCCGCGATCGATCGCCAGCTTCCTGCAACGCGTCGGCCGCTCGGGCCATGCGGTGGGGGCGACGCCGAAGGGGCATCTCTTCCCGCTCTCCCGCGACGATCTGGTGGAATGCGCGGCTTTGTTGGACAGCATCCGCCGCGGCGAGCTTGACCGCCTCACCATTCCCGACCGGCCGCTTGACGTGCTGGCGCAACAGATCGTCGCCGAGGTGGCCGCACAGGATTGGCCCGAGGCGGCGCTTTATGAGCGTCTGAAGCGCGCCTGGCCTTACCGCGATCTCACGCCGGATGACTTTACCGCGACGCTCCGCATGCTGTCGGACGGCTTCACGACGCGGCGCGGCCGGCGCGGGGCACTCATCCACTGGGACACGGTCAATCACATGCTGCGCGGTCGGCGTGGCGCGCGGATGACGGCACTCACCTCCGGCGGCACGATTCCCGATAACGCCGATTATCAGGTGCTGCTGGAACCGGAGAACCATGTCATCGGCACCGTGAACGAGGATTTCGCGGTCGAAAGCCTGGCCGGCGACGTCTTCCAGCTCGGCAACAGCTCCTATCGGATCCTCCGCGTCGAACGCAGCACGGTGCGGGTCGAGGATGCCCATGGCCAGCCGCCGACCATCCCGTTCTGGCTCGGCGAAGCGCCGGGCCGCAGCGACGAGCTGTCGACCTCCGTCGCGCGCCTGCGGGAGGAAATCGCCTCGCGTCTGCGGCAGGATCCCGACGCCAGGACGGCCCTGGACTGGCTGACCGATGAGGTCGGCATCGCGATGCCTGCCGCCGAGCAGCTGGTCGACTATCTCGCTTCGGCCGCGGCTGCGCTCGGCTGCGTGCCAACCAAGAAGACCTTGGTGCTGGAACGCTTCTTCGATGAAGCGGGCGGCATGCAGCTCGTGATCCATACGCCCTATGGCAGCCGGATCAACCGCGCCTGGGGTCTTGCCTTGCGCAAGCGCTTCTGCCGCAAGTTCAATTTCGAACTCCAGGCGGCGGCCACCGAGGACAATATCGTTCTCTCGCTGACCACCGCGCATAGTTTCGACCTCGGCGAGGTGGCGCATTATCTTCATTCGGCGACCATCCGGTCGCTGCTGATCGAGGCGCTGCTCGATGCGCCGATGTTCAATGCCCGCTGGCGCTGGGTGGCGGGGGTGGCGCTGGCCTTGCCGCGTTTCCAGGGCGGCAAGAAGGTGCCGCCGCAATTCATGCGCATGCAGGCGGAAGACCTGATCGCTTCGGTCTTCCCCGACCAGATCGCCTGCGCGGAGAATCTGGTGGGCGAGCGCGAGATCCCCGACCACCCGCTGACCAATCAGGCGATCGCCGATTGCCTGCACGAGGCGATGGATATCGAGGGCCTGGAACGCCTGCTGAAAGGGATCGAAGCCGGCGAGATCCGCGTGGTCGCCTGCGATCTCACCCAGCCCTCGCCGCTGGCGCTCGAAGTCCTGACGGCACGCCCCTATGCCTATCTCGACGATGCGCCGCTGGAAGAGCGCCGCACCCAGGCGGTCATGGCCCGGCGCTGGCTGGATGCGGAGAGCGCCGCCGATCTCGGCCGGCTGGACCCGGAAGCGATCGCCCGGGTGCGCGGCGAGGCTTGGCCCGAATCTGCCAATGCGGAAGAGCTGCATGATGCGCTGCTCTGGCTCGGCTGCGTCAGCGTCGCGGAAGCCGATTCCATGCCGGACTGGGCCGGGTGGCTCGATGCGCTCGCAGCCGATAAACGCGTGACGCGATTGGAGACAGCGCAAGCCTTGCTCTGGGTCACCGCCGAGCGGCTGCCTCAATTCCGCATTCTCTGGCCCCAGGCGCAAGCCCGTCCGGATCTTGCTTCGACGGCGGATCAGAGCGTGCCGGCGCAATCGCGTGAGGAAGCCCTGGTCGAGATCCTGCGCGGTCGGCTGGAAGGTCTCGGCCCGGTGACGGCGACGGCGCTCGCCATGCCGCTCGATCTGGAGCCGGACGAGATCGCGGCGGCCCTGACGGCCCTGGAGGTCGAGGGCTTCGTCCTGCGCGGACGTTTCACGGCCGGCGGCAATGATGAGGAATGGTGCGACCGCCGGCTGCTCGCCCGTATCCATCACTATACGGTCCGCCGGCTGCGTGCCGAGATCGAGCCGGTGGCCGCGCGCGATTTCCTCCGCTTCCTGTTCTCCTGGCACCGTGTGACGGAAGAGGCACGGCTGGAAGGACCGGATGCGATGACCGTCGCGGTGGCGGCACTCGAAGGTTTCGAAGCGCCGGCCGGCGCCTGGGAGACGGAGATCCTGCCGATGCGGATCGCGGGATACGAACCGGCCTGGCTGGATGAGCAATGCCTAGCGGGACGCCTCGCTTGGGCGCGCCTGACGCCGGCTGCCGGCGGCAATGGCCGCGAACGTGTCGCCTCGCCCGTGCGGACGACGCCCATCGCGCTGATGGAGCGCCGCCGCGTTCCGCTTTGGATGGCGCTGGCCGGGCCGGCGACGCAGGCCAGC